>OGUJ01000704.1_pt1 | contig 23654 bp, 19 predicted proteins | sample 1573661 | NCBI WGS metagenome assembly OGUJ01 (sample SAMEA2581933, study PRJEB24529) | metagenome | biome: Human gut stool | place: China | collected 2011
ACAGACGTTCGTGGGCGAGAATGGCGTTATCGCTGGCATAAATACCGGACCAGTCCGGGCCACGATGACGCATCAGGCGTGACAGCTCGAGGGCTTTCTTACGCAGCTCAACTGCGTCTGTTTTGATATCGAATACGCCAAAAATTGAACACATAACCTTCTCCGTTAACTTGGTATTTGTTGCTTGTTGTGTTTGCTTGTTTAAAAAAATGCCGCAAAGCAGCACTGTGCGCAAGCGATTTGGCGGTGAAAAAATAAAAAACGTAATGGTGATTGTCGATTGGTGAAAAAAGGTCTGGTGTGAGGATATATTTATTGATGAATCGATAATTTTTAGCGGGTTTTATTGAATGTTTATATTTTACGGGGCCAAATTGCTGACAAAGTGCAATTTGTTCATGCCGGATGCGGCGTGAACGCCTTATCCGGCCTACAAAAGCATGCAAATTCAATATATTGCAGGAGCTGCGTAGGCCTGATAAGCGTAGCGCATCAGGCAGTTTGGCGTTTGTCATCAGAGCCAACCACGTCCGCAGACGTGGTTGCTATTCAGATAACGTCGATTTCAGCGACCGATGGGTAAATCCAACTTGGGCGGAACGGCATACTGTCGATATCGTCGAGCGACGAAACACCAGAAAGCACCAGAATCGTCTCCAGACCTGCCTGGAAGCCGGCCAGAATATCGGTACGCAGGTTATCGCCGACAATCACCGTTTCTTCCGAATGCGCCTGCATTTTGTTTAATGCCGCGCGGATGATCCACGGGCTGGGCTTACCAACATAGAACGGTTTGCGCCCGGAGATTTTCTCAATCCCTGCACACAACGCGCCACAAGCGGGATAAAAACCGCGCCCGTGGGTGTCCGGATTGGTGGCGATAAAACGTGCACCGTTAGCGACGAAATAGGCTGCTTTATGCATCATGTCCCAGTTGTAGGAACGCGTTTCGCCAACAATCACGAAATCAGGGTTCACATCGGTAATAGTGAAACCGGCTTTGTACAGTTCATGAATCAGTGCGCCTTCGCCCACCACATACGCTTTCTTGCCTTCCTGGCGACGCAGGAAATCGGCAGTCGCCATCGCAGAGGTATAAAACACGCTGTCAGGTACATCGACACCTGCGGTGGCAAAGCGGTTCGCCAGATCTTGCCCAGTCTGCGAAGGATAGTTGGTCAGCAACACCAGCGGCAGGCCTTTATCCATAATCCCGTGCAAAAATTCCGCTGCACCCGGTACGGCGACGTTATCGTGCATCAGCACGCCGTCGATATCGCAAATTACATTTTTAATGGTCATGGACTACCCAGAATATTGACAACAATAAGCGCCACTATAAAAGCACATTAATTTTCCAGCAAATGCTGGAGCAAAATACCGTTGAGCATGGCGCGTTTTACCAGCGCAAAAGCGCCGATTGCCGAGCGGTGATCCAGCTCAGAACGTACCACCGGCAGATTAGTGCGAAACGCCTTCAGCGCCTGGGTATTAATGCAGCTTTCAATAGCAGGGAGCAGCACTTTATCGGCTTCGGTGATTTCACCGGCAATAACAATTTTTTGCGGATTAAATAAGTTGATAGCAATGGCGATGGTTTTACCCAGATGACGACCGACATACTCAATTACTTCCGACGCCAGACTATCGCCTTTGTTCGCGGCTTTGCAGATAGTTTTGATGGTGCAGTCGTCCAGCGGCACGCGGCTCTGGTAGCCCTGCTTTAACAGATTCAACACCCGTTGTTCAATAGCGGCGTTGGCAGCGATAGTTTCCAGGCAGCCAAAGTTGCCGCAGTGGCAGCGTTCACCCAGCGGTTCGACCTGAATATGGCCAATTTCACCGACGTTGCCGTTGCGGCCAATAAAAATGCGCCCGTTAGAGATAATCCCGGCCCCGGTTCCGCGATGGACACGCACCAGAATGGAGTCTTCGCAATCCTGACTTGCACCGAAGTAGTGCTCCGCCAGCGCCAGACTACGGATATCGTGACCAACGAAACAGGTCACTTTAAAACGTTCTTCCAGTGCTTCTACCAGCCCCCAGTTTTCTACCTGAATATGCGGCATGTAATGAATTTTGCCGCTGTCCGGGTCAACAAGCCCTGGCAGGATCACCGAAATCGCGATCAGCTCGCGCAGTTTGCGCTGGTAGCTATCAATAAACTGAGCAATGGCATTCAACAGGGCATGTTCCAGCGTTTGCTGGGTACGTTCCGGCAGCGGGTAATGTTCTTCTGCCAGCACTTTGCTGCTGAGATCAAACAGAGTGATGGTGGCGTCATGACGACCAAGCCGTACGCCGATTGCGTGGAAATTGCGGGTTTCGGTGACGATGGAGATAGCGCGGCGGCCCCCGGTGGAGGCCTGCTGATCAACTTCTTTGATCAGCCCGCGTTCGATAAGCTGACGCGTAATTTTGGTTACGCTGGCGGGGGCAAGCTGGCTTTGCTCGGCAATCTGAATCCGCGAGATTGGCCCGTACTGGTCAATCAGGCGATAAACCGCCGCGCTGTTAAGCTGTTTTACGAGATCAACATTACCTATCTGAGCTTGTCCGCCTGGTGTCATACTTTCTCTTATTGAGTTACGACCTCGTTACCGTTAACGATGGTCTTGGTGATTTTAAAATCAGGTGTGAATGCAGTCAGGTTGGCTACTTTACCTGCGGCGAGTGTGCCGAGACGTTTCTCAACGCCAATCGCACGCGCCGGATAGAGCGTCGCCATACGCAGCACTTCATCCAGTGCGATACCGCAATGTTCGACCAGATTACGCACGCCTTCAATCATGGTTAAGGATGAACCGCTTAACGTACCGTTCTCATCCACACAAAGTCCGTTACGGTAGTATATTGTTTTACCCGCAAAAATGAACTGTTCAATGTTGGCACCTGCTGGCGCGGTGGCGTCAGTAACCAGACACAGTTTGTCGCCTTTCAGACGTTTAGCGTTGCGAATGTTGGCGTAATCAACATGCAGGCCATCAGCGATAATACCGCAATAAATGTCAGCTTCGTCGAGGATCGCGCCCGCCAGGCCCGGTTCACGACCGGTAATATACGGCATCGCGTTGTACAGATGGGTGGCAAAGGTAATCCCCGCGCGGAAACCGGCTTTCGCTTCTTTCAACGTCGCGTTGGAGTGACCGGCAGAAACCACAATCCCGGCATTTGCCAGTTTGCTGATGACTTCCGCAGGAACCATTTCCGGTGCCAGGGTCACTTTGGTAATGACGTCGGCGTTTTCACACAGGAAATCGACCAGCGCGGCATCAGGCTTACGCACAAAATTCGGATTATGGGTGCCTTTTTTTACCAGATTCAGCCACGGACCTTCCAGATGCAGACCTAACGCCTGATTCGGATGTTTTGCCAGGTACTCGCGCATAACGCGCACGCCCTGTTTCATCAGCTCATCGCTGGTGGTGATAAGCGTCGGCAGATAGTTAGTACAGCCTGATTTCTCATTGGCTTTCTGCATGATTTCCAGCGTTTCCACGCTGACCGCTTCAGCGGTGTCGTTAAACTGTACGCCGCCGCAGCCGTTTAACTGCACATCGATAAAACCGGGGGAGAGAATGGCCCCGTTCAGTGAACGTTGTTCGATCTCTGGCGGCAGTTCCGCTACCGGACAGACGCTTTTAATCAGGCCATCAGCGATAACAACCGCGTGGTCATCAAGAAATTCGTGGCCGGTAAAGATCCGGCCCTGGGTTAATGCATACATTCTGACCCCCGATTTTAAAAAATATTGCCCTGAGCAAGGAGCCAGGGCAGGGATAACAATTACAGACCTTTGATATTTTCTGCTTCTAATTCATTGAAATATCTTAAAGTCTTAACTTTCAGCTCCATGGTGGAAGGTTCATCGCACACCATGATCGCTTTTGGATGCAGTTGCAGACAGCTGATGGTCCACATGTGGTTCACGCAACCTTCAACTGCAGCCTGCAGTGCCAGTGCTTTCTGGCTACCCAGCACCAGAATCATCACTTCTTCGGCATCCAGCAATGTACCAACACCGACAGTCAGGGCATATTTTGGCACCTGATTAACATCGTTATCAAAGAAACGAGAGTTCGCGACGCGAGTGTCATGAGTCAGGGTTTTGATACGAGTACGAGAAGCCAGAGAAGACGCCGGTTCGTTAAATGCAATATGACCGTCGTTACCTACACCGCCCATAAACAGATGAATTTTTCCGTAAGAACGGATTTTTTCTTCATACTGGCGGCACTCGGCGTCGATATCCGGGGCGTTGCCGTTGAGAAGGTTGATGTTTTCTGCTGGAATATCAACGTGATCGAAGAAATTACGGTGCATAAAGCTGTAGTAGCTTTCCGGATGCTCTTTCGGCAGACCGACATATTCGTCCATGTTGAAGGTGACAACGTGCTTAAAGCTGACCTGGCCTGCTTTATGCATTTCGACTAACGCTTTATAGGTGGTCATCGGCGTGCCGCCAGTCGGCAGGCCCAGTACAAACGGACGATCGGCAGTCGGTTTGAACGCATTGATACGATTGACGATATGGCGAGCAGCCCATTTGCCGACCTGTTCAGCGGTAGTCAGGGGGATCAGTCTCATTATTCACCTCAATAAGTAAAATGTAAGCCGTTGGCGGATTAGGCATCTTTAAGCGTAACCTGGATTTGCGCAGACAGGCGTCAATCCGACCTGATTTTTTGAATGATAAAATAAGTTTTCTGGTTTAGCCAGTAAAAGGGAGTGATGATAACGATATTTGGTGACAAAACTCACAAAAGACACGCGTTTAATTTGCGATACGAATTAAATTTTCACACACTCTGTAGCAGATGATCTAACAATCTGATTACAGAACATCGGCAGTACAATTTGCAGCAAAATAAAAATACGGCTTTAAACGAGCCAAATAGGGTTCTCGTAGGGGGAATAAGATGAATATTTTAGGTTTTTTCCAGCGACTCGGTAGGGCGTTACAGCTCCCTATCGCGGTGCTGCCGGTGGCGGCACTGTTGCTGCGATTCGGTCAGCCAGATTTACTTAACGTTGCGTTTATTGCCCAGGCGGGCGGTGCGATTTTTGATAACCTCGCATTAATCTTCGCCATCGGTGTGGCATCCAGCTGGTCGAAAGACAGCGCAGGTGCGGCGGCGCTGGCGGGTGCGGTAGGTTACTTTGTGTTAACCAAAGCGATGGTGACCATCAACCCAGAAATTAACATGGGTGTACTGGCGGGTATCATTACCGGTCTGGTTGGTGGCGCAGCCTATAACCGTTGGTCCGATATTAAACTGCCGGACTTCCTGAGCTTCTTCGGCGGCAAACGCTTTGTGCCGATTGCCACCGGCTTCTTCTGCCTGGTGCTGGCGGCCATTTTTGGTTACGTCTGGCCGCCGGTACAGCACGCTATCCATGCAGGAGGCGAGTGGATCGTTTCTGCGGGCGCGCTGGGTTCCGGTATCTTTGGTTTCATCAACCGTCTGCTGATCCCAACCGGTCTGCATCAGGTGCTGAACACCATCGCCTGGTTCCAGATTGGTGAATTCACCAACGCGGCGGGTACGGTTTTCCACGGTGATATCAACCGCTTCTATGCCGGTGACGGCACCGCGGGGATGTTCATGTCCGGCTTCTTCCCGATTATGATGTTCGGTCTGCCGGGTGCGGCGCTGGCGATGTACTTCGCAGCACCGAAAGAGCGTCGTCCGATGGTTGGCGGTATGCTGCTTTCTGTTGCTGTTACTGCGTTCCTGACCGGTGTGACTGAGCCGCTGGAATTCCTGTTCATGTTCCTTGCTCCGCTGCTGTACCTCCTGCACGCACTGCTGACCGGTATCAGCCTGTTTGTGGCAACACTGCTGGGTATCCATGCTGGCTTCTCTTTCTCTGCGGGGGCTATCGACTACGCGTTGATGTATAACCTGCCGGCCGCCAGCCAGAACGTCTGGATGCTGCTGGTGATGGGCGTTATCTTCTTCGCTATCTACTTCGTGGTGTTCAGTTTGGTTATCCGCATGTTCAACCTGAAAACGCCGGGTCGTGAAGATAAAGAAGACGAGATCGTTACTGAAGAAGCCAACAGCAACACTGAAGAAGGTCTGACTCAACTGGCAACCAACTATATTGCTGCGGTTGGCGGCACTGACAACCTGAAAGCGATTGACGCCTGTATCACCCGTCTGCGCCTTACAGTGGCTGACTCTGCCCGCGTTAACGATACGATGTGTAAACGTCTGGGTGCTTCTGGTGTAGTGAAACTGAACAAACAGACTATTCAGGTGATTGTTGGCGCGAAAGCAGAATCCATCGGCGATGCGATGAAGAAAGTCGTTGCCCGTGGTCCGGTAGCCGCTGCGTCAGCTGAAGCAACTCCGGCAACTGCCGCGCCTGTAGCAAAACCGCAGGCTGTACCAAACGCGGTATCTATCGCGGAGCTGGTATCGCCGATTACCGGTGATGTCGTGGCACTGGATCAGGTTCCTGACGAAGCATTCGCCAGCAAAGCGGTGGGTGACGGTGTGGCGGTGAAACCGACAGATAAAATCGTCGTATCACCAGCCGCAGGGACAATCGTGAAAATCTTCAACACCAACCACGCGTTCTGCCTGGAAACCGAAAAAGGCGCGGAGATCGTCGTCCATATGGGTATCGACACCGTAGCGCTGGAAGGTAAAGGCTTTAAACGTCTGGTGGAAGAGGGTGCGCAGGTAAGCGCAGGGCAACCGATTCTGGAAATGGATCTGGATTACCTGAACGCTAACGCCCGCTCGATGATTAGCCCGGTGGTTTGCAGCAATATCGACGATTTCAGTGGCTTGATCATTAAAGCTCAGGGCCATGTTGTGGCGGGTCAAACACCGCTGTATGAAATCAAAAAGTAATCTGCTTTATGCCTGATGCGACGCTTGAGCGTCGCATCCAACAATGACAAGCGGTGGAGATCTTCTCTGCCGCTTTTTTTTTCATCAATCATCCCCATAATCCTTGTTAGATTATCAATTTTAAAAAACTAACAGTTGTCAGCCTGTCCCGCTTATAAGATCATACGCCGTTATACGTTGTTTACGCTTTGAGGAATCCACGATGAGTGAGGCAGAAGCCCGCCCGACTAACTTTATCCGTCAGATCATCGATGAAGATCTGGCCAGTGGTAAGCACACCACAGTACACACCCGTTTCCCGCCGGAGCCGAATGGCTATCTGCATATTGGCCATGCGAAATCTATCTGCCTGAACTTCGGGATCGCCCAGGACTATAAAGGCCAGTGCAACCTGCGTTTCGACGACACTAACCCGGTAAAAGAAGATATCGAGTATGTTGAGTCGATCAAAAACGACGTAGAGTGGTTAGGTTTTCACTGGTCTGGTAACGTCCGTTACTCCTCCGATTATTTTGATCAGCTCCACGCCTATGCGATCGAACTGATCAATAAAGGCCTGGCGTACGTTGATGAACTGACGCCGGAACAGATCCGCGAATACCGCGGCACCCTGACGCAACCGGGTAAAAACAGCCCGTACCGCGACCGCAGCGTTGAAGAGAACCTGGCGCTGTTCGAAAAAATGCGTGCCGGTGGTTTTGAAGAAGGTAAAGCCTGCCTGCGTGCGAAAATCGACATGGCTTCACCGTTTATCGTGATGCGCGATCCGGTGCTGTACCGTATTAAATTTGCTGAACACCACCAGACTGGCAACAAGTGGTGCATCTACCCGATGTACGACTTCACCCACTGCATCAGCGATGCCCTGGAAGGTATTACGCACTCTCTGTGTACGCTTGAGTTCCAGGACAACCGTCGTCTGTACGACTGGGTACTGGACAACATCACGATTCCTGTTCACCCGCGCCAGTATGAGTTCTCGCGCCTGAATCTGGAATACACCGTGATGTCCAAGCGTAAGTTGAACCTGCTGGTGACCGACAAGCACGTTGAAGGCTGGGATGACCCGCGTATGCCGACCATTTCCGGTCTGCGTCGTCGTGGTTACACTGCGGCTTCTATTCGTGAGTTCTGCAAACGCATCGGCGTGACCAAGCAGGACAACACCATTGAGATGGCATCGCTGGAATCCTGCATCCGTGAAGATCTCAACGAAAATGCGCCGCGCGCAATGGCGGTTATCGATCCGGTGAAACTGGTTATCGAAAACTATCAGGGCGAAGGCGAAATGGTTACCATGCCGAACCATCCGAACAAACCGGAAATGGGCAGCCGTCAGGTTCCGTTTAGCGGTGAGATTTGGATTGATCGCGCCGATTTCCGCGAAGAAGCTAACAAGCAGTACAAACGTCTGGTGCTGGGTAAAGAAGTGCGTCTGCGTAATGCTTACGTCATTAAGGCAGAACGCGTGGAGAAAGATGCCGAAGGCAATATCACCACCATCTTCTGTACTTATGACGCCGATACCTTAAGCAAAGATCCGGCAGATGGTCGTAAAGTCAAAGGTGTTATTCACTGGGTGAGCGCGGCACATGCGCTGCCGGTTGAAATCCGTTTGTATGACCGTCTGTTCAGCGTGCCTAACCCAGGTGCTGCGGATGATTTCCTGTCGGTGATTAACCCGGAATCGCTGGTGATCAAACAGGGCTTTGCTGAACCGTCGCTGAAAGATGCGGTTGCGGGTAAAGCATTCCAGTTTGAGCGTGAAGGTTACTTCTGCCTCGATAGCCGCCATTCTACGGCGGAAAAACCGGTATTTAACCGCACCGTTGGGCTGCGTGATACCTGGGCGAAAGTAGGCGAGTAATTTTAAGTTTCGCTATGCCGGATGGGGCGTTTACGTCGCATCCGGCAAGGAACAGACAAACAGTTTCAAACGCTAAATTGCCTGATGCGCTACGCTTATCAGGCCTACATGATCTCTGCAATATATTGAGTTTGCGTGCTTTTGTAGGCCGGATAAGGCGTTCACGCCGCATCCGGCAAGAAACAGCAAACAATCCAAAACGCCGCGTTCAGCGGCGTTTTTTCTGCTTTTCTTCGCGAATTAATTCCGCTTCGCAATTTATCCATAAAATAAATTTAAAATCACAAACCATAATTAAATAAAATGTAACCGCTTTCATCTTGCTGGAAATTCACGCTTTTATTCTTCTGCAAGCCTTTCAACCGCAAACTTAAGCCTTGTAACAAAAATCATCAAAATATGTGCGGTTGCTCATGTTCTTACATTCTGGTTACAGAAAGAGATTGATAATTCGCGTCGCGAAAAATAGTCTGTTCCTGTAGTCAGCGAGACTTTTCTCAACGCTACTTTTTTAATTTTTATTTTTTCGCTGTTCACCTTTGGTGCAGCAATTTATACGTCAAAGAGGATTAACCCATGCGTACGTTTAGTGGCAAACGTAGTACGCTGGCGCTGGCTATCGCCGGTGTTACAGCAATGTCGGGCTTTATGGCAATGCCGGAGGCTCGCGCCGAAGGATTCATCGACGATTCAACCTTAACCGGCGGTATCTATTACTGGCAGCGTGAACGCGACCGTAAAGATGTTACCGACGGCGACAAATACAAAACCAACCTTTCTCACTCCACCTGGAATGCCAACCTCGATTTTCAGTCCGGTTATGCTGCTGATATGTTCGGCCTTGATATTGCTGCGTTTACGGCGATTGAAATGGCGGAAAACGGCGACAGCTCCCACCCGAACGAAATCGCGTTTTCAAAAAGTAATAAAGCCTATGACGAAGACTGGTCCGGCGACAAAAGCGGTATAAGCCTGTATAAAGCTGCGGCCAAATTTAAATACGGTCCGGTTTGGGCGAGGGCAGGTTACATTCAGCCAACTGGTCAAACGCTGTTAGCGCCGCACTGGAGCTTTATGCCAGGTACTTATCAGGGGGCGGAAGCCGGGGCGAATTTTGATTACGGCGATGCTGGTGCGTTGAGTTTCTCCTACATGTGGACCAACGAATACAAAGCGCCGTGGCATCTGGAAATGGATGAGTTTTATCAGAACGATAAAACCACCAAAGTTGATTATCTGCACTCCCTTGGGGCGAAATACGACTTCAAAAATAACTTCGTACTGGAAGCGGCATTTGGTCAGGCGGAAGGGTATATCGATCAATATTTTGCCAAAGCCAGCTACAAATTTGATATCGCCGGTAGCCCGTTAACCACCAGCTACCAGTTCTACGGTACCCGAGATAAAGTTGACGATCGCAGCGTCAACGACCTTTATGACGGCACCGCCTGGCTGCAAGCGTTGACCTTTGGTTACCGGGCGGCTGACGTAGTGGATTTGCGCCTCGAAGGCACCTGGGTTAAGGCTGACGGTCAGCAGGGATACTTCCTGCAACGTATGACTCCAACCTACGCTTCCTCAAACGGTCGCCTGGATATCTGGTGGGATAACCGTTCTGACTTCAACGCCAACGGCGAAAAAGCGGTCTTCTTCGGTGCGATGTATGACCTGAAAAACTGGAATCTTCCAGGCTTCGCCATCGGCGCTTCCTACGTTTACGCATGGGATGCTAAACCTGCGACCTGGCAGAGCAATCCGGATGCGTACTACGACAAAAACCGGACTATTGAAGAGTCTGCCTACAGCCTGGATGCGGTCTACACCATTCAGGACGGTCGCGCCAAAGGCACGATGTTCAAACTGCATTTCACCGAATACGACAACCACTCCGACATCCCAAGCTGGGGCGGTGGTTACGGCAACATCTTCCAGGATGAGCGTGACGTGAAATTTATGGTAATCGCACCATTCACCATCTTCTGATGCCCGACGCGGCAGGTTTTGTGCCTGCCGCACGTTTGAGGAATTTGCTATGAAAAAACTGATTCTCATCGCCATAATGGCATCGGGGCTGGTAGCTTGTGCGCAATCAACCGCGCCACAGGAAGACAGTCGTCTGAAAGAGGCATACAGCGCCTGTATCAACACCGCACAAGGTTCGCCAGAAAAAATTGAAGCCTGCCAGAGCGTGTTAAACGTGCTGAAGAAAGAGAAACAACATCAGCAGTTTGCCGACCAGGAAAGTGTACGCGTACTGGATTATCAGCAGTGTCTGCGTGCAACGCAAACCGGAAATGATCAGGCGGTGAAAGCCGATTGTGATAAAGTCTGGCAGGAAATACGCAGTAATAACAAATAAGTGAGAGCTGTAACTCTCGCTTTTCTTATTTCCCTTGCATAAAAAAGCCAACCCGCAGGTTGGCTTTTCTCGTTCAGGCTGGCTTATTTGCCTTCGTGCGCATGTTCATCTTCGCGGCAATCGCCTTCGGCACAGTGACCGTAAAGATAGAGACTGTGGTTAGTCAGGCGAATGCCATGTTTTGCGGCAATTTCACGCTGACGCGCTTCGATGGAATCATCACTAAATTCGATAACCTTGCCGCAGTCGAGGCAGATCAGGTGATCGTGGTGATGTTGCTGTGTCAGTTCAAATACGGATTTACCGCCTTCAAAATTGTGGCGGGTGACGATACCAGCGTCGTCAAACTGGTTCAGTACGCGATATACCGTAGCCAGACCAATTTCTTCACCCATATCGATCAGACGTTTGTATAAATCTTCCGCACTGACGTGATGGTTGTCCGGCTCCTGAAGAACTTCCAGGATTTTTAAACGAGGAAGCGTTACTTTCAGGCCAGCTTTCTTTAGGGCGGTATTGTTATCAGTCATGCGGAATCTGTCCTGTTACTAAGCGGTTCACTTCATTAGAAGAAGTGACAGAATTTGCTCTTGAGATAATGCGTATCATTATAGAATTGCCACGCCTAAATGAAAACCACAAGTCCCTGGCAAATATTGTTAATAAAAACGTGGCACAGCTTACATTTACAACGGCAAGGCCACTTGAACACCGGGACATTGTACAGGTACAACAGCAAAAGTTACAAATTTGTAGCAATTATTTTGATTGGCATTATCTATTAATACGGCGTAGACATGAGTCTACGCCGCATCACATCAGGCATTGAGAATTTCGTCGAGATGCAACTCTTCAGAAATCTGTTTAACCCATTTTTCTACACGTTCAGCGGTCAGTTCCGGCTGACGGTCTTCGTCGATAGCCAGACCGACAAAGTGGTCGTCATCTGCCAGACCTTTTGATGCTTCGAAATGATAGCCCGCAGTTGGCCAGTGACCAACGATGGTTGCACCGCGCGGTTCAATGATGTCGCGGATGGTGCCCAATGCGTCGCAGAAATATTCGGCGTAATCTTCCTGGTCACCACAACCAAACAGCGCAACCAGTTTGCCGTTGAAATCAATCTCTTCGAGAGTCGGGAAGAAGTCATCCCAGTCACACTGCGCTTCGCCGTAATACCAGGTTGGGATGCCCAGCAGCAGAATGTCATAAGCTTCCAGATCTTCTTTGCTGCTTTTTGCAATGTCATGGACATCGGCAACGTCTTTACCAAGCTGTTTTTGAATCATTTTTGCGATATTTTCGGTATTACCGGTGTCGCTGCCGAAAAAGATGCCAGTGATAGCCATGAGTGAAATAACCTCTTGAAACTTATTGAAATGGGGGTGGAAAATTGCCCACGGATAAAGGCAATCATAGCAGAACAGGCAGTCTTGCGGAATCAGCAAACGAGCAGGACTGCACACTGTGCTACATGAAAGTGGAAATTTAAACGATGCCCTGACTACGCAGCGCCGCCAGTTGCTGCATTAACATCTCTTCGATCAGTTCGCTACGGCTCATATTGCGCGACTCCGCCAGCTCGTTCAGCGCCTCGACAGCTTCCGCGTTCAGCTTCAGTTCGACACGCTTAAGGCCACGTACTTTGTCGCGTTTTAGCTGGTTGCGTTTATTAATACGCAGCTGTTCATCGCGCGAAAGCGGATTAGTTTTCGGTCGTCCCGGTCGACGCTCGTGCGCGAACAGATCTAATGTCGTACGGTCCGTTTGTTCTTTGGCCATGATCTTGGTGACTTCGGGGGAAACAATCAGCCAGGCCTCTGCCCGGATGGATAGCGCGCCATAATACATCAGCGCGATGAGTCACGCCAACGCCCACGCGCGGAAAGCGACGCGGACGCTGGGTTTTTAATCAGTTGCGTTAATCATTGAGATAGCGACGGATAGCGCGTAATACCGCATCCGGTTTTTCAGCATGGACCCAGTGACCCGCGCCTGCAATCACATGCGCCCGTGCCTGTGGAAATTGTGCCAGTAAATCATCACGGTACTGCTCGCTAACATACGGAGAATTGCCGCCAGGGATAAACAGGGCAGGGTGATCCCATGCCGGGATTTTCTCCCAACCCACAATATGCGGATACTGATCCCACAATACCGGCACGTTAAAGCGCCACTCCCCGTCAACAAAAGATTTCAACAGAAACTGAATCACCCCTTCTTCATTAAGATGCTGGCGCATTATTGCTGCTGCTTGCTGGCGAGTTTGTGCGTCCGATTCACTGACCGCGTTGATAGCCGCAAAAATCTCATCATGACGGCGTACGTGATAGTCGACCGGTGCGATATCGATCGCCACCAGTTTATCGATGCGATCGGGGGCCAGTGCAGTAAGTGCCATTACCGCTTTACCGCCCATGGAGTGACCGATAAATGTTGCTTTGTCGATCTGCTGTGCATCCAGAGTATCAACAAGATCCTGCGCCATCGCCGGGTAATTCATTACCGGCTCTCTCGGTGAAAGACCGTGGTTACGCATATCAACCTGGATGATATTGTGATCGTTTACCAGATCGCGAGCCAGTACGCCAAGGTTGTCGAGGCTACCAAACAGACCATGGACAAGAACGATGGGAGAATTATTGTGCTGGTTTTGTGCAGTTTGCGCGCGGATATTCAATTTCATGGCAAAGTTCTTTTTTTCGCGTTGTCGGGTTAGGGTATTATGTTGACCATTGTGCCACAGGGCTGCAACAAATAAGGTTTATTCCGAGTTTTTCTGCAAGCCAGGCTTGACGCTATCCGCTGCCGGGATTTATTCATATACTCCTGGCGACTTGTATTCAGCTAAGACACTGCACTGGATTAAGATGAAAACGATTGAAGTTGATGATGAACTCTACAGCTATATTGCCAGCCACACTAAGCATATCGGCGAGAGCGCATCCGACATTTTACGGCGTATGTTGAAATTTTCCGCCGCATCACAGCCTGCTGCTCCGGTGACGAAAGAGGTTCGCGTTGCGTCACCTGCTATCGTCGAAGCGAAGCCGGTCAAAACGATTAAAGACAAGGTTCGCGCAATGCGTGAACTTCTGCTTTCGGATGAATACGCAGAGCAAAAGCGAGCGGTCAATCGCTTTATGCTGCTGTTGTCTACACTATATTCTCTTGACGCCCAGGCGTTTGCCGAAGCAACGGAATCGTTGCACGGTCGTACACGCGTTTACTTTGCGGCAGATGAACAAACGCTGCTGAAAAATGGTAATCAGACCAAGCCGAAACATGTGCCAGGCACGCCGTATTGGGTGATCACCAACACCAACACCGGCCGTAAATGCAGCATGATCGAACACATCATGCAGTCGATGCAATTCCCGGCGGAATTGATTGAGAAGGTTTGCGGAACTATCTAAAACGTTGCAGACAAAGGACAAAGCAATGGCAATCCACAATCGTGCAGGCCAACCTGCACAACAGAGTGATTTGATTAACGTCGCCCAACTGACGGCGCAATATTATGTACTGAAACCAGAAGCAGGGAATGCGGAGCACGCGGTGAAATTCGGTACTTCCGGTCACCGTGGCAGTGCAGCGCGCCACAGCTTTAACGAGCCGCACATTCTGGCGATCGCTCAGGCAATTGCTGAAGAACGTGCGAAAAACGGCATCACTGGCCCTTGCTATGTGGGTAAAGATACTCACGCCCTGTCCGAACCTGCATTCATTTCCGTTCTGGAAGTGCTGGCAGCGAACGGCGTTGATGTCATTGTGCAGGAAAACAATGGCTTCACCCCGACGCCTGCCGTTTCCAATGCCATCCTGGTTCACAATAAAAAAGGTGGCCCGCTGGCAGACGGTATCGTGATTACACCGTCCCATAACCCGCCGGAAGATGGTGGTATCAAGTACAATCCGCCAAACGGCGGCCCGGCTGATACCAACGTCACCAAAGTGGTGGAAAACCGCGCCAACGAACTGCTGGCCGCGGGCCTGCAGGGCGTGAAACGCATTTCTCTGGACGCGGCGCTGGCTTCTGGCCACGTTAAAGAACAGGATCTGGTGCAGCCGTTCATCGAAGGGCTGGCGGATATCGTCGATATGGCCGCAATCCAGAAAGCCGGCCTGACGCTGGGCGTCGATCCGCTGGGCGGGTCCGGTATCGAATACTGGAAACGCATTGGCGAGCACTACAAGCTCAATCTGACCATTGTTAACGATCAGGTGGATCAGACCTTCCGCTTTATGCACCTCGATAAAGACGGCGCCATCCGCATGGATTGCTCCTCAGAGTGTGCGATGGCCGGCCTGCTGGCGCTGCGCGATAAGTTCGATCTGGCGTTTGCTAACGACCCGGATTACGACCGCCACGGGATTGTCACCCCGGCGGGGTTGATGAACCCGAACCACTACCTGGCGGTAGCGATCAACTACCTGTTCCAGCATCGTCCGCAGTGGGGCAAAGAGGTGGCGGTGGGTAAAACGTTGGTCTCCTCCGCGATGATTGACCGCGTGGTGAACGATCTGGGCCGCAAGCTGGTGGAAGTGCCGGTGGGCTTTAAGTGGTTTGTCGACGGCCTGTTCGATGGCAGCTTCGGCTTCGGCGGCGAAGAGAGCGCCGGGGCCTCCTTCCTGCGCTTCGACGGCACGCCGTGGTCCACCGATAAAGACGGCATCATCATGTGCCTGCTGGCGGCGGAAATCACCGCGGTGACCGGGAAAAACCCGCAGGAGCATTACAACGAACTGGCGGAACGCTTCGGTGCGCCGAGCTATAACCGTCTGCAGGCTTCCGCGACCTCCGCGCAGAAAGCGGCGCTGTCCAAGCTCTCTCCGGAAATGGTCAGCGCTGACACCCTGGCGGGGGATCCGATCACTGCCCGTCTGACCGCGGCGCCGGGCAACGGGGCGGCGATTGGCGGCCTCAAGGTGATGACCGACAACGGCTGGTTCGCGGCGCGTCCGTCAGGCACTGAAGACGCCTACAAGATCTACTGCGAAAGCTTCCTCGGCGAAGAGCATCGCAAGCTGATTGAAAAAGAAGCGGTAGAGATTGTCAGCGAAGTGCTGAAGAACGCTTAACGACGCACTACCATCAGGCCCCTTGCGGGCCTGATTTTTTTCGCAAGGATAGCGATGAAAATACAACGGAAGTCTCTTTTTTTGTTCTGGGCGTGGATGGATCTCTTTTTCGTCCTGCAATTCTTATGGTGGAATATTGCCCACCGCCGCCTCCCTTTTTACGACGATCTACTCGCTTATCTCCAGCTGCTGCACACCTGGGGCTCCGCGGCGGTCTGGCTGTACCCGCTGAATGTTCTGCTGATTATCAGCATCCCGCTATCGATGATCTTTTTTTTCCGCCAGAGCCGCTATGCGCTGTGGCTGGCCTGGGGGCAGGCGCCGCTCAGGCTGCTGTTTATGCAGCCTTCGCTATCGCTGGGCCTGTGGCTGATTCAGGCTGCCGGCGTCCGGCATGTAGCGATCCTGGCAGGCTTTCTGCTGCTCTCTGAAGGGCTGAAAATCGCCAGCCTCTGGTACTGCAGAGGCGGGATTCAGGGCATAAAGCGATAGCCAATCCCGGTTTCGGTCAGCAAATGCTGCGGCCGTGCCGGATCGGCCTCCAGCTTTTGTCGCAGATGACCCATATAGATCCGCAGATAGTGGCTGTGCTCCACGGCGTTAGGCCCCCACACCTGATTCAGCAGCTGACGCTGGGTAAGCACTTTGCCGGGATTATTCAACAGCGCCGCCAGCAGGCGAAACTCGATAGGCGTCAGGTGGATCTCTTCGCTGCCGCGCAGGATGCGGCGGGCGGGGATATTGACCTCCAGGTCAGCGAAGCGCACCACCGGCTCATCGGCCTGCGCCGCGCCGTGGCGACGCAGCGCGACGCGCAGGCGGGCCTGCAGCTCGCCGATGCCAAAGGGTTTACTTAAGTAGTCATCGGCGCCGGCATCCAGGGCGGCAATTTTGTCATGCTCTTCGCTACGCGCTGACAGGACGATAATCGGCATCTGGCTCCACTGACGCAGGTCGCGAATAAAATCAATGCCGTCACCATCCGGCAGGCCGAGATCGAGGATCGCGAGGTCGGGCTTACGGGTGGCGGCTTCAATCAGCCCACGCTGCAGGGTTTCCGCTTCAAATACGCGCATGCCGTCGGCTTCCAGCGCGGTGCGGAGAAAGCGTCGGATAGCGTGTTCGTCTTCGATAATCAGAACGTTAATCACAATTCCTCAGGTAGCTCTTCCAGTTCAGGGGGCGTTTCTCCCGGCAGTGTAACACGGAATGAGGCGCCGCCCTCGGGCCGGTTGCTGGCGGAGATGGTCCCGCCGTGGACGTCGACGATGGCCTGACAGATGGCAAGGCCCAGCCCGACGCCAGGGATCGCCGACTCTTTGTTGCCGCGGGCGAATTTATCAAAGATAGTCTGCTCCTGGCCTGCCGGGATCCCAGGACCGTTATCCCATACCTCCAGCGACAGCTGCCGGGCGTCCGCCTCGGCGCGGATGCCGATGCTCGCCCGGGCGCCGGCATACTTATGGGCATTTTCCAGCAGGTTGATCAGCACCCGCTCGAACAGCGGTCCGTCGACATGCACCAGCTGGAGGGGATCGGGTAAATCCAGCTGAATATGCTGGCCGCCGAGGCTTGGCTCGAGCATGCGCAGCGCGCTGCCGACCACTTCCTCCAGCGTCAGCCACTCCTTATGCAGATTAAAGCCGCCGGACTGGATCCGCGCCATATCCAACAGGTTGTTCACCAGCCGGGTGGTGTTGAGCACATGCTGGCGGATTTCGTTGGCCTGCGGGGCATGTTTTGAACTTTCGCTGGCCAGATCGAGGGTCAGAATTTCCGCCTGGCCAAACAGCACGGTCAGCGGAGTACGCAGATCGTGCGACAGGGCGGCGAGCAGCGAGTTACGCAGGCTTTCCCGCTCGCTGGTCAGCCGGGCCTGCTCTTCGCTGGCGGTCAGGGTGAGGCGCTCCAGGGCGCTGGCCACCAGCAGAGTAAAGGTCTCCAGCAGCCGCTGCTGCTCCGGGATCATCAATTGGCGCAGATTCTCCGGTTCCACCACCAGTAGTCCCCAGGTGCGGGCGGCGCTCTTCAGGGGCAAGATCTGATACGGCACGCCGGGCAGGGTATCTGTGCCGGCGCCGGCAGGTTGGCCCTTATCAAAGCTCCAGCGGGCGATGGCATCATCCCACGGGGTCAGCCCTGGCTGGTGGGTTAAGGGCAGCAGTTTTCCCTGGGCGTCCGGGAGCAGCAGCTGGCTGCGGGCCTGAAAGGTGGAGGCGATAAATCGCTCGCTGGTGGTGGCGATATCCTGCTGGCTGCGACCCACCGCCAGCGCTTTAGACATCTCATACAGATGGCGGGTACGGCGTTCACGGTAGCGCGCCACCCGCGCCTGGTAGCGCACGCCGGCGGTGAGGTTGCCGATAAGCAGGCCCACGGTGAGCATCACGCCGAAGGTGAGCAGATACTGGACATCCGACACCGCCAGCGTCCCGCGCGGGGCGACAAAAAAGAGATCGAAGCTGATGACGTTGATCACCGTCGCCAGCACCGACGGCCAGCGGCCATAGACCAGGGCGATGATCACCACCCCCAGCAGATAGAGCATCACCAGGTTGGCGGCTTCGAAAGCCATCAACCACTGCATGGCCACCAGGGTAATGATGGCGCATAGCGCCACCGCCACCGCGCAGCCCTGCAGCTGCAGGCGCCATTTCTCCAGCGCCGGACGGCTGTCGCTGGCGCGTGCGGCAAGGGGGAAGGGTTTCTCATCGAGGGCGATCACCACCAGATCGAGGTCCGGCGCATGGCGAGCCAGACGATCGGCGAAGCCGCTGCGATCCCACCAGCGGCGCTTGCTTTGGCGGCCAATGACGATTTTGCCGAGGTTATGTTCGCGGGCGTAATGGAGGACCGCTTTCTCTTCCGACGGGTCGGAGAGGGTGGCGGTTTCGGCCCCCAGCTCCTGGGCCAGACGCAGCGCGGCGAGAATAGCCCGCCGCCGGCCTTCCGGCAGCCGGTGCAGGGAAGGGGTCTCGACATACACCGCATGCCAGACGCTGCCCAGGCGGGCGGCGAGCCGGGCGGCGGCGCGCACCAGCTTTTCGCTGCCGGTGTTGTGCCCGATGCAGAGCAGGATCGCATCGCGGGTGTGCCAGACTTTCTCCTGGCCCTGGCGGTCGCGCCAGGCGCGCATCTGCTCATCGACGCGGTCGGCGGTGCGGCGCAGGGCCAGCTCGCGCAGCGCAATCAGATTGCCCTTGCGGAAAAAGTTTTCGATAGCGCGCTCGGCCTGGCCGCCGATGTAGACTTTGCCCTCATTGAGCCGCTGGCGCAGATCGTCAGGGGGGAGGTCCACCAGCACCACGTCGTCCGCGGCGTCAAAGAAGGGATCGGGAACCGTCTCCCGCACCTGCACACCGGTGATCCCGCTGACGACGTCATTCAGGCTTTCCAGATGCTGGACGTTAACGGTAGTGAAAACATCTATCCCGGCCTCCAGCAGTTCATCCACATCCTGCCAGCGCTTTGGATGGCGGGAGCCTGGCGCATTGCTGTGCGCCAGCTCATCCACCAGAATCAGCGCCGGACGGCGGGCGAGGGCGGCGTCGAGATCGAACTCATAGACGTACCGCCCGCGATGGGCAAGCCGCCGCGGCGGCAGAGTGCTCAGGCCCTGCAGCATCGCGGCGGTCTCTTTACGGCCGTGGGTCTCCGCCACGCCAATCAGAATATCCAGCCCCTGGGCGCGCAGCCGCTGCGCTTCCGCCAGCATCGCCCAGGTTTTCCCCACCCCGGCGCAGGCGCCAAAGAACACTTTCAGTTTGCCGCGATGCGGGGCGGCGGTGTGCTGCAGCAGGCGGTCAGGGTCCGGGCGCAGCGGCTCGTCACTCATTTACTTATCCTTCAGGGCATCCAGCGCCATATTGAGTTGCAGTATATTGACCACCGGCTGGCCAAGGAAGCTCAGCAGCGGGGTTTGTGTGGCCTGATTCACCAACTGGGTTACCTGCTCAACGCTCAGCTGGCGCGCTTGAGCCACCCGGGGCACCTGCCACAGCGCGGCGGCCGGAGTCAGGTTGTTATCGAGACCGCTCGCCGAGGTGGTGACCAGTTCGACCGGCACCCGCGGGTCGGCGTCCGGGTTGGCGGCGCGCAGGGCCTGCACGCGCTCGCTCACCGCTTTATCCAGCGCCGGGTTGCTGGCGGCGAGGTTGCTGCCGCCAGAGGCCATGGGATTATCCGCCGTCTCCGCGGTGGCCGACGGGCGGCCCTGGAAATAGCCTGCGGCGGTGAAGTTCTGGCCAATCAGCGCCGAGCCGCGCACTTCACCGTTCAGGCGGATCAGCGAGCCGTTGGCCTGTGAGTTAAACCACCATTGTCCCAGGCTGGTGGTTAGCAGAGGATAGACGCCGCCGGTGAGCAGCGTTAACAGAATAAATAGCACAAGTGCCGGACGAATCAATGACATAGTTTGTTCCTCACACCAGACCGCTCAGGGTCAGCAGCAGGTCGATGGCTTTAATACCGATAAAGGGCACCAGCAGACCGCCGAGGCCGTAGATCCACAGGTTGCGGCGCAGCATCGCCGAGGCGGAGAGCGGGCGATAGCTGACGCCTTTCAGGGCCAGCGGGATCAGAAAGACGATGATCAGCGCGTTGAAGATAACGGCGCTGAGGATCGCCGATGAGGGCGAATGCAGGCCCATCACGTTCAGCATGGCCAGCTGAGGATAGACCGCGGCAAACGCCGCCGGAATAATGGCGAAATATTTCGCCACGTCGTTGGCAATACTGAAGGTGGTCAGCGAGCCGCGCGTCATTAACATCTGTTTGCCGATATGGACCACCTCAATCAGCTTGGTGGGGTTGGAATCCAGGTCGACCATGTTGCCCGCTTCCTTCGCCGCCTGGGTGCCGGAGTTCATGGCTACCGCCACGTCGGCCTGAGCCAGCGCGGGCGCGTCGTTGGTGCCGTCGCCGGTCATCGCCACCAGCCGACCTTCCGACTGGTACTGGCGGATCAGCGCCAGCTTGGCTTCCGGCGTCGCTTCGGCGAGGAAATCATCGACGCCGGCCTCGGCGGCGATCGCCGCGGCGGTCAGGCGGTTATCGCCGGTGATCATCACCGTTTTAATGCCCATTTTGCGCAGCTGGGCGAAACGTTCTTTGATGCCGCCTTTGACGATATCTTTGAGCGCAATAATCCCCAGCACCTTTTCGCCTTCGGCGACCACCAGCGGCGTGGCCCCCTGGCGGGCGACCTCTTCCACCTGTTTATCGACATCGGCAGGGAAGTGGCCGCCGTTGGCCTCCACGTGGCGGCGAATGGCGTCCACCGACCCTTTGCGGATCATGCGCTGATCGATATTGATGCCGCTCATCCGCGTTTGCGCGGTAAAGGGGACAAAGGTGGCGTGCAGCGACTGCAGATCGCGTTCGCGCAGGTTAAAGCGCTGTTTCGCCAGCACCACGATGCTGCGCCCCTCAGGGGTTTCATCCGCCAGCGAGGAGAGCTGGGCGGCGTCGGCGAGGGTTCGCTCTTCCACGCCGCGAGCCGGCAGGAAGGCGGAAGCCTGGCGGTTGCCGAGGGTAATGGTCCCGGTTTTATCCAGCAGCAGGACATCGACGTCGCCAGCGGCTTCCACCGCGCGGCCGCTGGTGGCGATCACGTTGGCGCCGAGCATACGGCTCATCCCGGCGACGCCGATGGCCGACAGCAGCCCGCCGATGGTGGTCGGGATCAGGCACACCAGCAGGGCGACCAGTACGGTAACGCTGACCGCATTGCCGCTCCACGCCGAGAAGGGCCAGATGGTGGCGGTGGCCAGCAGGAACACCAGCGTCAGGGCGATCAGCAGGATCGTCAGGGCGATCTCGTTCGGCGTTTTACGGCGCTGGGCGCCTTCCACCATGGCGATCATCCGGTCGAGGAAGGTTTCTCCCGGGTTCACGCTGCAGCGGATCACCAGCCAGTCGGAGAGAATGCGTGTCCCGCCGGTCACCGAGGCAAAATCGCCACCGGATTCACGGATCACCGGGGCAGACTCGCCGGTAATGGCGCTTTCGTCCACCGAGGCGCCGCCTTCGATGACTTCGCCATCGCAGGGGATAATATCCCCGGCTTCCACCAGCACCACGTCGCCTTTGCGCAGGTCTTCCGCCGGCACGTGGTCGACCGGCGCGTCATGCTGCGGGGCGCGCAGTTTGCGGGCGAAGGCCGTTTTTTTCACCCCTTTCAGGCTGTTGGCCTGGGCTTTGCTGCGGCCTTCCGCCATCGCTTCGGCAAAGTTGGCGAACAGCACGGTAAACCACAGCCAGATACTGACGGCGGCGGTAAAGGTGGCGCTACCGGTCAGGGCGCCGCCAGCCATGGCGATCGCCAGCAGGGTGGTTAACAGACTGCCCACCCAGACGATAAACATCACCGGATTGCGCCATTGCACCATCGGGCTGAGTTTTTTCACGGCATCCAGCAGCGCCTGGCGCACCAGCGTCGGCTCCAGCAGGGCTAATTGTTTGCGACTCATAACAGGGTGCTCCGCATCGCTCAAAGTAAGGAAAAGTGTTCAGCCAGCGGGCCAAGCGCCAGCGCAGGAATAAAGGTCAGGGCGCCCACCAGCAGCACGGTGCCGATCAGTAAACCGATAAACAGGGCGTCGTGGGTGGCCAGGGTGCCGGGGCTGGCCGGTTGAATTTTCTTCGCCACCAGCGAGCCGGCGATGGCCATCACCGGAATGATGACGGCGAAGCGGCCGACCAGCATGCAGAACGCCAGCAGCAGGTTCCAGAACGGCGTCGCCGCGCCCAGGCCAGCGAAGGCGCTGCCGTTGTTATTGGCCGCCGAGGTGACGGCGTACAGCACTTCGCTAAAGCCGTGCGGTCCAGGGTTGAACATCCCGGCGCGGCCGGCGTCGGTCATCATCGCCAGCGCCGTGCCGAGCAACACCAGCGTCGGGGTGACCAGAATGGCGAGGGCGATCATTTTCATTTCCCGGACATCGATTTTCTTCCCGAGGTACTCCGGGGTGCGGCCGACCATCAGCCCGGCGATAAATACCGCCAGCATAACGAACAGCAGCATGCCGTACAGGCCCGAGCCGACGCCGCCGAATACCACTTCGCCAATCTGCATCAGCCACATCGGCACCATGCCGCCCAGCGCGGTGAAGGAGTCATGCATGGCATTGACCGCGCCGCAGGAGGCGGCGGTGGTGATCACCGCGAACAGACTGCTGGCGAGAATACCGAAGCGACTTTCTTTACCTTCCATATTCAGGCTACTGTCGGCGCCCAGCGTCAGCAGGTGGGGGTTGCCGCGAGTTTCCGCCCACATCACCACGGCGACGCAGAGGATAAAGATCAGCGTCATTGCCCACAGGATGGCGCGTCCCTGACGCCGATCGCTTACCACCTCGCCGAAGGCGAAGCACAGCGCCGCCGGGATCAGGAAGATCGCCAGCATCTGCACGAGATTGGTCAGCGCGGTCGGGTTTTCAAACGGATAGATCGGAAGAGCGTCGTGTAGGGAAAGAGTGTA
>OGUJ01000737.1_pt1 | contig 22843 bp, 22 predicted proteins | sample 1573661 | NCBI WGS metagenome assembly OGUJ01 (sample SAMEA2581933, study PRJEB24529) | metagenome | biome: Human gut stool | place: China | collected 2011
GTAGTGCGTAACAATCCGTAGGTATCATAGTCGGGGGCTTTTGACCCCGACATCTATTTCAGAGATGCCGCACTATCATCTGTTGCAGATGAGGGTACGGCATTTTCTTTTATACCCGCATTTTTTCCTGCCTCTGTGCGAACCGGTGTATAAACTGCATTGATCTCCAGCGTATCCTCCGTATGTGCCATCCACAAGGTGTAATCTCTGATACTCCTTTTTGTATACTGTTCCTGAACACAATACAGTTCCATCGTCTCAAAATCTATCAGTACCAGGTCAACAGGCTCCGGTTCTTTTCCCTCCTCACATTTTACCTCCATCGCTTCAGACAGCTTTTCCAGACAGGACTGACACAAAATCTGCGATGCCTTTTCCATGGAAAGTACTCTGTCCTCTCCATAATCTACTACGATTTCCGAAATACCCCGGAGACTTTCTGAACTACGCTCCAGAACTCTTCCATTTTTCCCAACCGTTGTCCTTGTCGTATTCTTTCCTTCTGTATCTTCCGGCATATTTCCTTTCTCATTTCCACTTTTGATCTTCAGATCCATAATGTACCAGTCATTCACACTGATGATACCAATCGCATCTTTTCCGCTGAACATCCCCGTCATACTTTCTTTTCTGCTGCCGCACAAAGCACATTCTTCCTGATCTGTCAGCTTTGTCTCAGGCACTTTGGGCTTTTGGAATGACCAGTCTGCTTCTCTCTTTGCAGAAACATCTTCTTTCTCTGATGCATTTGACCAGAACTGTATATATGCCCACCACAAAACACATACTATCACTGCGATCCCTCCCAGGATCAGCCATACCGTTCTTTTCTTCATACTACGATCATTCATGGATTTTTTCATTTTTCTTCATTATCTACCTCTCTTTATCCGGGTGCGTTGCACTCCTTATTTGTGGCGGTTTCGTTCATGGTCAGTGTGTGGAACTATCCTTATTTATGAATTATCATAAAAGATATATCAGGAGGAGGAGCAAAAGAATGGACTTACTTAATAGTAAAAGCATAGGAAGAACACTGAAAGAGCGTAGACTCCAACTGGGTTATACTCAGGAACTCGCCGCCGAGAAATCAGGAATCTCTTACTCCTACTATACCAAAATTGAACGAGGAGAACAACTTCCTTCTATAGAAATTTGTGTTCAGCTTGCACAGACCTTTCATCTCTCGCTGGATTACTGGCTGCTTGGTACATCTTCTGATGCGGAAATATCCTCTGAATTGATCGATTTTGCCTATTCTCTCAGGGAGATCGACCTGAATTCTTTAAGAAAAGTAGAGAAGCTTCTGCAAAAAGCAGAATTGCTTACAAAATAATTTTTCTTTGCATTTCTTTTATGATGTCAGGGTCAAAAGGTCTAAGCCCACATGAGCTTGCTCATAGGTGGGTGAAAGACCTTAGGACCCGCCCCGATATGAGCATAAAAGTGGGATGATAATCCCACGATATGCGAATATTGGGTAGGATTGTGGGAGTGCGTAGCACGGAGCAATCCGTAGGCATCAAAGTCGGGGGCTTTTGACCCCGACATCATTTTATTCGACAATTTTCTGCTTTTAAAGTATTACAGGAAAACAGACAGGAATAATTTTTATCATATTTGTATATATTATTTATAGCCGTCTTTCTTGATAGACAATAATATTCTAATAGTGTCTTGTGAATAAGACAATATTTATAATAATTTGTCTTGTGAAGGAAAATAATTTAATATATAATGGTCTTATATGATGGAGGTGACAATATTATGAACAGAGATACCCTGAAGCAGATCATGATCGATCAAAAAGAAATTTATCTCAACAATCCTATGATACCAAGACACTATTCACTGGAAGATAATGTAAACTATTGCTTTGTCGGTATCCGGAGAACCGGAAAATCTTATATGATGTATCAACAGATAAAACGGTTGGAAGCAAATGGTGTTCCATTGTCCCAAATTGTTTACGTGAACTTTGAAGATGAACGTCTTCTGGAAATGACAGCAGATGATCTGAATACCATTTTAGAAATCGGACTGGAAATTTCCGGGACAGATACAAAGCCTTATCTGTTTCTTGACAAAATTCAGAATATCAATGGATGGGAGAAGTTTGTCCGCAGAATTGCAGACATGAAATATCGAATTAATATTACTGGAAGCAACAGTAAGATGCTTAGCAGCGAGATAGCTTCTACTTTAGGTGGACGATTTGTAATCCTGAATGTCTATCCATATTCTTTTTCCGAATACCTCATTGCAAATCATATGGAAAAGAATTACCTGGATGCAATCAGTACCAAAGACCGGGCTGACGTCCTGAACCGATATAATGAATATGTAACTTATGGGGCTTTCCCTGAATTAGTCGAAATCAGAAATAAAAGAACTTTTTTGAACAGCATCTATCAGACCGTATACCTTGGAGACATTATCACAAGAAATAAAATTACCAATGACTTTGCTGTGAGACTCATTCTAAAGAAGATCGCTGAATCCATTACAAAACCTCTGTCTTTTAACAGGCTGACGAACATCTTAAAAAGTACCGGAACTTCGATTGCCAAACAGACTGTGATTAATTATGTAGGATATATGACTGATTCTTACCTGCTTTTTACTCTGCAAAATTATGCAGCAAAACTGGTAGAAAAAGAAACTTCTCCCAAATACTATTTTATGGATACCGGTCTCCTTGGACTCGTCCTGCTGGACTGTAAGTCTGCCCAACTGGAAAATCTTGTCGCCATCGAACTGATCAGACGTTACGGTACTGAAAATGTATATTTCTTTGAAAATAATGTCGAAATAGACTTCTACGTTCCATCAGAAAAACTTGCGATCCAGGTCAGTATGCAGGTTCTTGACAATATCGATACCAAAGAACGCGAAACCCGGGCATTTGTTAAGTTAAATAATTTCATACCTGATTCAAAATGTATTCTTATAACCAATAGCGAGGAAGCCACTTTGAATTGCGATGGTATTGAAATCGATGTTGTTCCTGTCTGGAAATGGCTGTTGGAGGGGGAGGGGAAGAGAAAATAAAACGGGGCTGTCGCTTTAATCGTGATATGCTCCCTCTTCACAGCTCTTTTCATTCTTTTATAATCCACTTTTTCTACCGATCATATTCATCCAGGAAATGGTGTTTCACTCCCTTTTGCTTATACGCTACGATCGTATCCAGATTCACGTTCTCCACACTCTTGAAAATATTTCCCTCTACATATGGATTCACTTTTTTCAGTCTTGCGATCAATTCTTTTGTCTCCATCCTCTTGGACTGATTTTCTTCATTATTACATGTCGTACAGGTATCTGTAAATTTACATGCACACTGAATGAAATGCAGATCATTATAATCTCTCCATGCCTTGATGGCATCTTCCCGGACGAGATACAATGGACGGATCAGTTCCATTCCCTCAAAATTTGTACTATGCAGCTTCGGCATCATCGTCTGAAACTGTGCGGAATAAAGCATTCCCATCAGGATCGTCTCAATCACATCATCATAATGATGTCCCAGTGCGATCTTATTGCATCCCATTTTCTGTGCATGACTGTAAAGATAACCACGCCTCATTCTTGCACATAAATAACATGGGGATTTTTCTACATTGTATACAGAATCAAAAATATCTGACTCAAAAATTTCGATCGGAATCTCCAGTCTTTTCGCATTTTCCTCGATTACCTGCCGGTTTGCCGGACTGTAGCCCGGATCCATAACAAGAAATTTCACTTCAAAATCAAACTTATTGTGTCTCTTTAACTCCTGGAAAAGCTTTGCCATAAGCATAGAATCTTTTCCACCGGAAATACAGACTGCGATCTTATCTCCCGGCTTCACCAGTTCGTATTCATTGATCGCTTTTGTGAATTTGCACCAGATACTTTTGCGGAATTTCTTCCTTAAGCTCTGCTCTACGTCCTTTGCAAAACTGCCTTCTCCGGCTTTTTCAGCAGCTTCTTTTTGCTTCATATTGTCAATCAGCCAGGCTATATATCCGCCTTCAAGGCTCTCCGCATCGATTCCTTTTTCACTCAGTTCCTCTGCTACATCTACACTGTATTTTCCTCTGCTGCAGCAGATCACCAGCTTTTTGGAGAAATCTATTTTCTCATTTCCCTCAATCTCCTCTGTTGCCACAGCAACTGCTCCCGGAATCGCTCCGTGACCGATCTCCGTCTCATCTCTGATATCAATAATCTGATAACTGTCCGGATTCATCCTGTTCAGTTCTTCTATTGAAATACTCATCGCTCTCTCCTGCCCTGTCTTCCCGGTTTTTCAATCTTCTTCCTGCATATGACCGGTTCCATTCTTCGTTCTTTTCCTTGTTCTCTATCTTCTTAACCGTATCTTATTTTTTTGATACCTGTGCAAGATCTTTGATCACTTCACCTGCAATGATCAGCCCTGCAACCGATGGTACAAATGCCACACTTCCTGGAATATCTCTTCGCTCTGTACACTTATGTTTCGCTCCCGGCGGGCAGATACAGTTTGTCCGACAACTGATCGACATATCCTCCAGCGGTCTTGTCGGCTGCTCCTCTGAGTAAACGACTTTCAATTTCTTCACGCCACGCTTTTTCAGCTCCCGACGCATCACTTTCGCCAGTGGGCAGACTTTCGTTTTGTAAATATCTGCTACACGGAATGCACTCGCATCCAGCTTATTTCCTGCTCCCATACTGCTGATGATCGGAACATTTTTCTCTTTGCACTTCATGACCAGTTCGATCTTTGCCGTCACAGTGTCCACTGCGTCAACCACATAATCATATTCTTCAAACGGAAACTCCTCGGCATTTTCCGGCAAAAAGAAACACTTGTGCATCGTCACTTCTGCCTTTGGATTAATCTCCAGGATTCGTTCTTTCATCACATCCGTCTTGTATTTTCCAATTGTCTTTCTTGTCGCTATGATCTGACGGTTCAGATTCGTCAGGCAGACCTTATCATCATCGATCAGATCAAATGCTCCAACTCCGCTCCTCACCAGTGCTTCACAGACATAACCGCCTACTCCGCCTATTCCAAAAACCGCAACCTTTGCATTTGCCAGTCTGTCCATTGCTTCTTTTCCGAGAAGAAGTTCTGTTCTTGAAAACTGCGTCAACATATTTTGTTACTCCTTATCCTGTCCTGCTAAACTTTTTCTTCTATAATTAAATATCTTTTTTCTTCACACCTTAAAAGCAGGCTGTATTATATACCAGACTGATAGGTTTGTCAATGATATGCATCTTTTCTCGAACCATCTGATCCTGCCGCTGTTTACAAACTTCCGTATTGAACAACGACCTGTTATTCACCGGTCTCTGATTTCCAACTCAGTTCATGGAGATGCCCGTTCAGATTCATTCCCTCAAATCCGTTCTGTCTTAATGCCTCATATAATACGATCGCCACTGAATTTCCAAGATTCAGTGAACGGATATCCCCGATCATGGGAATCCTCATACAGTCTTCTTCATGATCTACAAGAATCTCTTCCGGGATTCCCGCACTTTCCTTTCCGAACATAATATAACAATCCTGTTCGTAATCCACTTCTGTATAGACCTTATGTGCCTTTGTCGTTGCCATATAGATCTTTGCTCCCGGATTTTTATCCAGGAAATCCTGATAATTAATATAAGTTGTTACATCTAAATCTTTCCAGTAATCCATCCCCGCACGCTTCAGGGATTTTTCATTAATTCGGAATCCAAGCGGCTCGATCAGATGCAGTCTTGTACCTGTCGCCACACACGTTCTTCCGATATTTCCTGTATTTGCCGGGATCTCCGGCTCAAAAAGTACGATATTAAGCATGTTCTTTCCACCACCTTGCCAGTTCATCTGCTGCCGGTCTGTCTAGATACCGGGTTTCTTCTCCATTTTTTATCACTCTTGCATTCTGATCTTTCATGCATCCCAGCCGTACTGCTGATACACCCTGCTCTGCAAGACATGCGATCACTTCTTCACTCTGCCCTGTTACAAGTAAAAAACTTCCGGCTGAAGTCATCAGATAGGGATTCAACTGATAAAATTCGCAGATTTCTACCGTTTCCTGCTTCAGTGCAATCTTTGAAAAATCAATATCAAATCCGGTCTGCAATTCTTCGCCCAGCTCCCATAATGCTGCCAGGATTCCGCCACTTCCGATCTGCCTGATGTCGGAAACCTGTTCTTTTACAGAGAGGATCTGATCCGGGAGAACCAGCTTTTCCCGCAGAAATTTCGCCTTTTCCAGGAAAACCGGAACAAATCTTGTCCCCAGTTCCTCCTCTGACTCATCTAAAATACGCAGCGTCCCTTCCAGTCCGGCATAACCACAGAGAAGAAGCTCCTCTCCTGCCACAGTCATTTCCTGCTCTCTAATCGCAGTCGATTTTTTCTCCCCGACCGCAGTTGCCGTTACTACCATCTGCGTCACGAAAGAACTCGTTTCCACCTGTATCTGACAGATTTCAAGATTCATTTTTTTGCAAAGCTCTCCTACTGTATCTGTCAGATGCTTTACATCTTCTTCCTGCATCTGCTCCGGCAGGATTGCATGAATGGAAACGCCTTCTGCCATAACTTTCTGTGAAGCAAGCTCACCTGCTGCTTTTATGACTGCGTATGCTCCGACGTTCGCATTTTTCCCACCGGCAGATGCTGTACTCCACACAGTCATCCGTCCTGTTTCGATCTTCTGATCTTGTTCTGTCTTCTGACTTTGCTCCGTCCTCTGGATCTGCTGTTCCAGTTCTGCACATTTCTGTTCCCATGCCATTTTTCCAACGGTACACTGCTTTTTTTTCAGCGGTTTTCTCACGGAACGATTCCATGCTGCCTGCGTAATCTTTCCTAATCTCATTTTCCTGCCTCTTCCTATATAAGATACGGAATCACCATGGTCGCAACCATAGCAAGAATCACTACAAGAATAATTACTGAGATCAGTCTTCTTACTTTCTTATCATAAAAATTCATTTTTATTTCCTTTCCATGTTCACTAAAATATTTCTCATTATACCATTATCTTATTCATGATGCCAGGGTCAAAAGGTCTAAGCCCACATGAGCTTGCTCATAGGTGGGCGAATGACCTTAGGACCCGCCCCGATATGAGCATAAAAGTGGGCTGATAATCCCACGATATGCGAATATTGAGCAGGATTGTGGGAGTGCGTAGCACGGAGCAATCCGTAGGCATCAAAGTCGGGGGCTTTTGACCCCGACATCTATTCATTAGAAAAGCATACTTCATAAGTTGCCGCATTCTGACTCAGCCGGCTTCTGTTCCTGTAATCAAAGAGAAGATATTTTCCGTTAATTTTTTCAAGATGCGTCATCTTGCGGAGCTGCCTTGCATCAAAGCCGTCATATTCTTTCAAGTATCTGTGGGTTTCTGCCTCTTCCCTGTAAAATGCAGTCATCTCTTCTTTCGTGACCTGGTTCTCCCCTGCAAATGCCGGACGGTTTTTTACATTTTCCCGCAAATACAGATCCAGCGTCAGCCACTCTCTGTAGCTGTCTGCACGATCCGGAATCTGCGTCCTGATAAACTGCCACAGATTTTCATACCGTGCCAGCCGGGAATGGTTGATCCCGAACAGTCCATTTTTTTCATAATATTCCCCCAGCTCCACATACAGATCAAACGGAGACGGGAACTCCTTCACAAGATGCTCCATCGTATTCGCAAACTGCCCGCTGTTATAGTGTACTTCCACCATCTCTTCTACTTTTTTCAGACGGATCACATCCCCATACGGGAGCCAGTCGGTAAACAGTACTTCATAAGGCGGACGATCCTGCCACACCAGTCCATACGCTTCTGCATTATCATACATAAAAGAACCGTGAAGTACTTTCAGGAATCCAAGCTGCAACTGATCCGGATGCATTGCATAGACCTCATTAAATGAATGTCCGAAACTCTCATAATTCTCATAAGGAAGTCCTGCAATCAGATCCAGATGCTGATGCACATTTCCTTTTTCTCTGATCCGCTCTACTTTCGCACGTACCTTTTTCAGATCCATTGTTCTGTGAATCTCCCGGATCGTCTCCGGGTTGGCAGACTGGATTCCGATCTCCAGCTGGATCAGTCCCGGACGCATCCTGCGGATCAGTTCGATTTCCTCCTCATTCAGAAGATCTGCTGCCACCTCAAAATGAAAATTTGTAATGCCTTTATCATGCTCCGTTATATACTTCCAGATCGCCATGGCATGGTCATGCTTACAGTTAAATGTCCTGTCCACAAATTTCACCTGCGGCACTTCATGATCGATAAAAAACTGCAATTCTTTTTTTACCAGTTCTATCTTTCTGAACCTGAGACATTTATCTATGGAAGAAAGACAGTAACTGCAGGAAAATGGACATCCTCTGCTGGACTCATAGTAAATGATCCTGTTCTGAAAATCTTCGATATGTTCATATACAAAGGGTACGGTACTCAGATCCAGGATCGGACGGTTCTCAGTTTCAATTATTTCCCCATTCTCATCCCGGAACATCAGACCCTCAATATCTCTGAGCTGCTTTCTTTCCTTTAATTTCCCATAATATGCAACCAGTTCTGTAAAAGACTCTTCGCCCTCGCCTTTCATGATCCCCTGCACCATCGGATAGTTTTCCAGCACCTCCCTGGCATTGTAGGAGACTTCCGGGCCTCCCAGCCAGATGGCAGTCTTCGGAAGGATCTTTGCGGTCTCCCGGAGGATCTGTCCCACCTCCGTTATATTCCACAGATAACAGGACAGGCAGAGTACATCCGGGTTTCTCCGGTAAAGATCCGTCAGGATCTCATCAAACGGCTGATTGATCGTATATTCCGCAATGGCAATCTCACTTTCAGGATACCTTTCTTTTGCATAAGCTCTCAGACAGTATACCGCTAAATTGGAATGAATATATTTTGCATTGACTGCAGCAAGTAAAACTTTCACTCTCTTCCTCCCATTTGTAGATACCAGGGTCAAAAGATCTGACACCACGTGTGCTCGCACACTAGTGGTAGAATGACCTTGTGACCTGCCCCAATATGAGCATAAAAGCGGGGCGTAAGCACCACGATATGCAAATGTTGGGTAGGATTGTGGGAGCACGTAGTGCGTAACAATCCGTAGGTATCATAGTCGGGGGCTTTTGACCCCGACATCATTTGTATATTTTATCAACAGTACCCTATTATACTATTTTTTTGTTCAAAAATCATCCATATCCGTTGACATTTTTCTAAATATCCTGTAAAATATTGATTCGTGCAGCCGGGGTGGTAGCGGTACCTTGAACCTGCAATCCGCTATAGCAGGGGTGATATTGTGCAGAGGGCGAAAGCTGGCAGAGCTGCCCCCGATAAGTGACGTTGATGTCCGGGTCTTACGCGACGGGAATCTGTGAACCGTGTCAGGTCGGGAACGGAGCAGCACTAAGCAGAACCTTCCGGGTGCCGTAAGGGTGCCTGGGCTGAGTCAACTGTCGGGGTAACGTCTGTTGGTCCAGTTCGAAGCACAATGCACTTTTAGTAACAATTAATGAAATAGAATATTGGTTATATTGGAAACGATACATTCCCCCGGAATGATGAACGAACAACACGATTCTGTTACGCTTATTATCTCAGGAGGTTTTTTTATGCCCAAAAATAAGTTTCAAGATGTAATTTTTACGATTATCATGGTATTTGTCATGGTTTATGTGATGATCTGCTACAATATCGCACTGAACATCGGCGGTATGAAGAATGAAGTATTTTTAAGTGCTTTCCACGAACTTGTCATCATGGGACCACTTGCATTTATCCTTGATTTCTTTCTTGTAGGACCATTTGCCAAAAAGAAAGCTTTTTCGATCATAAATCCAGAAAGAGACAACCCGTTTATGATCGTGCTTGCAATTTCTGTCGTATCGATCATCGGTATGTGTCCGCTGATGAGCCTGGCTGCGACCCTGCTTTTCAAAAATGCAGGAAGTCAGTTTATTGCCGTATGGCTTGAGACGACCGCATTGAATTTCCCAATGGCATTCTTCTGGCAGCTTTGCTTTGCCGGTCCATTTGTCAGAAAGGTATTCGGACTCTTATTCAGAGAAAAGTGATTTCTTTTTCATTTTCTGCTTCGCACGAAGCTCTCTGAAAAATTGCTTCATCATCAGGCTGCATTCTTCTTCTAAGACTTTGGTCTTTACTTCAGCCTGGTGATTGAATGCCTGCACATCCAAAAGATTCAGCACCGATCCAGCACAGCCTGCCTTTGGATTCATGCAGCCCACCACCACTCTTGGAATCCGGGACTGGATGATCGCACCGGCACACATCTGACATGGCTCCAGTGTCACATAAAGAGTACATTCTTCCAGCCGCCAGTCACCCAGCTTTTTGCTGGCTTTTTTTATTGCGGAAATTTCTGCATGAGCAAGCGGACTTTTATCTGTATTGCGGCGGTTGTATCCACGGGCAATGATTTTTCCCTCATGGACGATCACGCATCCGATGGGGGTTTCTTCTAAGGCATATGCTTTTTTGGCCTGCTTCAACGCTTCTTTCATATATTTTTCATCCCGCATTTCAGCTTCTGATTGATTTTGTAATTCAGTTTCTGATTCATTCTTTAATTGTTCCATAACGGCTTCTCCTCTCACTCCATTCCTTCATAACATTCCCAGCTTTTATTTCTCTGTTCTTTTTTCTGCTCCTTTTGAATACATTATACGAAAAAGACAAGATTAAAGGTATTTTATGAACCAGGGTATTTATTATCTCTATGAATATGAAACCGGGCAGCGAAAAAGGAATCTTGGATTTTTACAGATTTCCCATCAGTACCGCTCCTGTATGATGACACTTCATCTGAAAAGTCTGCCACTCTCTCCCGGAACGGCACTGGAACTCCATGGATTTTATAACAAAGACAGGGATCTCATCCATGCTCCCTGTGCAATCCTGAACTATTCCGGTGGAAGTATTGCAACCCGGTTATCTATATCTGAGTCATTATTTCCCTGCGGGAAATCTTTTTCCGGACTTGAAGGCTTTCTTCTTTTGCCGGAAGGGAAAGCAGAACCACTCTTCTGGGCTGCCTCAGTTAATGCACTTCCTGTTGGTTTTTCACTGATTTCTACCGAAGAACTGTCCCGGTCACCTGAAGAAGTTTCTCCTGTGGAATCGTCTCCGTCACCTGAAGAAGTTTCTCCTGTGGAATCGTCTCCGTCACCTGAAGAAGTCTCCGTTCATGCCGCAGAAATCAAACCGGAGGAAAGCGAGACAGTCGAAACTACTGGATCTGAAACTGCGGAGACCAGTTCTGAAACTGTCACTTCCGCTCCTACGACTGAGTCTGTGAAATCTGACATTGATTCTGCGGAGTCTGCCGGGACTCAGCCTGTTACTTCCACAAAGGCAGTCAGATCTGTTGATCCCGGTGATTCTGTCCATCTTGCTACTACAGCTACAGCCGGGACCAAGAATGCCGCCCCAGTTTCTGATTCCGATGACACGAAACATACCACATCCTCTGTTACAGCACGCAAGATCACGCGGGCAGAGTTATCCACACTCCCGAGGAAATTCTGGTCACTTGCCAACAATAGTTTTCTTTTACATGGTTATTATAATTATAACCACCTCCTTCTGGTCGAAGAAGATGGTCATATATGGCTTGGCGTTCCCGGCATTTATGATGCCCGTGAGGCTCGTGCTGCGGATCTGTTCGGTTTTCCTCAATTTACCAGTTCTTATGTATCCGTTCTTGAACTGGGAGATGATGAGCGGAACAACGATGCACTTTTCGGACACTGGTGCCGGTATCTCGCCACTAAATAATCCCGTTCATTTCCTGATACAGACGCTTTGCATAGCTGTCTGTCATTCCGCAGACATAATCTGTCACCAGAAGCAGGCGGAGATATAATTTCTCTGTCCTGCTTTTTCCCTGTGACTGCAGCCTGTAGGCGGTCTTATAATTATCAGAAATAAAGGATACCATACGGCTGTCCAGTGAATCCTGTTCGCTGTCCGTATTGTAATACAACACAGAACTTACAAGACGGTTCATCAGGAAATCCAGGATCGTATATTCTGCAAGCTCCATTTTATAAATCTGTCTGGATGAAAAAACTTTCCGGTAAGCAAGATCTCCGAGCAGATTCATCAGCTTTTCTGCAAATGTCCCATAAAAAAGATCCTGTCCGAATGTTCCGGCCATAATAGCTTCATAATTAGAAGTAAATCCATAGGTCACACAATTTAGTACAAATCCCTGCACACTGATGATCCAGTTCTTCACTGCGTATGCTTCAGGACTGCTGACCTGCTTCTCCACACCCCTCTGATATAACTGCCGGAGTTTTGTCGCCGGTTTGAACGGAGAATCTTCCGTTTCCTTTTCCAGCACTACAAGCTCACTCTCAAGCTGATGATACGAAATAAATCCTTTCACAAAAGCATCCTCAATATCTGCCGTCTTATAAGCGATATCGTCTGCCGCCTCCAAAATATATGTCAGCGGATGACGGTTATTTCCCGCTCCTGTCGCTTTCGTGATCCTGTGGAACAATTCTTCATCTGCAAGATAATATCCCATCTTTTTGTCCTTGATATTTCCACTCTCTTTATCGATCCCGGTGGATGGAACAGGATATTTGATCATGGTATTCAGTAACGCATAGGTCAGATTCATTCCATGTTCGTCAACCAGATAGTGCAGCTTTGATACAAGCCTCAGTGCCTGTGCATTTCCTTCAAAATGATAGAAATCCTGCTTCATCTGTTCTGTCAGAAGATCTTCTACTCTTTCACCTTCAAACTTCAGTTCCGGCAGATTTCGTATAAACCACTCCCGGATGGCAGATTCTCCAAAATGGCCGAACGGTGGATTCCCTATATCATGGATCAGTCCCGCACACTGAAGGATATGCGAGATATCTTCCTTCATCTGCGGGGTAAATCCACTGTCTTTTTTATATTTTAAAATACTCTCTCCAATATTCTGTCCCAATGACTTTCCAAGAGAAGATACTTCCAGCGAATGTGTCAGTCTTGTCCTTATAAAATCACTTTTATCCAGTGGAAATACCTGCGTCTTATCCTGAAGTCTGCGAAAAGACGCACTTCCTATGATCCGGTGGTAATCTTTTTCAAATTCACTCCGCAGATCACTGGACCTGTATTTTTCACTGCTTTCCCGCTCTCTTCGCGGTGATAATAATGTACTCCATTCCATATCCTGTATCTCCCCGGCCTGATTTTAGTCTAAATAAATCGGTGGCTCGTATGCCTTTCCAAGCAGCACTTTCTTCCGCTCCTGGTATCCGAGGAATGCCCATTCCGTCATATCTGTCCATTTATGAATCGTTCTGTCGTAAACCTGAACATATCCGATCCTTGTCGGATGCATACGCACACTGTTGGACTGATATTCTTTTCCGGTATATGGATTCACATCTCCAAGCTCACGGTCTTCCTCTTCATCAGCATGCGGGATCACCGGCTGGAACTCAGCCTCTCCCTGCTGATATTCGGCATCGCCCCGTTCATATTCCGGCTCATATCCGGCATCATTCTGCTCATATCCGGTATTTTCATATGCTGCCTCCTGATATCCTTCAGATGCATATTCCGGCTGTCCGTATTCTTCCTGCTCTTCATAGGAACTGTATCCTTCATCTGCAGCATTATTTTTCTCTGCACGATAAGGTTCTTTTTCCTCTTCTGCATAAGTCTGAGTTGCTTCTACCGGTGCAGGCTCTTCTTCCACTGCCTTTTTCTTTCTTGAAAAGAAATTCAATCCTCTGAATTTTTCTTTCTTAGGCTTCTCCAGTTCTTTCTTGATTTCTTCGACCGGCTCTCCTGCCCTTACATTTTCTTCCAGATCTGAAAGTTCCTTATGGATATCATACAACTCGCCGATTGTCATATCACGCTCATCCTCACCCATTGTTTCAGGATGCAGCGGCTCCACCTGGATTGCAGGTGTTCTGTCTGCATAAATCTGTTCTGTTTCATAGTCTGAATCAGACTCCGCATCTGTTGAATAAGCTGAAACCTGCTCTGCGTCTGTTGAATAAGCTGACTCTTCTGCCGCTGAATATACCGGAGTTTCTTCCTCTGGAGAATATGCCGTCTCTTCCTCATAAACCGGGGCTTCCTCTGTATCTGCTGTCTCTTCCTCTACAGGTTCTGCTGCAATCTCCTGAGCCATAACTGCCTCTTCTGATTCTTCCGGCTCTGACGCAACTTCCTGAACCATAACTGCCTCTTCTGATTCTTCCGGCTCTGACGCAACTTCCTGTGCCACAGTTGTCTCTTCTGCCTCTGTTGATTCTGTCGGCTCTGCTTCATCCGGATCTTTATCAAAGAACAGATCCAGTTCTAACTGTTCCGGCACTCCCTCATCGGAAATGTGCTTCTTATGAGCCTTTGGTTTCTGCTCATATCTTACAACAGTTTCGCCCTGCGTCTCTTCGCTCTCTCCTTCAGCTACCATAATACTTAAATGAAACTGACATCCCAGAATCTGTGCGATCATTCTCATATCCTGCTCCTGGAAATTATCTCTTCCAAGCCGCTGCGTCAGATTCTGACGGGACATCTTCTTTCCTGTCTCTTTTTCGATCGTCTCTGCCAGTTCTTTGATCGTCATTCCTTTTCTTCCAAGAATAATCTTGACCTGTTCACCAAATGTTAAGTCTTCCATTTTGCTCCTCCTTATGTACTCCTCTTATACTCCTCAGTCTTTTATTTCCCATTGGTATCGACAGTCTTATTTTCGCCTGCCCCCTGTTTATCCATCAATCAGCCTGAAGATATTCTTCCAGGGTGATCCCCTGCTCAGTTATCTTTTTGGCCGCTTCTTTTCCTACATATCGATAATGCCACGGTTCATAAACAATCCCCGTTACATTGGATTTATCTTTTGGAAACCGCAGAATAAATCCATATTCCTGACAATGTGCCATCAGCCATTCCTGCTCGGCTGTATCTCCCTGCTTATCATCCAATCCGGTATACTGTCCGGAAATAATGTCCACCGCAAGTCCTGTCGCATGTTCACTGGTACCCGGAACTGCCACAGATTTCTTCGTCTCATCATAAGCATCCAGTGGACTGTATCCTTTACTGATCCAGTCTTTCATTGTCGTATCAAACACTTCCCGCTGGCGATCATAAGACCGGTATGCTGATGTCACATATAAATTCAGCCCCGCCTGTCTCGCATCTGCGATCATCTGCTCCAGCTCTCCGTAAATTCTTGTATCCACTGAGCACTTCTCATCCAGCTTTGTCAGAGATGCCGGTGTATAGTCTTTCGCCAGCGGATACTCTTCATTTACAAGTGCAAGCATCCAGTTCTCTGAATCTTCCTTCAGCCGGACTGCGGGTGCTTCTTTTATTTCTTTTGCAATCTTCCAGTTATTTAAATCTTTTTCAAGTCTTTCGTTCTCTTCTGTCAGCTTCTGATTTTCAGAAAGGAGTTTCTGATTCTGCTGTTCCGTGCTTTCCATCTGCCCTGCCACTGCAATTCCCATCAGGACTATCAATCCCACTGCCGCACACAACATCGAAAAAGATCGTCTGAAACTCTCATTTTTCATTTCTCTACTCTTTTAAATATCTTACTTCAAATGTCTCGATCGTAATCGCCTTATTAAAGAATGATCCCTGTGCATAATCACATCCCAGTTCTTCCAGTACATTCACCTGATCCTGCGTCTCCACACCGGATGCCATGACCACGGCACCAAGCTGACGGCAGATATCGATCACCGCTTTTGCAACAAGCCTGCTTCTCCGGTTTCCGACTAAATTTGAAATCACACTTTTATCCAGCTTCAATCCATCAAATTCCATCAGTGAAAGAATGGAAAAGCTGGAATTTTTTGACCCGAAATGATCCAGGATCACCCGGACATTCGCCTTCCGGATCTTACTGCTGGTCTCTGCCAGCATCTCCTGATTCATGTCGGCATAAGATTCGGATACCTCTACTTCGAGATATTCACAACGGACACGATACCGATCTATAAGCTTCTCCATCTCTTCGATTAGATTGTCCTGTCTTAATGTCGTGCCTGCAAAATTGACAGAAACCGGAATCATCGGGAGATTGTCCAGCTCCCATCTGTGCAGGGTCTTGCAGACCTCCTCAAAAACATACAGATCCAGATAATGGGACAGTCTTGTCTCTTCCAGAAGATTAATATATCTTCCCGGTTCCATGATTCCAAGATCCTTGTGGTGGTAGCGTACGACTGCCTCTGCTCCTGCCACATTGCCGGTCGCCACATCAATCTTCGGAACAAGACATACGATAAATCTGCCTTCCTCAATATCCTCCAGAAGATCCTGCTTGATGATCGGTTCATGATGACCCTTCCGCAGATTCTTATAATACTTTTTCTTCTCTTCACGCATCATGTTCTCGGCACTTAAAACCAGTGCATCCACATCAATGTCGATCTTCTCCCATGCACAGCCAAGAGAAGCAAGTCCGAGACTGATATTATCCAGCTTCGTATACGTGCCGTGTACCTGCTTCATAAACTCTTCGTATGTGATATTTTCCACCAGAACCAGGTACTCATCCCCGGTCATACGATATACATTTGCAGTATGGAAATACTCTTCCAGCACTTCCCCGACACGGATCACTACTTCATCTCCGTAATCTCTTCCAAATTCCTTATTAAAATTCTTAAGACCGTTAATATCTACCGATACTGCACCTAATGAATTTAACTCATCGGGATTTATATCCGTTGTATAAGAAACAAAACTGTTTCTATTGTATAGTCCCGTAAGCTTGTCATGATAACTCAGATACTCCTGCTGCTTCTGAAGCTTCTGTAAAGTAATGGCCTCCGGAAGATACGCCAGAACGCTCCGCAGCAGATCCACTTCGCATCCTCCACGGTGAACCCCTACTGCTGCAAGAATTGCCACAGTATTCTCATCCAGTCTCCTGAAGACACTGTAGCTGTCCTCCGTGGTGTCCGTAATCTCCTGTTCCATCCAGCGTGGCCGTTGATCCTTCGGCAGCATCTTGATCTTATCCCTCTGCCATGGCACATGCTTGGCACACCACTCATAAATCACATCAATATCTTCATATTCTTTTTCAATATAATATACATACTCGGAGTCATAATGTTCACGTACCGTACTCAGTACATCATTCATAATCTCTACGAGAGAACGCGGATTATCTCTATCACTCATACAAATATCTCCCCTTGTCTCTATTACTATGGTTCTTCTGCCCATACTCAGACATAATTAATTGTAGTATAATCCATACGAAAACGCAATAAAAAAGATTCCTTTATCACAAAAAAGGGATCCCAGGCAGGCTGACACCTGCCTGGGTTTGTACGACAAAAGAGATGTACATTGCAGACCTTTGTCCTTCCATGCACATCTCTTCCATTAAGAAATATAATCTTATATTTTCACTTTGCTTACAAGTTCCATTTTTTATCCTGCGACAGACGCAGTCGGTTCATTGCTCTTGCCAGCGAAGCCTGCGTATGATAATACTGCTGAATACTCTGCTTCTGACGAAGCTGTTCTTCTGCCCGCTCTTTCTGCTCTCTTGCACGACGTACATCAATATCTTCCGGCTTCTCCGCTGTATCTACGATCAGAGTTACACGGTTATTTACAATCTCCGCAAATCCTGTTCCTACAGCAATCTCTTTCCATTCCGTCCCGTCAACGTTCATCCGGGCAATCCCGACTGTCACCGCGATCACCATATTCTCATGATGGGCAAGGATTCCTTTCTCACCATCCGGTGCCGGAATAGTCAGTTTCTGACATCTTCCTGCATAGAACACTCCGTCACTCGCTATGATTTTAAGACCAAATGTATCCATATGCACTCACCCCGTTATTATGCCTGTGCCTCTTCTGCTTCAGCTTTTGCCTTTGCAATGACATCGTCGATCGTTCCAACATTAAAGAATGCACTTTCCGGATATTCATCCATCTCTCCGTCAATGATCATCTTGAATCCACGGATCGTTTCTTTCAGCGGTACATATTTTCCCGGGATTCCCGTAAATGTCTCCGCTACAAAGAACGGCTGAGAAAGGAATCTCTGAATCTTTCTTGCACGCATAACAGTTGCCTTATCCTCATCTGATAACTCTTCCATACCAAGGATGGCAATGATATCCTGCAATTCTTTATATTTCTGAAGAATTGCGATTACTTTATTTGCAACCTCATAATGTTCTTCTCCAACTACATCTGCTTCCAGAATACGGGAACTGGACTCCAGCGGATCTACTGCCGGATAAATTCCCTGCTCAACGATCTTTCTTGAAAGTACAGTTGTCGCATCCAGATGGGCAAATGTTGTTGCCGGGGCCGGGTCAGTCAGGTCATCGGCAGGTACATAGACCGCCTGAACGGATGTAACTGAACCGTTCTTTGTTGATGCGATACGCTCCTGAAGCTCACCCATCTCGGTAGCCAGTGTCGGCTGATAACCAACGGCTGAAGGCATACGGCCAAGAAGTGCGGATACCTCAGATCCTGCCTGTGTAAAACGGAAAATATTGTCAATGAAGAGAAGCACGTTCTGATGCTGCTCATCACGGAAATATTCTGCCATCGTCAGTCCTGTCTCAGCGACACGCATACGTGCTCCAGGTGGCTCATTCATCTGTCCGAATACCAGTGCTGTCTTATCCAGTACTCCTGATGCCTTCATTTCTGTCCAGAGGTCATTTCCCTCACGGGAACGCTCTCCGACTCCTGTAAAGATGGAATATCCGCCATGCTCCGTGGCAATGTTACGGATCAGCTCCTGAATCAATACAGTCTTACCTACACCGGCTCCACCGAACAGACCGATCTTACCACCTTTTGCATAAGGTGCAAGAAGGTCGATAACCTTGATTCCTGTCTCAAGAATCTCTACAACCGGACTTTGCTCTTCAAATGTTGGTGGCTCTCTGTGGATGACCCATTTTTTTGAATCAGTGATCGGCTCGCCATTGTCGATTGTCTCACCGAGTACATTGAACAGTCTGCCCAGTGTCTGCTCACCGACAGGTACCTGAATACCCGCTCCGGTCGCTGTGACTTCCATATCCTTGCAAAGTCCTTCGCTGGCGGCAAGCATCAGGCAGCGTACCTCATTATTTCCGAGGTGCTGTGCAACCTCCATGATGCATTTCTTTCCGTTATTTTCAACTTCAAGAGCATCTTTGATAAAAGGAAGGTCGCCGTTCTCAAATACTACGTCAACGACAGGTCCCATAACCTGTACAATTCGTCCTTTATTCATGTCTCTATCTCGCTTTCTGTATCTGTCCTAAACAGTTACCTTAACTCTTCTTCTGCTGTGCTCTCGCACCACTGCAGACTTCCGTGATCTCCTGCGTAATGGCTGCCTGCCTTGCTCTGTTATAGAGGATCGACAGTTCCTTGATCAGCTCCTGGGCACTGTCCGTTGCCGATTTCATCGCCATCATACGTGCATTGTGTTCACTTGCATATGCCTCTACCAGACAACCATAGATCATACCGTTGATATAGCTTGGTACAATACTGTTCATGACCGCCATCGGTGATGGATTCAGTTCGATTTCCTCACGGTACATATTCAGTGGCATCTTCATCTCACCGAAATCACTTCTCTCCAAAGGAAGCAGTTTCATGACTTCCGCTTCAGCCTGCACCGAATTTTCCATTCTCGTGTAAACCACGTAAACCTCATCCAGCTCCCTGTTGCGGAACTGCTCCAGGATCACTCCCGAAATGTCCCTCGCACGATGCATGGTCGGTCTCTGAACTGTATATTTAAAGTTTGTATCAATCTCTACATCACGTTTGGCAAAATAATGTCTTCCGAGTTCTCCGACAATGAACAGCTTATGCTGTCCCGGCTTCGCCAGGATTTCTTCTTCCAACTTTACAATGTTATGGTTGTAAGCTCCGGCGAGACCCTTATCCGCCGTGATCACGATCGATCCGATCTTTCGTTCTTCTGCCGGGATCTCTTCTCTCTGATTGAAATAACTGTGATGCAGTTCCGGCATATGACGGAGAATACGGCTGATCTCACCCTGAAGTGCATAGAAATACGGCTCTGTATCTGCCAGCTTTTTCCTTGCCTGCGTCAGCTTTGAAGAAGAGATCATATACATTGCATTGGTAATCTTCATCGTGTCCTTGACACTGTTGATCCTGCTCTGTATCTCTCTGATATTTGCCATATTAACACCTGCTCTTCTTAAATTCCTTTGCCGTCTCTACGATCTTTGTGATCAATTCCTCTGACAATACTTTCTTGTCCTCGATCTCCTGACCGATCTCCGGATGCTCTGTATCAAAATAACGAAGCATATCTGCCTGGAATGATTTGATCTTTGTCTTTTCTACTCCAAGAAGTACTTTATGCGTTGCTGCACAGAGTGTGATTACCTTCTCATGCAGTGAAAGCGGATGATATAATGGCTGCTTCAGAAGTTCCATCAGACCACTTCCATATTCCAGTTGTTCCTTGGTTGCCGCATCCAGATCAGAACTGAACTGCGTAAACACTTCCATTTCACGATACTGTGCAAGATCGATACGGATACTTCCTGATGCCTTTTTCATTGCTTTCGTCTGTGCCGCACCACCTACACGGGATACAGAAAGTCCGACATTAACCGCCGGTCTCATTCCTGATGCGAAAAGTCCGCTCTCCAGGAAGATCTGTCCGTCTGTAATGGAAATTACGTTGGTCGGGATGTATGCAGATACATCTCCTGCCTGCGTTTCAATAATTGGAAGTGCCGTAATAGAACCTCCTCCAAGTTCCTCACTCAGGCGGCTGGATCTCTCCAGAAGTCTTGAATGAAGATAAAAGACATCTCCCGGATATGCCTCACGTCCCGGAGAACGTCCAAGCAACAGGGATAAAGCACGATAAGCAACTGCGTGCTTGGAAAGATCATCATAAATGATCAGGGCATCTTTTCCCTTGTGCATGAAATATTCAGCCATTGCTGTTCCTGCATATGGTGCAATGTACTGAAGTGGGGCACAGTCGCTTGCTGTGGAAGATACGATAATCGTATAATCCATCGCTCCATGCGTCTGCAATGTATTTACAACTTTGGCAACTGTCGATGCTTTCTGTCCGATTGCAACATAGACACAGATTACATCTTTGCCTTTCTGATTCAGAATTGTGTCCAAAGCAATGGATGTCTTTCCCGTCTGACGGTCTCCAATGATCAGCTCACGCTGTCCACGACCGATCGGAAACATTGCATCGATGGAAAGAATACCGGTTTCCATCGGGACACTGACTGATTTACGATCTACGATTCCCGGTGCTTCATTCTCGATCGGGCGGTAATCGTCTGATGCAATCTCACCTTTTCCGTCGATCGGTTCACCGAGTGCATTTACAACTCTTCCTACATAAGCATCGCCAACCGGAACGCCTGCCTTCTTTCCTGTACGGGCTACCTTCGTGCCTTCGCGGATGCCTGTATCGCTTCCGAAAAGAATACATCCGATTTCATTCTTACGGATATCCTGTACCATTCCTTTCAGGCCTGTCTCGAAGGTAACGATCTCCCCGTACATGGCGTGATCAATCCCATAAATCGTGGCGATTCCGTCACCTACAGCAACAACAGTACCAACTTCACTGTCCTTGCTCAGTGTATCAAAATTTTCTATCTCCTCTTTCAGGATAGAAATAATCTCATCTGAATTGATTGAACTCACCTTGTTCACCTCCAGGTCAATCTTTGTTCTAATCTGTTCAGGCGTCCTTTCATACTCCAGTCATACTCATCACTGCCAACGCGGAGAATAAAACCGCCAAGCAGTGCCTGATCCTGGCATACTTCAATCTTTGCTTTTTTAGCTCCATACTTTTTGCAAAGGAACGCCTCCATTCCTTTTTTCTGTTCCTCACTCGGAGGTACAGTACATGTCAGGACAGCATTCAGAACCTGGTTCTGTTCATCGCAGTACCTGTCATATGCGGCGAAAATATCCTCGATCAGATCCATTCGCTGATATTTGCAAACCACTTTAAGGAAATTTCTGATCTCCTCCGGAAATACCTTATCTATCACTGTCATTTTTTTCTTAAGATCAATGGTAGGGTTCACGAAAATATCGTGAAGCTGCGGTACTTCGCTGAAGATCTCTCGTGTCTTCTGCACAGCTTCTGCCGGGACATTGACTTCATACAGCACCCGTGCATATCTGACTGCTGCCACAGGGCAGTAAATCTGACTTTTACTTGTCTGTATCTTCATCTGTCCCACCTACTTCTCCCAAAAACTGGTCATAAATGTTCTGCTCTTTGTCACCCACGATCTTCTCTGCGGAAGCGATCGCAAGTCCTGCGATCTGGGACTGAAGCTCTTTCATTGTCTGTTCACGCTCGATACGCACATTTTCTTTTGCATTCTCAATGATATTGCCCGCCTTCGCTCCGGCTTCACCAACAATGCGGTCATACTCTGCCCTGGCATCGATCCGTGCTTTGTCAACAATCTCTGCGGATTCTTTCTTTGCTCCGCTCAGTGCTTCCTCATATTCCGCTTTTAACCGGTTCGCTTCGTCCTGCGTATCCTGTGCGTTCTGAAGACCATCTGCGATCAGCTTTCTACGCTGCTCCATGATATTACTTACCGGATTGATCAGGAAATGTCTCAACAGAAGAAAGAGAACAATAAGGTTGATAATGGTCCAAACAAGTCCCATATTTATTGAAAGCACCTTTTACACCTGCCTTTCCTGTTATCTGCCTCCATCTCTTTTCTGCTCTTATTTCAGGAAGAAGATGATCAGGATACCGATGATGAAACCGTAAATAGCTG
>OGUJ01000739.1_pt1 | contig 22804 bp, 11 predicted proteins | sample 1573661 | NCBI WGS metagenome assembly OGUJ01 (sample SAMEA2581933, study PRJEB24529) | metagenome | biome: Human gut stool | place: China | collected 2011
CCAGTAAGAATTTTATATGGGCATATTCGAAGAAAAGGCTTACAAAGGCGTACTTTGCTCCAAGAATAGTGAATGCGGTAAAAACAATCATGAAATTGGTAGACTGGGAAAAATCATTCTGAAAAGTCAGAAAAAAGCTTTTATTATCGTATTACGTGATATAGAAATGCCGAAATGAATGATATGCAAAATCCTGCTGATAAGGAGTAATAGATGACAATGGATGTTTCACTTGTAATTGGTGGTTTAAAAGGAATTTTAGAAAATTTATGTGATAATTATTCGGATAGTATTATTGAGCAAGCGGCAAGTACATCTCGTGATTATTTGAAAAATAGAAATGTTGACTCTAAAATTAAAGAGGTTGCTTCTTGTTTAACAGGATTGAAATGTAGAGATGACACATTATTTTTTGAGCGATTTGCAAGCGGCATTTTCTAAAGACAATCTGCAGAAGATTTTAAAAGAAATCCGAAAAGATGATGCTTTTGATATGGAAGAAGCCTTGAGACAAAAATTAGGTGATTTATGCGAGACATATTATGTTGAAAATGCTGATAAAATAATTGATTCATTGGTGCAAATGTTCTTCGAGCTTACAGCAACGAATAACCCAGAATTGGAAGGAAGATTGTTTTTTAATAGGCTTTCACATAATCAACAAGAAATAAAGACTCTTTTAGTTACTGAATTATTGGAAATTAAAAATGAACTGAGTTTTATATCCGAAGTCTCTTATGGGTTAAGAAAATCAGATTCTGAACGTGTTTATACAGAAAATGGAACAGTGGTTGGTGATGATGAGGATTTATTTGCTTGGAACTTAAAATTCTATCAAACGAAAGGGCTTTTTGGTAGCAATGAAAAACAAAAAGCGGAAGTTGAAGAATTAACAAAATATTGGAGGAAAGAACGTGAGTTATATCCGGGATGGTATATTGCTCCAGTAACTAAAAGAGAAATACTAAAGTCATATACTAGAGATGAATCATTATTGTGGAAGACAACTGGAATGTCTATACAAGAAAAAATAGATTTTGCATTTGAATTAGTATGGAGATATGAAACAGGATTCATTGTGTTTTCAAAAATATTGCAGAACCATATTTTTGAGCTGTGGAAAGAGTATAAAGATAATGGAGACTGGTCACTACAGGATAAAAACAAAAAATGGTTTTATATTGGACAATCATTATTGCGGGAATATAGAGAAGACATGAATTGGAATTCGTGGCAAAAAGTATTCGATGTGATGAAAAAAAGTGCTGATATAATGGAAACAGGAAATGAAGAGCTTGAAATGGAATTCATTGATTGTCTCTTTTTCAAAATGCAAATATCTGATGTTCGAGATAAAATACAACAGTTTTCCTGTGTGAATAATAGATATGCATTGCGTTTGCATAAGGTTGGTTTAATGGCAGAATGTGGCCTGCTTGAAAGCGCATATTCAGAATTGAAAGTGCTAATTGATGAATTAGAAGAAGCCATTACTAACATGCCAAGAGAAAAAAATAAAGATTTTGTACAATGTGGATCTATTTTATCTGGTGCATATGAACTTTTAGCATTTGTAATTCAAGGACTCTATCCATTCGACAAAAATGAAGAGCTTCATACAACATGGAACAGAATAGAAGAATATTCTCGTTTTTTTGATTTTGCGAAGGAAAAAAATCAATGGAATAATAATTTATACAATTATTACTGCAAGCATAAGGAAGAACCTTTTGAGATTAATCGAGAAATAAAAACAATTATATGGGGGAGCAATGGATTTTGCGAGATTTATAGTTTTTATAGGGTGTTGACAAGGATAGCAATGCCTCTGCATCTTGGTATGACAAGATTTCTCCCGCATCAGGAAATTGAATTTGTAAATGCCCTTATTATAAATACTCCATCATTAGGTTTCTTCATGTGTATGAGATCAGGAAATAACAAAGTAGTTAAATCCATTATTTCCCGTAAAAACTGTATTAATGTAGGATTTGATATTTGCAGAAAATTGTTTGATTATGCATTTAAATGCATTGAGCAGAATATCGAAAGTATCAGCGTAAATACTGAAAGAGGAAATGCGTATACACATTTGCTGAATAATGGTCTGGAAATTCTTAGAAGATTAGTTTCGGTATCTTCTTTAGTTCAGCAGAAAAAATTATTGACACTGATGTGCAAGCTAATTGATACAGATATTGTACATGAATACCGTGTAATGGATAAATGGATTCATCAGATTCTTTGTATCATAGATGAAAATATTAAATCTCAGTATTTAAACGAAATATTATTATCTTCAACAAAAAACAGAACACATATAGGTGAGGATAGATCAATTGATCCCTTCGATGTGATTTCTGATAGTACTCTTGCAAAAAAATAGATTATGAAGAAACTGCTATGTCTCGCCCTGTTAGTATCTGCCGGAAGTATCTACTCCGGAAGTATCTCGGCAAACAACAAACCTACTGATAACAAATCCGGCAACAACTCAAAGGACATATACAAAAAGACCTGGATCGACTTCAATAAAAACGGTATAAAGGATGTATACGAAGATCCCTCCGCTCCTATCGAAGCCCGCATCGCCGACCTGCTCTCGCAAATGACGCTGGAAGAGAAAACCTGTCAGATGGCCACTCTCTACGGTTCGGGACGGGTATTGAAAGATGCATGGCCTACCACCGGATGGTCAACGGAAATCTGGAAGGACGGTATCGGTAATATTGATGAGCAGGCGAACGGACTGGGTAAATTCGGTTCTGAAATCTCCTATCCGTATGCCAACAGCGTAAAGAACCGACACACCATTCAACGCTGGTTTGTGGAACAGACACGACTGGGTATTCCGGTGGACTTTACCAATGAAGGAATACGCGGATTATGTCACGACCGGGCTACCATGTTTCCCGCTCAATGCGGGCAAGGTGCCACGTGGAACAAAAAACTGATCGGGGAAATTGCGAAAGTCACTGCAGATGAGGCAAAAGCATTGGGATATACCAATATTTATTCTCCTATTCTGGATATAGCACAAGATCCTCGCTGGGGACGTGTGGTGGAAAGTTATGGGGAAGATCCTTATCTGGTGGGCGAATTGGGAAAACAGATGATTCTCGGTCTGCAAAATGAAGGTATCGTTGCTACTCCGAAACATTTTGCCGTTTACAGTATTCCGGTTGGTGGACGTGACGGAGGTACGCGTACGGATCCGCACGTGGCTCCGCGTGAGATGAAGACTCTTTATCTGGAACCTTTCCGCAAAGGTATTCAGGAAGCGGGTGCTCTAGGAGTGATGAGTTCGTATAATGATTATGATGGGGAGCCTGTTTCCGGAAGTTATCATTTCCTCACGGAAATTCTGCGTCAGCAATGGGGATTCAAAGGATATATAGTATCGGATAGTGAGGCGGTAGAGTTTCTGCACACCAAACATCGTATCACCCCGACTGAAGAAGAGATGGCAGCACAAGTGGTCAATGCAGGATTGAATATCCGTACCAACTTTACTCCGCCACAAGATTTCATTCTCCCGTTGCGCCGTGCTATCAACGAAGGCAAAGTTTCTTTGCACACGCTCGATCAACGTGTCGGTGAGATTCTCCGTGTCAAGTTTATGATGGGACTTTTTGATAATCCGTATCCCGGTGATGACCGTCGTCCGGAGACAGTGGTACACAACGACGCTCATAAAGCAGTATCTATGAAAGCCGCTTTAGAGTCCATCGTTCTTTTGAAGAATGAGAATCAGATGCTTCCGTTATCCAAGAACTTCAGCAAAATAGCTGTGATTGGTCCGAATGGGGAAGAAGTGAAGGAACTGACTTGCAGATATGGTCCCGCCAATGCGTCTATTAAGACTGTATATCAGGGAATCAAAGAATATCTGCCTAACTCGGAAGTTCGCTATGCTAAAGGCTGTGATATTATTGATAAGTATTTCCCGGAGAGCGAACTGAACAATGTTCCATTAGATACACAAGAGCAGGCGATGATTCAGGAAGCGGTAGAATTAGCAAAAGCTTCGGATATCGCTATTCTTGTACTGGGTGGAAATGAGAAAACGGTTCGGGAAGAGTTTTCACGTACCAATCTTGACCTCTGCGGACGGCAGCAACAATTATTGGAAGCGGTTTATGCAACAGGTAAACCTGTCATTCTAGTGATGGTGGACGGAAGGGCAGCAACCATCAACTGGGCAAACAAATACATTCCTGCCATCATTCATGCCTGGTTCCCCGGAGAATTTATGGGGGATGCCATCGCTAAAGTTCTTTTCGGAGACTATAATCCGGGAGGACGTCTGGCTGTCACTTTCCCGAAATCTGTGGGACAGATTCCTTTTGCTTTCCCATTCAAGCCGGGTTCTGACTCCAAAGGGAAAGTCCGTGTAGACGGTGTACTTTATCCTTTCGGATATGGTTTAAGCTATACAACCTTCGGATATTCAGACTTGAAAATATCTAAACCGGTGATCGGTCCGCAGGAAAATATCACTCTTTCATGTACTGTGAAGAATACAGGAAAGAAAGCAGGGGACGAAGTAGTCCAGCTTTATATCCGGGATGATTTCAGCAGCGTAACCACCTACGATAAAGTATTGCGTGGCTTTGAACGTATTCACTTGCAACCGGGAGAAGAACAAACTGTCAACTTTACCCTTACGCCTCAAGACTTGGGATTATGGGACAAGAATAATCGGTTCACGGTAGAGCCGGGAAGTTTCTCGGTGATGGTGGGAGCTTCTTCACAGGATATACGGTTGAAGGGGAGTTTCGAGGTGCAATAAACTTGAAAAGACTAAAAAGCAAACACTAATAATTTTGTACCGGATGACTTAAAAAGAAAAGAGTATTTGAAAAACCTTGAATTTATAAAGCAACTTCTGATTTAAAATACTTATAAAAATATGGTCAAACAATAAATTGAGACTTCATTCTCTTTCTATCGTTTGACCATATTTGATGAATATACCTAGACTAACCTTAGTGAAAACGTCATTTTAGCATATATGTATTATTGCAAACTGAATTTCTTTGTTTGTACATCGCGGCTATTTCCACCAACCATCACTTCAAATTCTCCCGGTTCACATACCCAATTCAGCGCACTGTTATAGAATTTCAGTTGTTCTGCTGTGATATCAAAAGAGACAGTGCGGCTTTCCCCTTTCTTCAAATGGATACGTTCGAAGCCTTTCAATTCTTTCACCGGACGTGCTACACTCCCTACCATATCACGGATATACATTTGTACGATTTCGTCAGCATCATAGTTGCCCGTATTGGTGACGGTGACAGAGGCGGTTATCTTCCCCTTTTCATTCATTGAGTTATTGCTAAGTTGAAGATCACCGTAACGGAATGTGGTATATGACAATCCATATCCAAATGGATAAAGAGGATCATTGTCTATATCAAGATAGTTGCTACGGAATTTACTGAACCACTTTCCTGCCTCTAAAGGACGACCTGTATTCAAATGGTTGTAATACAAAGGGATTTGTCCTACGTTCTTCGGGAAGGTCGTAGTCAGTTTTCCACTCGGAGAAACATCTCCGAATACTACATCACAAATCGCGTCGGCTGCTTCACTGCCTCCGAACCATACATTCAGTATAGCCGGGAAATTTTCCTGCTCCCAAGTCATCACAGTGCTGCGACCTGCAAAATAGACCAGTACAATCGGTTTGCCTGTCTTTTTCAATGCTGTCAGAAGATCACGCTGCGCATCCGGCATTTCAAGATTAGTACGGCTGCTGGATTCACCACTCATTTCAGACGATTCACCAACTGCCGCCACAATCACATCCGCTTGGGAAGCTACACTCAAAGCCTCATCAAGCAATTCCTGCGCACTACGCGGATCACGCATTTCACGACCGAACATGGTAGCTTCCGCCTCTCTTTGAGCATCATACATCAGATTTGAACCTTTGGCATAAAGAACTTCCGCTTTACCTGCCAATGATTGCTTCATGCTTTCATACAGGGAATTGTATTTGTCAGAAGCAGCTGCCACACTCCATGTACCCGGCATATTGGCCTTTGTATTGGCAAGCGGGCCGACAAGAGCTATTTTGCCTTTACACTGTAATGGAAGCAGGTTATTTTCATTCTTCAAAAGCACAAATGTTTCAGTAGCTATTTTACGGGCTACGGCACGGTTTTCTGCCGTAAAGATATCTTTCTTTACACGGCTTGCATCACAATATTTATAAGGATCATCAAATAATCCGAGCTTGTATTTTGCTTCGAGAATACGACGGCAGGCTTTGTCTATTTCAGCCATTGTCACTTTTCCTTCTTTTAGAGATTTCTCCAAAGTAGTGAGGAACCCGTCTGCAACCATATCCATATCAGTTCCGGCACTAAGTGACATGGCAGATACCTGTTGAAGATCTCCCATTCCGTGAGCAATCATCTCGGAAATAGCTGTGTAGTCTGTCACAACAAAACCATCAAATCCCCAACGGTCACGCAAGACATCGGTCATCAGCCACTTGTTGCCGGTAGCAGGAATACCGTCAACCACATTGAAAGAAGTCATCACACTACCCACACCAGCGTCAATAGCTGCTTTATAAGGAGGAAAATAATTGTTGAACATACTTAGGTGACTCATGTCTACTGTGTTATAGTCACGACCGGCTTCGGGTGCGCCATACAGGGCAAAGTGTTTCACACAAGCCATAATAGTGTTCTTATCTGTCAGATCATCACCTTGATAACCTTTTACCATGGCTGCCGAAATCTCCGAACCTAAATAAGGATCTTCGCCTCCACCTTCAGCCATACGTCCCCAGCGGGGATCACGACAGATATCGACCATAGGACTGAAAGTCCAGCAAATACCATCGGCACTGGATTCTTTTGCGGCTATACGGGCAGATTCTTTGATAGCCTCCATATCCCAGCTACAAGACAGTGCCAAAGGAATAGGAAAAACAGTCTCATATCCGTGAATGACATCCATACCAAACAACAAAGGAATTTTCAAACGGCTCTGCTCTACAGCAATCTTTTGGACTTCCCGAATATTCTCCACTCCTTTTACATTGAAAAGACCACCGACCTGACCTTTCCTTATCTTTCCGGCCACATCACTGCTCTTAGCTTGTCCGGTAACAATTTCACCCGACACAGGAAGGTTGAGCTGACCGATCTTCTCCTGCAAAGTCATCTTCCCCATCAGGTTGTCAATAAACTGATCCATTTTATCTTTATCGGCTTGCGGGGCAGCCATAGCAGTGAAAGCAGATGCCGTAATCACTGCTGTTAGCAAAAATCTACCTATTCTCATATTCTGTTTTGTATTTATATTATTCTTTCTTCTGTTTTTATTCGGCTGTTGTAGAAGTGAAACCTAGCTTTTTCAGTCCGTCCTGAATTTCCGGACAACTCATGAATAACCGCCAAAATAGTCCTGTACGGTGGTTCTCTATCATTGGCGCAATCGTACACTGGTCGATGGCGAGATAATGCGGAACAGTCCACTTTTCGTTCGGTGAGAATGCATCGTAGAATCCATATTTCCCCCAAATCCATGATCCTTGTTTATAGAAACCTTTCAAGGCGCCCATCGACTCTTCCGGTGTGTAAGGGAAAGAGGATAAAGCGGCAGTAGGAGTAATCACACCGAGATCATTGTCGGGCATGTGGGCTGAATAACCATTTATGGAGTAACTCGCTGTAAGTCCCCAGCAATCAGGTCCATATCCTTTGTAGCCTTTCGGATTAGTGACACAATATTGATAATCACTCATCGCATGATTGCGTACCACATTCCAGTAGTTGGCATATTGATCGGTCAAGTTACGCGGGTCAAGACCGATGTAAGAGTAGTGTGCCCAAAATAAGGGACCGCCTTTCTCTTCTGCGCCATTATGCTTCAGTTCGAGCGGGTAACCGTAAGGTTTGGAAGCGCTTTTGATGCCACCGCTACGCGCCCACCCTTCATGGTAACAGGCTGCCGGAACGGAATGTGTAGGGGATGAGGCTGCAAGGATATAGGTAATCAGACATTCATTATAGCCCTCGAGCGGGAAGTTCATTTCCCAGCCATAGTTAGGAGACCAATGCCAGTATAATACATTCTGATCGCCGTTGCGATACCAGTCGAATTCCATCCCGTGCCACAGTTCGTCTATTTTAGCAGCCAGTGCTTTTTCTTTCTCGTTGCCATCCTTTACGTATTGCCGTACACACAGCAGGCTTTGCATAAGGAAGCTACTTTCTACCAGGTCGCCACCGTCATCTTTTGTTCCGAACGGTTTCACTTTGCCCGTAGGACCATGGAGCCAATGCGGCCATACTCCATGAAAACGATCGGCTTTTGCCAGATAGTCTACAATCTTTGTCAACCGGGCTACACCTTCTTCCCGGTTGATAAAGTTTCGTTCGATAGCCACCAACAAGCCGGCAATTCCAAATCCGCTACCTCCAATCGTAATTACATCCTGGTCCTGTTGTGGATAAACATTATCAAGATGTATACGTTCGCAGGCCAGTCCGGAAGTCTTTTCCGCACCTTCCCACATATAGTTGAAATGCGTCTTTTGAATATAGTCGAGTAGTTCATCGTCGTTCGCAAATGCCTCGGGGCGATCAGGCTCCGCATCGGTCACTGTCTTGTTCTTTTGTGTACATGCGCATACCACTACGAGTAGAGTAATAAATATGCCGGTTCTTGTCCATTCCATCATCTTATAAAGTATTTCTTCTGATTAATAATTATTGTTTCACGACTTTCGACAACGCCGACCGCCCCGATTCATTCAAAGCTTCAATGGCAAAGTAGTAAGTCGTACCAAGGTCGAGTCCCCGGAAGTCATAATGATCCGCACCGTTCACGGTGATGCAGTTATATAACTTTTCGGGAGCAATGCCATAATAAATATTATAGCCGTAGGCATCGGATGAAGGATTCCACGAAATCATCGCATTGCGCTTATCCTGTTTGTCACGCACTACCTTGAAGTTTCGTACGGGCAGAGGTTTCTCTCCATCAGCATTACCAAACACCCGGAACTCCGAAAGACAAAAATTGCCGGATGGAACATGAATGTTTTCCAGTTTCAGATAGCGGGCATCCAGCGTCTCACCCAATTCGATGTAGTCATGAGGCACATCTTTATCGTTATCACTTTTATCTACCGCTAGTGTCCAGTCTGTCCCGTTATCACTGGAGTAGATACGATATTGATAGTATAAATCGTTTGCACGATTATGCTGCACACTTTTATGGTCATAGTAGTTGAGTTGGATCGCCTTGATGTGTTTCATAGCGCCAAGATCAATTTCTATCCACTCACCCGGTTCCCCGGTTTTAGCAGCCCAATACGTACGCATATTTTCATCGGTAAGATTGGAAGCGGAATAGATGCTGTCGGTGCTGGATACTTTTACCGGTTTCTCATAAGAAAGAAGCATCCATCCGGTAAACCGGTCAGCCGGATTTTTAATATCGTAGTCGGCATTCCAGCAAGGATAATCGCCGAATGCTGTGGTAGAGTACATCACTCCATCCGGATCGAATGCCGTAGGATATAATCCGATACGCCTTTCAAACTTATATTTGAGGGATAACATACAGGTGCCCACATGCCAGTAATTCCCTTTCAAATCTTGAAAAGTGCCACTGTGTCCTACTCCCTGTACAAATCCACCGGGCTTATAGCTCATCGGATTATGCTGCTGGTAAGTGAACGGTCCTAATGGCGAATCACTGACATATACTCCGTCGGCATATACCTTAAACTCCGTTCCCGGAGCACCGTACTGAAAATAATATTTTCCATTATGCTTCGTCATATAAGCCCCTTCGGTAAACGGACGCAACGTCACTTCATCATCATTGTTCATGCCAAACCGTTCCCAGCCATGTTCTTCCGGACGAAGCATCATTATATCATAGATCTTACTGACCGGACGAAAATCATCACGACTGACTTGTACGCCTTTAAGAGGGTATTCATTACTCGAACCATAATAAAGATAGAGCTTACCGTCATCATCCAAAAACAAGCAAGGATCCCATGAAGGTAACGTATTACGTTCGACAGCACGCTTAAAACGCCCGGATTTGGGAGACGTGCTATACCATACGGGCAATCCTTCATAAGTAGAACCGGTATAGAACAGCGTATCTCCGCTTACAAATGCTGCCGGAGCACACATATCGTCATCCGTAGGACGACGCTGGAAAGAGGCCGGAGCAAATTCCCAGTCACTTAGATTCTTTGAATAATGGAAGCCTCCCTGGTTCGTGGAAAACAGGAAATACTCATCTTTATAAGTTAATCCCATCGGATCGGCAGAAGATCTGAACGATCCGTTAGACTGAACATTGTTGTTATAAGGTTCATAGTTATAACTAATATTCATAGGATTACAATAGGTACGAGTGACAGGATGCGCAGGGTCATACCACCTTGTAGCTTGAGCAGGCTGACGCTGCACAGACTTATGCTTTCCTGATTGCATAACGATTTTCACTTGCCGGTCGTCAACAGCACGTTTTACATTGGCAAAAGATTTTCCCGGATAATAGGCATAAAGATGCACATCGTTATCAGTAGCCTTCAACGTATAACGGCCTTCTATGTTCGTGTTACAATGAACCGGACTCGAGAAAAACATAACGGTAGCCCCTTCAAGCGGATTACCCTGTTCATCTACAACCGTTCCGGTTATTTCGTATTGATTTACTACCGGGATATAGTAGTCGCTTACCTGTCCTTTTACCACTTTAATAGAATCTTCCGGTGGTAACGCGTTCCCTGCCAAGGCAGAGAACGCTATCCCAGAACTTAGTAATATCTTTTTTACTATTCCTGTCATTTCCTAATTTTATTTAGACATAATTACTCGTCAATCGGTTCGTTCGTCAGACTTGGGATATTAGATACCTGATCGAAAGGAAGCGGATAATAGGTTTTATCTTCAGTCCATCCTTTGGAACCAAGTACAGAAGCAGCCTTACCGGTACGAATCAAGTCATTGTAACGTTCTCCCCACTCACAAACAAGTTCCATACGGCGTTCATCAAGGATTTGGTCTACAGTCGCACCATCAATCTCGGACATTCCTGCACGATCACGTACAAGTTTCAATGACGCATCACCATCCTTACCCAAACGTACCTTAGCTTCTGCATTCATCAATAATACATCAGCGTAACGGAATATACGTACATTGTTATTTGCACCATATTTGGTACGACCTGGTGTCAACTGATTTGTCGGAGTATAAGCTTTTCCATTCCAGCAATCTGTTTGAGTAGAGTTCTGCAATTCACGAATCACATCACCGCTTGGAGTAGTTGTACCAGCCAACAAGAACGAAGTCGTAGCACGGATAGTCTCACCACGAGCCGCTGCCCAATCACGGAAATCTTTATATATACCGATAAATCCCCAGCCTGAAATATTTCCGTCGTTCGCCGGTCCTTGGAATACAAACCAGTTATCAGCATCTACCATATCACCTGACCCAAGACCAAAGTCAGTACATTGACATTCGAATAACGATTCATCACAAACCTTACCCGGAATCTTGAATAAATTATAGTAATCATCATAAAGCTTAAATTTCTTGCTACCGATAATATCATCTGTCAATGTTTCAACTTCTCCATAATTACCCTGATTCAGATGTATCTTTGCTGCAAGCATCTCTGCCGAGAAAGCAGTGACAGCACCATAATGAGCCATTTCATTCGGACGTAATCTCGGAGTATGGTCCATCGTATACTGTAGATCTTCAAGAACATATTTATATACAGCATTGATCGTTGAACGGGTCATGTCGGTTTGAGTATTACTACGCAAAATAGTTACCGGACCAAAAGCCTGTACAAGTCGGTAATAGGCATAAGCACGAAGGAACCTCACTTCACCACAGTAAGAGCGGTAATTAGTCATATCATCGTCCGACGTGATATTTTCTGCGTAGGAATCCAGCGATTCAAGAGCAGCATTGGCCACTTTTATGATACCATAATACTGATTCCACATCTCGTTGAGTCCCCAGAAAGAACTGTCGTAGTTGTAGTTACCCATATCAATAAGGGTTGCTTGGTCATCTATACGTCCGGACCAAACATCATCATCACGCACGACAGACAATGGCCATATCACCCAGTGCATACCGCCTGTTCTAACTTTAGCATATACTCCGGAAACCGCTTGATACATATTCTCAATTTGAGTAAAGTCTACATTCTCTTCCGGAACCTTATTTTCGGGCTCTTTATCAAGATAATCACATGATGTATTGCATAACATTAATGCTGGCAACGCATATATTAAGATATTCTTTAGTATTCTCATTTTCTTGTTCTTTTGTTAGATTAAAATTAATTTTTCCATTCCGGCTTAGAAATCAATCTGGATTCCAAAGCTATAAGTAGATGTCAAAGGATAAACTTCTGTATCCCATCCTTCAGCATCACTCAACTCCGGAGTGAATGAATTCGCCTTAAATGTTGTGAACGGACGGTCTGCCGTCAATGAGAAACGGATACCCGGCAATGTGTAATTTCCCATCTTGATATTACGCAAACTATAACCGAGAGTTATGTTCTGAATACGGAAGAAATCGGCACTTTCTACAAAATAAGAGTTCACTCTTTGGTCAGATACATTCCAGCCCTTTACCAATGCTGCTGCAGACGGATGCGAGTTAGTAGAACCCGGTCCGGTCCAACGATTCTCATACTGTGCTTTATCAAAGTTATAATTAGACTGTGCATAACGCAAAGCACGTTTACGGTTGTATATCTGTCCGCCTGTTTGACCATACGTAGTCAATTCAAAATCCAGATTCTTCCAGTTCAAACCAAGATTAATGCCGTATGTAAAATTAGGTATGTAAGAGCCAAGTACTTGGCGGTCATCACCATCAATTACGTTATCACCGTTTACATCTTCATACTTGAAGTCACCCGGTACAAGATTGTTGGCTACGGCAATCGGATCTTCCGCACATTCTTCCAAAGTCTGATAAACTCCTACAACCTTATATCCATAGTATGAATTCATTTCTTTGCCTACCATATTAATGGTCTTTCCTCCCTTGATAGAGCTCAATCCTCCAAGGTCTTTTACCTTATTCTTCAAATATGAAAGGTTCACTCCCAAATTATATTTGAAGTCTCTTCCGATATTATCATTCCAGTTAAGTGATAAATCAAAACCCGAATTCAGAATCTTACCATAGTTTCCGGCAAGTACGTCATTGCTGAACGGTAAACGCGGAGATATAACAGCTCTTTTTGTCAGGCGATAGAAATAGTCCAAATCTACATTCAAACGATTCTTAAAAGTAGAGAAGTTCAAACCGACGTTTGTTTCATCTACCAGCTCCCACTTCAAATAACTGAAATAAGTTGTATTTTGATAGCCTGGGAAAGTAGAGTTTCCAAATACACCGGATGCAGAATTACCTGTGGTAATTGAAGCAAAACCGTCACTTGCAGCTACGTGGTCATTACCCAAACGTCCCCAGCTGGCACGCAGTTTCAAGTAATCGAAGAACTTTTGATCTTTCATAAAATCTTCTTCACTGATAACCCATGCAGCACCAACAGATGGGAAATATCCCCAATGTTCCTGATATTTGGAAGAACCGTCCGCACGCATAGTGAATGTCAACAGGTATTTCCCTGCATAGTCATAACTTAAACGGGTGAAATAAGACTGACCGCGATAGCAATAACCATCATCTCCAAGAGTTACACCTTCAGCATTTCCCTGACTCAAATAAAGCCATTCGTCTTTTCCTTCCGGTACATTATTAGCTTTTCCCCACATATATCTGTACTGTTGTTGCCGCATAGAGTAACCCAACATGGCTCCAAAGTTATGTTTTCCCCACTGATTATTATAGGTCAATATATTATCCCAAATGTAATTGTAATAGTTCGTATCTTTCTTTGTCAATTCTGAAACGGCCTGTTGTTGCCAGCTACTTATATAGTAGGGAGCTATATATTCACGACCACGAATGGCTGAATAATCATAACTATAACTCGTTCTGAAATTTAACTTCTCCGGCAAGAGTTGGAACTGTGCATAGAAGTTAGTCAATACCTGATAGTTCTCATTTTGTGAATCATAATAGTTGGCTGTTGCCACAGGATTGTAGAAGTTAGCAGTGAAACCAACTGCATCAGGTGATGCATACTTGTCGGGGAAAGTATTGTCATTTGCCGGATCATAAACCGGATAAATGCCCGGAGCATTAAATGCCTGCTGCCAAGCTTTATTTTGCGGCAAGACTTGGGTAGAGTTACTAAATACACCATTAAAACCTACCTTCAGCCAGTTGGTTGCTTCATAATCGAGTGCTGCACGGAAATTGAGACGTTTATAATTATTCTCCACATCCATTACACCATCCTGATACAGATAACTCATACCTACGGAATAAGTGCTTTTCTCTGTTCCACCACTAATTCCCAAACTGTGGTTAGTGATAAGCGCACTCCGCAGTAACTCCTTATACCAGTCTGTGTCTGAATCGAATTTCCAGTTATGAAAATCCGGATCGGAATAATCACCGCCGAATTTATCAATAGAAGCCTTCATGGTAGATACATATGCATCATAATTAGCTTCGAGAAGCATAGTAGAATACTCTTGAGAGTTAGCCATTTCTAAAACGTTTGTAGCTTTCTGTACACCTATATATCCGTTATAGGTAATTTTAGCTTTTTGGTTACGCTGTCCTTTTTTGGTAGTGATAATAACAACACCATTAGCAGCACGTACACCATAAATAGCGGCTGCCGAAGCATCTTTCAACACAGACATATCCTGAATGTCATTACTATTGAGGAAATTGATATCATCATAGAACATACCGTCTACAACATAAAGAGGCGAACTGTTGGAAAATGATCCTTTACCACGAATAGCTACCTTCGGCCCTTCTCCCGGAGTACCGCTATTGGTAACGTTTACTCCGGCCACTTTCCCTTGCATAGCAGCCATAGGTGAAGAGGCGGGAGTAGAAAGTAACGCTTCTCCCTTGACTACCGTAATGGGAGAAGTCAAGTCCTTGGCTTTGGCTGAACCGTAACCGATCACGACCACTTCTTCCAGCTTCTGAACATCATCTTTTAATTGAACATTGATTACATTCTTCCCTTTTACAGCAATTTCTTGAGGTATCATTCCTATATAAGAGAAGGTAATAATAGCATCTTCGGGAACGTTTTCCAAAGTATAGTTACCATTAAGGTCCGAGATAGTACCAGTATAGGTACCTTTTACATGAGCAGACGCACCAATGATCGGTTCACTAAAGGAATCAACAATAGTACCTCTGATTGTTTTGTTTTGAGCAAGCAGTGTCTGTAAACACAACACTGCAACTACAAGAAAAGTAATCTTTCTCTTCATTTTTTTACGTATTAGTTGATAATAAGGTTGCTAAAAAATCGATGCAACAAAGGAATGGAGTTTTTAAAATTCTTGCAAAATAACGCATACTACGCTACTACTTTTATGCTGTACAACACTACGTTTTTAGTACGTTTATCGCTTGTAGACACTTATTTTGGCATGTTTTTTCGCTGATTTGGGATTTTTTAATTATTTGGTATTATATTTGAAATTATTTTTCATCACCATAATAGAGAGAGTATTCTATGAGACGCACTGATTTTATCTATTTATTATTTATTTTCATAGGAGGATGTTTATCCCCGGTAATAAGTCATGCATCTACATTTATGCCCATTGTGACCAACTATACAGCCAAAGACTACCAAGCGGGATTACAAAACTGGGCTTTAGCTCAAGGAAAGAATGGAGAGATGTACATTGGCAATAATACAGGACTATTATGTTTCGATGGCTATACGTGGAGTAAATATCAAATGCCCGGTAATCAGCTTGTGCGATCCATACTCATTGACGGTGACCGTATTTATGTGGGAACATACGAGGATTTCGGCTATTTCAGCCGCAACTCTCTTGGTATACTTGAATACACTTCCTTATGGAGCCAACTCAAGAATATCGAAACACACAATGATGAAATATGGAATATACTCAAAATAGGTGAATGTATTTATTTCCAATCATTCAGTTCTTGGTTTAAATATGACGGAAAGAAAGTAACCGCACACTATAACTCTCAACATTTGCCATTGTATTTTCATAAAGCGCATGGACAAATCTATGTACAGATGGTCAACGGTGATTTTTATCTTCTGGAAAATGATGAATATAAACTATTGATTAAACGTAAAGCATTAAAAGATGACTCTGTGGTTGCAGTCATTCCCACAGCAGGAGGAAAAATGATTCTATGTACCGAGTGGAACGGACTGTTTGACTATGACGGAAAGACACTTTCTCCCCACCCTACCGCTATCGATCAGGAATTAAAAAGTCAGCAGATGAATCGTGCCGTAATGATTCCATCAGATTCGACAATCGTACTCGGAACGATCCGTAATGGTATTTATGCCATTGACAAAGAAGGAAAAGAGAAGTGGCACTATGATATGGAAAATCGTTTATATAACAATTCTGTATTACGGCTTTTCTGTGATCGGGATAATAATGTATGGGCGGCACTTGATATCGGCATTGCATTAATCCATACCGGTTCTCCCTATTCCATTCTGATACCTGACCGCAATTCACAGTCATTCGGAATGGTATATGGGGTCAATGTTTTTAATAATAGTCTATATATTGCTACTAACCAGTCTGCTTGGTTGTACTCTTTTGCCGACCAAACAATTGTTCCTATTCAGGGTACCGAAGGACAGAACTGGCATATCAGTACATTTGATTCACAAATCTTGTTGGGAAACAATTTTGGGACTAAAATCATAACGGGAACTACCGCCAGCAATATCCCCGAAACAGAAACCAGTAGCACGTGCCTGCGCAAATGCATAATTAACGGACAGGAAGTGCTCATAGAATCGTCCTATTATAACCTTAGGGTCTATCGTAAATATAATGGTAAATGGAGTTTTTCTCATTCCATTGATGGCTTCTGGAATCCGGTACGCCAGTTCGAGGTCGATCATAGTGGAAATATATGGGCTGCACATATGAGTCTCGGTATCTACAAGATAGAGCTTTCAAGGGATTTAAAAAAGGTGGAAAAGTGCACGTATATCAAGTCATTGTCAGACGAAGAGAATAATGCAAGCCTGATGCATGTTATGAAGATACGTGGAAGAGTGGTATTATCGGACAGCAAAAGAACGTATACTTATGATGATATTAACCAGCGCATCATACCTTTCGTACAACTTAACTCCATTCTCAAAAACGGGATTAATATGGCTATACCGGTAGATGATAACCTCTATTGGCTTACCGACTATCGCGGATACACCCTGATAAGATATGATAATGACAATTTCAGGATGGAACGCTTCATCCCTTCCTCTTTTTTCGGACTTGAATGCAATGAAAACAATAATAATGTATATGTAAACAATAACATTACTTATTTCTGTCTCAACAATGGTATAGGGCGTTTGGATATGAATCTGAAAAAAGACACTTTGCTGCAAAGGAATTCTTTACTCATTAGAAAAGCTACTTCTTTGTCGCAGAATTATCAATTGCATCTAATGCCTGTATCTGCCGAAAAGAAAGACAACAAGAAAATATGGGGGGATATAACTTTCCATTTGTCTTATCCTAATTTTAACTACGAACCTCTCCGTTTTTGCTATCATCTCACGGGAAGTAGCTTGGATCTGATGTCAGAATCAGCCGATCCGGTGGTCACATTTGGTAGCTTAGGGTATGGAGATTATCATTTTACGGCTTCAGTGAAAAATGTCGATGGTCAGGTACTTAGTTCCGTAGAATATTATTTCAATAAACCACGCCCATTTTATCTGTCCATATATGCTTGGATAATATATGTGCTTCTTGCGAGTGTAATAGTATATTTATACTCTCGCTGGCATGCTGCCAAAATGCTAAGAAAACGTAATAGGGAGTTTGAGAAAGAGAAAATGAAACAAGACTTCAAGATGTTGGAGCAGGAACATATCATTGCGCAACAACGCGAGCAATTACTTGAAGCAGAATTACAGGTCAAAAGTAAGGAATTAGCCAGCCTGGCTCTCGATGCCGTAGTCCAACGTAAAGCGGTTGAAAGCTTGAAAGAGGTTATGTCTGAACAAGAACATAAGGGAATTATCAATCAACATGATATAGACACCATACTAAAACAGATTAACGGAAACCTGAATGAGGAGGAATTCTGGGATATTTACCACAAGAATTTTGATATGATCCATAAGAATTTCTTCCGTAACCTGCGTAAACAATATCCCAGTCTCACAGCCAGTGACTTGAGATTTTGTGCACTGTTACGGCTAAATCTATCGACCAAAGATATTGCGCAGTTCACCAATCTTACTATTCGTGGGGTAGAAACAGCCCGCTATCGAATAAGAAAGAAACTTGCCATTCCCGGAAATATTAATCTTGTTGATTTTCTAATTGACTTTACATAGGAAGATTTACTGAATATTCCTTCTAATTTCACACCCCTATTCTGTTGGGATTTTCTAAAGAAACTTTATCTTTGTAATGTCAACAATTAAAAGAATATGGTTCGTTTTAATCTTGTTATCACCTTACTACTAATGATAAATATGGCTGTCAAAGCCGAACTGACCAACCGGATGTTCGATGTCAGGCATGTAGGCTATGCAGAAGGCCTTAGTAGTCAACGTGTTTTTTCGATTGTCGAGGATGGAGACGGTGCGATGTGGATTGCTACAAAAACCGGAATAGACAGATACAACGGTCATACGGTAAAGAACTATGATTTACCGGGCAGTTTCTATTATGGCGATCTTGCCGGACGCAGGCTTTACTTATTGTACGACGCACAACAAGGACTGTTTGCCTACGACCACACCGGACGAATCTACCGATACTCCACCATCCTGGATCATTTTGAACAAGTCCTCCACCTGGGACAATTGATTCAGGAAGAAGTCATCTTGAACAAACTCTGTTTGGATAGTGACGGAACCTGGTGGATGGGGGCGGATAAAGGACTATACAAGCAAGAAGCGGACCATCGTATAGTTGCCGTACTGAAAGGACAATATGTCAACGACATCGCATTTGCCGGCGAGTCGCTTTTTGTGGGCACTTCTAACGGAGTCTGGCAACTGTCACACGCCCTGCCGGATAAGAAACGCCAGCTGCTGGAAGGGTGGAATGTACAAACATTGTTCTGCGACAAACCGAAAAAAGAACTCTGGATAGGCACATTTGGCAGCGGTTTGTCTGTGATGAACCTCGACACTTCCAAAGTGCTTGCGCTGGAGGGACAAGGGAGCACGTTCCTTCATCCGATACGGGCAATTACAGACTATGATGTACATACCATACTCATAGGCGTGGACGGTGGCGGTGTGTATGCGATAGACAAGGACACCAAGAAAGCCCGTTTACTGATGAACACCAAAGATGACACAGATACTTACCTGCGCGGAAACGGCGTATATGCCGTAACCAGAGACGACCAGGGCAACATCTGGATAGGTAGTTATACGGGAGGTGTATCCGTGGCTATCCTGCTGAAACATCCCATTTCGATATTAGCACACGAAAAGGGAAATACCCATTCTCTCATCAGCAACAACGTGAATGATATCGAAGAAAACCCGGATGGCAACCAATGGTTCGCTACCGATGATGGAATCAGCATCCGAAACACCCTGTCAGGCACCTGGAAACACGTGCTGAAAGAAATCGTAACCATTTCTCTTTGCACATCCGGAAATGGGAACGTATGGGTAGGAACGTACGGAGACGGAGTGTATCTACTGGATAACAACGGACGCGTGTTACGCCATCTCACCAAGCAACAAGGGCAATTGACCACCAATTATATTTTCTCCGTCAGACAAGACATGGAGGGAGACTTATGGATAGGAGGTCTGGACGGATGCCTGATCATGTTTGAAAAAGAAAAAGGCAGCAGACGGTCTTTCGACGTGAATTGGGTACAATCCATTGAACCTATCGACCGAAACCGGGTAGCGGTGGCTACCGTCAATGGTTTCTTCCTGGTGGACAAACATACAGGGAATATACAGCACTATGCCAATTCCCAGGAATTTCACAATCAGAATGTCAGTGCTTATATCATCTCTATGCTGTTTAATAACGACGGAACCGTGTGGCTGGGAACCGAAGGGGGAGGATTGAATCTATATGACATGAAAAACCGGACGGTAAAGACTTTCACTGTTCAAGAGGGATTGCCGTCCAACGATATATATAGTTTGCAGCGAGACGACAAGAAACGCTTGTGGGTCAGCACCGGAAAAGGAATTGCCTTGATAGACAGCCTGCGCGTGTCGAACCTCAACTATGCGGGCAATATAGACAAGGAATATAACAAATCCTCATTTGCCCGGTTGATGAACGGAGAGTTTGTGTATGGCAGCACGGATGGCGCTGTCTTTATCATGCCACTCGACATCTCAACCGTAGACTACTGGACGCTCCTACGTTTCACAGGGCTGACGGTTGATTATCAAAATGTCCAGGAAGAAGAATCGTTGAGACCCGCCATCCATGATATGCTTGCCGACCGTGCGGTACGGCTCGGCTATAAATACAACTCGTTTACCGTTTCTTTTGAATCTATCAACTATCGTTTCCAGCGCGATATTGTCTATCAGCATATTTTAGAAGGGTATGACAATGACTGGAGCAAACCGTCTGCCGAGGGGAAGGCATCCTACACCAAGGTATCGCCGGGCACTTATCTTTTTAAGGTGCGCAGCCTGCGGCGCAGCGACGGAAAGACTATCTCCGAAAGCACCTTAGAAGTGAAAGTGAGCCAGCCATGGTGGAACTCGTGGTGGGCTTGGACTATTTACCTATTTATAATAGGCTTCGTTTTCTATTTCATCCTGCGCTATAAGAGCAACCAGCTCCAAAAGAAATACGACGAAGACAAAATACGTTTCTTCATCGACACGGCGCACGACATTCGCACGCCGGTAACGCTTATCATGGCACCTCTGGAGGATTTGAACCGGGAACAGGATCTCTCGGACAAAGCCCGTTATTACCTGAATCTGGCTCATGAAAGTACCCGAAAACTCCATTCGCTCATCACACAGTTGCTCGAATTTGAAAAGGTAGACGCCCACAAGCCATCCTCTTCATCGGTTCCGCTTTGTCTGAATGAAGTTTTGCTGAAAGAAGCCTCCGTCTTCCGGTCTTTTTGCGAGAAGAAGCAGTTGACACTGAATCTGACCCAACCCGACGAATCCGTTTTCGTTTCAGCCGACAAACACCTGATAGAGATGTTACTCGACAATCTTCTTTCCAATGCCTGCAAATACACCATGCCCCAAGGAGAAATCAGCCTGGATTTGAAAGCCACGAAACGCAAAGCCATCCTTTCGTTGAAAGATAACGGAATAGGCATACCGAAGAAAGCGAAGAAGCACATCTTCTCCGATATTTACAGAGCCGAAAATGCCCGGCAGTCACAGGAAGAAGGAACCGGATTCGGACTGTTGCAGGTGCAGCGCATTGTAAAGATGCTGCATGGAAAAATCACTTTCTGTTCCGAGGAGGGCAAGGGAACTACTTTCATCGTAACATTGCCGCGAACCACCACCGTAGCCGAACCCGTGTCGCACGAATCATCCCTCGAACACCTTGCCGGCACATCGGATAATAACAGCCACGAAACGGATAAAATAAAAGATCCGGACGACCGGAATACATTGCTCATTGTAGAAGACCACGAAACTCTCCGTCACTACCTCCGCCAGACCTTTGAACACCTCTATCGGGTGATTGATGTTGCCGACGGACACGAAGCTATCGCCTGTCTCGCCAATGAATATCCGGATATCATCCTCTCCGACGTCATGATGCCCGGCATACGGGGTGACGAGCTTTGCAGAATGGTCAAGGAAAATCCTGACACATCGGGTATTCCGGTCGTTCTGCTGACGGCAAAGGCTAACCACGAAGCAATAGTGGAAGGATTGAAGAAAGGCGCGGATGATTACATCCCCAAACCATTCAGTACAGAGATACTGAAATTGAAAGTACAAGGATTGATTGACAATCGAAACAGGCAACGGCAGTTTTTCATGCGGCAAGCCATCGCTCAAGTAGAGGCGGGCGGCAAACGTGACGACAATGAAAGCAATGAAAACAATGAAAGTATCGACAACAAAAACGTAACGACAGCAAGCGAAACAATGGCCGAGGGTGACCGCCGGTTTATCATGCAAGCTACCCGGTTTGTTCTTGAACATTTGGATGAACCTGATTTCAACATCAATCTCTTGTGCCATGAAATGGCAATGAGCCGGACACTATTCTACAGTCGCCTTAAATCACTGACGGGAAAAGGGCCGCAAGAGTTTATCCGTATCATCCGGCTACAAAAAGCTGCCGAACTGCTGAAAGAAGGTAAAAGCGTAACCGATGTCGCCGCCGAAACCGGATTTGTCAACACGAAGTATTTCAGTTCATTGTTCAAGAAACAATTCGGGATGCAGCCAAGTAAATATAGTGGGAAGTAGACAAGCATTCATGTTCGGTTTTGAATTAAAATTAACTCGTTTCTGGTACGGTTTTGAATAAAATAATGGAGTATTCTGGAAACGTTGTGGGAAATCTGAAAAAGATGATTGAGTTTTTAAGATTCCCCGTTATCTTTTTATTATAAGATATGGGTCAAGGGTGAGGGGTGGTGAGGGTAGATTTATAACCTTTTATTTTATTATTTTCTATACTATCTCCTTT
>OGUJ01000751.1_pt1 | contig 22544 bp, 19 predicted proteins | sample 1573661 | NCBI WGS metagenome assembly OGUJ01 (sample SAMEA2581933, study PRJEB24529) | metagenome | biome: Human gut stool | place: China | collected 2011
GCATCCATGCGGGCTGCCCCGGCCTTCCGGGAACGTCTCAGCGATTTTGAGGCCGCCAGCACCGGCAGTTTCAGTCGCGCAAATGGATAAATGAGTGACAGGTCGCACGAACCGTAGGCCGGATAAGGCCTTTATGCCGCCATCCGGCACAACCACAGGTACGGTACCTGACCGCCCGGGGATACCAGGATCGTTACAGCGCCTTCGACAAATAGTGGCGCTGCATGCCTGCGTGCGGGAAGTCGGGCAGCGACATCTGCAGCTGATAGCCTAATTTCTGATAAAACGGCAGCGCCTGGAAGCTAAAGGTATCCACCAGCAGATGGCTGCAGCCTTGCGCCTGCGCCTGCTGTTCCGCCTCCTGCATCAGCTCGCTCCCCAGCCCGCGCCCGCGCGTCGCCTCGCTAACCCACAGATACTCAATGCACAGCCAGTTGCCCTTGCGTTTGGCAATCAGCCCGCCCTGCATCACCCCTTGCGCATCGCGCGAGTAAATCCCCAGATCGCCAAACTGCGCCGCATCGAGATACTGCTGATTATACTGCCGTAGACCGGCAAACAATTCTTGTTGATCGTCGGGATTAATGCTTTTTGTAATGATTAGTGTCATTAACTATCTCCAGTATCGCGCTGCCGAATGGTTATTTTCCCTCTCCACTTTCACAAAATATTCTTATTTTCTCCATGATTATTTGCCTTAATTTTTTGCGTTCTAAAAGTAAGCAAAAAAACCTTTCCATTATCGCGACGGATCGTATAATGGGGAAAAATGAGAATGATCATTCTCACTACAAAACCAGAGGAGATGCGCTTTTCACCTCCTGAAGACCGAAGAGGTTGGCTTCAGCGGAGACACAATAACAATCACGTTCAGGAACATCTGTGTTCCTTTTTTGTCATTTTCGCTCACCCGAAAATGCCTCAGCGCCCAACCTATTCCCTCGTTTTTAAATAAACGGGGCGGACGTCTTATATCTTGAGAAAATATAATGAAATACATCATAGCTCCCATCGCGACAGCATTATTTCTCCTTAGCGGATGCGATAATGCGCAGACATCTGCTCCGCAGCAACCCACGCCGGAAGTGGGCGTGGTCACCCTGCAAAGCCAGCCGGTGCCGGTAGTCAGCCAGCTCACCGGCCGCACCACCGCCTCGCTCAGCGCCGAAGTTCGCCCGCAGGTGGGCGGCATCATCCAGAAACGCCTGTTTACCGAAGGCGATATGGTGAAGGCCGGGCAGGCCCTTTACCAGATCGATCCCTCCAGCTATCGCGCGACCTGGAACGAAGCGGCGGCGGCGCTGAAACAGGCCCAGGCGCTGGTGGTCTCCGATTGCCAGAAGGCCCAGCGCTACGCGTCGCTGGTCAGGGATAACGGCGTTTCCCGCCAGGATGCTGACGACGCCGCCTCCACCTGCGCCCAGGACAAGGCCAGCGTGGAATCGAAGAAAGCGGCGCTGGAGAGCGCGCGCATTAACCTGAACTGGACCACCGTCACCGCGCCGATTGCCGGGCGCATCGGCATCTCGTCGGTTACGCCGGGGGCGCTGGTCTCCGCCGATCAGGATACCGCGCTGGCGACGATCCGCGGGCTCGACACCATGTATGTTGATCTGACGCGATCCAGCGTCGATCTCCTGCGTTTACGCAAGCAAAGCCTGGCCAGCAACAGCGACACCCTCAGCGTGACGTTAACCCTGGAAGATGGCAGTACCTATCCCGAAAAAGGGCGTCTGGCGCTCACCGAAGTCGCCGTCGATGAATCTACCGGCTCGGTAACCCTGCGCGCTATCTTCCCCAACCCGCAGCACGTCCTGCTGCCGGGGATGTTCGTCCGCGCGCGCATCGATGAAGGCATCATGAACGACGCGATCCTCGCCCCGCAGCAGGGGATCACCCGCGATGCCAAAGGCGACGCCACGGCGCTGGTGGTCGATGCCGCCAACAAAGTTGAGCAGCGTACCGTGGAAACCGGCGACACCTACGGCGATAAATGGCTGGTGCTGAGCGGCCTGAAAGCGGGCGACAAGCTGATTGTCGAAGGCACCGGTAAAGTGGCCCCCGGACAGACAGTGAAGGCCGTCGCCGTCAACAATAACGGAGGCAACGCCTGATGTTCTCCCGTTTCTTCGTGCGTCGCCCGGTATTTGCCTGGGTGATCGCCATTCTGATTATGCTCGCCGGGGTGCTGGCGATCCGCACGCTGCCGGTAGGCCAGTACCCGGACGTCGCCCCGCCGGCGGTGAAAATCTCCGCCACCTATACCGGGGCGTCCGCCGAAACCCTGGAGAACAGCGTCACCCAGGTCATCGAGCAGCAGCTCACCGGCCTCGACCATCTGCTCTACTTCAGCTCCACCAGCAGCTCCGACGGCTCGGTCAGCATCACCGTCACCTTTGAGCAGGGAACCGACCCGGACACCGCCCAGGTGCAGGTACAAAACAAAGTGCAGCAGGCGGAATCGCGGCTGCCGAGCGAAGTCCAGCAGTCCGGCGTAACGGTGGAAAAATCGCAGAGCAGCTTTCTGCTGATCCTTGCGGTGTATGACAAAACCAACCGCGCCACCAGCTCCGATATCTCCGACTGGCTGGTCAGCAATATGCAGGACCCGCTGGCGCGCGTGGAGGGCGTCGGCAGCCTGCAGGTATTCGGCGCCGAATACGCGATGCGCGTCTGGATGGACCCGACCAAACTCGCCTCCTACTCGCTGATGCCTTCCGACGTCCAGTCGGCGATTGAGGCGCAGAACGTGCAGGTTTCCGCCGGTAAAATCGGCGCGCTACCGTCGTCCAATGCCCAGCAATTAACCGCCACCGTGCGCGCGCAGTCCCGGCTGCAAACCCCTGACCAGTTCAAAGCGATCATCGTGAAAAGCCAGGCCGACGGCTCGGTGGTGCGCCTGAGCGATGTCGCGCGGGTGGAAATGGGTAGCGAGGATTACACCGCCACCGCCAATCTGAACGGCCACCCTGCCGCCGGGATCGCGGTGATGATGGCCCCCGGCGCCAACGCGCTGGACACCGCGACGCTGGTGAAAAGCAAAATCGCCGAATTCCAGCGTCAGATGCCGCAGGGTTACGATATTGCCTATCCGAAGGACAGCACCGAGTTCATCAAAATCTCGGTCGAGGACGTGATTCAGACCCTGTTCGAAGCGATTATCCTCGTCGTCTGCGTGATGTACCTGTTCCTGCAGAACTTCCGCGCGACGCTCATTCCGGCGGTAGCGGTGCCGGTGGTGCTGCTTGGCACCTTCGGGGTGCTGGCCCTGTTCGGCTACTCGATTAACACCCTGACGCTGTTCGCCATGGTGCTGGCGATCGGCCTGCTGGTGGATGACGCCATCGTGGTGGTGGAGAACGTCGAGCGCATTATGCGCGACGAAGGGCTCCCCGCTCGCGAAGCCACCGAAAAATCGATGGGCGAAATCTCCGGCGCGCTGGTGGCGATTGCCCTGGTGCTGTCGGCGGTGTTCCTGCCGATGGCCTTCTTCGGCGGTTCGACCGGGGTCATCTATCGCCAGTTCTCGGTAACCATTATCTCGGCGATGATGCTGTCGGTGGTGGTAGCGCTGACCCTCACCCCGGCGCTGTGCGGCGCGCTGCTCAGCCACTCCAAACCGCACACCAAAGGGTTCTTCGGCGCCTTTAACCGCCTGTGGGGACGTACGGAGGCGGGCTACCAGCGCCGGGTGCTCGGCGGCCTGCGCCGGGGCGCAGTGATGATGGGCGCTTACGCGCTGATTTGCGGGGCGATGGCGCTGGCGATGTGGAAGCTGCCGGGCAGCTTCCTGCCGGTGGAGGACCAGGGTGAGATCATGGTCCAGTACACCCTGCCCGCCGGGGCCACCGCGGTGCGTACCGCCGAGGTGCGCCGCCAGGTCACCGACTGGTTCCTCACCAAAGAGAAAGCCAATACCGACGTCATTTTCACCGTCGACGGCTTCAGCTTTAGCGGCAGCGGGCAGAACGCCGGGATGGCCTTCGTGTCGCTGAAAAACTGGTCGCAGCGCAAAGGGGACGACAACACCGCCCAGGCCATCGCCCTGCGCGCCACCAAAGAGCTGGGGACGATCCGCGACGCCACCCTCTTCGCCATGACCCCGCCGTCGGTAGACGGTCTCGGGCAGAGCAACGGCTTCACCTTCGAGCTGATGGCCAGCGGCGGTACCGACCGCGACAGCCTGATGAAGCTGCGCAGCCAGCTGCTGGCGGCGGCCAACCAGAGCAGCGAACTGCAGTCGGTGCGCGCTAACGACCTGCCGCAGATGCCGCAGCTGCAGGTGGATATCGACAACAACAAAGCCGTCTCGCTGGGGCTGTCGCTGAGTGACGTGACCGATACGCTCTCCAGCGCCTGGGGCGGTACCTACGTGAATGACTTTATCGATCGCGGCCGGGTGAAAAAGGTCTATATCCAGGGCGAAAGCGACGCGCGCGCGGTGCCGTCGGACCTTGGCAAATGGTTCGTTCGCGGCAGCGATAACAGCATGACGCCGTTCTCCGCCTTCGCCACCACCCACTGGCAATACGGCCCGGAAAGCCTGGTGCGCTACAACGGCTCCGCCGCCTTTGAGATCCAGGGCGAAAACGCCGCCGGCTTCAGCTCCGGCGCGGCGATGGACAAGATGGAAAAGCTGGCCGACAGCCTGCCGGCGGGCTCCACCTGGGCGTGGAGCGGCATTTCGCTGCAGGAAAAGCTGGCCAGCGGCCAGGCGATGAGCCTGTACGCCATCTCGATTCTGGTGGTGTTCCTGTGCCTGGCGGCGCTGTATGAGAGCTGGTCGGTGCCGTTCTCGGTGATCATGGTCATCCCGCTCGGCCTGCTTGGCGCGGCGCTGGCGGCGACGCTGCGCGGCTTAAGCAACGACGTCTACTTCCAGGTGGCGCTGCTGACCACCATCGGCCTGTCGTCGAAAAACGCCATCCTGATCGTGGAGTTCGCTGAATCCGCCGTGGATGAGGGGTATTCGCTCTCCCGGGCGGCGATCCGCGCCGCGCAGACTCGCCTGCGCCCGATTGTCATGACCTCGCTGGCGTTTATCGCCGGGGTGCTGCCGCTGGCCATCGCCACCGGCGCCGGAGCCAACAGCCGCGTGGCGATCGGCACCGGGATTATCGGCGGCACCCTGACGGCCACCCTGCTGGCGGTGTTCTTCGTACCGCTGTTCTTCGTGCTGGTGAAGCGTCTCTTCACCCGCCAACGTCCTTCTTAGGAGTAAGGTATGTTTCGTTTAAGTTTTATGTTTATCGCGCTCCTGACCGCGGGCTGCGTCTCGCTTGACCCGCATTATGATCGCCCGGCCGCGCCGGTGCCGGCCACCCTGCCCGGGGCGCACGGCGAATCGACGGCGGTGGTCGGCGACTGGCAGAAAGTGGTCAATGACGCCCGGCTGAAAAAAGTGGTCAGCATCGCGCTGAACAGCAACCGCGATGTGCAAAAGGCGCTGGCCGATATCGAGGCCGCGCGCGCCCAGTATGGCGAAACGCGGGCATCGCTGTTTCCCACCGTTGATGCCGAACTGAGCCACACCCGCAGCAAAACGGTGGCCAGCGGCCTGAGCTCCGCTTCACAGGCCGACGGCGCGGTCTCCAGCTTCGAACTGGACTTGTTCGGCAAGAACCAGAGCCTGTCGCGCGCGGCGCGCGAAACCTGGCTTGCCAGCGAATTCACCGCACAGAATACCCGGCTGACGATGATTGCCGATTTGACCACCGCCTGGGTGACGCTGGCGACGGATAACAGCAATCTGGCGCTGGCGCAGCAGACCATGGACAGCGCGGCAAACTCGCGCAACATCGTCGCCCGCCAGATGGCGGTTGGCACCGCCTCAGCCGGCGATGTAAGCTCGGCGGAAAGCGTCTATCAGCAGGCGCGCGCCAGCGTCGCCAGCTATCGCACGCTGGTGGCGCAGGATAAAAACGCCATTAACCTGCTGGCGGGGGAAACCGTGCCGGAGAGCCTGCTGCCCGGCACTCTCGAGAGTCTCGGGGATAACAGCATCGCGCTGGTGCCGGCGGGCGTGTCGTCGTCGGTGCTGCTGCGTCGGCCGGACATTCAGGAAGCGGAGCACAATCTGAAGAGCGCCAATGCCGATATCGGCGCGGCGCGGGCGAACTTCTTCCCGTCGATTTCCCTGACCGCCAGCGCCGGGGTCGGCAGCGACTCGCTGTCGTCGCTATTCAGCCACGGGATGCAGGTGTGGTCGTTCGCCCCCTCCATCAGCCTGCCGCTGTTCACCGGCGGCAGCAACCTGGCGCAGCTGCGCTATGCGGAAGCGGAGAAAAAGGGGCTGATCGCCACCTACGAGAAATCGATTCAGAGCGCGTTTAAGGACGTTGCCGATGCGCTGGCGCGCCGGGAAACGCTGAGCGAAGAGCTTGATGCTCAGCGGCAGTATGTCGCCGCCGAGCAGACATCGCTGGATATCGCGATGAAGAGCTATCAGGCCGGGGTCGGCGATTATCTGTCGGTGCTCACCGCTCAGCGCACGCTGTGGTCGGCGAAAACGACGCTGCTGTCCCTGCAGCAGACCGACCTCAATAACCGGATCACCCTCTGGCAGTCGCTGGGCGGCGGCGCCAGTTAAACTTACCCGCCGGGCGCCCGAGCCCGGCCTCTACAAGGAATCGTTATGGCACGTGTTTCCCTCTCCTGGGCGCTGATCCTCGGCCTGCTGTCGGGTATCGGCCCGCTGTGCACGGATTTTTATCTACCGGCGCTGCCGGAGATCACTCAGCAGCTGCAGGCCACCAGCACTCAGACCCAGCTGTCGCTGACCGCCGCGCTGATTGGTCTCGGCCTGGGTCAGCTGTTTTTCGGCCCGCTGAGCGACCGCATTGGCCGCCTGAAACCGCTGGCGCTGTCTCTGCTGCTGTTTATCTTTGCTTCGGCGATGTGCGCCCTGACCCGCGATATCAACATGCTGATTGTCTGGCGCTTTTTACAAGGCTTTGCCGGCGCCGGCGGCTCGGTGCTGTCGCGATCCATCGCCCGCGATAAATACCAGGGCACCCTGCTGACCCAGTTTTTCGCCCTGCTGATGACCGTGAACGGCATTGCGCCGGTGCTGTCCCCGGTGCTGGGCGGCTACGTTATCACCGCCTTCGACTGGCGAATTCTCTTCTGGACGATGGCCGCCATTGGCGGCGTGCTGCTGGTGATGAGCCTGGCGATCCTGCGGGAAACGCGCCCGGCCACAGCGGCGCATGCCAGCCGCCAACGGCCCGGCCAGCCGGTGCTGAAAAATCGCCGCTTTCTGCGCTTCTGCCTGATCCAGGCCTTTATGATGGCCGGGCTGTTCTCCTACATCGGCTCTTCTTCCTTCGTGATGCAGAGCGAATACGGCATGAGCGCCATGCAGTTCAGTCTGCTGTTCGGTCTGAACGGTATCGGGCTGATCATCGCCGCGATGATCTTTTCCCGTCTGGCGCGCCGCTTTAGCGCCGAAAGCCTGCTGCGCGGCGGCCTGACGCTGGCCGTGAGCTGTGCGGCGATCATGCTGCTGTTTGCCTGGCTGCATCTGCCGGTGCTGGCGCTGGTCGGCCTGTTCTTTACCGTGTCGCTGATGAGCGGCATCAGCACCGTCGCCGGCGCGGAGGCGATGAGCGCCGTCGACGCCGCGCAGTCCGGGACCGCGTCCGCGCTGATGGGCACCCTGATGTTTGTCTTCGGCGGCATCGCCGCGCCGCTGGCGGGTCTCGGCGGCGAAACGATGCTGAAAATGAGCCTCGCGATGGCCATCTGCTACCTGCTGGCGCTGCTGCTGGGCCTCAGCAAACCGCGCGACGCACGCTAATCTCCTGCTGCGGTAATAAAATATTCCAGATTTATTACCGCACTATTTCCCGCCATATCTACCATTCTCGTATTATTCTCCACGTACTAATCGTGATACTCTTCACAGGCAAGGAATAAATAATTCCTTATACTGCGCGCCACTGAGAATAACGAGGTTTCTATGAGTATCGACCTGAGCAAACTGCTGACCGAGCGACGTAACGCCAACAGCGCCAACATTGACACCCTCTCCACCCTCGAGATGCTGACGGTGATAAACCAGGAAGACAAGCAGGTAGCCCAGGCGATAACGCCCTATCTGCCGCAGATTGCCGAGGTGGTGGATAAGGTCGCGGCGGCGCTGCAGGCCGGTGGCCGCTTGATTTACATTGGCGCGGGTACCTCAGGGCGTCTGGGGATCCTCGATGCCAGCGAATGCCCGCCAACCTTCGGCACCCGCCCGGAGCAGGTGGTGGGGATCATCGCCGGCGGACATAAAGCGATTCTCAGCGCCGTGGAAAACGTGGAAGACAACAAAGCGCAGGGGGCGATGGATCTGCAGAACCTGAACTTCAGCAACCGCGATGTGCTGGTGGGGCTGGCGGCCAGCGGACGCACGCCGTACGTCATTGGCGCCATGGAATACGCCCATAGTCAGAATGCCTTTGTCGCCATCGTCAGCTGTAACCCGCATGGCGAAATGGCCCAGCTGGCGGACGTGGCGATCACCCCGGTGGTCGGCCCGGAAGTGGTCACTGGCTCTACCCGCCTGAAAGCCGGCACCGCGCAGAAGCTGGTGCTGAACATGATCTCCACCGGGGCGATGATCCGCGTCGGCAAGGTGTACAGCAACCTGATGGTCGACGTCGAAGCGACCAACGCCAAGCTGATTGAGCGCCAGGTCTCTATCGTGATGGAGGCCACCGACTGCGATCGCGCCACCGCCCAGAAGGCGCTGGAGGCCTGCGGCCGCCACTGTAAAACGGCGATCGTGATGGTGCTGGCGGACTTAAGCGCCGCAGAGGCGCAGTCGCTGCTGGCGAAAAACAACGGCTATATCCGCAAGGCGCTCAGCAACACCTGAGCGCCGACAGACAGGTAACGGGCAATGGCAAAAATAACGAAAGAGATGATAGCGCGGATCCTCGCCCACGTGGGCGGCGCCGCAAACGTCGCGCAGGCGGGCAATTGCATGACGCGCCTGCGCTTGACCCTGCGCGATGAAAGTCTGGCCGACAGCGCCGCCATCCGCCAGATTGACGGCGTGATGGGGGTGATCGTCAGCGACGAGCAGTTCCAGGTGGTGCTCGGCCCCGGCAAGGCGCAAACCGCCGCCGAAATGATGAACGGCCTGCTGGAGGCGGCGCCCGCCGCCGCGCCGACGCTGGCCGACGTCGCGGCGGAGAAAAAGCAGGCGCTGAAGGGCAAGCAGACCAGCGCGGTGCAGAAGTTTCTCGCCAAATTCGCCACCATCTTTACGCCGCTGATCCCCGGCTTTATCGCCGTCGGGCTGCTGCTGGGCTTCGCCACCCTGGCGGAACAGGTTTTCGTGCTGGAGAACGCCCATCCGAACGCCAGCCTGGTGGCGCTGATTGGCTATATGAAGGTCTTCAGCAAAGGGATGTTCACCTTTCTGAGTATCCTGATCGGCTATAACGCGCAGAAGGCGTTCGGCGGCTCCGGCGTGAACGGCGCGATTATCGCCTCGCTGTTCGTGCTGGGCTACAACCCGGAGGCAACCAGCGGCTTCTACGCCGGCATTTCCACCTTCTTCGGCCATGGCATCGATCCGCGCGGCAATATCATCGGCGTACTGATCGCCGCTATCCTTGGCGCGTGGGTTGAACGCCAGGTGCGGCGGGGGATGCCGGCCAACCTCGATATGATCCTCACTTCGGCGGTGACGCTGCTGATCATGGGCGCGGTGACCTTTACGGTGATCATGCCGATTGGTGGCTGGTTGTTTACCGGCATGTCGTGGCTGTTCCTGCATCTTAACGGCAACCCGTTTGGCTCGGCGGTGCTGGCCGGCCTGTTCCTACTGGCGGTGATGTTCGGCGTCCATCAGGGGTTTGTCCCGGTCTATTTTGCGCTGGTGGACGCCCAGGGCTTTAACTCGCTGTTCCCGATCCTGGCGATGGCCGGGGCCGGGCAGGTGGGGGCGGCGCTGGCGCTGTTCTGGCGGGCGAAGCGCGATTCGCTGCTGCGAACCCAGATTAAAGGGGCGATTATTCCGGGCTTCCTCGGGATTGGCGAGCCGCTGATCTACGGCGTCACCCTGCCGCGGATGAAGCCGTTTGTCACCGCCTGCCTCGGCGGCGCCTGCGGCGGGTTCTTCGTCGGACTGATCGCCTGGCTGGGGCTGCCGGTCGGCCTGAACACGGTGTTCGGTCCGTCCGGTCTGGTGGCGCTGCCGCTGATGACCTCCGGCAGCGGAATTTACGCCGGGATGGCGGTCTACGCCGGCGGGCTGGCGGTCTCCTACCTGTGCGGCTTTGTCCTCACCTGGCTGTTCGGCAGTAAAAATGTCGATTTAAGCTAGAACGCGACTATCGGTTAATGCCCGGCGGCGGCTTCGCCTTACCGGGCCTGCAAAATAGTTACGCCGCCGCGCCCGACTACCATTTCCTGCCCCGCCGCCCGGGCGCGCGCATGCTATGATTCCCCTTTGTCATATTTCGCTTGAGGAAAAGATGGGCTCCAGCAAAAAAGGGATGCTGAACGTACTGATTGCCGCCGTGCTGTGGGGCAGTTCCGGGGTGTGTGCGCAATTTATTATGCAGGAAAGCCAGATGTCGTCGCCGTTTCTGACCATGACGCGTCTGCTGTTCGCCGGGCTGATCCTGCTGATGCTCGGCTTTGTTCACGGCGACCGCATTTTCCGCGTGCTGCAAAACCGCCGCGACGCCCTAAGCCTGCTGTTTTTCTCGCTGTTTGGCGCGCTAACCGTGCAGTTCACCTTTCTGATGACCATTGAAAAATCCAATGCCGCCACAGCCACGGTGCTGCAGTTTCTGTCGCCGACGATCATCGTCGCCTGGTTCGCCCTCGCCCGCAAAGCGCGTCCCACTCCGCTGGTGCTGGGGGCTATCTGCACCTCGCTGGCGGGCACCTTTCTGCTGGTGACCCACGGCAACCCAACGACGCTGTCGATTTCGCCGGCGGCGCTGTTCTGGGGGATCGCCTCGGCGTTTGCCGCCGCCTTTTATACCACCTATCCTTCAACGCTGATTGCCCGCTACGGGACGCTGCCCATCGTCGGCTGGAGCATGCTGTTCGGCGGCGCGATGCTATTGCCGTTTTACGGCGGCCAGGGCACCGATTTTGTGGTTAACGGCAGCCTGCTGTTAGCTTTTTTCTACCTGGTGGTGATCGGTACTTCGCTGACCTTCAGCCTCTATCTCAACGGCGCGCAGAAGATTGGCGGCGCAAAGGCCGGGATCCTCAGCTGCGCCGAACCGCTGAGCAGCGCCCTGCTGTCGCTCCTGCTGCTGGGGATCACCTTCACGCTGCCGGACTGGCTGGGCACTCTGCTGATCCTCGCGTCGGTGGTGCTGATCGCCATCGACTCGCGGCGGCGGGTGAGAGCCGCCTGAGCAGGCGATAAAAATTGCATTTTCAATAAGTTAAACTGACCACTATTTGCGTGTTTTCCCGCCTGCGCATATAGTTGACGGAAGCGATTACGGAAGGAGAAGCCTGATGAAAGCATGTTGGATGGTATGCCTGGTCACCGCCCTGAGCGCCACGTCGGCGTGGGCCGAATCACCGCTGCAAAGCCTGCAGTTCGAGCAGCAAAAGCAGCAGGTGCTCAAAGCGGTGAAGGAAAAATGCGCGCCAGCAAGCCACCTCAGCGACAACGATTTTGCCAATAAAGTGCTGGCGACCGACGGTAACAAGAACGCGGTCCGCGAAGCAACGCTGGCGAAGGAGCGCAATAACCAGAAAAGCTACCAGGCCGCAATCGACAAAATCGTCTGTCCGGCCAAATAGCGGTTATTTCAGCCTCGCGACCAGCGTTTTCCAGTCAAACGGCGTAAGCTGCCTGTAGCTCAGGCTACGGGCGGCCATCTGCTCCGGCAGCTGGCGCTGGCTTTTCGCGATCGCCTCGCTCATTATCCCGGCGCTCCCCACGTCACGCAGGGTTTTCACCACCTCCTCCATCTCTTCGCTGCGCCGAATGCCATGTTCCGCCACCCGGCTGATCAGATAGTCGGGGAACGCGCCTGTCCAGCCCAGAGAGGGGAAACTATGATGCAAGGAGCTAAGCACCTCCTCCTCAACGCCGTATTCACGAGCCGCGAACAGGCATTCTGTGGTAAGCGCTTCAAGACCTTTGATCATCACGCTACGGCACATTTTTATCGCCGACACCTGGCCCACCGTACTGGCGCCATAGCGGGCATTCAGCCCCAGCCTCTGCAGACGCGGCGCGATCGCCTCCGCCTGCGGCCCGCCGATCAATAACGGTGTCTGCAATCGGGCCGGCGGTACCGGCGCCATCACCGCGACATCAATGTAGGCGCCCGGCAGAAAATGTTCAGCCGCCTGCCGTTTCGTCTCCGGCGCCACGGAGTTGAGATCGAGGAAATATTGTCCCGGCTGCAGCAGCGCGGCCGCCTGCTGCGCCACCTTTAGCGCCTCACCGGCGGTCACAGTAGAAAAAACCAGCGTGGCCCCCTCCAGCGCCTGCGCCAGCGAATTTCCCACCTGAACGCGCGAATCACGGGCTTTACTGAGCATTGCCTCTCGCTCCGGGCCATTGAGCTTGCAATCCCAAATGGTCACCGCATGCTCACGGGCCAGATCCGCCGCCAGAATGCCACCCGCCTCGCCAAAACCAATAAACGCGATTGTCATCATCACTCCTCACGCGGCCAGACGCGGGCCGGAATAAAAACCTCGCCAGCAAACAGCAGTCGCGCCGTGCGTAACAGGCCGCAGCCAGCCAGGGCGCCGTCAGCATCAAGCTGAAGCGTCACGCTAAATTCGCCTGTCGGATGCTCGACGCTGAGCAGCGGCGTATCGCCTGGCGCTACCTGCGCCAGGCCCTGCGCGACAGAGCCGGGGAGCAGACAAGCGCTGGCCACGCTCACCGCGCCAAATACGCCGATCGACGCGTGGCAGCGGTGGGGGATAAAGGTGCGGCTGCTGATGGCGCCGCCGTGTCGCGGCTCGGCGATCAGGGTCATCTTGGGCACCGTGCGCTGGCTGACGTCGCCAAGCTGCATCAGCGGCCCGGCCTGCAGGCGAATCGACTCCAGGCGACGTTTAAGCGCGTCGTCATTATCCAGCTGTTCGCGCGTCTCATAGCCGGTGCAACCGAGGTCGCAAGCGCGCAGCAGGATCACCGGCATTCCGTTATCGATGCAGGTCACCTCGACGCCGTCAAAACGGTCACGAACCCGGCCGGTCGGCAGCAGCGCCCCGCAGCTGGAGCCGGCGACATCAAGAAAATGGAGCAGGATCGGGCTGGCGCTGCCCGGCACGCCATCGATACGGCTCTCGCCGACGTAGTTGACCCCGTCGGCGTCACAGGGGATCTCTGCCACCGCCAGTTGCCCCGTGTTCTCCATAAAAATACGCACCCGAGTGAGCGGCGCATCGTGACGAACCAGACCGCGCTCGATGGCGAAAGGGCCAACGGCGGCGAGAATATTGCCGCAGTTTTGGCCATAATCCACGGTAGCCGCCGCCACGTTCACCTGGGCAAACAGATAGTCCACATCGGCGTCAGGCCGTGCGGAGCGGCGGATAATCGCCACTTTGCTGGTCAGCGGATCGGCGCCGCCGATCCCGTCAATTTGCCGGGGATCAGGCGAGCCCATCACCGCCAGCAGCACCGCATCACGTCGCACCGGATCGGCAGGCAGATCGTCGGCCAGAAAACAGGCCGCTTTAGAGGTGCCGCCGCGCATCCATAGACAGGGGATTCCGCGTTGCGCCATTTATTCCTCCACCTCGTCTGCGCGGTCGTAATACCGCAGGCCCTTTTCCGCCAGACGCGGACGCATAGCGTAAATATCCAGCCCCAACTCGCCATTGCGCATCCGCTCACGTTTCGCAAGCTCATTGCTCATGCGGGCTTCCGCTTTATGGAGCACATCACGGACCCGGGCGTGAGGCAGCACCACGACGCCATCGTCGTCGGCCACCACGACATCGCCCGGCTGTACAAGCTGACCTGCGCATATCACCGGGACGTTAACCGAACCGAGGCTCTCTTTCACCGTCCCCTGGGCATAAACCTGGCGGGACCAGACGGCGAATCCCATTTCCCGCAACGTTTGCGAATCACGAATGCCGATATCGCCCACCAGCCCGACCACGCCGCGCGATTGGAGAGACGTCGCCAGTAGATCGCCGAAGAAGCCATCGCCGCACGGCGAGGTCGGGGCCACCACCAGAATATCGCCGGCGCGGCACTGCTCGACCGCCACATGAAACATCCAGTTGTCGCCAGGCGTCACCAGCACGGTTACCGCGTTGCCCGCCCGGCTAACGCCCTGCTGAATCGGACGGATTGCCGGCCCCATCAGCCCCTGACGATCCCAGGCTTCATGGAGCGTCGCCACCCCGGCCGCCTCACAGCGGCGCAAAACCGCCTCATCATGGCGCGGCAGGTGGCGGATCACAAGGCCTTTTTTATTTAACAGGTTCATGCCAGGTTCTCCGTTACGCGGGGGAAGATGCTCTGGAAGGCTTCGCCGTGAACGATATCGCGCGCGGCCGTGATGCCGATATTGCGCTTGGCCTGCACCCCGCGCTGCAGCGCCACGCGGGTGTAGTATTCCCACAGATGCTCCTGACCCTGCATGCACTGAATGGCCTGATACTTTTTCTCCCAGACAGCGGTGATGTCCAGTAACACATCGGGTTTCCAGTTGCACTGCTCCGGCTGGTGCGGTTCGAAACAGTAAACCGGGGGAGCAGCGACAATTTTCTCACCGGGGCGATAGCCCTCTGCCTGGGCGATAATCCGCGCTTCCTGCGCCAGATGGGAGGCCAGGGGGTGATCGTAGTTATAGGGATCCTGCAGGGAGTGCGTCAGGACAAAGTGGGGCTGGATACGGCGATACACATCCGCCAGACGAAATAGCGTCTCTTTATCGGCGCGCAGCGGATAGTCGCCGATATCAAAGAATTCGACGCTGGCGCCCAGGATCGCGGCGGCGGCCTGCGCCTCTTCGCGACGCACCTGCTTCACCGCCTCCTCGGTCATGTTGCCTTTACGCCACAGTTTGGCGGACTCGCCGCGCTCGCCAAAGGATAAACAGACCACATGGACCTGATAGCCCTGCAGGGCATGCAGCGCTATCGCACCGCCCGCGCGCCAGACGAAATCGGCCGAGTGGGCGCTGACGACAAGGGCACTTTTTTCGCTAACCGGATGAGACATGATGGCTTCCTCTGTTGTTTTTTTCAGCTTGTCATGTCCCGTCGTGGGGAGGTAATTCGTTAACTTGCGAAGGCTATGATTTTTATTTATGTTGTCGTCTCACTCACTTTTTCAGGCCTGACGAACAATGCTAAAGAGAAAGCACGATAAAATTATAAATATCATGCAGCTGCGCTTTTTCTGTCAGGTCGCGCTGCGCGGTAGCGTCTCACGCGCGGCCGATGACTTATTCCGCACGCAGTCAGCGATAACCCGGGCTATTCGCGATCTTGAAGCCGCGTTGAACGTCACGCTGTTCGAACGCCATTACAGCGGCATGGTGCCCACCGAGTATGGCAAGTGCATCCTGCCGCGCGCCCGGCGGGCGATTGACGACCTGCAGGCCATCCCGGCGCTGCTGCAGAAGCACCATACCCGCAGCAGCGGCCCGCTGGCGGACGCCGGCTGGCTGTTCAATACCCGCCGCTTAGCCATTTTTATTCAGCTCTATCACGTCAACCATACCCAAACCGTCGCGCAACAGTTGGGGATCACTCAGCCGGCGGTCAGTGCCGCGCTGAAGGTCCTGGAAAAAGGAGCGGATTCGGCGCTATTTCGCCGGACGCCAGAGGGGGTGCGTCCCACGCCTGCCGCGGAGCTACTCTATCCCCCGGTGAGCAGAGCGCTCAACGAGCTGGAAAACATCTGGAGCGATCTCGCTGCCCGTCGCGGGGTGCTGGAGGGCACCGTGCGCATTGGCGCCCTGCCGCTGAGCCGGACCCGGCTACTGCCCTCCGCCATCGCCGCCTTTCTGGCCCAGCACCCGGGCATCACCCTCATGACCAATGAAAGCCCGTATGAGTCGCTGGTCGCCGATATGCGGGCAGGTAATATCGATTTTATTATCGGCGCCCTGCGCCAGGATGAAGATCTCCCGGACCTCTGTAGCGAAGCGTTATTCGAAGAGGATATGTTGATTTTACTGCGTAATAACCACCCGCTGCTGCGCCATCCGGACCCGCGCAGCCAGCTGGCGACAGCGCAATGGGTGCTGCCGCGCGCCAACGCGCCGGCGCGCAATTTGCTGGATAAGGCGTTTGTCACCCTGGGGCTGCCGCTGCCCCAGCCGACGGTGGAGACCGGGGATGCGGCGATGGTGCGAGGATTGCTGCAGGGCTCCGACATGCTGGCGGCGGTCTCCGCCAGCCAGATGCGTTTTGAAACTGACAATGGGCTGCTCAGCGTGTTGCCGGTTCCCCTGCCCGATACCACCCGGCGTATCGGGCTGACGTTTCGCGCCGGCAGCCTGCCCTCCCCGGCGACGCAGGCGCTGTTGCGTTTTATTTATCAGCAGGTTCAGGACGGGGCCGTTTAACGTTTACCCGCCACCGAATAGGTTACCTGCTGGTTGCGCGTTTGCTGAAACGCCTCCAGCGTCTGCCCGCGCATCGCGGCGTAAATATGCAGGTTGGATACGCCGACCACCGCGCCCATTTTCTCCAGCAGGAAGAAGCTGGCGCCATACTGAATTAATCCCCGCCAGTCGCGCGCGTTGAGCAACTGCTGTTCCTCCTCACTCAGTCCGGCTTCGGCATAAAGCGACTGAGGCGACTGCAGAAAACGTTCGCGCCAGGCAGGCTCAATCAGCCGATGCAGGAAACGGTTAAGCCGCAAGCCATTCAGGCTGCGCTCGTGGGTAAAAGGATAGGTTCCCGGCAGTTTCTCCACCCCGGCCAGCTGCTGCGCCATATGCTGGCGATGGCGCGTCAGGGTATCGACGGGGGGCAGGCGCGCATTGTTCTCAAGGATCAGCGTGGCGATACCGGTCATCGACGGCAGGTAATAGTCGCGCCAGGTTTCGGTGACATTGGCTGATAGCGCGCCGCGCATCACCAGCCACATGATCACTTCGGACCCCTCCATCCCCCCCAGCTCGGCATATTCGCCAAGGGTCATTTCGGTAAGCTTTTCCGGGTCATTAACCAGCATATCAACAAACTGGGCATCCCAGTCGGGATTATTAAATCCGCAGCGCTCGCCATGAACCTGATGCGAGAGCCCGCCGGTCGCGACAATCGCCACATTGATATCTTCCGGGAAGCTTTCAATCGCCCGGCGCAGCGCCTGGCCGAGTTTGTAACAACGGCGCGCGCTTGGTACCGGAAATTGCAGCACGCCGATCTGTAACGGGATCACCGCCGTCGGCCACCCCTGCGCTTCATCCCAGGGCAACAGCGCCGAAAGCGGCGAGAAAAGGCCGTGGTCGAGCTTTTTATCCATAAAGAACGACATATCAAACTCGTCGGCCATCAGGCTGGCGCCAATGTGCCTTGAGAGCGCCGCGTTGCCCTGGACCGGCGGCAGGCAGCGCGGTCCGCCGCCCTCATCGGCAACGTCATATTGACTATCGATTCCCAGCGTAAAAGTCGAATAGTGATCGAAGAAAAAGGCGGTCACATGGTCATTAAAGATGTACACCAGCGCATCCGGTTTTTTCTCCTCCAGCCAGCGCTGCAGCGGTTCGAAGCTCTGGAAGATCGGCGCCCACGCCGGGTCCTGCTGTTTATGATGATCGACCGCGAAGCCGATAGTCGGGGTATGAGAGACGGCGATACCGCCGAGAATGTTAGCCATCAGATAACTCCACTTATCGGTGTTCGAGGGGGGATGACAAAGCGTCAAGTTCTGCCTCTGTGAGTCGAGGCTTAGCGTGATTCATACGGTGCAACAAAATACAGATCCCCGCCAGGCAGGCCGGCAGCGCAAGCACCAAAAAGATCGACGAGTGTCCCGGCACGGCCAGCATCAGCATCCCGCCCAGCGTGGAGCTGAGGATAGCCCCGGTACGGCCGATACCATGCATCCAGCTGACGCCGGTAGCGCGGATCTCGGTTTGATAATAGGCGGGCGAATAGGCCTGCAGACCGTTCTGCGCGCCGTTAATGCACATCCCGCTGATAAAAATCAGCACCGACAGCGCCGCCGAACCGAAATCCATCACCCCCTGGGACAACAGGCACAGACAGCCGAGGAAATAGGTTGCCGCAATCACGGCTTTCGCCGAAGCGCGATCCATCAGCATACCGACAAGGATCCCGCCCAGCGGGCCGCCGAGCTGGAACAAGCCGGTCATCATCGCCGCCTGCTGCAGCGACAGCCCGCCGGAGCGGAGAATGGTTGGCAGCCAGCCGTTCAGCAGGTAAATCACGAACAGCCCCATAAAATAGGTTAACCACAGCGCTATCGTGCCGCGGGCATAGCCATGCCGGAACAGCTGCGCCACTTTGCTGCTCCGCGTGATGGGCGGCGCATTCAGCTGGAAAACGGTTTCAGCCGTAAACTGGCCCCCAAGCCGGTTAAGCGCCCTGGCAATCTGCTCGCCCGGTAGTCGGCGCGCCACCATGTTCATCGCCGACTCTGGCAACATCACGATCATAAAGGGGAGCACCACGAGCGGCAGCACGCCGCCAAAAACCAGCGCCGAGTGCCAGCTGTAATGCGATAACAAACCGGCGGCGATAAAGCCGCCGAGGCCGGAACCCACGTTAAAACCGCTGTACATCAGGGTGATCATCACCCCTTTACGCCGCTCCGGCATATATTCCGCCACCAGCGTGACGCAGTTGGGCATTACGGCGCCAAGGCCAAGGCCGGTGAGAAAACGCATCAGCGCCAGCTGCGTCGGGCTTTGCGCCACGGCGCCGGCCAGGCTGAACAGCGCAAACAGCGCCACCGACCAGAGTAAAATTCGCTTTCGGCCGTAGCGGTCAGAAAGCGGACCCGCTACCAGGGCGCCAATGGCGACGCCGAACATGGCCGCCCCAAGAATCGGCCCCATTTCGGCCCGGCTGATGCCCCAGTCTTCGATGAGCGCCGGGGCGACAAAGCCCATCACCGCGGCGTCATACCCATCCAGCATAATGATGATGAAACAGAGCAGCAGCACGTTCCATTGAAAGCGCGAGACCGGGCGGGTATCTATCCACGCTTTCACATCGACAACGTTCGTGTGATTCATAGGGTGACTTCCTCAAGCAGGCGGTACGAATGTTCTGGTTAGTGTTTTTTGAGTGGAACTTTCGTACTCAACTTAAGGCAGGTCACGCAGGCTGTCCGGTTCGAAAATCCGGCGTCAGATATGAGTTTTATTTATAATGTGAGGGATACGACAAAAACCAGCCAGCAAAAAACCCGCAGCCAACGGCGGCGGGTCAGGGCAAGAGCAGCGTTTAGTGCTTCGGAATAATTAAATCGCCGCGCAGCGGGCTGCCGCCCGGGTTGTCCGTTTTCTCGGTCAGCCAGTTGACGATCCGCGACGCCATCGCGTCCATGGAATATTCAATCGCCGGGATAGTCGGGATACCGGGCAGCTGTAACGATCCGGCGAGGCTAAACACCATGACATTTTGCGGAACGGCGCGGTTAAACGCCTGCAGCTGCGGCACCACGCGCTGCGCCTGCTGTTCATCGCTCACCAGCAGCGCGTTAAAGTTCAGCGTCGTGGCGTTATTGACCAGCTCCTGCACCGCCACCGACGGCGAGGTATTATCCAGAAACACCAGGTTGCGATTAAACGGCAAAAAGTTTTTTTCCAGCGCGTGCTTGTAGCCCAGCAGCACCTGGTCGGCAAAGCCGCTGCTCTGCGGATGAATCAGCGCAATCTGCCGTCTCCCCTGGCTAATCAGATAGTGACAGGCGGTTTCGGCGGCGAAAGCATGATCGAACTGAATACTGTTGTCGCCTTCGCTATCGAGGCAGTCCACCAGCACCACGTCCGGGCGGTTAATATTCAGAGGAAAACGCGCGCCGATGATTAGCACGTTATCGCACAGCCCGCAGGTCAACTCCTCCAGAGAGTTCATCACGCCGTGGCTGGTGTTGGCGAAGCGCAGCAGCAGGTGTTTCTGGTGCTGGCTGAGCTGTTTTTCCAGGGCGTAGAGATAGCTGGTGGTTTGGTTGATGTTGTCCTGGGCGCAGATGACGCCGATGCAGCCGGTGGACTGGCTGAGCAACGACTGGGCTATCATGTTTGGCCGGTAATTGAGCGCTTCCGCCGCCTGCAGCACCGCCTGACGACTGGCTTCCTTCACGCCACGTGAGCCGCTCAACACTCGCGACACCGTGGCTTTGGAAACCCCGGCAAGTCGTGAAACATCATTGATTGTCGACATCATTTTCCCCTGCGCGGGCGCCGCGTCCCGCCAAAATCCTGTAAACCTGAATCGCTTCAATTATGACCAGCGCAGTATATCCATTTCGCCATTTGTTTGGAAACCGATTTTCCATTTCAGCGCAAAACATCGCCAAATCGACAGAATAATGTGAGCGAAATCCAATAAATCCGCCCTATAAGCAGGAGATCTTGACCACTATCACAGTTCTGCTTTTTATAAATGGAAACCGGTTTCCGTCTGATATCAAATCACCCACGCAATAACTTTTTACATTTTGAGGATGGTCGTCGATGTACAAGATTATGCTGTGCTGCTCTGCCGGGATGTCCACCAGTCTGCTGGTCAGAAAGATGGTTGAGGCGGCGAATGAACGTGACCTGCCGGTGCAGATTGACGCCTATGGCGTTTCCGAATTTGACATGCAGTTTCCGCAGTATCAGGTGGTGTTGCTTGGCCCCCAGGTGAAATACATGTTGAAAACCCTGTCTGACAAAGCGGCTTCCCTGAACATTCCCGTTCAGCCCATCGATACGATGGACTACGGTATGCAGCGGGGAGACAACGTCCTGAATTATGCTCTGTCGCTGATCCCAGCGGCGCACTGAGAGGTGTTGAAATGAGTTCTCTGTATCAGTCCATGATTGCCGTGATCGAGCAATCTATTACTCCGCTGGCAGGACGCCTTGGGCAGCAGAAATACGTTATCGCTATCCGCGATGGCTTCACTGCCGCCTTGCCGTTTATGATCATCGGCTCTTTCATGCTGGTATTTATCTTTCCGCCGTTTTCACCCGATACCACCAACGGCTTTGCCCGCGGCTGGCTTGATTTCTCCCAGCACTACCGCGAACAGCTGATGCTGCCGTTTAACCTCAGCATGGGCGTGATGACCTTCTTTATCTCGGTCGGCATTGGCGCCAGCCTCGGTCGTCAGTTTCAGCTCGATCCGGTGATGTCCGGTCTGCTGGCGTTTATGGCTTTCCTGCTGGTCGCCGCGCCCTATGCCGATGGCAAAATTTCCACTCAGTATCTGTCCGGTCAGGGCATTTTCACCGCGCTGATCACCGCCATCTACTCCACCCGCGTTTACGCGTGGCTGAAGCAAAACAACATTACGATTCGTCTGCCGAAAGAGGTCCCCACCGGCGTCGCCCGTTCGTTTGAAATCCTGATCCCGGTGCTGGTGGTTATTGCGACTCTGCATCCGCTGAATCTGTTTATCGAAGCGCAGACCGGGATGATCCTGCCGCAGGCGATCATGCATCTGCTGGAGCCGCTGGTTTCCGCCTCCGACTCGCTGCCGGCGATTTTGCTCTCTGTTCTGATGTGCCAGATTTTCTGGTTCGCCGGTATCCACGGCTCGCTGATTGTTACCGGCATTATGAACCCGTTCTGGATGGCCAACCTGTCGGCAAACCAGGCGGCGCTGGCGGCTGGCACGGTACTGCCGCACGTCTACCTGCAGGGCTTCTGGGATCACTATCTGCTGATTGGCGGCGTCGGTTCTACCCTGCCGCTGGCCTTCCTGCTGCTGCGTAGCCGGGCCACCCATCTGCGCACCATCGGCAAGATGGGCATCGTGCCGAGCTTCTTTAATATCAACGAGCCGATTCTGTTCGGGGCGCCGATCATCATGAACCCGATGATGTTTATCCCCTTCGTCTGCGTACCGATGGTCAACGCGGTGCTGGCTTACGGCGCGACGCGTCTTGGCTGGCTGAGCCAGGTTGTGTCGCTGACGCCGTGGACTACGCCGGCCCCAATTGGCGCGTCGTGGGCGGCTAACTGGACCCTGAGCCCGGTGGTGATGTGTCTCATCTGCATGGTGATGTCGGCGGTCATTTACCTGCCGTTCCTGCGCGCTTATGAACGTTCCTTAATGAAAACCGAAGTTGAGAAAGCCAAAAATAGCGTTCCGGTAGCAGAAACCGTTAGCTAATCCCTCTCCTTCCGGAGAGATAATAAGATGACAGCGTAATAATGCAGAAAATGGACTTTCACTGCATTATTAAATAATAAATACCTCAGGAATACACATGATTGAATTAGAAGATGCGGTAATGGAAATTATCGTTAATGCGGGACAGTCACGCTCATTATGTTTTGAAGCGCTGCATGCGGCCCGAACCGGAAATATCGACGAAGCGCGCTTACTCTTAAACGAGATCGGAAGAGCGTCGTGTAGGGAAAGAGAGTAGATCTCGGTGGTCGCC
>OGUJ01000755.1_pt1 | contig 22452 bp, 24 predicted proteins | sample 1573661 | NCBI WGS metagenome assembly OGUJ01 (sample SAMEA2581933, study PRJEB24529) | metagenome | biome: Human gut stool | place: China | collected 2011
CAGCAAACGGTGAAAGAGGTTCTGGACCGTGTGGAAAGCAGCGAGACAGGCCTCACCAGTGAGCAGGCCGGAAAATTCCGGGAAAGGTGTCTTGGACCCCAGGGCGTCCTCTTCTCCGGAGCTGCAGCCGGTCAATGCGGCGGTCATCAGTACCGCCGACAGCAATAGGATCAGAACACGTTTCATGTGGCAGTCTCCTTCTTCTCTTGTATTGTTTTGATCGAAAATACCCTGGTGATGGCCCCATGGGGGCAGGCAGCCGCACAGTCCCCGCAGCGGATGCACTCGGCGTGGTTGGGTGTGCGGAATACGTCCACATCCATCTGACACACCCGGCTGCACGCACCGCAGGAGGTGCATTTGCTTTGATCTACCTCCAGCCGATAGACCGAGACCTTGTTGCACAGGCCGTAAAAGGCCCCCAGAGGGCACAGCCATTTACAGAAGGGCCGGTAGAAGAACACCGACAGCACCACGACGCCCAGCAGGATACAGCTCTTCCAGGTGAAGAGCCAGCCCAGACTGGCCCGGATGCCGGTGTCGGCCAGGGACAGAGGGATTCCGCCCTCCAAGATCCCGGCGGGACAGAGGTATTTGCAGAAAAAGGGGTCCCCCATTCCCACTTCGTTCACCACCGTCATAGGCAGGACAATGACAAAGAGGACCAGGATCACATATTTCAAATAGGTAAGGATATGGAACCGCTTTGTGCTGAATTTTTTTGCAGGGATCTTGTGGAGCAGCTCCTGAAACCAGCCGAAGGGACATAGAAAGCCGCATACCACCCGGCCCAGCAGGACGCCGATGAACAGCAGAAAACCCACTACATAGTAGGCAAAATGGAATTTGGAGGAGCCGATCACGGCCTGGACCGCCCCGATGGGACAGGAGGCCGCCGCAGCCGGACAGGAGTAGCAGTTCAGTCCAGGGACGCAGACCCCCTTCAGCTTTCCACGAGAGATATTCCCCTGAAAGAAGTTCAGAAAGAAGGGGTTGGTGGCCAGCGTCGCTCCCAGCTGGATCTTCCAGCGATGTCTGTTCTTAGCCAATGCCCACACACTCCATGCACAGATTGATCCCCTTGGAGAGGACGGTTCCCCCCTCGCCCCGCCACAGACCGAGGCCCATCATCAGCAGGGCCGTCAGCAGGCAGAGCATGGTCATCTTTCTCATGCCGGCTCAACCCATAGGGCTCATGGCAGATGCTCCGCTGCTGTCCGGATCGGAGTTTGCGCTGTCGGCCTGCCCGCTGACCTTGGCAAAGGCCGCCGCGTCCTCGAGCAGTTCTTCGGCATCCAGCACCAGTGCCCAGGCGGACAGGAAGGAACCGTTCACATACCAGGAGGCCGTGTTTGGCACATCCTTGTCCTCCACCATGCCGCTGTTGTTCCCCAGCGCCTCCTTGAGAGAGTCGTTATAGAGGATCACCGGGAAGGGGGCGTCGGCAAACTGTCCGCGCTCATCCTCACCCTTGAGGCAGAGCACCATCCCGGCTCCCGCCTCCTGCACACCGTCCCACGCCGCTTTCATCGCGTCATAAAATTCTCCCACATCCTCACTGGCCGGATCTACAAAGGCAAACAGGAGCACATCCCCCAGATTCTCCTGAGTAAAGGGCTCACCGGACAGGGTCGTTGTGGTAAACTCTCCCACCCGGTTGGCCTCAATCTTATCCGCGGCGGGTACCGTGCGCGCTTCCCAATAGCCATCCACCCACGCCTGGTCCACCCAGCCCTTGTCCTGAGCGTCCTCTACGGTGAGTGTCCCGGCCTCGATGGCCTGCTCCACTTCCTCCAGGCTGGGCGCCTTTTCGCCGCAGGCAGCCAGGGAGAGGGTTAGCAGTGCGGCCAGCCCCAGAGCCGCCGCCCGTTTCTTCGTCCAAAATTTCATCCATAAAACCTCCTTGTTCTGATGGAACAGGAAGGAGTATATCAAATACCATGTAAATTTTTCATCAAGGCAGCCTATTGCGGGAATATACTGATATCCTCTTGACAAGTAAACGTCTGTTCACTATACTGCTTAAGTGAACAGACGTTTACTTATTGGGAGGGTCATGATAATGAATACGAAGGAGAAAATATTGGTGACTGCCTTACGGCTCTTTGCCGTTTATGGATATGAGGCGGTATCTGTCAGCCGGATCGCTGGAGAATTAGGCATAACGAAGGGCGCCTTATATAAGCACTACAAAAACAAGAGAGACATTTTTAACTGTATCTTTGAATATGTCTGTCAGTTGGACGTGGAGCGTTCTCGAAAAAGCGGCGTTCCGGAACAGGACTACTCAGATATGCCGGAAGCTTTTTCTCATGTACTGCCAAAAAGTTTAGGCGATTATATGAAAGCGCAATTCCATTATTGGAGCGAAGATGAAATTGCTTGCAACTTTCGTAAAATGCTGACGCTTGAACAATACAAGTCTTCAGAAATGAGCGCTTTATATCAAAAAGTTCTTGTCAGCGGACCATTGGAGTATATTGAGCGTTTGCTTTGTGAAATGTCAAAGAGACAAAAGAAACAGCTTCCCTCCCCTCATGCGTTGGCGATCGAGTTTTATTCTCCCTTTTATTTGTTGCTCAGCATGTCCGATGGAGTAGAGCGTAAAGAAACAAAAGAGGAAATCGCCAAAAGCTATGAGTGTTATATTGACGATTTTCTTCAAAGACATTTTTCGCAAAAACTGAAAGAAGAAAGGAAATTATAGTGGAGCATTTCGTTCTCATAAAAAAATATGGATTTTCCGAAGTATTTTTAAGTCAAATTTCGCAAGAGAATCATTTAGAACCAGCTCGCGTTCTTTCACAGGAGAAAGGGTTTTATCGAATTATAACGGACAAAGGAGAAAAGTTGGCAGAGGTGTCAGGAAAGTTCCGATTTCAAGCTGTAGTTTCTTCCGACTATCCGGCTGTTGGAGACTTTGTACTGGTAAATTGGAACGGATCCGGCAGCAGCGCCATCATTGAATCGGTTCTGCCCCGAAAAGGCGCTTTTGTCCGAAAAGCAGCCGGAGAACCACAACAGGAGCAGATCGTTGCTGCGAACATTGACACTGTATTTCTGTGCATGGCATTGAACCATGATTTTAATCTGAGACGGTTGGAACGATATATTTCGATCGCGTGGGACAGCGGCGCCATGCCGGTCATTATCCTGACAAAATCGGATCTATGTGATGATTTGGAAAACAAACTTTCAGAAGTATCTTCGGTTGCTTTTGGAATAGATGTTCTGGTCACGACTTCAACAGAAGAAAATGGATACAAGGAACTTCTTCCATTGATTTCGGAGGGAAAAACGATTGCTTTTATCGGCTCTTCCGGCGTGGGGAAATCCACCCTGATCAATCGTCTATTGGGGAAAGAACGGCTGAAAACAAATGGGCTTCGCAATGACGATAAGGGCAGGCACACCACGACTCGCAGAGAATTGTTCCTCCTCCCCTCTGGCGGCATGGTAATCGATACCCCGGGTATGCGTGAATTGGGAATGTGGGACAATGATGACGGAATTGAGAGAACCTTTAGGGACATTGAGGAGCTTGCTTCTCAGTGTAAATTCCGCAACTGTACTCACACAAACGAGCCCGGATGTGCTATTCAGAAAGCACTGGAAATGGGAGAATTGGACATGGACCGCTGGCAATCTTATCGGAAATTAAAGGCTGAAAATGATTATATGGAAGATAAAGAGAGCTACATGATTGCAAAGGGAAGACGGGAAAAAGAAATTTCAAAGCTGATTAGAAAAATGCCAATCAGAGTGTAAAAGGAGGTACTGCTTTATGGAAGAAAATATTGTTATTAGAAATGAAAAGAAAGAAGATTGGGAAACTGTAGAGAAAATCACAAGACAAGCCTTCTATAATCTTTATGTGCCGGGGTGTGTGGAACACTATTTGGTCCACATCATGCGGGAACATGAGGATTTTATTCCGGAACTGGATTTTGTATTGGAACTGGCCGGACAGGTGATCGGCAATATCATTTATACAAAAGCAAAATTGATCGATGAAAATGGAACTGAAAAAGAAATTTTAACATTTGGTCCAGTTAGTATCCATCCAGGTTATCAGAGAATGGGGTATGGAAAAATGCTTATGGAGCATTCATTCCAATCAGCCATACAGTTAGGATATGATACGATTGTTATCTTTGGAAGTCCTGTCAACTATGTCAGCCGTGGATTCAAAAGCTGCAAAAAATATAATGTCTGTATCGAAAGTGGGAAATACCCTGCTGCGATGATGGTCAAAGAACTGCGTCCTCATGCACTGGATGGTCATAAATGGGTCTATCAGGATAGTCCTGTTATGGCAATCAGTGAGGAAGATGCGGAACGCTATGATGCTGCATTGGAGCCTATGGAAAAGAAGCACCTTCCAAGCCAAGAAGAATTTTATATTATGAGTCGTTCCTTCGTGGAGGGATGATGAGCCGTGTCCAAGAACCGCTCATTTGCCCTTGATGAAAAATTTACAGTTTTCTGTTATCATGGTATATCATGCGGAGGAGGGCTGATGATGCGTATTCTGATGGTCGAGGACGAAAAGCTGCTGTGCGATGGTATTGCGGAGGATCTGGAACTTGAAAAATACACGGTGGAACGGTGCTATGACGGCGCGGAAGCCTATGACCTGCTCCTGAGCGAGTCCTTCGACCTGCTGATCCTGGACCTGAATCTGCCCGGCATGGACGGGCTGGACCTGCTGCGGGCCGTTCGCGCGGAGCAGCCAGAGCTGCGGGTGCTGATCCTGTCGGCCAGAGCGGAGTTATCCGACCGGGTGGCGGGGCTGGATCTGGGGGCAGACGACTATCTCACGAAACCCTTTGCCCTGGAGGAACTGGAGGCCCGAGTCCGCAGCCTGCTGCGCCGGGAGTTTGTCTCCCGAAATACGGTACTTACTGTGGGTGGTCTCATGCTGGACATATCCGCCCGTGCTATCTCCGCCGGAGAAAGGCCGCTGGAGCTGACGCCCAGAGAGTTTGCCATTCTGGAGCACCTGATGCTCCACCGGGACCGCTGGGTCAGTCAGGAGGAGCTGATGGAGCATGTGCTGGAGTCGGACGCCAACCCCTTCAGCAATGTGGTCCGGATGCATATCTCCTCCCTGCGGAAAAAACTGCGGGATGCTCTGGGTAATGACCCCATTCAGACGAAGGTCGGTCAGGGCTATCGCCTGATGGAAAAGGAGGCTCTATGAAACCCTTTCGTTCCCTGCGGCTGCGTATCACCCTCTTGTGTGCCCTGCTGCTGACGCTGTGCTGTGCCGCCCTGGCCGTTACCAGCAATCTGTCTGCCATCCATCTGACAGACACCATCGCCGCCGCTCCCCTCTCACCCGCCCTTGATCCGGAGGCGACCGCGAAAGGGACTATGCCTCTCCTTACCACACAGGCAGCTCCAGTGGTCCAGCAGGCCCAGCAGCTATTTCAGATCCAGAGTATTCTGGCCTCTACCGTAATCCTGGCGACGGGACTTCTATTGATCTACCTGCTGGTGGGCCGGGCTCTTGCGCCGCTGAAAGACCTGAATGACCAGATCCAGGGCCGGACCGCTAAGGATCTGGATCAGCCCCTGTCCATCCCGGATCGAGGGGATGAGGTAACACAACTGGCACATTCCTTTGATGACCTGTCTCAGCGGCTGAGCCGGGCTTTTTTGATGCAGCGCAGCTTCTCCCAAAATGCTGCCCACGAATTTCGTACCCCGCTGGCCGTCCTCAAGACCCGGATCGGTCTGTTTCGTAAGAAACAAGATTTTGCGCCGCAGACCACAGAGGCATTCCTCAGTATTATGGAGAGCGAGGTGGATCGACTCTCCGGCATGGTGGACAGCCTTCTGAAGCTGACCAATCTGGAACAGGTGCCCCGCAGCGACCGGATTAAATTGGGAGAACTGCTCCACCAAGCTGCCGAGGATGTTTCCCCTCTGGCCGCCAAAAAGGGCATCGCCATTTTGGTGGAAGCCTCCCCTGGCACGATCACCGGCAGCAGAGAGCTGCTCCGCCGGGCACTGTTCAATCTGGTGGAAAATGCGGTCAAATACGGGCCGGATGGCGGACAGACACGGCTCTGTGCGGAGTTGAATGGAGCCGATATTGTCATCACCGTGGCCAATCAGGGACCTTGTATCCCGCCGGAGTTACGGGAGCGGATCTTCGAGCCCTTCTTTCGGGCGGATACCGCCCGCTCCCGGGAACTGGGGGGTGTCGGCCTGGGGCTGGCCCTGGTCCGGGCCATTGCAGAAATCCACGGCGGCAGCGTATGGGTGGAGGAAAATCAGGCTGGCTGGAATCGATTTTTGGTCCGGCTTCCGGCAGTATGTTCATGAGGGAGAACCATCATTCCCTGCTATGCTATTAGCAGCGAAACTAGAAAGCTTTTTGCACAATTTCTGATTGTTTACTGTCTGTGGTTGTCGATGTGTTCAATAAATGGGAACCCGTTGGTCAGTTCCAATAGGTCCCCATTTCTATTTTATAACTTGTAGTAATTGTAAAAGATATTTCCACCATCAGGCCACCGCAAGGCGTGCTATGCTATAGACAATTTGAATAACTTTCATTTGTTTTTCGCTATTTTGCTCCGCTTGATTTGTTTTCCGCCACGCTTTAACTGCAATACTTTCATGTGTTCCGAGCGTGTCTATGGCAATTTCTGTGGTCAGAAAACGGCGTGGAGCTGGCCCGTTTCCTGCGGGAACGCAAGGTCAACGCCTCCATTATTTACATTACGGATTATCCCGGTTTCGCGCTGGACAGCTTCTCTGTCTCCCCACTAGAATATCCGCTCAAGCCGGTGGACGAGTGGCGGCTGGCCGCCGCTCTGGACTGGGCCCGGCAGCAAAAGCGCCCGGTGCTGCGTGTGGGTGGCCGTGCTATTTCCTCTGGACGAGATCACCTGTCTGAATACCTCGGGCCGTAAGGCTGCCATACAAACCAGTAGGCAGATTGAGCACGCCGTCCCTCTTCAAATTGAAAGAGGAATTCCAGAATCAGGACTTCTGCCTAAGCCATTTCAGCTGTCTGGTTAATCTGTCCCATGTGACACGGGTGGAGTGGGATACCCTGACCCCGGGAATACAGGCGAATCCATTCCCGCCAGCCGCCGTATTCTCCCGACTTTATGGCCCGCTATGTGGAATCTCTGAAATAAGAACTCCGCCGTTCCCTGAAACTGGGACGGCGGAGTTCTTTTATGCTCGTGTTTCAGGGAGCAGCAGAGCAGTGCTGGCCGAAAAGACATCCTCTTCGGCCTCCAGTACTTCCGGGTGGTGGCCCGGTATCCCCGCCCATGTGAAAGCCTGGGTGGAGGCACTTGTAAGTCTATGGCAAGGAATGCCGAATATGACACTGTGAACGAGTTATCAGGGCAACAATGATTTCTCCGTGACACTGGATCTGGCGGTGCGCCGGAACAAAGATGTGATTCTGATCCATACCATGAGCATCGATGAAGACGGCACGACTGTCGAAGTTACGTTCCAGTACAACAAAATGAGGGGGACAGCCAGCGGCAACCTGATCGTTATACTGCTAGACATCAACGGTCAGCCTCTGGAAAAGCAACAGAGCTGTACGAAGCAGGATGGCTTGCTAGAGCTTTCCAACGAGAGGAGTGCCACACAGTCCTTTACCGTTATATAAAAGGGCGTATTGGTCCTGGCGGAGTTTTCTGGCTTAATCTTCGAAGGAAGCAGCACAGAGTTGGATCACGTTTCCTTGTCTGGGGCGGTCATGACCTATGCCTCGGCCACCAAGACCTATACGACGACCGGCGCAGGGCTGATCAGCGGCGTCCCGGGAATCGGGGCTAAGGACCCCAAAAACGCGAAGATCACTTTTGATGGCAAGTCCTATGAAGTGGCTGCTCGCTCCACGCACTCTCTGCCTTATGGTACTACCGAGTGGGAAATCATTGTCCAAAACAGCTTGAATACCGAAACCTACAAGCTGATACTAAACAATGTGGACGTCCTCCCCTCCAGCGGCGGCGGCAGTTCCAGTGTCAGCCACGCCATTGACTCGTCTGAGGATACGGAGCATAGCACTAAACTCGACGGGGCACAGCAATTCTAAAGCCCAATTACCTCCCAAAGCAGATTCTGAATGGGGAACAGCTGGGCACCTTTCTGGAGGCCATTGAGCAGGACGAGGTGTGGCGGGACTTTTTCACCGAGCTGACCACCGGCCTGCGCGGGGGTATGATCTGCGCCCTCCAGTGGGATAACTTGAATCCGAAAACCGGGGAGCTCCAAGTGGAGCGGCAGGTCCATCGAGTCCGGGGTGAGCTGATGGCCTCTCCACCCAAAACCAAGGCATGGCGGACGGCTGTGCTCCTCCATTGCCAGCGGAAAGCGCATGGCTCCGGCGGGACAGTCCCGCCGGAGCCATGATTTTTTCTGTCTGTGGCTTGTTCTGGGGGCAAATCTGTGGCAGAAGCAGTTTGAAAAGAATCAACCCATACAAAATCTACGACACTGAAGCATAGAAGTGAACATTAAACGCTTTGCAAATTATCAATATCTCTTGTATCTACTTCTGACTGATTCATGATATTCTTTGGCTCCGATTCTGAAATTTGTCAAAAGCAGAGATATTGGATGTAACACACCACACCCAATAAATCACAATTCTCAGTCTACCACGGACATTAAGCATTCAATTGAAGGACATAATCGGTGGCATCAGCAATCCCATAGCCATTATGTTCCTCAATTGCTTGACGGGTATATTCAAAATCTTGATTTCGAATACCTAATACAATGCGATTGTGTACAAGCTTGGACTTTTCAGCGCGAAAGCTGTCTATCTCGTCGGTTTTCCCATGATGAATGATGTTTGCCAGCAAAACCCGCTGTCCATGATTTTGCAAATAGATATCGTATAGCCTCTGATTTTCGGCGAGCTCCATCATGTAACGCTTGAACTCTTCATCCTTTTCCATAGGAAAAACCTCACTAGCCTTTTTCTCTAAGATATTAAGCTCTTCCTCCAGCCTAGGTGAGGGGTTTTCCCTAAGGCGGCGAATAATTCTAGCGGCAGCCTCCGTCTCGATCATTCCTGAAATACTGAAGATTTCGTCAATATCTTTGAGCGTCGGCGCAAACACATAAAAACCACGGGAGGATGTGTTGGTCAACAATCCCTCTTTTGTAAGGCGGCGCATCGCATCCCGAATCGGTGTCCGGCTGATTTGAAAAATTGTTGCCAGCTGGGAATCTACTAATCGCTGACCAGGTGCAAACTCTCGGCTGATGATTCTCTTTTTGATTTCTTCATAGGCCAAGTCGTTCAGGTTGACACTCTCCAAAATCACTGAGTCCATTTGACCGCCTCATTTCGTATACAAAATACTTTTTTAATTATATCTATTTTTATGTGGAAATGCAAGCTTATTTTCCAAATTGATTAAGTTGATTTGTCTTCTCATTTCTATTTTTACATTTCCCCCAAATTTAAACGCCTATAATTGGGGGTTTCTATAAATATTTTTTATTTGCTTTTTAAATCTTGACTTTTCCAGATTTGTATTTTATATATTGTATACGAAGTACAAAATCACAGCATGAATTGAGGCGCCATTTCTATTTGAGGAGGATAATCATGAAACAAAACCCATTAAAGCGTGTCATCGCATGGCTAGACCTTCATCTGGAAGAAACTATCCTGATCATCACAGGCAGCCTGATCGGCATCGTCATTATGATGCAAATCATCATGCGCTACGTCTTTCGCCACGCCTTGCCTTGGCCAGAAGAGTTCTGTCGGTTCTGCTACATCTACTTTTGTTTCATAAGCCTGGGATACGCGGTGCGAAATCGCTGTCTGCTAAATATCACTCTATTGCAGGACCATCTCCCCCGCGTTCTCCGTATGGCGTTGGATATCCTCATTCAAGTATCCATGCTGATCGTGTTTATCATATTCTTTGGGGGCAGCATCGATTGTGTGAAAGCTACCATCATTTCCGGCCAGCGTTCCCCCGCACTGCAGATCCCCATGACTATCCCTTATCTGGCCACATCCATTGGCTTTTTCCTCGCAATCATCCGTTCTGTCCAGTCCTCCTTCCAGTCAATCAAGCTTCTACTCACCGGTGGAGACATTAAGGTCGATGCCATGACGGCGGTGGAGGAGGAGTTGGATGAGGCTTCTCAGCAGCTGTTCCGAAATCAAAAAGGGGGTAATTAAATGGCTGGTTTAGTATTTTTAATCTTTTTTGTTTTACTGGCATTGGGGTATCCCATTATTATGTGCATGATTGGCGGCGCAATCACTCCACTGGCTATGGATGCAGTTGGGGCCACCAGTATAGCAGCTTTGATCCGCGGCGCATTCAGTGGTGCAAACTCTCCCAATATTCTCTGTTTGCCTCTCTTTATTTTTGCAGGCGTTCTCATGGCAGAGGGCGGCATTTCTAAAAAGCTGTTTGATGTATTTGCATACTTTGTGGGCAATAAAACCGGTGGAATGCCCTGTGCCGTCATTATCACCTGCTTGTTCTACGGCGCGATCTCCAGCTCTGGCGCTGCCACTGCCGCTGCAATCGGTGCCATGACTATCCCACTGCTCATTGAATTGGGCTATGACGCCAAATTCGCTGCTGCTACTGTGGCGGTATCCGGTGGTTTAGGTGTCATCATCCCTCCCAGCGGCCCCTTTATGATGTATGGCATGGCTACCGAGACCTCCATCGGTGCACTGTTTATGGCCGGCATTCTGCCCGGCATCCTAGTTGCTTGTCTGCTGATGTTCTATGCCGTCACATACTGTAAAATCCATGGCGAGGACAAGGCAAAGATTCAATCCAACTATCAAAAAATTGCCGCTGCCGGCTTTCTGCCCCTGCTCAAGGACAGTTTTTGGGCTCTGCTCTCCCCTGTTATAATCCTGGGCGGAATTTATGCCGGCATTGTTACTCCTACCGAAGCCGCTGCTGTATCGGTGTTCTATGCGCTCTTTGTCAGCCTGTTTATCTACAAAACAGTCTCCTTCCAAAAGCTCCCTGAATTACTGCGCTCTGCCGTCAAATCTGCGGCCCCTATTTGTTTCCTGCTGGCCTTTGCTACTGCTTTCGGCCGCACACTATCCCTGATTCATGCCGCTGATATCGTACAAAATGCCATCATGACCATCGCCACTGACAAGATCTCTTTCCTGATTGTAGTTATCATCGCTTTTTTCCTGCTGGGCATGGTGATGGATACCGGCCCTGCCCTTATCATCCTCGGTCCCATTCTTTGTCCCATTGCAGAGAGTTATGGCATTGACCCCGTCCATCTGGGTGTTCTGATGGTCTGCAACCTGGCTGTAGGTCTGGTCACTCCTCCCTTTGGCCTGAACCTGTTTGTCACTAGTTCTATCTCTGGCGAACAGCCCATGACTATCGGCAAGTCCGCCATCCCCTACATAGGTGTATTTGTCATCGCACTGTTCATTATTGCCTTTGTGCCGCAGTTCAGCATGTTGCTGGTCAAATAAATTTTAGGAGGAAAAATAATTATGAAAAAGTTTCTCGCTTTGGCACTCAGCTTTGCTCTGACTCTGCCCCTGGCCGCCTGCGGCGGCAATCCCGGTAATGCTTCTGCTCCTCCGTCTGGTTCCTCTAATACTCAAGACAGCATTCAGATTTCCTATGCACATATGGGGGCTGAAAGCTCCATGGTAGGGGCATGGGGTATCCTGTTCAAAGAGAAGGTAGAGGCTGCTTCTGATGGCAAGATCACTGTAAATATCTTCTCGAATGGCGAGATGGGCTCCGATGTTGAGGCCATTGAATCCGTTCTGGATAATACTATTCAGATCGCTGCCATGCAGCCTTCTCCCTGTGTCGCTTTTGTCCCCGAGTTGGGTGTTTTTGATCTGCCCTGTGCCTTCTCCACCTCCACTGCCGAGGAGATCAACGAGGTGCTGAACCAGAGCGATTTCAAGACAAAGCTGGACGATTACTTCGCCAATGCCGGCCTGAAATGCCTCGGCTTTACCCAAGGTGCCTCTTTTCGTCAGTTCTCTTCTAATAAAAAGCTGACTTCCATCGAAGACTTCAAAGGACTGAACATGCGGGTTATGGACAACCAATACCAGATCAAATTCTGGAGTGATATGGGCTGCAACACGACTCCTGTCCCTGGCAGCGAACTGTATATGTCTCTCCAGAACGGGCTGGTAGACTCCCAGGAGAACGCCTTGGACACCGTTGTTGTGGGCGGAATGCACGAAGTTCAGGACTATATCACCCTAACTAACCACACTCTGTACACCAATATGATGGTCATGAGTGAGAGCTACTTCAACAGCCTTCCTGCCGCCTATCAGGAGATCATTGAAAACGCCGTCGCTGAAACAACTGTTGAGATGATCCCTGTCTATCAGGAGGCTGATCAGACCGCTTATGATACACTGATCAAAAGCGGCATGGAGATCAACGAACTGAGTGCTGAGGATATGGCTGCCATGCGTGAGATCGCTCAGCCCGTCTATGATATGGTACGCAGCGAGATCGGAGACGAGGCTGTGGATGCCTTGGTTTCTGTCATCCAGTAAATGGGCAGGCGAATATAATGGCTATACGTGAAACTGATGTCCTTTGTGGACATATCCGTGGAATAGCGGCTGGTAATCCTGCGGTTACTGCATTTAAAGGCATTCCCTATGCGGAGGCTCCCACTGGAAATAATCGGTGGAGGCCCCCCATACCCAAAAAGCCTTGGTCCGGAACCTTCGATGCAGTCCGCTTTGGAAATATCTGTCCCCAAGTAATCCCTCAGCCAGGCACCTTCTATCATAAGGAATTCTTCTCCTATCAGCATCTGGAGACTCACCACGAAGACTGTCTCCAACTCAATATTTGGACTCCCGCAGACTCAAAGAGCGATAATCTCCCCGTGCTGGTATTTATCCACGGCGGCGGTTTTCAGACCAATTACAGCTTCGCTCCCCAATTTGACGGTGAACTGATGGCCGCCCAAGGCATCGTAGTAGTAACGATCAACTATCGGCTTGGACTCTTTGGATTTCTTGCGCACCCAGATCTGCGGGACGAGTCTCCTCATGGACTAGCCGGAAACTATGGTCTTCAGGACCAGATATTGGCTCTTCGCTGGGTGCGTGAAAACATTGCCTCTTTTGGCGGGAATCCAGAACAGATCACTATCTCAGGCGGTTCTGCTGGCGCATCCAGCGTACTCATGTTGTCTGCATGTCCACTAGTCAAAGGATGGTTTCAAGGCGCCATCATGCAGAGCGGTCCTCTTCTAGAAAGAAATTTTTCACAGTGGGAGGCCGAAAATATGGGGAAAGCCCTGCTGGAGCGATACGGCTTGTACTCTATCGAAGATGCCCGCAAGGTAGATGCTTCTATCCTCTGCCAGTATGGTCCCGACCTGGATCGCGGTGAGTCTCCATTTATCCAGCCTTGCATAGACGGGGTTATTCTGCCTGAAGGGGTCAGAGATTCCCTCCAAAACGGCCATCTTCATGATATCTGCTACATGGTAGGATGTACCAACAAAGAGGCATGGTCCATGCGAAACCGCTTCCATGCCACCAGCGAAGAAATTGCCCATAAGCTGGAACATGCTTATGGCCACTATTCCGAAGCATATCAAAGGGTCGTAAAATATTCAACAGACGAAGAAATTTACGATTTTCAACTCAATCATGGATTTACCGAGGACATGTTAGCTTATTGCGCTGCATTCTGCCGGATGCAAAGTCTCCATGGCAGAAACCCGGTCTACTTCTATCGTCTGGAACGGGAATTGCCTGGCGACGATGCCGGCGCATTCCACGCATCGGAACATTGGTATGTGTTCCGTACCTTAGACCACTGCTGGCGTCCTTTTGACGGAAATGATTATCAGTTGGCAAAAGCTGTCAGCAATTACTGGGCTAATTTTATCAAAAATGGTGATCCGAACGGAGGTACGCTACCAGTATGGACGCCCTATGACCGTACCTCACCAGCATATATGGCGCTGGATGTTCAGTCACATATGCAGCCACAGGTTACCAATGAAGCAGTTGACCTCCGGGTCAAATACTATTGTGGTGAATAGCTGCAGGTCGATGTGATCACACACCTATTCAACTCCACCTCGAAGCCTCATACATATGGTATTTTCAAACCCACAACATGGGCTGTATATCGTAGAAGCTGCATATCCGCCATCAAGCGGGGTCAACACATTGCATATCCAAGAAGCCCGCAGGTCACGCAAAGACCTGCGGGCTTTCTGTATCTCAGCATGGAGATGGTAAAGGTAGGTGGTGTGAGCTGTTTCCCTAGGTTTCAGAAATGGCGCGTTGGGAACCGATAGGAGGTGGGCCGCGGAGCGCAGCCGGTCAGCGAGGCAGGTCCTCCCAGCCTATCAGCCCATAGGCGGACCTGGCGGACTGGACCGCCCGCAGGATGGCCCGCTCCATGGCCAGGGCGGCCATGGCCCCCACCACATTGATGTCCCCCGGGACATCCCCCAGGGAGAGGGCATAGATGCTGTCCCCGTCTGCGGTGGTGTGGACCGGCCGGATAGCCCTGGCGTAGCCGTTATGGGCCATGCCGGCAAGCTTGGTCAAGGGCGTTTTATCAAACTTCCCGTTGGTGACCACCACGCCTAGGGTGGTATTGCCCGCAAACAGATTTTCCGCCGGGGCGATGTCTGCAAACATCTCCTCCAAGGTGCAGGACAGGCTCGTCCTCTTCTCATTAAGCAGGCCGGCCGCCGGGCGTCCGTCGGGACCGTACACGTCCCCCAGGGCGTTCACCGCCACCAGCGCCCCCACCTTCAGAGGTCCGGTCTGGAGCGCATAGGTACCGAAGCCCGACTTCATCGCCCGGCCCATCCCCCGGTATTTCCCGATGGAGCAGCCCGTACCCGCCCCTACATTGCCCTCAGCGGGGGCAGAGCGCCCCGCATTCTCACAGGCCTGGTAGGCCATCTCGGCGGTAGGCCGTACCTCCTTGCTGCCCACCCCCAGGTCGAAGAGGCAGGACTGGCTCACCAGTGGTACCTTGGTCACCCCCACGTCAAAGCCGATGTCCCGCTCCTCCAGATACCGCTGGACACCCCCGGCAGCGTCCAGCCCGAAGGCGCTGCCGCCGGAGAGCAGCACTGCGTTGATCCCCTGGGCGGCAGCCACCGGGGCCAAGATCTGTGACTCCCGGGAAGCGGGGCCCCCTCCTCGGACATCCAGCCCGGCGGAGCTCATCCGGTCGCACAGGATCACCGTGCAGCCGGTAGCCGCCTCCAGATCCTGGGCGTGGCCCACCTGGAAACCGCCCACCTCCATGATCCCGATCTCTCTCATCATATCTCTCCCCTTCACTCCTTCAGCACGACCCGCAGGGCCTTGCACACCGAGCCGCTGATGACGCAGCCCACTGCGGCCTCGATCACGGCCTGAATGCCCACATAGGCGGCGGCAAACAGTAAAATGTTGTCCTGGAACTTGGCCATCAGCTCCTCGCCCAGCAGGACCTGGAGCGTGGGGGCGTTCAGGAAGATCAGGATCAGCACCGTCATATAGAACAGGGTGTTCAGCACCGGCGCCGCCAGCCCCCCGATGTAATAGGAAATGGTGTTCCCCCTGTCCAGCCTGCGGGCGGCCCGGTAGACCCAGCCCACGCACACCCCCATCAGGACACGGGGGATGATGCTATTCACAAAGCTCAGCACCACCACCACACCTCCGGTATAGCCGGCCAGGAACAGGGTGCTGAACCCGGTCTTGATGGCGGTGTAGAAGCTGATGCAGCCCATCACGCCCCCCAGGACGCCCCCAGCCAGCGGACCCAGCATCATAGCGCCCACGGCCACTGGTACCGTCATAATGGACGCGTACTGTCCGGGCAGCGGGATCATGGCCAATCCTGTGATGTTCATCATCAGCAGGATCCCCACCAACAGAGCCAATTCCATCAGATACGTGAGACTTGTTTTTGCCCTTACCATATTCAATTCCTCCTGCTGCCGCTCCGCCATCTGCGGATGCAGCGCAATTTTGGGGGCGCCCCCATCCGGGAAAACACCCTGACACAAAAGTCAAAGGCATTATACTCTAATTTTTCCTCTTTTTCAAGGCAAAATCAGCCGGGGCGCCGGACCGGAGGACCAGAAAAGCCCCGACGGTCCTGCGCCGCAGGACCGTCGGGGCGGACGCCGATCTCCCGTCAGCGGCCCAGCCGGCTTTTGAAGGCGTTGTAGCCGTGGGCGGTCAGCTGCTCCAGACCCCCGGCGCTGTCCAGCTTCCAGAGATTGGGGAGAGGCATGCCGTTGAAGGTATTGTTTTTACAGGTGGTATAGATGGCCATGTCGCCGAGCAGGACCAGGTCGCCCTCCTGAAGGGGCCGGTCAAAGTCGTAGTCCCCGATCACGTCCCCGGCCAGACAGGTGGGGCCGGCCAGGCGGAACATATGGCCCTCCCCTGGCTCGATACTGGCCCCCAGGATGGGGGGCTGGTAGGGCATTTCCAGCACGTCGGGCATGTGGCAGGCGGCGCTGACGTCCAAGATGGCGATCCTGACACCGCCGTTTTCCACCACGTCCAGCACCCGGCTGGCCAAATATCCGGCATTCAGGGCCACTGCCTCCCCAGGTTCCAGGTAGACATTTACCCCCCAGGACTGCTGGGCGTGACGGATACAGTCCTCCAGGGTGCCCAAATTATAGTCCGGGCGGGTGATGTGATGCCCGCCCCCCATATTGAGCCATTTCATTTCGGGCAGAATGTCCCCGAACTTCTCCTCCACCGCCGCTAAGGTGGTTTTCAAATCGTCGGAGTTCTGCTCGCACAGGGTGTGGAAGTGAATGCCGTCCAGCAGGGACAGGGTGGCCTCGTCCATCTCCTGGTCCCACACGTCCCGGGTCACCCCCATGCGGCTGCCAGGGGCGCAGGGGTCGTAGATGGCGTGGCCCTCCTGGGTGGAGCACTCCGGATTCACCCGCAGTCCCAGGCTTTTGCCCGCCTGCTTGCCCCGGGGCCCGAAGGCCTTCAGCTGGTGGATGGAGTTAAAGACGATGTGGTCGGCGTATTGCAGGAGCTCCTGAAACTCGTCCTCCCGGTAGGCCCCGCAGAACACGTGGACCTCCCCCTGGGGCATCTCCTCCTTGCCCAGCCGGGCCTCATAGAGGCCGCTGGCCTCGGTGCCCGCCAGGTACCGGGACAGGAGGGGGTAGAAATCGTAGTTGGAAAAAGCCTTCTGGGCCAGCAGCACCCGGCAGCCAGTGCGCTCCGCCAGAGCGGCGAGCACTTCTCCGTTTTTCCGCAGCCGCTCCTCGTCGATGACGTAGGCCGGGGTGGGCAGCTGGGCAAACAGGGCCCGGGGGTCGTAGTTTGCCAGGCCCGCAAACTGGGGATCTTGTAAGGTCTTATATCCCATCAGTCCACCAGCACGGGGTCGTGGTCTTCGCTGCGGGGCAGGCCGTACTTGTCCAGGGCGGCCAGGAAGGGATCGGGATCAAACTCCTCCACGGTGTGCACGCCCTTCTGGGTCCACTTACCAGTGAGCAGCATGAGGGCGCCGCACATGGCGGGCACGCCGGTGGTGTAGCTGATGGCCTGGCTGGCCACCTCCCGATAGCACTCCTGGTGGTCGCACACGTTGTAGATGTAGTAGGTCTTTTCCCGGCCGTCCTTCTTGCCGGTGAAGATGCAGCCGATGTTGGTCTTGCCGTGAGTGCGGGGCCCCAGGCTGGCGGGGTCTGGAAGCAGGGCCTTCAGGAACTTGATGGGCACGATCTGCTGTCCCTCGAACTCCACTGGGGTGGTGGACAGCATGCCCACGTTCTCCAGACACTTCATGTGGGTGAGGTAGCTCTGGCCGAAGGTCATGAAGAAGCGGATACGGCGTACCTCGGGGATGTTCTCGGCCAGAGACTCGATCTCCTCGTGGTGGAGCAGGTACATGTCCTTCTCGCCCACCTGGTCGAAGTTGTACTCCCGCTTGATGCTCATGGCGGGGATCTCCACCCAGCGGCCGTCCTCCCAATAGCTGCCGGGGGCCGAGACCTCCCGCAGGTTCACCTCGGGGTTGAAGTTAGTGGCGAAGGGGTAGCCGTGGTCGCCGCCGTTGCAGTCCAGGATGTCGATGGTGTCGATGGTGTCGAACTCGTGCTTCTTGGCGTAGGCGCAGTAGGCCTGAGTCACGCCGGGATCAAAGCCGCAGCCCAGCAAGGCGGTGAGTCCGGCCTGCTCGAACTTCTTCCGGTAAGCCCACTGCCAGGTGTAGTCGAAGTAGGCAGAGAATCCCTTCTCCTTGCAGCGCTTCTCATAGGCGGCCTTCCACTCCGGCTCCTCAATGTCCTCGGGCTCGTAGTTGGCGGTGTCCATGTAATTGACGCCGCACTCCAGGCAGGCGTCCATGATGGTCAGATCCTGGTAGGGCAGGGCGATGTTCATCACCAGGTCGGGCTGGCAGCTCTTAATGAGGGCGACCACTTCTTCCACCTTGTCAGCGTCCACCTGGGCAGTGGTGATCTTGGTGGCAGTCTTGCCCGCCAGCTCGGCGGCCAGCTTGTCACACTTGGACTTGGTGCGGCTGGCGATGCACAGTTCGGTAAACACATCGCTGACCTGGCAGCACTTGCGGATGGCCACGTTGGCCACGCCGCCGCAGCCGATCACTAATACTCTGCTCATAATCACTTCTCCTTTGTTCTTCTCATTTTATACGCCCCGGTCCCCTCCGGGGGCTAGATATTGTGTTTTTTATTGGGACAGGGCCAGCAGCAGCTCCCTCAGCACCTTGCAGGCGGCGGCGGTGGACACGCCGCTCTGGTCCAGCATGGGGGCCAGCTCGTTCACATCCGCCCCCACCACGTTGGCTTTGGCCACCATCTGAATGGCCTCCAGCAGCTGGGGGAAGGTGACGCCGCCCGCCTCGGGGGTGCCGGTTCCGGGGAAGGCGGAGGGGTCCAGGCAGTCCAGGTCGATGGTGAGATAGACCGGGGCCCGGCTGGCCTCCAGGGTCTGGACCAGCTCCTCCAGGCCGTCAAAGGTGAAGGGGTGCAGGTCCGTGTGCTCCCTGGCGAAGCGGAACTCCTCCCGTTCCCCGCTGCGGATACCGAACTGGTGGATGCGTCCGTCTCCCAGCAGGTCGTGGCAGCGGCGGATGACGCAGGCATGGCTGAGTTTCGCACCCAGGTAGTCGTCCCGCAGGTCGGCATGGGCGTCAAAGTGGATGATATGTACGTCGGGCCAGCGCCGCTGGATGGCCCGGAAGCTGCCCAGGGTCACCAGATGCTCGCCCCCAAGCAGCACAGGCAGCTTGCCTGCGGCCAGAATCTCCTCCGCCCGGCTCTCAATGTCCAGCAGCGCCAGCTCCGCGCTGCCAAAGCACAGCTCCAGATCACCGCTGTCGAAGATGCGATAGTCGGTCAGGTCCTTGTCCTGGTAAGGGCTGTACGTCTCCAGGCCGAAGCTCTCATGGCGCATGGCGGAGGGGCCGAACCGGGCGCCGGGACGGAAGCTGGTAGTGGAGTCGAAAGGAGCGCCGAACAGAACGATGCGCGCTTCCTCAAAGCTGCTGTCACAGCCGATAAAGGTCTCGATATTGGGATCCATCTTCACTCTACCTCCTTCAGCATCTCTTCCAAAAACGCCGGCAGGCAGAAGGCCCCCACATGCAGGCGGACGGTGTAATACTGCGTCTTCAAATGGAGCCCCAGCCACTTGTCCCGGTCGAAGTCATCTACCGGGTGATACTTCTTGCTGGCAAAGCCGAACAGCCAGTAGCCGGCGGCATAGGTGGGGATATGGGCCTGATACACCCGGCTGATGGGGAAAGTGCTGACGATGCGCTTGTGGCTGCGCTGCATGGCCTCCGCGTCGTGGCGGTAGAAGGGGCTGCCCTGCTGGTTGACCATAATGCCGTCATCCCGGAGGGCGTTGTAGCAGATGCCGTAGAACTCCCGGGTAAAGTAGCCCTCCGAGGGGCCGAAGGGGTCAGTGGAGTCCACGATGATCAGGTCATACTGGGCGTGGCGGCGGCGGATGAACCGCAGGGCGTTGTCGAAGTAGATGTGCACCCGGGAGTCATCCAGGCGGCAGGCGTTCTCCGGCAGATAGCGCCGGCAGGCCTCCACCACCTGCTCGTCCATCTCCACCAGGTCGATGGACCGGATGCACTCGTACCGGGCCAGCTCCTTCACCACGCCGCCGTCCCCCGCACCGATGACCAGCACGTCCTGCACATGGGGGTGGACGGCCATAGGCACGTGGGTGATCATCTCGTCATAGATGAACTCGTCCCGCTCAGTGAGCATCACATTGCCGTCCAGGGCCAGGACCTTGCCGAACTCTGGGGTGTCGTAGATGTCGATCTGCTGGTACTCGCTCCGGTGGGAGTAGAGGTGCCGGTCCACCCGCATGCTGTGCTTCACGTCGGGGGTATGAAATTCGCTGAACCAGAGCTCCATTTACTGCGCCTCCTGTGTGAGTATGTTGATCTCCTCGATCTCCGGGTCCTCGGGTCCGGTCATGGAGCAGCCCTTCTCCTTGGCGTAGCGGATGTAGTCCAGGATCTCCGCCGTGATCCGCTCCCCAGGGGCCAGGATGGGGATGCCGGGGGGATAGCACATAACGAATTCGCTGCACACCTGTCCCACACTGTCCTCCAGGCGGACGCTGCGCTTGTCCGCGTAGAAGGCCTCCTGGGGGCTGGTGACCACCTCGGGGGCGATGTATTCCTGGTTCATCAGGCCGCTGCCGTCGGTTTGATAGCGGCGGCGGATCTCCGCCAGGGCGCTGACCAGCCGCTCCAGCTCCTGGGGCCGGTCCCCGATGGACAGATAGGCCAGGATGTTGCCGATATCCCCGAACTCGATCTGGATGTCGTACTCGTCCCGGAGCAGGTCGTAGACCTCGATGCCGGCCAGGCCCACGTCCCGGGTGTGGACGCTGAGCTTGGTGGGGTCGAAGTCGAAGATGGAGTCGCCGTTGATGAGCTCCCGGCCGAAGGCGTAGTACCCGCCCACGGCGTTGATCTCCTCCCGGGCGTACTCCGCCATGGCGCACACCTGGCGAAAGACCTCCCGGCCGCGGAGGGCCAGGTTGCGGCGGCTGATATCCAGGCTGGACATCAGCAGATAGCTGCCCGAGGTGGTCTGAGTCAGGTTGATGATCTTCCGCACATGCCCCTCGTGGATGCCGGGGCCGATGAGCAGGAGGCTGGACTGGGTCAGGCTCCCGCCGCTCTTGTGCATGGACACGGAGGCCATGTCCGCCCCGGCTTCCATCGCTGACACCGGCATGTGGTCCCCGAAGTAGAAGTGGGTGCCGTGGGCCTCGTCCGCCAGGCAGTACATGCCCGCCTCGTGGGCCATTTCCACGATGGCCCGCAGGTCGCTGCAAATGCCGTAGTAGGTGGGGTTGTTCACCAGCACCGCCACAGCGTCTGGGTTCTCCCGGATAGCACGGGCCACCTGCTCCCGCTTCATGCCCAGGGAGATGCCCAGGCGCGGGTCCACCTCCGGGTTGACATAGACAGGGATGGCACCGCAAAGCACCAGGGCGTTGATGACGCTGCGGTGGACATTCCGGGGCATGATGATCTTGTCCCCCCGCTTGCAGGTGGACAGCACCATGCTCTGCACCGAGCTGGTGGTGCCCCCCACCATCAGAAAGGCGTGGGCCGCGCCGAAGGCGTCGGCGGCCAGCTCCTCCGCCTCCCGGATGACAGAGATGGGGTGGCACAGGTTGTCCAGGGGTTTCATGCTGTTCACGTCGATGCTGACACACTGCTCCCCCAGGAAGCGGGTCAGCTCCGGGTTGCCCCGGCCCCGCTTGTGCCCGGGCACATCGAAGGGAACGACCCGCATCTGCCGGAAGGTCTGGAGCGCCTCGTAGATCGGGGCCTTGTTCTGGTCCAGGGTATGTTCTTCTTTCATCTGCCAACACCTCGAAGCACAAAAAAACACAAGCTGCATTTGAACAGCTTGTGTTTGGATCAATTTGTACACGATAAGCTCCAAGTCCCCTGTCCGGCCGCGATGGCGGACAAACGCCTGCAAATAACAGCTGGGGGCGGGAGATATGTCTGGTACTGAGAGTCTATATAGCAACAAGATACTTTTACCACTCTGTTATTGACCGTTTCACAAGTCTGCGCAAACACGCATCTGGTTATGAAGTAACCAACTTATAAAATTTGAGCTTTTAACTCAATCAATAAGGGCGGTGCCCCGCCGATCGGCAATGGACCCGGCTGTCCGTATGGCCTTGACTCCCGGAGGAGTGGTCCCAGTATTCTTGGCCAGATAAACTCCAGTCAGATTGCTACAAAATATAGCATAGAACTTCCGATATGTCAATCGTTTTTCCCGGGATATTTGGAGGGCAAAGGGCGGGACGCACTTTGCCCCTCCTCCCGCGCCTCCCCGCGCTCCGCCAATGTGCCGGCCTCTGACTCTCCGTACACTTGGACCCCGTGTCCCTCCAGCAGGCGGGCGGTC
>OGUJ01000757.1_pt1 | contig 22422 bp, 16 predicted proteins | sample 1573661 | NCBI WGS metagenome assembly OGUJ01 (sample SAMEA2581933, study PRJEB24529) | metagenome | biome: Human gut stool | place: China | collected 2011
AGCAGTTATTCGGTTATGAGCAAGTAGCGAAGCGGATTGCGAATATCCGCTTGACTCTGTGTTTACGAGTCCGGCAATTACCCATTTGTAATTTTATTTATAAAGACTGACAATAACTTGTTTTGCCTGTTGCTTCATGTTAAACTAAATAAAATGAGTAACGGATAGACGAGAAGTCTGCCTGATACATGATTTTCAGATGGAGGTAATCACTTTGAGACAGACGGTATCTCTGGGAGCGCAGGATTTTGCATACATCAGAGAAAATAACTGTTTTCTTGTAGATAAAACTGGAATTTAAAGTATGCGAAGCTGGAGAACCTACATTGGAAGACACTGTAAAAGCGGCAAAAAAACAAATACAGGATAAATATTATATTAGTGAACTGGAGGCAAGAGGAATAAAACAGGAGAGAATACGGTGCTACGGTTTTGCTTTTCAGGGGAAAAAGGTATTAATAGGTTAAAAAGAACTCCATGACATGACAGTAGGAATCATAGGAAACCGTAAGATTGGTGAGACAGTAATTTGGAATCTGTCTGGTCTTGGTTGTAAGATATTACCAAAGAAATACAAAAGGAGAAGATGAAGTATGAAAGCGGTAATTGCAATCGATTCTTTAAAAGGAAGCTTAAGCTCCATGGAAGCTGGCTATGCCATTGCTGACGGAATCCGCAGAGTTCATGGACAGGATGCGGAAATCGTAGTAAGACCTCTGGCAGACGGAGGAGAGGGAACTGTCGAGGCATTGGTAAGCGGTATGAGTGGAGTTACACAGAATGTAATGGTAACAGGACCTCTTGGAATTCCGGTAAATTGTGAGTATGGAATCATTGAAAGCAGTCATACAGCAGTAATTGAAATGTCAGGCGCAGCGGGAATCACCCTTGTTCCGGATGAAAAAAGAAATCCGCTTTACACGACGACTTATGGAGTTGGTGAAGTGATTAAAGATGCGATTGCCAAAGGATGCAGACGCTTTATCGTAGGAATTGGCGGCAGTGCGACCAATGATGGTGGAGTTGGAATGCTTCAGGCGCTAGGATATGGATTTCTTGATAAAGAAGGAAAACAGGTTCCCTTTGGGGCGAGGGGTCTTGAAGTATTGGAAGAGATTACAGATGAATATGTACTTCCTGAATTGGCAGAATGTGAGTTCCGGGTTGCCTGTGATGTTACCAATATTCTTTGCGGAGAGAATGGCTGCAGTGCTGTGTATGGACCACAGAAAGGTGCAACTCCGTCTATGATCATGCAGATGGATAACTGGCTGAAACACTATGCCAAACTGGCTGAAAAGAAATTTACAAAAGCCAATGCAAATCAGGCGGGAACAGGTGCAGCAGGAGGACTCGGTTTTGCATTCTTAAGTTTTACAAATGCGGTTCTGGAGTCGGGAATTAAGATTGTGTTAGAAGAAACCTGTCTGGAAAAATATATGGAAAATGCAGATATTGTAATTACAGGAGAAGGCAGATTAGACGGACAGACAGCGATGGGAAAAGCCCCTGTCGGAGTAGCGCGTCTTGCAAAAAAACATGATATTCCTGTCATTGCTTTCGCAGGAAGCGTTACAAAAGAAGCAGTTGCATGTAATCAGAACGGAATCGATGCCTTCTTCCCGATTCTCAGAGGGGTGGTAACATTAGAAGAAGCCATGAAACCTGAAAATGCAAAAGCTAATATGACAGATACTGTGGAACAGGTATTTCGTCTGATGAACATGGGGAGGAAGTAAAGTAAAAAAGTTTCGGAGAACCTGGGCGACAGGTTTGTCCGAAACTTTTTTTGATGCTTAGATTGTAATTACGTAAGCTCTGTTTCCTTTATAATAAGGGCGTCCGTCCACACCGCTTAGATCATAGCTCATTCGATAATATCTTTCAATATTTCCGGTGCCCTTGGCCCAGTTTGGATCACAGACTGCGCCTTTTATTTCTGCCCATCCATGTCCGCCGGAGGAAATAACTTTGGCTTCGAATCCAACAGCATTTGCAAGGTAAGCGAATGCGGATGCGAAAGCAAAGCAGTCGCCATGTCCTCGATAGAACATATCCTCTGCATAGCTGACATCCCAGTTTGAATAATAATAGCGGAAATCATAGTCGTTGCCGGTTCCGCCGTATCCGTAGCTGACTGCCTTCAGATAGCATCTCCACAATTTTTCCGGTTTGGACATATTTTTCTTTGTCACATGATGCATTACCTGATTGGCGGTAACCATGAGATTTAGTTTTCGTTTTTCTTCACTGTTATAGCGGGCCTTTCCACTTTTTGTAAGATAAATGCCATTAACACGCTGGGAAGTTACCATGGAAGCAGCACTTCCGCTGCGAATCTGGAAGAAATAATAGTTGCCTTCTATTTTCTGCCAGCCATTCTGCTGGATTCCTTTTTCATTAAAGTAGTATTTCTTTCCGCGGATCGTGACGAATCCCTTTACAGTATGTCCGTTTTCATCATAATAGTAGATATTTCCGCTGGGCTTGCGGTTAAATTTGTCGCGGTATTTCGATGCTGCAAAAACTGAAGCTGAAAAGAAAAGGGAGCAGCAGATAGCAATAAAAATTGCAGAGATTGAAAATACTTTTAGCTTTTTCATAAGATACCTCCGTTATCTGAGTGATTAAGCGGACCATTTCGCCCGCCTGTATGAAACAGGTTTTTGACGCGCTTGTTTCTGATAAAACAGATTATTTCAGAAGAATTACCTGTCTCAATTATAAGATATAAACTATTATATAAGACAATTTGGCTTCGTGCAATAATAAATAAAATAACGGCTGCTATTTGCTGTGTATCCGGTAACGAATAAAAATTATTCACGAAAATCCCAAGGTGAGGGCTGTTGCGCGGATACAGTTTGTGGTGTATAATTAAACGCAATAGGCTTTGTGACGTTACTGGTACATCGTTTTCAAAATAACTATGTATTGGTCATAAAGCGAACAGCAGCTTAGTAATTTAAGCAAGGATATAAGGTGGACAATTTTGAAAAAGACGATAGAAGAACTATTAAGCGGAAAATTCAGACATGAGCAGCCACAGCTTCTTTTTTCACAGGATAAGATAGAAGTAACGCTGAAAGCGGGAGAAGTGTATAAAGGAGAACTGTATTTCGGAACAGAGGATAACGAAAAGATCAGAGGATATATTACTTCTTCCAACAGGCGTGTTGTACCTGGAACAGAGAAGTTTTCGGGGACTACTGTGAGACTGCAGTATGGGATAGACGGTATGGGAATGCGTCCTGGTGAGAAACATGAAGGATGGATTTGCTTTACTACAAATATTGGAGAATATAAGCTTCCATTTGCAATCCAGGCAGAGAAAACAGAACTTAAGAGCATAGCCGGCGAAGTTCCGGATGTGGATACGTTTGTCGACATTGCGAAAGATGATTTTAAAGAAGCATATCGTATTTTTACGGATCATAAATTTGAACTTCTTTTAAAGGATGCCGGCAGGAAAGAGAAAGCCCTTTATAAGGGACTTTCCAAACAGCCTGTGACCTTCCAGAATGTAGAGGAATTTCTTGTTGCGACGGGCAGGAAGGAAGCTGTAAAAATTGAATTAAAGGCAGACCATAACAGCTTTTATGATATTAATGAATCTGTACGTGAATCATTTGCTGTAAGAAAGAACGGATGGGGACATCTCAGACTGGACGTTGAGGCAAAGGGAGATTTTCTGGAAGTTACCAGACATGTGGTTACAGATGAAGATTTCATAGGCAGCTACTATCAGGTAGAATATGTGATACACAAAGAGAAGCTCAAAAAAGGATGCCAGTTTGGTGAGATCATTGTAAAGAGTCCTTATCAGCAGCTGGTCTATCAGATCACCGCATCAATGGAGCCGCAGGTGCAGCTTAAGACAGAGATTCATGTCAAACGCCACAAGCTGGAACTGATGCGGGATCTGTTGGAATATTCCTGTAAGAGAATGGATGGTAAGACCTGGATCGGCAGCAGCAGATTTGTACTTAATCAGCTGAAGGAAGAGGGCTGTGATTATCCGGAATACCAGATGTATGAAGCATATATTCTTCATATGGAAGGAGAGGAAGAACAGGCAAAGGAAATCCTTAAGAAATTTAAACATCAGAATTTTTCCAGGGAGAATCTGGAACAGGCAGGAGTATATCTCTACCTTTGCGTTCTTACCGGATTGCATAAAGACAGAGAACAGGCGGCAAGACGTCTGCGCAGCTTCTTTTTACAGAAAGAGGATAGTTTCCTGCTCTTTAAACTCTGGCAGGAAGTAACTGTTGAAGAGAAAGGTTCTTCATCAAGACTTGTATTTATGATGGAAGAACTTTTTGAGAAGGGATGCAGAAGTCCTTTCCTGTATCTGGAAGCATGGAATTACATCAGCAGTGATACTTCACTTCTCCACAGAATGAGCAGTTTCTGGACACAGGTGTTCTTGTTTGCAGGAGAGAAAGGTCTTCTGACGGAAGAACTTGTGATGAGATTTGCCTATCTTACAGGATATGAGAGAGAGTTTAACACAAGTATGTACAGAGCACTGGCGATGGGTTATGATGCTTTTGAATCAGATGATACCCTGGAAGCTATCTGCAGATATATCATGCTTGGAAACCCAAGAAAACAAGAGTATTTCAGATGGTTTTCACTGGCAGTGGAGAAGGGAATCCGTCTGACGAGATTATATGAGTATTATGTGGAGACTATGGACACTTCCTATCAAAGAGAACTCCCGAAACCTCTTTTGATGTATTTCACATATAATAACACATCACTTGGTGATGATAAAAAAGCATTTATTTATGCAAGTATCGTGGGTAACAGAGGACGTCAGCCACAGACATATGCGGATTACAGCGATCACATGAAGGTCTTTGCCATGCGTAAGGCAAAAGAAGGAAAGATGAATGAGAACTATGCGGTTCTTTATCAGGAATTTTTAAGTAATCCAAAAACAGAGGGACAGGCCTCTCTGATTGCCGGAAAGATGTTTACGAACAGACTTTACTGTGATGACAAGAAAATACGATATGTGATCGTACGTCATGAGCAGCTTCGGACAGAAGAAATCTATCCATGTATGCAGGGTGTGGCATATCCGAGAATTTATACGGATGATGCTGTGATCCTGTTTCAAGACGCAAACCAGAGACGGTATGCTTCAACAGTAGATTATAATATCAAGAAACTGTTTGATGAACGGGAATTGATAGATAAGGTTCTTGCCTTTGATATAGAAGAACCGGGACTGGTGCTTCATTGCAGTGAGAATACCGAAGCCAGTCAGGATAATCTGAAAGCATTCCAGAAGATTCCGGATACAGAGGAATTCTCAGACGAATACCAGAGAGCTGTCAGAGAGAAACTACTTTCTTACTATTCAGAACATATCAAAGATGATGTGACGGATGAGTATCTGAGAGAAATGGATTACGAAAAATATGCCCAGGTGGACAGAACAGGGCTTCTGGAAGTGCTGATCGCAAAGGGACTGTATCAGCAGGCAATGGTGGTTGTTTCTAAATTTGGATACGAGGGAATCCGCGTAGAAAGTCAGTTGAAGCTTATCAGCAGAATGCTGACACGGTGTGAGATGAAAGAGGATGATGAACTGATTGCACTTGCATCTGATGTTTACAGACATGGAAAATATGACGAAGTGATTCTGAGATATTTGATGGATTACAGATATGGTCCGATAGATGAGTTGATATCTGTCTGGAAAAGTGCACAGGGCTTCGAGATGGATACGTATGAGCTTGAGGAAAAACTCCTTCAGTTACTGATGTTTACAGCTGATTACCGTAAAGAAGGAGAGAAAATCTTTGAAGATTACGTACATCACAGCGGAAAAGAAAACATAGCAGGGGCATATCTTACACAGGTGGCATTTGGAACATTTGTAAGAGAATATCCAATGAGCATTTTCGTGAGAAGTCAGCTGGAGAATGCATATGAACAAAAGAGTCCGGTTGATTTTGTATGCAGTCTTGCACTGTTGGAGGCATATTCAAAGGAGAAGAACCTGAAAGAAAAACAGCTGGAAAATGCCAGAGAAATCCTGCAGGAATGTATAAAAAAAGATATGTGCTTTGCGTTCTTTAAGAAACTTCCGGTATCTATTCTCAGTCCATATCAGCTGGATGACAAGACTTTTGTGGAGTATCATGCAGACCCATCTGCAAAAGTAACCTTATATTATGCACTTGATGCAGGGCTTGGAAATCAGGTGAAATACCAGACAGAGCCGCTCCGCAATCTGTATGAAGGTATTTTTGCGAAGGCGTTCACTTTGTTTTACGGCGAAACTCTGAGATATTATTTCAGATCAGAAGTGGGAGATCAGGTAAATGAAACACAGGAACGCGTGATCACTATGAGTAAGGTTGAGGGTGCTCCTGTGAGCAAGTATCATATGATTAACCAGATGCTTTCTGCACGAAGACTGGATAAGAGTAAGGAAGTGCTTTCTCAGGTAAAGAATTATCTTCGCCAGGAACAGTATGTACAGAATATGTTCGTGATCGAAAAAGAAGAACAGGAACAGATAACCCTGAAACCAGGAGGAACAGATGAACGAAATTCGTGATTTAATCGTTGGAATTGATTTTGGTAAAGAATATTCTCAGATATGTTATTATGACCGCAAGGGAGAAGAGGCAAGATCTCTTTCCATGAAGGCTGGCGGAAATCAGTATGAAGCCCCAAGCTGTGTATGTTACAGACCTGAACAGAAGGATTACTGTGTGGGTTTGGAGGCTGAATACTTTGCCCGCGAAAAGGGCGGAATCATGATTGATGATGTCTATGGAATCTGCGAGAAAAAGGATTTCGTATTGTCAGAAGGAAGAAAGCTTGCACCATGGGAAATTCTTGCACAGTTCTTGCAGGGAATGCTTAAGTTTCTTGGAGTAGCAGATCTGGTCAAGAATATAAAATGTGTGGCAGTGACACTGCCACATCTGACAGAGATTCAGGTAGAGAATTTCCAGAAGGCATTTGAATCGCTGGGATTTCCACATGAGAAATATATGCTTCTGGATTACGGGGAAAGTTTCTATTACTATGTGTTATCCCAGAAAAGAGAAACATGGAACCGCAGTGTTGCCTGGTATGCATTTAAACCGGACAGCGTATCTTTCCGTAAGATGACGATGAATGGTGCGACAAAACCGGTGACTGTAAAGCTGGAAGAGGCTGTGGAAACAACACTTCCTGCTGACGGACAGGAAAGAGATTCTGAATTCTGTAAATTCGTCCAGAAAACACTTGGAAAAGATTTGTTCTCCAGTATTCAGATCACAGGAGAGGGATTTTCCCAGGACTGGGCAGAACAGTCTGTCAGACTGTTATGTTATCAGAAGCGAAAAGTTTTCTATGGAAATAATCTTTTTGCAAAAGGAGCGTGCTCTGCCGGCAAAGAGAGAACGGAGAATAAGGCATTGAAAGGTTATCGTTTCTTAAGTGATAACCTTGTGATGGCCGATGTCGGAATGGAAATGAGAGTAATGGGATCTCCGACATATTATCCGATGATCGAGGCCGGGAATAACTGGTATGACAGTAAATCATCCTGTGAAATTATTCTTGATGATACAGAGGAACTGGTGTTTACGGTAAGCACTTATGACAGACCGGAGAAGAGAAAAGTAGGTATGATGCTGCCTGGTATTCCTCTGCGCCCGAATAAAACGACCAGACTTTTACTGGAATTACAGTATATTTCAGCAACAGAATGTAAAGTGACAGTAACCGATCTGGGATTTGGAGAATTGTTCCCTTCCAGCGGTAAGACCTGGACAGAGACAGTGGAATGGTAAAGGAGATGGACGAATGAGCGGATATATTTTATGCCAGACAAAAAAAGCAGAACGTCCTTATTATATAGAGAACATCAGTATGAATATCTATTCTATAGAGGAACTGTGCTATTATCTTTATCATAATCTTTACCTGGCTGACCATACGATATTTAATGAAGAATTATGCAGCTGGATCCGGGACGAACTGGAACTTCCACATCTGGCAGCGAAGCTGAAACAGAATCTGGAGAGAAATGTAAGTATAGAAGATATGGTTTATCCGATTTTCAAAGAAATCAATTATCTGACATACGAAGAGATGAAGAGTTTTAATATCTGTCTTGCAGATTTTGGAAAAGAACGCCAGGCAGTCCGGCAGAAGAGAAAAGGAGATGCTCTGGTAGAGAATGGAATGTATGTAAATGCAATCCAGGTGTACCAGAAGATTCTGGAAAGAGATGACCTGAATCAGCAGAGAAAAGGTTTTGCGGCTGCAGTGAGATATAACCTTGGCTGTGCGTACAGCTATCTTTTCCAGATGGAGAAGGCACAGGAATGTTTTTTGCAGGCATATAAAGAGAGCCAGTCGGCAGAAGCGCTGAAGGCGTATGTGACAACGTATGCCAGCATTCACGATAAGACGGACTATGATAAAGTCATGGAAGAACTTGGCGTGGATGATAAAGTAAAGAAAGATATCAAAGAGGAAATCCAGGAGTCTATGAAGACGTTTGCAAGTGTACCCGAGAAGAAGATAGATGAAGAGAATCTGGATGCACTTCTGGAGAAACTTATGAAAGAATATCACAGAAGTACGGGATCGTGACAGGCAGTGCTTTCAATGACTGAGAATCATCCTTTGTACAATAATGATGTAAGGTAAGATAATGAAAAGTGCCAGTAACGTTACTGTTCACAGGTAGTATCCCGCGAGGTGTTTTTTGTGAGCGAAGGTCACAGAAAACCCGAGACATACCGCGCGACTTTATGCGATTAGCATAAAGTCTGTGCATCGCGAAGCGTGTTACTGGGCACGGAGTGAACAGTAACTTAACCAAAAGATTCCAGTGGAGATAAAAAGAGAAAAATACAAAGAAGTCGGGTTTTGTGTTATAATTTGCAGATAAGACGAAGATTTGTTTTATGATTTTGATATCATAATGAAAGTATTATAGATATAAGACAAAGAAGGAGGTGCAGCATGGATAAAGAATTGCCGGTTTCGGCATGGCCGGAATGGAAGATCATAGAGAAGATCGGCGAAGGTTCTTTTGGAAAAGTTTACAAAGCGCAGAGAACAGAACGTGGAAAATCTTTTTATTCAGCCATTAAGATCATCAACATACCCGGAAGCCAGAGCGAGCTAAACAGTGTACGTTCCGAAACGGGAGATGACCAGTCCACCAGACAGTATTTTCAGAATCTGGTAGAGGAGTGTATCCAGGAAATCAGCACCATGGAGTATTTCCGGGGAAATTCTTATATTGTTTCTGTAGAAGACTTCAAGGTTATGGAATATCTGGATGCCATAGGCTGGGAAATCTCCATACGAATGGAATATCTTACCAGTTTTATTGATTATTGTGCAGAGAAACAGCTGACTGAAAATGAAGTGATACAGCTTGGAATGAATCTGAGTAAAGCACTGGAGTATTGCCGGAAACTTAAGATTATTCACAGAGACATCAAGCCGGAGAATATTTTTGTATCCAGATTTGGCGATTTTAAGCTTGGAGATTTCGGAATTGCCCGTGAACTTGAGCGGACAATGAGTGGATTTTCCAAGAAGGGAACTTACTCTTATATGGCTCCGGAGATGTATAAGGGGGAGAAATATGACAGCAGAGTGGATATTTATTCTCTCGGAATTGTACTATACAAATTGATGAACCACAACAGACTGCCATTTATGAGTTTGGAAAAGCAGTTTATTACATACAGAGATAAAGAGAATGCATTAAATAAGCGTGTCGCAGGTGAGAAGATGAGCGTTCCGGCGGATGCAGGAGAGTTGTTCGCACAGATTATTCTGAAAGCCTGTGCCTATGATCCTGCGGAGAGATACCAGACTCCGGAGGAGTTTTATCGTGCGTTGGATGATCTGAAGAATGGAAGAATTATAAAGAATCGGCAGATATCGCAAAGCGAGATGCCTTCATCTAAGATTGCATCAACTGTTGGAAACCGGTATAGGACACCACAAATTACATCCGAACAGAGCTCAAAGAGCCAAAATGAAAAGAAAACGGGATCAGAGATACGGGATGTACAAGAGCAGAATGTCTCTAAAAAGAAAAGCCAGTCAAGTGGACAAAATATTTCAGACAGAAAGAGATTGTCAGATGCTCCATCACGCAGTTCCGTAAATAGAAAGACAGCAGCTGTTACATCAGGGCAAAATCCGAATAGGACGAGAACAGCAGATGCATCAGTACAGACTGCTGTATCAGCAGATAAAACGCAGCAGCGAAATGCAGGCGTAGCAACAAGTGCTACAGTTTCAACGGTCAGAAATACGAGTGCTACAGCCTCAGCGGTTAGAAGTACAATTACTCAGGAAACACCATCAGAGACAGTTGCGATGAGATCTGCCAGGGCGGTAGAAGCCAGAAAACGCAGACGCAGAAAGAAGCAGTTGTTGCGAAGGGCACTGGTTGCAATCGTAGCAGGAGCAGCAATACTGGGTATGGCAGGCATTTACTATAAAGTAAGTCTGCGTAACCAGCAGGCAAATCAGGAAGATAACCCGATTGCAATTCTGGAGGATAAGAAATACAGCTCCTCTAAATCTGATTCCAAAGATTTCTCAAAGACATTGGATACGATCAAGGAGCAGGCAACAACGATTACGGACAATCTGGACAGCTATGACTGGGTTGGTACAGAGGGAACTGTTTTACGATATCTGCGCAGAGTTAAGACTACTCAGCAGTCAGACGGAAATATGGACATTGAAAGCGAATGCATGAAAGCTCTGGTTTACCCGGCAGAGTCAGAAGACGGTGTTTATGAGGAATATTTCTATTGGGGTGAGAGGCTTTTCTTTGCATATATCTGGTATGATGAAACTTCAGAATACTATTATTATGATGACGGTGAGCTGATCCGCTGGATCGATTCCAATGGCAAATGCCATGACAATGAAACAGATAATGATGAGTTTGTAAAACGTGGCGAGAAATACTGGAATAATTCACTGAAAGCATTGAAGGGAGAAGGTACAAAGACAGACGATGGCGTATCAGATTGAGTGTGCATATACCTGCCATATGGGAAATGTCAGGGCAAATAATGAGGATAATTTCTGGTGCTTTGGAGAATCCCTCCCAATGAACAATGAGGGGACAAAAGGCATCTGTTCGAAGATTATTTCCGGAAGCAGAGTACCGGCAATGGCAGTATTTGACGGCATGGGAGGAGAAAGCTGTGGAGAAGTAGCAGCTTTTCTCGCTTCCGAAGAATTTGGGAAATTTTACAATACAAATAAAAGAATGCTGAGAGATATCCCTGAAGAGTTCATAGATGGCATATGTAAGAAGATGAATCAGGCAGTATGTAGTTATGGGACGGACAACCATATTCAGAGTATGGGCAGTACCATGGCGATGGTTCTATTTACGCCGGAGTCTATGTTTGCCTGCAATCTCGGAGACAGCAGAATCTATCTCTGGGGTGAAAATAAACTGCGCCAGATTTCTACCGATCATGTTCTGGGAAGGTCGATGGTGGGAAAAGCTCCATTAACACAGTATCTGGGACTTCCCGAGGATCTGCAGATGCTGGAACCATCTGTGGCAGAAATCGAGCATAAAGAAGGTTATAAATATCTGCTGTGCTCGGATGGGGTGACGGATATGCTTTCGGACAGAGAAATCGAAGAAATTCTGTCGGGAGGTCTGGGGCTTTCAGAAATGGTAGATACTCTTTTACAGACTGCACTGGATAAAGGCGGAAGAGACAATGTGACGATCGTGCTTTGCGAAGTGCAGAAGTTAGATACGGTCCGAATGGTAAAAACATGGATGAAAAATCTGAAAGATAAAAAATGAGAGGTGAAGGCAGTATGAAAAATCGTATGCAGGATCTGGACTTTGAGCAGACGGTGGCATTTGATAAAGTACAGGATTATGAATTTACCAGAAGGGCAGCTCAGAGATTCCGCCAGGTAGTAAGCCTTGACAGTTTCGAAGATGAGGATTCAGATGTTATTTTTCATTATTTATATAAAGAGATGGAGCTGGTATCCTTTGGCGATCACCTGAAGCGTTACATTTATGAGAGAGCAGAACTGGAAGAACCTTTCTCAGAAGTTCCACAGGAGGTATATAAGGAAATCATACTGGATTCATTTAAAGAGACCTATACCCCCAAGTCAATGAATCCTACCTCAACGAAATTATCGGCGCTGGTCAATAACTGGCTGAATCAGGCTTCAGTAAAAAGAGAAACCGTTTTCCTGCTTGGATTCGGATTAAAAATGACAGCCGAAGATGTTTCGGATTTTCTGACCAGAGTATTAAAAGAGCAGGATTTTGATTTCCACAATCCGGATGAGGTAATCTACTGGTATTGTTACAGTACCCAGCAGGGATATCACAAAGCAGAGGAGTTAAAGAAGAAATATGAAACGCTCTCTCCGGTAGAAATGGATAATACTCAGGTTCTATACGGAAATAGTCTCTGTCTGGATACAGAAGAGAAGCTGATAGATTATCTTGCAAAACTGAAGGCTAAACGAGTAGATCCGATATCCGAGAAAAGCCAGGCATTCCAGGAATTTACGAGACTGCTTTATCATGCAAAACAGATTATCGCCGGACTTTATCAACATGATGAGGAGGAAAAAGGCGGGGATAAAGTGTGGACAGCAGAGAGAATCACACCGTCCGATGTGGAAAAAGTAATCTGCAGCGGGATTCCGATTAACAAAATGGGAAATCTGAAAAAGATGTCGGCTTCCATTCTCGCAAAACATTTCAGCCAGAAGCGTTTCAGCAGACAGAGAATCACGAACATCCTTAGCCACAAACTCCCGGTGGAGCGATTTGACCTGATCACGCTGGGGTTTTTTATTGTATCGCAAGAGATGGAGGATGATGATCCATTTAACAGATACAAGCATTTCCTTGATGAGATTCAGGACATCCTGCTTCGATGCGGAATGGGCGAAATCTACATAGTGAATCCTTATGAATGTTTCCTTCTTATGTGTCTCCTGACGGACTGCCCTCTGGCAGTGTTCTCGGAGATATGGGAGAAGTCCTATGAAGAGGGAGAAGCTGAAGAGGCATAATGGTATAAACAGGAGAAGTCTTTTGCTTTAAGCAGGATAAATCAGTTCGGGATTGCCGGACGTAGATTGTTCTATTCTGCATAGGCAGAGGGCTTCTTTTTTGCTCTTATTATTTTGTAAAAAGAACTGCGCTTTGTGCATAATATATAAAAAAAGATATATAATATTGTTGAAAATATTAGAAAAGTAAAAAACAGCATAATTGTCTCTTGACTATGAATCGTTTCATTTTTGAAGCAATCATTGATATCAATAATGCATTCATAAAAGTGCTTATCTGAATCCGGCAGATGGAAAAATACTTTTGTGAATGCAAAAAATAAAAGCAAAAATGAAACGTTTCAAAATCAATCCACATAACCAAACTCAAAAATCAGGAGGACGAACAATGAAGAAAAAAGTATTGAGCGTAGTAATGGCAGCAGCTATGATGACATCTGTATTCAGCGCAACAGCTGTTACAGCTTCTGCAGCAGATGCAGAAGAACTTACTATCTGGGTTCATGAGACCGACTCACCGGAAGGACAGCTTTATAAAACACTGATCGATGAATTTAATAAGGAATATGAGGGAACTTATCATGCAACTTTAACTCAGATTGCAAGAAGCGGTGACGCAGGTGGATATGATGATAAAGTCAATGCAGCGATTACAAACGGCGGACTTCCGGATGTATTCACAGTAGATGGCGTTGCAGTTGCACAGTATGCAGATGCAAATGCAATCGTACCGATCGGTGATTATTTCAAAGAAGACGAATTAGCTGATTTCAACCCGTCTATTATCCAGCAGGGTACATACAATGATGAATTATATACATTAGGTGCTATGGACTCCTCTGTAGGTATTTTCTATAACAAAGATATGTTTGAAAAAGCAGGAATTGAGCCTGCTACAGCAGAAAAACCATGGACTCTTGCACAGCTTGAGGATGTAGCTAAAAAACTGACAACAGATGACTGCTATGGAATCACAATGTCTCTGGATGCAAAAGATGAGACATGTATCTACTTCTTCCTTCCACTGATCTACTCTCAGGACAGCAGCGTACTGGACAAAGACGGAGAAACAGCAGAAGGCTTCCTTAACGGTGATGCAACTAAGAATGTATTTAACTGGATCAAGGAAATGGCAGATAATGGATATGCAAGTGCAACACCTGCAGAGAACAGCTTTGAACTTGGTCAGGCTGCAATGGCTCTGACAGGATCCTGGGAACCAGGTAATCTTGCAAAATACGATATTAACTGGGGCCTGATGCCAATGCCTGTTTATGATGAGAATTCTACTCCGGCATCTGCCTGTGGTTCCTGGACATTTGCAATGAGCAGCAACTGTTCTGATGAGAAAAAAGAAGGCGCAGCAGAGCTGATTCGCTTTATGACAAGCACAGATGCCAGTGCAAGAATGTACGAAGCAAACGCAATGCCGCCTGCAAGAAGTTCTGCATTTGAGAAAATTGACGCATTCAATGAAGAACCACTGAACGTATTCAGCTATCAGTTACAGAACACAGCAAACGCAAGACCTGTATCTGTATACTATCCGATCCTCAGCAATCAGTTTGCAACTGCATTACAGAACGTACTTACAGGTATGGAAGTAGATGAAGCTCTGGATCAGGCTGTAGAGCAGTATAACTTCCAGGCAGATATTTACTAATCAGTAATTGTGACTGCGGAGTTTGCTGAACTCCATAAAAAAGTTTCGAATTTCCTGTGACAGAATTCCGGGGCATCATACATGAAAGGTGTCCCGGAATTTGAATTGTAAAGGCGGATCAAAAATTTCCGCTTTACTGGCTGAATCTCTGATATGAGTAAAAAGGAGGGTTTCCGGTGAAAGCACCCAGAAAAAAAATGACAAAAGAAAACTGGACGGGACTGGCATTTGTTGCACCTGCATTTGTACTTCTTGCTATTTTCCTGTTTGTTCCGTTCTTTATGACGGTTGGATATAGTTTTACTAATTACAATATTCTGAAACCAGACAGAATGGAATTCGTTGGATTGAAGAACTTTATCCGCCTGACTCAGGATACAGTATTTATGAAGAGTATTGTGAATACATTTGTATTCGTAATCCTGGTAGTTCCGCTTCAGGTATGCCTGGCACTTGGCCTGGCTTTAATGATCAACCGTAAGATGAAAGGAATTTCAGTTTACAGACTTGCATTTTTTGCACCAACTGTATTATCTCTGGTTGTAGTTTCCATTCTCTGGACATATATTTACAATCCGAACAATGGTTTGCTGAACTCCTTACTTGGAAGTGTGGGAATTGGGCCGTTTAAATTTCTGAATGATCCAAAGACCGCAATGCTGTGTATTGTTATTCTGTCAGCATGGCAGGGCTGTGGTTTCCAGATGATGATCTTCTTATCCGGTCTTCAGGATATTCCGCAGTATCTGTATGAGGCAGCAGCAGTGGACGGCGCAACAAAGTGGAATCAGTTCTGGAATATCACAATTCCGGGATTAAGAAATATAACAGTATTTATTTCTCTGTCTATTGTAGTAAGTGCCTTCCAGCTGATCATCCAGCCAATGATGATGACTGCCGGTGGTCCGCAGAATTCCACCATGACGATCGTATATGAAATCTATCAGACTGGTTTCAAATACAACAAGATGGGATATGGTTCTGCAATGGCACTGGTATTTACAGTTATGGTACTGATCCTTACATTGATTCAGAACAAGCTGACAAATAAGAGTAACGAAGATTAGGAGGAAAAATAAATGTATAAAAAACCATCTCTGCCAAAACAGTTTCTTATATATATTGGTATGACAGTGGTAGCATTAATTTTTATGTTTCCACTGATCTGGATGATCGTTTCTTCTTTTAAAGATGATGCCATGATCTTTTCAGATATTACCAGTCTGAAGGCTTTTGTACCGGCATTCAAAGAAGACGTATTTTTTAACTATAAAGAGGTTATCTCAAAGCTTCCTCTTGTAAAAGCAATGCTGAATTCACTGTCATATATTATAGTCATCATTGCTTTGGGACTGATCGTAAATTCTATGGCAGGTTATGCATTTGCCAGATTAAAATTCCCAAAGAAAAATCTGCTTTTTGCACTGATCCTGGCAGTTATGATCATTCCGGCTCAGACAGTTATGCTTCCGCAGTTCTCTATTATCTATAAGATGGGACTTTCAAACTCTTATCTTGCACTGATCTTGCCGGCGATCGCAAGCCCTATGTATATCTTCCTGTTCAGACAGAACTTTATGGGAATTCCTGAGAGTATTGAAGAAGCTGCCAAGCTGGACGGCGCCAGTGCGATTAGAACCTTTTTCCAGCTGGTCGTGCCTCTGGCAAAACCGGTGTATGCAACTGTTGGTATTCTTGTATTTATTGCCTGCTGGAATGATTTTGTATGGCCGGTTATGGTAATCTCAGACAGCTCCAAACAGACCATCCAGATGGCTCTGAGCAGTCTGTTCAGTATCCAGCCGGTTAACTATGGAAATGTTATGGCTGGTCTGACATTGGTAACAATTCCGGTACTGATCATTTTCCTTAGTCTTCAGAAATACTATGTGGCAGGAATTGCATCTACAGGAGCGAAAAACTAATCGGCTGAAGCCATAAAAAATGAAATGAGCAACAACTGGAAGTATAAGATTTTTGAACGGAACAGCTAAATGGAGGATACAAAATGATATTAAACGTTGAAAAACCGTATATCTGGCTCCCGGTAAGCAAAAATGCACCGGAAAGAAAGCTGCATTTTTATATAGAAGGAAAAAAAATCCAGGAGATCGATATTCATCTTGGAAAAACAGATTGTGAATTTTACGGATGCTGGGATGCTTCTGCGTTCTTAGGAAAAGATCTGCAGGTAGAAGGTGCAGACAAGGAACTTCTGGAAGGAATTTTCTGTTACGGGAAACCTTATGATAATGTATATCCTTATCGTCCGAAACTGCATGCTGCACCTGCAACAGGATGGCATAATGACCCTAATGGTATGGTTTATGCAGATGGATTTTATCATCTCTATTATCAGTGGAATCCATATGGAAGTATGTGGGGAAATATGCAGTGGGGTCATGTAAAGAGTAAGGATCTCTATCACTGGGAACAGGAAGGACTGGCTATTGCACCGGATGAAACAGGAACTGTTTACTCCGGCTGCGGAATTCAGGATAAAGATAATCTGACAGGCTATGGCGAAGGAACTTTGTTGTACTTCTATACAGCTGCAGGCGGCAGAAATCAGTGGTCTGTAGATGCAGGAAATCTGTTTACCCAGAGACTGGCGTATTCTACAGATGGAGGAAAAACTCTTCAGAGATCAGAAAAATTCTGTATGCCGCATATTGTAAATGAGAACAGAGATCCTAAGGTTTTTTATCATAAAGAAAGCAAAGCATTTATTATGGTATTATACCTGGACGGATATGATTTTGCTGTCTATCGCTCAACAGATCTGCTGAACTGGGAGGAAACTCAGAGAATTTCAGAGCCTGGAATGTGGGAGTGTCCGGATCTTCTTGAACTGGAAGTTAAAAATGTGCCAGGAGAAAAGAGATGGGTATTCTGGTCCGCAGATGGTTACTATATGACCGGAGAATTTGACGGGTATAAGTTTAAACCTGACGGATGCCGTAAATCCGGGTATAGCTCTGTACTGCCCTATGCAGCTCAGACATTCAGTGGTGTAGATGACAGGGTGATCAGTATGGCATGGCTCCGTATGAAGAATGACAGAGGAAATTACAGAGGACTGATGTCCCTTCCAACAGAATTATCCCTGGTAAAAGAAGGCAGTGATTATAAAATCTGTTTTGCACTTGCCAAAGAACTTGAGAATCTTGAAACAGAATGGTATGATAATCTTAAAAATACGATTTCTCCTGAGGGACAGGCATGCAAGATCGTTCTGACTCCGGAAGCAGGTACTAAGGGAGAGTGGAGACTGACAATAGGAAGCCTGAGACTGATAGTGGATTTTTACAGCAATATCCTGAGTATTGAGGATACAGAAACACATGTATATTATATGAGGGAAAGAATCTCAACAGAACAGGAAATCAGCTTCATTTTTGATCAGGAAGTTATTGAGGTATTTGCAGAAAACGGAAAGGTATATGGAGCAGCGGAAACAGAAGAGAATATTCTGGGTATGGACTGGGAAGTTTTCAGAACAGAAGATTTAAAAGTTTCAGAAAAAATGTGTCTGTATAAATAAAGATTTTTACCGGATCAGGTAAGAATCCTGTTTCAACTATAGTCTGTCCGGATGAGAAACATGAACGCAGATCGCGAAACGTCTGCGTTCATGAGCATATAGTGGAAGTAGATGACTTTGTCCGTTTTATAAGCAATATACAGTAAAAAATATCAGGAGTTGTATATGGTAACAATTAAAGATGTGGCACAGGATGCAGGGGTAGCTGTTGGAACTGTTTCCAAGGTGCTGAACGGACAGTATGTAAGTGAGAAAAACAGAATAAAAGTAGAAGCTTCTGTAAAAAAGCTTGGGTATCAGATGAACTTCTATGCCAGAGGTCTGAAAACAAAGAATACCTATACAGTAGCGGCACTTGTACCTGAAATACTGAATCCTTTTTTTGCAGAGTGGGTTTACTATATTGAGCAGGAATTGTATAAAAATGGTTATAAACTGTTGCTGTGTAATACACAGGGAATGCCTGAGAAGGAAGAATATTATTATCGTATGGCAGAGCAGAATAAAGTGGATGGCATTATCTGTGTTACATATCAGGATGTTGAGCCATATGTATCGGAAAATATTCCTCTTATCTCTCTGGACAGACATTTTCACAAAAAAGTAAGCTGTATCAGTTCAGATAACTATCATGGAGGAGAACTTGCTGCACAGAAAATGATTTCAACAGGAAGCAGACATCTGCTCTATCTGAGAAATGGGTCAGAGATTTCCGGAGAGACGTTGAAGCGGGGGAAAGGATTTAAGAGCTATTGTGATGCTCATGGAGTCTACTGTGAAACATTAAATCTTGGAGACGATTTTGACCTGGTCAGAGGAAAAGCTTCTGTGGAAGATGTATTAAGGAATTTTATCATATCTGCAAGAAAGACCGGAAAAATGAGGTACGATGGTATCTATACCAGCACAGATCTGCTTGCGAAAGCTTTACTGGAACAGCTGCAGTTTCTTGGTGTGGAAGTTCCGGAGGAAGTTCAGCTTGTGGGACATGATGGAATGCAGTGGATGAACAGCGGAAAATATCTGGTATCAACGATCGTACAGCCTGTACCGGATATGGCACGAAAGGCTGTGGAACTTTTATTAAAGAAAATAAAAGGGGAAGAGATAGAAACATTGACGATTCTTCCTGTTGAATTTGCAGAAGGAGGCACAACCCGTTAAGGGATGTGCCTCCTTCTTTTAATCGAATCAAGTAAGTTCTTTGTTTCAACTGTGAATATCTATCTGATTTATGACAATTATCTGGATAGACTGTAGATTCAGAAGATAGTGTTTATTCATTATAATATCCGTAGATAGCGCGTGCATCTGCAGCAATGGTGCTCTGGGCTGCGCCGGTATCGGTGAGATCCTGTGACATGAAGCATACAACAAGATCAATGCCTTTGGCAGTGTCATAGATGATCGCTGCATCATTTTCTACTGTGTCGAGTTCGCCGGTTTTGTTAGCGGTGCCAACGCCCTCAGGGAGCTGAGCCGGAATCTTATTCTTGCGTTGCTGTGTTTTTAACTGGAAGTACATGGCGTCTGCATTTGTGAGAGTAGATGATGGAAGAGTTCCATTGACTACCTGATAAATCTGTTTTAAGAATGTTCCACAGTCTTTGACGGATGTATAATTGTCACCATTTTCTTTACCGGCGAGAAGGAGCCGGTTCATCTGTGTGCTGGTGAAACCATGTTCCTGACAGAAATTATTTACTTTTGCCATACCAGCGGCATCATTGCCGTTTCCGAGCCAGTTTACCAGAGTATTGGCAGCATCATTATCGCTGACGGAGATCATGGCAGAAATATTGCTGTCTATTTCTTCGCTGTTATGGGACTGGGCAATTGTTCCATAATTTTCGTAGACAGCACCCATGATATAAAGTTTGATCAGGCTGGCAGCCTGCATTGGAGTGTCATTGATCGTTCCATCGGAATCTTTCAGCAGGTTGCAGACATATACGGACCAGGTTCCGTTATCTGTTGGGAGTAGTGACTGTACCTGATTCAGAAGATTATCCATACTGGAGTCTGTGTTGTCAGTGAATGTGGTGCCGGAAGAAGGGGAAAGTGTTCCTTCCTGTTCTGATCCTGGAGCGGGTTCTGGTGATTCAGACTGGGCGGCAGCAGTTGTTTCTCCTGTTGCTGTCTGAACGGAACTTTCCTGTTCTCTTAGTTCATCCAGCTGATCTGCCTGGCTGATGAGGGTGTTCGCATCAGTTGAGATATCCTGTACGGTGTTGGAAAGTGTCTGTACTTTCTGCTGGAGGGTGACAAGATGGTTCAGTGATAAGAAGGAGACTGCACCCAGTGCAATAACAGCAACTGTCAGTACGCCAATCACTGTATACAGGAAAACTGGTTTTTCGCTTTTGGAAAATCTGTCAGTTTCATTATTGTTGTTATCAGAGTTTTTCATGCTCATTTGATTGTTTCCTTTCATATTAATATAGAAGAAATTGCGGTACGATTATGATGCAAAATAGTTGTCAATTCCGTTTGCGATTCCTTGTACCATGGTTTTCTGGAATTCGGCATCGTTCATTTTCAGGTCATCATTCTGACTTGTCATGAAGCCCATTTCCAGGATTGTGACAGGAATTGTACTCCAGTTGATTCCGGTCATGGTGTCGGTGTATTGGATTCCGAGATTTTGAAAACCAGTTGCGGCACAGTAGGAATCGATGATGCACTGGGATAAACGATTGGACTGGTCGAACAGCTGTGGAATATATGGGTTGTTCTGGGATGGAGACATTGTCAGGGCTCCGGATGCTGTGTGGGAGTCATCTCCGTTTGCATGGATTCTGACGTAGATTTCTGCTCCCTGTGCAGCAGCATATTGAGCTCGCTCCATGTTGCTGATTGCTGTTTCGTTGTCTGTTCTGGTCATTACGACCTGATAGCCTCGCTGTTCGAGTTCGTCTCTTAATTGGAGAGAAATCTCAAGGTTGAGCTGATATTCGGGTACGCCGCTGTAGGTTCCCTGGGTACCGGTGGAGCATTTGGCTTTCATTTCGGAGGAGCCGGGACCGTTTGGCTCTAATGCGCTCATATCTACGGATTCGCTTTGGTGTCCGGGGTCTATTCCTACTATATGGCCGTTGCCTTCTGGCTGGGAGGAGAAAACGCTGGTATTTGAGCTTGAACCGGAAGAGGTGTTGGCTTCGTTGAAAACGGATGGTTTGGATGGTTCTTCTGTGATTTCGGCTTTTTCCTGTGTTTTCTTCTGAGAGGCTGTCTGTTGTTTTTGTTTCATGCGGTCGATGTTTGATTGAACGGTGTCTATGGCAGTTGCATATTTATTGACGGCTTGTTTGACTTCGTCGCGTTTGGCGGTGAGCTGCTCGGACATGGTGTCGACTTCTTTTTCGGTGGTGGTGATTTGTTTCAGGGTACTTTTATTGAAGAAGATAAGGGCTATGATGCATAGGAGGCCTGTCAGGAATAGAAGTACGCTGATCATGCTGGGTTTCTTCATTTTTGGGTGTCCTTTCTTGAGATTTTGAAAAGTGTTGCTTTGGTTGTTATTATAATGAAAGGGGAGAGAAAATGCAATTGTGAATAGGGGAGGAGGGACGCGCCGGATAATATTTTATTTTGTGTGCGGTTTCGAACACTAAGATATTCTAAGGCATCAAAAATAAAATATTATCCGGCGTTGACTGTTGGCTGGGACTATATGGGAAAATTATTCCTGCAGCATATGTGGATTTATGGGAGCTGTTATCGGCAGCTGCGTTTGGAGGCTTGGTGAGTTTTTGGTGTATTTTGCTTTTAGGAGTTCACATGGTCAGTCATTTATAATAGGAAGAGAATAGTGTCTGGTCGGAATACATTTGGGGAGAGATGGCAGTTAAGATTTTTGGGGAAGGGGTATTGTCTGATAAGTTTATTGCGGTGATGTGGTGTATGAAAAAAGAAATTTATGGTAATGATAAAAATTAGAAAAAATCATGTAAATTTCATGCGAAATCCCTTGACAGCGTGGATTTTACGGGATATAATGAGCAAGCGTGCAAAGAGAACGTTGATTTTTTGCGCGTATTTACATGAATAGCAACCGCAAGGCCCCATAGTAAGCTATGGAGAAATAAATCGGGAGGTGAAATGGAATGCCAACATTCAACCAGTTAGT
>OGUJ01000762.1_pt1 | contig 22346 bp, 18 predicted proteins | sample 1573661 | NCBI WGS metagenome assembly OGUJ01 (sample SAMEA2581933, study PRJEB24529) | metagenome | biome: Human gut stool | place: China | collected 2011
AGCTATGAAGGCAAAAAACAAATAAAGAGTACATAAAATTCTAGAAAATAACTTGCAGTAGAAAAACTCCCCTAAAAATGGTAGAATTGTAAGGAATCATTTGGAGGAAAACAAGATGCAGTTAATGAATGAAATCCCGGATACGTTCTGGAGTCTGTTCCGTTCGGTCAACCGGGATATTTATATTGAAGCACTTTTATGTATTAATGAAGAATACGAATATAATAACTATTTCCTGACGAAAGAGGTGTGCATCCAGATCTTAAGTGATATGAATGCGAAGAAGCGCTTTGAGCTACAGCGGGAGGAAAATGATACAGACTTTGATATGTTGGAGACGCCTTCTTCGAGGATCTTAAACTGGCTGCTGCGGGCAGGATGGCTGAAGCGTATCGAGGATTATAATACACTGGTGACAAATATTGTTATTCCGGATTATGCGGCGGTGATGATCGATGCATTTGAAAAGCTGAATTCGGAAGATGCATCGGAGACGGACATTTATATTCAGAATGTGTATGCAACGCTGTATGCGTTCCGCAATGATCCGCGGGCAAGTGTCGGGCTCTTAAGGACGGCTCTGGTGAATACGAGGCGGCTGAATAAGGCACTGCAAGATATGCTTCATAATATGAATAAATTCTTTGCGAAGCTCTTGCAGCAGGATTCTTACAGTGGGATCCTGCGGGAACATCTGGACAGTTATGTGGAAGAGATCGTATGGAAGAAGTATCATATTCTGAAAACATCGGACAACTTTTATATCTATAAGATGGATATTAAGAAATGTCTGAGAGAGATCCGGGATGATGAAGCATTTATCATGAAGGTACAGGCACGGTCGAAGATGCTGGGAGATAACCAGGATGATGTGTTGGATCTGTTGGATCTGATCGAGCGTGGATTTGACGATATCGAGCACCGCATTGCCAATATGGACAAAGAACATACGAAATATGTCCGGGCAACGGTAACCAGAATGAATTATCTGTTAAGCGGCGAGACGGATACGAAGGGCCTGGTGGTACAGCTTCTGAATCGGATTTCGGCAGAGGAGAACGGTGCAAAGAAGGAGGAGAAGCTGCGGAAGACAGCGGAACGGATGAATCTTTCTTATCTGGAGATCCTGTCAGAGAAATCTTTGTATAAGAGAAGAAAGAGTCGGACGGATTTCATCAGTAAGATGGAAACGGAAGAGGAGACGGAAGATCTGAACCGTGAAGAGGTACTGAAGATGAACCGGATTCAGATGCGATACAGCCGGGCGGAGATCGAAGAATTTATCCAGGCTCATATGACCGGGGATATCATGGATGCAGGGGCAATGAAGGATATGACGGATGAGGATTTTGAAAAACTGATCCTTGCGTATGATTACAGTACACGTCGGAACAGCAAATATGCTGCGTTGAATGAAGAAGACAGGATGGTGGAGAACGGCAGGTATCGTTATCCGGATCTGAAATTTATACAGAGGAGGCCCTGATGATAGAATATTATGATTTACTAAATGAGGAAGAGCAGGATGATATGAGAGACCTGATCCAGTTATTGCTGCGTCAGACATTTCTGCTGGAAAGGAAATATGACCGCCGGGCAGGAAGGATGGTTCCGGTGAGGGAGTACCGGTTTGCAGACCGGCATCTGGATTTCCTGAAAGAATATTTCCGGATTGCGGGGATCACACTCCGGCAGAATGTGCATATGGGGCTGATCTATATTCAGGAAGAAGCATTATGGGGAGAGAAGCTTTCAAGGCTTGCAACGATCTATATTCTGATTCTGAAGATCCTTTATGATGAGCAGATGGCAAGTGTATCATCGAGCAATCATGTGGTGGTGACACTCGGGATGATCAATGGAAAGGCAGGAGATTTTCATATTCTGACCGGGATGCCGTCTCCGACGGAAATGCGTAAGACGATCGCACTGCTGAAAAAGTATCAGATTTTAGAGCCGTTGGATGTCATGGAAGAGCTGGATGAAAATTCGAGGATGGTCATTTATCCGTGTATCAATACCGTTCTTGTGGGTGATGATGTAAGGGAACTTTTAGGTACGTTCAGTGAGGAGGAATACAGTGGAGACGAGACAGCAGTTCAAGGCACTATCGAAGATATGCCTGAATAACTGGCATTATATAGACAGAAAAATATTAAGCTTTCACGAAGGAATCAATTTCTTTACAGGGCATTCAGGAAGTGGAAAGTCAACCGTGATCGATGCGATGCAGCTTGTTCTGTATGCGAATACAGACGGAAGAGGATTTTTTAATAAGGCGGCTGCGGATGATTCAGACCGGTCACTGATCGAGTATCTGCGGGGAATGGTGAACATTGGTGAGAACAATGAGTCCCAGTATTTGAGAAATAAAAATTTCTCCAGTACGATCGTGCTGGAATTTACAGAAACGGAAAGCCGGCAGAGTCAGTGCGTCGGGGTTGTATTTGATGTAGAGACAGCTACAAATGAGATCAGCCGTCTTTTCTTTTGGCACAAAGGCGGGCTTCTGGAAAATGATTACCGGGCAGATAAGCGGTGTCTGACAACAGGAGAGATCCGGGAATATTTGCAGAGAAATTTCAGTACGACGGACTTTTACTGTGGGCCGAGTAATGAAAGATTCCGCAAGCAGCTTTATGACATTTATTTAGGCGGGCTGGATATGGAAAAATTTCCACGGCTGTTTAAGCGTGCAATCCCGTTTAAGATGAATATCAAGCTGGAAGATTTTGTGAAAGAATATATTTGTATGGAGCAGGATATCCATATTGAGGATCTGCAGGAAAGTGTGATGCAGTATGGAAGAATGCGGAGCAAGATCGAGGAGACGCTGAAGGAGATCCGGCATTTGGAAGAGATCCGTGACAGATATGCCGTGTATCAGACCCAGGTGAAGGAAGTTGAAAATGATCAGTATCAGATCGACCGGCTGGAAATCTTACGACTGGAGGCGAAACTGCAGGAACTGCTGGATAAGATCAAAGAGAGTCAGGAAGATATCGGTCGGCAGGAGCAGGCAAAAGCAGAACTGGAGACAAAGCAGCAGACAGTCCAGGGACAGTATGAGGAAGTGCTGTTAAGGATCGCCAACAGTGGGTATTCTGCGTTGGAACAGAAGCTTGGAAATGTGAATGAGATGCTGGAGCATTTGCAGTTGAGCCGTGCAAAATGGCAGAGGACAGCAGCAGGGCTTGCAGCATGGAAATCAAAAGATGTGACTCCGAATCAGACGCTTTGGGATATTGAAAAATTTGAAACTGTGGCACTGGATGAGGAAACTTTGAAGCGGCTTCAGACAAGCCTTGTACAGATTCGGGAAGAACTGGGGGAAGATCTGAAGGATGCAGAAGCAAAGTTAAGAGTCATTAAGAAAGAAGAAAAGGATGCAAGAGAGGAATTAAAGGAATTAAAGCAGGGGAGGAAGGCATATCCGAAGGAAGTGGAGGAAGCAAAATATGAGCTTCGTACCCGGCTGCAGGAGCGTTGTGGCAGGCTTGTTCCGGTACAGATCCTTGCAGATCTTCTGGATGTGCGAGATGAAAAATGGCATAATGCGATCGAGGGATATATGGGCAATAATAAACTTCTGCTCGTAGTGGAACCGAACTATGTAAAAGATGCCATGGAAATTTATCAGGGAATGGATAAGAAGCGGTTTTCACGGGCAGCAGTGCTGGATACAGAGAAGGTCCTTTCCAGTGATAAAAAGGCAAAGGCAGGTTCTCTGGCAGAGGAGGTGCTGGCGAAAGAAGAGTATGTCCGGGCGTATATTGATTTCTTCCTTGGAAATGTGATCAAATGTGATGGAATTGATGAACTTCGTGAACAGACCATCGGAATCACAGCAGATTGTATGTTGTATCAGGGGTATCGTCTGCAGCACATCAACCCGGAAAGTTATACAAGGCGGGCATATATCGGTGAAACCAGTATGCGTCAGAGAATCCGCAGACTGGAGGAACGTTGTGATGCTTTACAGCAGGAACGTCTTCCGCTGCAGGAAATGAAGGAAGAAATTCAGAGGGTACTGACATTAGAAGCACTTTCCCAACCGGCAGAGGAGTACATGAGCTGGAAGAAAGAGATCGATGAAATTCAGAAAAAGGAAAGAGAAAAACGGCAGATCCAGGAAGAGATGAAGAAACTCCAGGATGGAGAGGTTTCGGCTCTGAAAGCTCAGAAGGAAGATCTTTTGCGGCAGCAGGCACAGCTCAAGCAGGAGCTGGAGGAGCTGATCGGAAAGATTTCAGAGAGCAGAGGAAATGCACAGCGAAATCAGAATTTTTATCAGACCGTGGAAACCGAATTGCAGGACAGACAGAAAGAATTTCACGAAGATCCGCAGAAAGAAGAAGGATTCCGGGCCTATCTGGATACGAAGCGTTCTGTAAATTATGAGTACCTCAGACAGCAGCGGAGTAAAGAACTGGACGCAGTTGAAGTTGAGAAGGACAAGGCATACAGTCAGCTTGTAGACAGGAGAACCATCTATCTGAAGCTGTATCCGAACCGTACATTTTCTCCTACGATTGAAGAGAATACACCTTATGAAAAGCTCCTTTCTGAACTGCAGTGTGATGAGCTGGAAGATTTCAGGCTGGCGGCAAAGGAACAGGCAAAATCAGCGGTAGAACATTTTAAAGAGGATTTCATTTACAAGATACGAAGTGCCATCAAAGAAGCCTACCAGCGGAGAGATGAGCTGAACCGTATCATCAGTCGGCTGGATTTTGGTAAAGACAAATATCAGTTTGTCATTACGAAGAATAAAGGACCGGACGGAAGATATTATAAAATGTTCATGGATGATTCGTTGAGCATTAATCCGTCCCAGCTTTCGGATTCTATGGAAAATCAGATGAACCTTTTTACCATGGAACACGATGAGGAATATGGGGATATGATGAACGAGTTGATCAATATCTTTATTCCGCCGGAAGATGCGACAAGAGAGGAACTGGATACTGCAAAGAAGAATATGGAGAAATATGCGGATTACCGGACGTATTTATCCTTTGATATGCAGCAGATCATCCACGGTGAAAAGGATATGAAGATCGGACTGAGCAAGATGATCAAGAAAAATTCCGGCGGAGAGGGACAGAATCCGCTGTATATCGCTCTGCTGGCAAGTTTTGCACAGGTCTACAGGATCAATCTGTCACCGAAGATCCGCAGACCGTCTACAATCCGTCTTGTAGTGCTGGATGAGGCATTTTCCAAGATGGACGCAGAGAAAGTGGCAAGCTGTATTTCTCTGATCCGTGGACTGGGATTTCAGGCAATCATCAGTGCGACGAATGATAAGATCCAGAATTATCTGGAAAATGTAGACAAGACGTTCGTCTATGCAAATCCGAATAAAAAGCATATTTCAATCCAGGAATTTGAAAAAGTTGAGTATGACCAGTTGAAGGTTGAGGAATAGAGATGGAGTATCTGTTGCAGCTTTTGATCGAAAAGATTGAAAATAGTGAGAATCAGTGGAAACCGGGAGCGAATGGCTGGAAGAGTTTGTCAAATAAAGCGGGAAATCTGTACGATGACCGGAAACATCTGAAGTCGGATGTTGTGAAAGCGGCTAAAGAGCTGGAGAAGACAGGACTTGTGAAGATTGAATGGGTACAGGGCTATCGGGAGCAGGATATTCAGGCGATCCGGTACCGGCAGGAGGATATTCCGGCATTGTATAAACTGTACCGGGAAAGAGTGGATTCTGATTTCTGTGCAAGAGCGGAATTAGTACGAAAATATCAGGAAGAGATCCGGGCAGAGCTACAGGTTCTGAGGACTCCGTGGATCAGAGTGTATTATGAAAAGCTGTTGCAGGAATCAGAAAGTGGCAGAGCAAAAAAAGCAACTCTGGAGAAGGCATGGAAACTTTTCAGGAAAAGAAGAGCCTGCTGGCGTGGGATTGATGAATTGGAAGATCCGATGTATAAGCGGCTCTTCAGCAAAAAATATTTAAAAGATACAAAGATTTTTGAAAATGAATTTCAGGATTTTATTGTTTCAACGGCAAAAATATATGCGAAGGAACTGCTGGATGATGCAATGAATGATTCGGAGATTTTGTCGGCTCTGTTGATCGAGGATTATGCACAGGAGCTGGCTTTGAAAGGTCCGCTGCATCTGAAATGGGAGGACGGAACGGAGATTCATAATGAAGACTGGCGGTATGGAAATATCCTGAACAGTGATACACTGCGGTATGCACAGATCGCCGGGCAGCAGCCGGAAATCCAAAGGGTCATTACCATTGAAAATAAAGCAAATTATATGATGATGCCTTGGGAAGAGCATACGCTATACATTTTTACGCATGGATTTTTCAGTCCGAAAGAATGTAGATTTTTACAGTCTTTAAATCAGGTGCTTGAGCATACAGAAGTTGAATTTTATCATAGCGGAGATCTTGATTATGGCGGAATTAAAATATTTCTGTATATTCAGAAGAATATTTTCCCGGAATTGCAGCCGTTGATGATGGATGTGCGGACTTATGAACAATACCGGGACTATGCGGAAAAGATAGAGGACACAACGTTGGAAAAGCTGAAGAAACTGCAGATTGAAAATCCGGTTCTCCGGCAACTGGCGGAGAAACTGGTGAAGGAGAAGAAAGGGATCGAGCAGGAAAGTTTTTTGTTGTGAAAATGAAATTGATTAAAAAGAAAGAGGTAATTGATATGAAATTAATGATTGCATCAGATATTCACGGTTCGGCATTCTATTGTGAAAAGATGATAGAGGCATATAAGAGGGAGGGGGCAGACCGGTTATTATTGCTTGGGGATATTCTTTATCATGGACCGAGAAATGATCTCCCGGAGGGATATGCACCCAAAGAAGTGATTGCAATGCTGAATCCATTGAAAAGCGAGTTATTGTGTGTGAGGGGAAACTGTGATACAGAAGTAGATCAGATGGTATTGGAATTTCCGATTCTTGCAGATTATTGTTACGTGAATCTGTCTGGGGAGAATGGACAGGGAGATATAACGATATTTGCAACGCATGGACACATCTATCATCCGCATCATCTTCCACCATTGAAGGATGGAGATATTCTTTTGAATGGTCATACGCATATTCCTGCCTGTGAAGAGATCCTGGATATGAATGGTGGAACATATCAGTATTTAAATCCGGGATCTGTCTCGATTCCGAAAGAGGGATCGGAGCATAGTTATATGATCTATGAAAATGGTACATTTGCGTGGAAAAATCTTACCGGGGAGGAGTATCAGACATGGAAGACCGTTTCGCACTCCTGATTGATGCGGATAATGTATCTGCCAAATATATTAAACCGATCCTTGATGAATTATCGAAATACGGTAATGTGACTTATAAGAGAATCTATGGGGACTGGACAAAGACGAATAATGCAAGCTGGAAAGAAGAACTTCTTCAGAATTCGATCACTCCGATCCAGCAGTTCAGTTATACCCATGGAAAAAATGCAACCGATTCTGCTATGATCATTGATGCGATGGATATGCTTTATACGAGTGAACTGGAGGGGTTCTGCCTGGTTTCAAGTGACAGTGATTTTACAAAGCTGGCGAGCCGTCTGAGAGAAAGCGGAAAGACTGTGATCGGTATGGGAGAGGGAAAGACTCCGTCACCGTTCAGAAAAGCGTGTGATATTTTTACAGAACTGGAACTTCTTCTTGAAGATAATACAATGGGAAAAGAAGAACGTAATATCCATTCTCATGCTTCAGGAAAATGGCAGAAAAAGGACAACCATGATTCGATGGTTTCAAAGGAAAAAATTGAAGAGGCGGTTGTCAAAATTATTACGGAAAATCAAAATAATGACAGAGAGACCGGACTGGGAGAAGTTGGAAGCAGACTGGTAAAATTATATCCTGATTTTGATGTCCGTCGATATGGCTATAGTCTTTTATCGAAATTTTTGGAATCTCTGCCAAAGCTGATGCTGATGCAGGAGGGAACGAAGGTAACGGTAACAATCTATGAAGATAAGAGCCGGAAAGAAATGCTGGAAGAATATATCCTGCTGCAGATCCAGAGTGCCGGAAGTTATGGAATCCCTCTGAGCAGTCTGGGAAATCGTATTCGTATGAGATTTGGAGATTTTAAGGTACGGGATTACGGGTTTTCCCAGTTTAAGCAGTATATTGCAAGCTTCCCGGATGTAGAATTTGTGGATGATGAGGAGAGAACCAGGGCGGTGTATATGGAAGAATAAGGGAGAAAATAAAAAAGGGAGTGTCTTTTGGCACTCCCTTATCTGTTCAATTTATCCCTGTAATCCATTTGCCTGTCGGATCATATCTTCAACGACGATATCAAAAATCTCACCAACGGAACTGCAATATTCCAGTATTTTCCAAGGCTCGTTGGTATGAAAATGAATTTTTATCAGGTCTTCATCACCGGCTGCGATGAGGCTGTTCCCTTCAAAATGTTCTGTGATATAGTCGGATATTTCATCCTCATCCAGATCGCGGTCGCGTCTTTCGATCAGGAGCTGTGTATCATAACGATAAGCGAACTGATCGTCTTCTGCATCAATAGACTGTATTCCCATTTTATTGTCCTCCGTTATAAAATCTGTGGCAGTGTCGGTCACTGCTTTTTATGCCAAAGTATACAGGAGAAGCTGCCAGTGGCAGGCTCTCTGTATCATGTGCTCCGGTGGGGAACAAATGATTCGTAAACAGTATAGCATAAAATAAAAGAGAATGAGAAAATTCTTTTCTTTTTGTGCGGATTCATTTGACAGGCACAGAGGAAAAGGTTATAATTCAAACTGTTTGAATTGAAAGCATTTAACACTGGAATGTGCTGAAGTACATTCGAGGGTTGAAGAAATAACAGCAGGAGAGAAAAGAAATGGATGATTCATTGCATTACCTTATTATGGCAAATCAGATGCTGGTGCAGAAGGCATTACTCTATAAACTAAAAGATACGGGGCTTACCATCGGCCAGCCGAAGATTCTCGATTACTTAAGCAGGCATAACGGAAGTAATCAAAAGGAGATTGCGAAAGCATGTTTCCTGGAGGCGGGATCTTTGACGACGATCCTTAATAAGATGGAAGAAAAGGGACTGATCCGCCGTCAGATACTCAATGGTAACAGACGGAGTTTTCATATTTTTATGACAGAGGAAGGAAAGAAAAAGCAACAGTTGGTCAGCGAGGCATTTTCTGAGATTGAAGGGAAGGCAGTGGAAGGTATTTCAAAGGAAGAAATAGAAGGCTTTCTGGCAGTATATCAGAAAATCTATGCAAATCTGTTGGATGAAGCAGATCTGCTTTCTATAAATAAAAAGAGTGGTCAGTAAGAAAAATCTATTGAAGGATGAGAAAAGACAGGAGAGAGATTATGAACAAATTAAAGAGGTACATATTATTTTTAATCGGGCTATTTGTAAATGCACTGGGAGTCAGTCTGGTGACAAAAGCGAGTCTCGGTACGTCACCAATCTCATCGATCCCATATGTATTAAGCCTGAATTTCCCATTTACACTGGGAAATTTTACGATCGTGTTCAGTATTTTGCTGATTGTATTACAGATTCTGATTTTAAGAAAGAATTTTAAACTTGAGAATATTCTGCAGATACCGGTTTCCATCGCATTTGGATATTTTATTGATCTGACAATGTATATGTTATTTTGGAACAACGAAGATTGTCTTTGATTCGTCGATGGCGATCATTGCAGGGGTTCTTTCTTTTGTATTTTCAGGAAAATTAAATGGAGTCCGGGAAGGTACGATCATTGCAGCATTGCTGGTTGGATTTATTGCCAGACTGCTTGGAAAAAGGCTGGAGTTTATCAAACCATATCTGTTCTTGGAAGAGAACGGAGAAGGCGGACAGGTACTGGCTTCTGCAGCAGATGCAGAAAATGCTCCGGTGGCAGATGGTATAACAGGAAAACAGACAGAAAAGCAGGAAGCAGATGGGATTCATAAGAATGTGATCGTGATCGGAAGACAGTACGGATGTGGCGGACATGATATAGGAAAGAAGCTGGCAGAAAAATTCGGTTATGAATTTTATGATCAGGAAATTATTAAGATGATCGCCGGTACAACAGGTATGACATCCGAGTTTATCCGTCGGAAAGAAGAGACTATGACGAACAGTTTGTTGTATGATTTTGTAAATCAGATGTATCTTTATGGAAAGGAGGAAGAGGCTCCGAAAGATAAGATTTTTGAAGCAGAATCAAAAGTGATCAGGGAGCTGGTGGCCAAAGGAAAATGTGTGATCATTGGAAGGTGTTCGGATTATGTATTGCGTGAAAATGAGAAGACTTTAAAACTGTTCTTCACTGCACCATTGGAAGTAAGGGCAAAACGGATTATGGAGCGTCTGAATATCAGTAAGAAAGAAGCTGAACAGGTGATCCGGAAAGAGGACAGACGCCGTGCAGATAATTACCGTTACTATACAGGACGGGTGTGGGGATCAGCGGCAAATGTTGACCTTACATTTAATACAGCTATGGGTTATGATACAGGGGCTGATCCAGACATTACTGGTACGTCTGCCGCTGGCATACTTTATGAGTATTTAGCCAGATGCGAGTCTGACAAAGATCGGACTGGCAGCACCGGTATCTACGACAGTCGGAGTGCTTCTGAATCTTGGATTTTATCTGTATCTGAATCATAGAGAATCGAAAGCATAGAAAATCTGGAGCGTAGAAAATCTGGATCATAGAGAAAGTATAAGGACTGGGAAATGAGAGATTCTCCAGTCCTTTTGTCATATTTCTTTTTCACTGACCGGTCGGTCAGTCAAATAATGTCGAGGCATCCGGGTTTTCATAAAAATCAAAGCACATCAGAATCTGTTCTTTCGTGGTCTTTTCAACAGCCAGGTCTTCCGGGAGAGATGCACGGTCAAAAAGTCCGATTTCCGTGGTCTCGATATTTGTTTCAAATGTTCCGCTTTCATACCGGCAGAGCATAAAGGTCTTTATGACTCCATAGGCATGGTTCAGAACATTATGTTTTCGCCAGTCCTGAACAGCGATAAGCTTTTCAGAGTGTACGGTATAACCGGTTTCTTCAAGAACCTCTTTCTCGGTGTTGGATGCGATGGACTGATCTACATCGCACCATCCACCGGGGAGCGACCAGGTACCGTTATTTTCATGGACGAGAAGGATTTTCCCGTCAATAAAAACCGCTGCACGGGTATCAATTTTCGGGGTTTGATAGCCGCTTTCATTACAGAATAAACCGTATATTTTTTCAATGGGGAGATCCGTCTTTGCAGCCATCATTTCAGCAGCAATTTCTCTTAATTCGTTGTAGCGTTCTTTATCATATTTATCTTTTCCGTACTGGAGTCCGGCCTGTGCGATACTCTGAATACGGATGGCAAAGTTTAACCACTGATCGTTCATAAAATTTCCTCCTTTTCACTGAGTAAGTCATGCATAAATCTCTTTTCTTTTTGTGGAAAATGCCTTACTGTAGTCCGAAAATTATTTCCGGATCATGAGATACAATGGAATCCTCAGATCAGTCCATGAGTCAGGCAATAATCGTAAATGCCATCCTCGGCAACATCTTTGCAGATCTCATCGGCAATTTCTTTTAACTGAGGGGAAGCATTTCCCATGGCAACACCTGTTCCTACAGAAAGAAGCATTTCAATATCATTGTTCCCGTCACCAAAGGCGAGGGCTTCGGATTTGTCTAAATGGTAGTATTCCAGTACTTTCTGGATGCCGATGCCCTTACCGCCATTGGCGGGAATGATATCAACTGCACGATCCCACCAGGCAGCGATCTTTGCACCATCTACGTCTTTTAAAATGGCGGAATAGTCGGTTTCGCGGCAACCAAGTAAAAGCTGATAAACTTCTTCGTTGGAAACCTGCTCAAAATCTTCTGCAACTGTTAATTGTAAATGAGCGATGGAGTAATAATCCGACAGATCCATATCAAATCCATTGGCAGCCAGCCGGTTTTTCGTGGCAACAGCGACCGGACGTCCGAGACTGTCAGCATTGCGGATGAGCTTTTGAACATCAGCCGGGCTGATCGGGTTACTGAAGATCGTTTCTGTATCGTTATAGCACAGAGAACCATTGAAAGTCAGGAATGTATCAAAATCAATCCCACTGAAATCGGGAAGGCTGACCGGTGTTCGCCCGGTTGCAATGCAGAGCTTAATTCCGTTTGCTTTCAGGCGGTTCAGTACTTCAACTGTTTTTTCAGAAAGTTCTTTTGCCTGCAGTCTGAGCAGTGTACCGTCAATATCAAAGAAAATAATCTTAATTTTTCTCATAAAATTCTCCTGTATTATGAATGTTATTATTATCCTTTTATCATTATAACGTAATTAGTCCGTAATAACTATAACGGTTCTGCATATTTCTATTAAAATGGTGCCAGAAAAATTTTTATTACCTTAGCAGAACATAAAAAGTTATCCACAACTTATCGACAAAAAAGTTGAGTTATGGACAAAAAACACATTGTAATTTTACATATCCTCAAGTATTCTATAAGCACTCCAATCTATCTGGGAGTATCTGAATTCAGAAACCGGTCAAATGCTTTCGATCGAAGCATAGATCCTACGTAACCAAAATAAAAAGAACAGGAGAAGATTGCCTATGAAGAATAAATTACAAAAATATTTTCCGATGATTCGGACGAAAGGAGAGGTACTTGAAGCAATAAAAAATAAGAAAGAACTCTGGGAAATCTTTTGCAGTTGGAAAGAAGAATACCAGCAGGAATACCTGGAAGTGTGTACTGGTGTCAGGGGGCTGAAACTTCTGTATGATACCTATTTTAAAGCAATTATGAATCCGGATACAAAACCGGAGAGACTGAATGATTTCTTATCGGAGGTTCTTGGGAAAAAAGTGAAAATCTTAAAAGTTCTTCCAAATGAAGCAACAAGGATAGCGGCAGAAAGTTCGCTGTTAGTTATGGATATTGTTGTTCAGCTGGAGGATGGAAGTATTGCCAATGTGGAAGTGCAGAAACTGGGGTATCGGTTTCCGGGTGAAAGAAGTGCCTGCTATTCAGCAGATCTTTTGCTCAGGCAGTACAAAAGAGTACGTGAAGAACTGGGGGTCGCTTTTAGTTATAAGGATATTAAAAAAGTTTATACGATTGTTTTGTTTGAGACAAGTAATAGGTTCTATAAAAATTTTTCAAGAGAAATATATCTTCATCGTTTCCATCAGACAAGTGATACGGGATTGGAAACAAATCTTCTTCAGGAATATATTTTCATATGCCTTGACATTTTTAGTGACATCATTCAGAATGAAGACAGAAAAATACAGAACAGACTAGAAGAATGGCTCGTATTTCTAAGCCAGGATGATCCGGAGATGATTTTGAAATTACTGAAGCAGAATCCGGGATTTCAGAAGATTTATGAGGAAGTCTACGGTCTGTGTCTGAACAGTGAGAGGATGGTAGGAATGTTTTCAAAAGAGTTGGAAATTCTGGATCGGAATACAGTTAAGCTGATGATTGATGAGATGGAAGAGGAAGTGGCAGAGACTAAGAAGCGTGCTGATGAAGCAGTAAGAGAAGCCGAAAAGAAGGCAGATGAAGCAGTAAGAGAAGCCGAAAAGAAGGCAGATGAAGCTGAAAAAAAGGTAGCAGAACTGGAAGAAAAGCTCCGGAAACTGGAGGAAAAGCTGGCGGAGGATTCTATAGAATAGCAAGTGTTTTCTGAAGGTTCAAAAGAGGAGCTGGCAGAGGAGTTTGTAAACAGCCAGAAAAGTTTTCTGCGTAGTTTCAGGTTCTTTGTTAAATCCATTTCAAAGAAATTTAAATGCTTGTAAGATTGATTGTTCTGCTCTGAAAATGATGTTATATTGAGACCGCTTTAGAGAAAAGGGAAGCAGAAAAAGTGATGGGATCGACATCAGGAGGAGAAAAAATGAAAGCAAAAAATCTTACGACAAAAGTCAGTGTCACAGCTCTGGCGGTTTTACTTGGAGCAGGGTACACGTTGAATGCAGTACCGGCTTTAATGGTACCGGCAGTAGTGCATGCAGAGACACAGAATGAAGAGTCTTCTACAACAGTAGTCAATGAAAATACAGTATGGAATTATTTAGATGATAATACAGATCCGGCTGCAGGAATGGCATCGTTGACAGCCTGGACAGAAAAAGGTTTTGACGATACTGCATGGAAGAAGGCAGCGGGGAAATTTGGGGCAAAGAGAGGAGTACTGACTTCCTTTGATGGCTTTACACCGACGGTTCTGCTTCAGCAGTATATTGATCAGACCACGACAGATGTTCCGACGTTTTTTTTCAGAACTAAATTTAATATAACGAATCTGAATCAGCTTACATCCATTACAGGAACCTTGTTTCATGATGATGCAGTAGCTGTCTACATGAACGGACATCTCGTGAAATCAGTGGATATGCCGGCAGATGCTCAGACAGGCAATCTCTTTTATGCGGGCGTTTCGGCAGGAGCACCGAAGCAGGCAGATCTGAATCTGACGAAAGAGGATATAAAAGATTTTCTTACAGAGGGAGAAAATATCCTTTCTGTAGAGCTTCATAACGATCGGGAGTCAAGTTCCGACATTTATTTTGAGTTTCAGAATCTTACATTAAATTATAATGAGACAACAGATGGAAATGGTTCGGAAACACCGGTAACACAGAAATCGGTATTCCTTACAGTCGGTAGTGACACATCCAGTCAGGGAGTAACATGGTATGCGGATACAGCGGAGGCAGGAGAAGTGCAGTATGCAGTAAAATCAGGTGCTGCATTCCCGGAAAAATATCAGACAGCAAAGGCGGTATCAGGAGCAGCAAATGATCAGGGATTTTATTCCAATCAGGCAACACTGACCGGACTTCAGCCGGGAAGTGAATATGTATACAGGGTGGTAAATGGAACGACAGTCAGTGATACCTACACGTTTAAGACCGGAGTGAATGATGGCTCTTACAGCTTTGCATTTGTGGGAGATCCACAGATCGGTGCGGGTGGAAACGTGGCAAGTGATACGGAAGGATGGAATAAGACGATCGATGTTATTACATCAAAGCTGAACCCGGATTTCCTTCTCTCAGCAGGAGATCAGGTCAATACTGCAAGTAATGAAACCCAGTATGCAGGCTATCTTAATGGAGCGTTCACATCTCTGCCGAGTGCTACGTCCATCGGAAATCACGACAGTAGTTCCGCTGCTTATAGCGAACATTTTAATCTTCCGAATGAAAGTGATGATAAAGGTGTGACCAGGGCAGGCTCAGATTACTGGTTTGTGTATGAGAATACATTATTTATTGACATCAACTCCAACAACCGTTCCACAGCGGAGCACAAAGCGTTTATTGAAGAAGCAATCGCAGCAAATCCAGATGTGAAATGGAAGACGGTGGTATTTCATCACTCCATTTATTCAACTGCAAGTCATGTAAATGATTCTGACATTATTACGAGAAGAGAAGAACTTCCACAGGTATTTACAGACCTGGATATTGATGTGGTTCTGATGGGTCACGACCATGTCTATACAAGAACGTATATGATGAATGGATATACTCCGGATACGGCACAGGGAGAGAAGAGCAGTGTGACCAATCCGACAGGAATCCTTTATCTGACAGCAAACTCTGCCAGCGGAAGTAAATATTATGATATCAAAGCTCCGAATGCGGAATATTCAGCGAAAATGGATCAGTCCTACCGCAGAACGGTAACAGATATTGATGTAACAGATACTTCTTATACAATGACAACTTATTATGCAGACACGATGGAAGTGCTGGATCAGTTTACGATCAATAAGACAGACTCTTCTGCATTACAGGAACTGGTCAGTGGGACAGAGGCAAAGAATCTGAAAGAAGCAGATTATACAGCAGAGAGCTGGGGCGTATTCCAGAGTGCATATGAAAATGCAAAAGCAGTGCTTGCAAATGCAGATGCAACGCAGGCAGAAATTGATGCTGCCCGTGAAACACTGGAAAATGCACTGGCTGGTCTGAAGACTCCGGCGAAAGAGGATGGAAAAGAAAATCCTGGAAATAACAGCGGAAGTAACGGAGATGTCAATGGCGGAAATGCCAATGCCGGGACAAATAATGACGGTCAGACAGCCGATCCTGGTACGAAAAAACCAGGTACTCCAAAGAAAGAAAATGTAAATGATACTTCCGTGAAGAAGACAGGAAAGACAGCGACCGTTAAAACCGGAGATGCAACAGATGTGGCAGCAGCAGGACTGATGATGCTGGCAGCAGGCAGTGTTGTGGTTGTCTATGTGACAAGAAAGAGAGAAAATTAAAAAAGACAGAGAAGGACAGGATGAACGGATATGCTGAGAAAAATAAGAGAAGACAGTCTGGTTCTCGGAATCATTTTTCTCACTGTACTGCTGGTGATGCTGCTACAGAATTTCGGATATAAATCCTATTCAAGATACGTTACAGATACGCTCCACTACGATCAGGGAATCGTAGTGGAGATTTCTGATGAAGACATTGAATATGATAAAAGCCTGAAAATCTATCTTGGCACGCAGAATCTGAAAGTGAGAATGACGGAAGGAACAGAAAAAGGAACGGTCATAGAAGTAACAAATTATCTGACAAAGACGCATAATGTTGTTGCTAAAGTAAATATGCCTCTGATCATTAATGTAGATCAGCCGGATGAAGTTGAGCCGTATTATACGGTATTTAATTACGACCGCCGGTTTGCCATGCTGGCATGTGCTGCAGTTCTTGTGGCTGCAATCATCTGCATTGGCGGTGGCAAGGGAATCCGGGCAGTCTTAGGATTGCTGTATTCTTTGTTTGTTGTGATCGGCTTTTTACTGCCGGCAGTTTTTTCAGGATGGTCGCCGATATGGACAAGTATTCTGGCAGCAGTACTTTCTACAGCGGTTACACTTCTGCTGTTAAATGGACAGAGTAAAAAGACTGCGGCTGCGATTCTGGCCACTATGATCGGAATGTTCTTTTCGCTGGCATTCTATACTGTGATGTCAGTATTGCTCCACATTGATGGATTCAGCAGTTCGGAAGCGGAAGGGCTGATCCTCATAAATGAAGGAACAGGCTTACAGATCCATGATGTACTGTTTGCAGGAGTTCTGATCTCTTCTTTGGGGGCGATCATGGATGTTGGAATGTCGATTGTTTCTGCACTTTATGAAGTTTATTTACATAATCCGACACTGACAGCCAAAGAAATTTTTCAATCCGGGATTGAGATCGGAAAGGATATGATCGGAACAATGACGAATACCCTGATTCTGGCATTTACGGGCAGTGCTTTGATCAGCCTTCTGGTATTTATCTCCTATCAGGTACAGTTCAATCAGCTTTTCAATTCTAATTATCTGAGTATTGAGATTGCACAGGGGCTTTGCGGAACTTTCGGGATCGTTCTGACAATCCCGGCAGCATCTGCAATTATGGCGGTTCTGCTGGCAGGAAGAAAAAAGAACGACAAGGCATCGGAGAGAATGGAAACAGAATAAGAAAATATAAAGAGATAAAAGCAGATCAATATAAAAATGAAGAGAAGGTACGGAGAAGTAAGAAGATGGTGGCATTTTTCACAAACATTTAACTTTTCCGTACTATTTTTTGTAAAAACATCTGTCTTGTCACCTGTAAACTACAGTGCTATAATTTACGCTGATCCAAAACTTATGAAAAATAAAATTGACAGAAAAGTAAAAATTGAAAAAGGCAGAGAGGTGCAGATATGACGATCAAAGAAGAGATAGGGCAGTTGAAAAAAGAAAAAGATGCGGTGATTCTGGCTCATTATTATGTAAGACCTGAGATCCAGGAGATAGCAGATTACATAGGAGATTCCTTTTATCTGAGCAAGGTGGCAGTAGGCCTGAAAGAAAAGACGATTGTATTTTGCGGAGTTTCCTTTATGGGTGAGAGTGCCAAGATCCTGAACCCGGAAAAGACGGTTCTGATGCCAGATATGGCAGCAGATTGCCCGATGGCACATATGGCATCCCCTGAAACGATCGAGAAAGTGCGTGCGGAGTATGATGATCTTGCGGTAGTCTGTTATATTAATTCAACTGCAGAATTGAAACGTCATTCTGATGTATGCGTTACTTCTGCAAATGCAGTAAAGATCGTAAAGAACCTTCCGAATAAAAATATTTTCTTTATCCCGGATCGCAACCTGGCACATTATATTGCAGGACTTGTACCGGAAAAGCATTTTATTTATAATGAAGGATTCTGCATCGTACATGAGTATATGGAAGTAGAAGAAATTCAGGATGCGAAGAAAGCACACCCGGATGCAGAAGTGCTGGCACACCCGGAATGTCCGCAGGCAGTTCTGGAACTGGCAGATTATATCGGAAGTACAACCGGAATCATCAATTATGCGGGAGAGACGGATGCACAGGAGATGATCATCTGTACGGAGAGTGGTGTCCTGTATGAACTGGAGAAACGGTATCCTGAAAAGAAATTCTATTTTACAGAAACGCTTCCTGTATGCAGAAATATGAAAAAAGTGACGTTGGAAAAGATTCTTCATGTCTTAAAGACCGGGGAAAATGAAGTTTTTGTGGATGATGCACTTCGGGAAGAATCCAAAAAACCTTTGGAGAGAATGTTAGAACTGGCAAAATAAGAGCCGGAAGAATGGAGTTTGTTATGAAAATGAAAGCAGATGCAGTGATCGTAGGAACAGGTGTGGGAGGACTTTTCAGTGCGTTGAATCTTCCCAGAGATAAAAAGATCATCATGATCACAAAGTCAGATTTAGAGAGCAGTGATTCATTTCTTGCACAGGGTGGAATCTGTATGCTTCATGATGAGGATGATTACGACAGTTATTTTGAAGATACAATGAAAGCGGGACATTATGAGAACAGGAAAGAATCAGTAGATATTATGATCCGCAGTTCCAGAGAGATCATTCAGGATCTGATCGGATATGGTGTTGAATTTCAGAAAGAGTCAGATGTTCCGGAAGGTAATTCTGCTGAAGAAGGAAATCAGGAAAAAGGAAGAGAGCCGGAAACAGATAAGCCGTTGGAAGAAATCTATGCATTTACAAGAGAAGGGGCCCATTCCAGACCGAGAATCCTTTTCCATGAGGATGTTACAGGAAAAGAAATTACAAGTAAGCTGCTTGCACAGGTGAAGAAGCTTGCGAATGTGGAAATTTACGAATATACTACAATGACAGACATTATTGTGGAAGATGGAGTCTGCAGGGGAATTTACGCAAAGGATCAGAACGGTCAGGAACTGGAGATTTATGCAGATAATACGATCTGGGCAAGCGGTGGAATTGGAGGAAGATATCAGCATTCTACCAATTTCCCACATCTGACAGGGGATGCACTGGATATTTCTGAAAAGCATGGAATCCGTCTGGAGCATCTGGATTATGTGCAGATCCACCCGACAACACTGTATTCCACAAAGCCGGGAAGACGTTTCCTGATTTCGGAATCCGTCCGGGGAGAGGGTGCGATCCTTTTAGATAAGAATAAAGAACGATTTGTAAATGAACTTCTTCCGCGTGATGTGGTAACAGAAGAGATCCGGAGACAGATGAAGAAAGACGGAACAAATCATGTATGGCTTTCCATGGAACGGATTGATAAAGATACAATACTGAATCATTTCCCGAATATTTACCATCATTGTCTAGAAGAAGGATATGATGTGACGAAGGAATGTATCCCGGTTGTTCCTGCACAGCATTATTTTATGGGAGGAGTATGGGTTGATTCTGACAGTAAGACTTCGATGGATCATCTTTTTGCTGTGGGAGAGACAAGCTGTAACGGAGTGCATGGAGCAAACCGGCTGGCAAGCAATTCGCTGTTGGAGAGTCTGGTGTTTGCGAAGCGTGCGGCAAAGAAAATTGGAGGAGAACAGGTATGAATACAATTACAATGACACTTCAGGTAGATCATCTGATCCTGGAGGCTTTAAAAGAAGATATTTCCAGTGAGGACGTTAGTACGAATGCGGTGATGAAGGAGTATGTCAAAGGAGAAGTAGAACTGATCTGCAAGCAGGACGGTATTATTGCAGGACTGGATGTATATCGCAGGGTCTTTGAATTGCTGGATGATAAGACGGAGACAGAATTTTACTGTAAAGACGGCGATGAAGTCAAAAATGGTCAGTTGATGGGCAAGGTGACCGGTGATATCCGGGTTCTCCTTTCAGGAGAGCGTGTGGCTCTGAACTATTTGCAGAGAATGAGCGGAATTGCAACCTATACACACTCCGTAGCGGCTCTGCTGGAAGGAAGTAAGACAAAACTTCTTGATACAAGAAAGACAACACCGAACATGAGGATTTTTGAAAAATATGCAGTCCGTGTCGGTGGCGGTTACAATCATCGGTATAATCTTTCAGACGGAGTACTTCTGAAGGACAATCACATCGGTGCAGCAGGTAGTGTTACGGCAGCAGTCAAAATGGCAAAGGAATATGCACCGTTTGTCCGAAAGATTGAGATCGAGGTTGAAAATCTGGCAATGGTAAAAGAGGCAGCAGAGGCAGGAGCAGACATCATTATGCTGGATAATATGTCAACGGAAGATATGAGCGAGGCAATCCGGATCATTGACGGAAGAGCAGAGACAGAGTGTTCAGGAAATGTGACAAAGGAAAATATCGGCAGACTGACAGCACTTGGAGTTGATTATATTTCCAGTGGAGCATTGACGCATTCTGCACCGATACTTGACATTTCCATGAAAAATCTTCATGCTATAAATTAAGAAGAGAAACCACAGTAGTAGAAAGGAAGAGGTATGATGACAGGATCAGAACGAAGAACTGCCATTATAAATCAGATAAAGAACAGCACCGTCCCTGTATCCGGGAAAGCACTGGCAGCACAGTATGCAGTGAGCCGTCAGGTGATCGTGCAGGATATTGCACTGATCCGTGCTGCAGGACATGAGATCATTTCCACTAACAGGGGCTATCTTCTCAATGAGGATGCATCCGTACAGCGGACATTTAAGGTAAAGCATACGGATGCCCAGGTAGAAGAAGAATTATATTCTATTGTGGATCTCGGAGGAAGTGTAAAAAATGTCATGGTAAACCACAGGGCCTATGGACATATGGAAGCGGAGCTGAATATTACTTCCAGGCGTAAGGCAGCGGAATTTTTAGATGATATCAAGACGGGAAAATCCAGTCCGTTAAAGAATATTACCTCAGATTATCATTACCATGTAGTGGAGGCTGACAGTGAGGAAACCCTGGATATGATCGAGGCTGCACTCCGGGAGAAAGGATTTCTTCTGGAACAGGAAGAATGGGAAAAAAAGCAGTATTACGTATAACGAAAGAAAGAGAGGTCAGACATCAGGAACCGGTGTCTGACCTCTTGACATCTTCGGGAATATTCTGCAAAATAAGAATTGATAAAGTGAAAGAAAAGAGATTTTCCGTCGTATCATACGACAGGATGGAGTTATATATATGGAAGAAATAAAAAAGCTTCTGAAGGAAGTTTTAAATAGAGAATTTATACGTGCGGTCATCAGCAGTCCAAAGGAAAAAGAAGGAACTGCGGTGCTGCTGGAGTGTGGAACAGAACCGGTTCAGGGGATTTTGAAGATAAAAGTACGTCCGCTGGAAACAAGAGGGGAATTGATGTTCCAATTAGAAGCGTTTACGAAGACGCAGGCATTTCACCGAAATTTAAATCCCGAAGCGGCGGGTGAGATCCTGGCTGTAGTGATGGAGCGTTTTGGACAGATGCAACTGGAAACGGTGAGTCAGGACTGTACAGTGCTGATCAGTAAAAAGGGAAAGGTGACGATCCGCAGAAAGCAGAAAAAGATCAGAGCAAAGGCGGCAGACCTGTCCCATAACCGCAAAAAGCGGTATATTCTGGAAGAAGGAGTGAAAGTTCCGTTTCTGCAGGATCTTGGAGTTATGACGCAGGACGGGAAAATCGTGCATACAAGATTTGATAAGTTCCGGCAGATCAACCGATTCCTGGAATTTATCGAAGATATCCTGCCGCAGCTTGACAGGGGAAGAGAGCTGACGATCCTGGATTTTGGCTGTGGGAAGTCGTATCTTACTTTTGCGATGTATTATTATCTGCATGAATTGAAAAAATATGACATACGCATTATAGGACTGGATCTGAAGAGTGAGGTGATCCGGCACTGCAATGAGCTGGCAGAGAAGTACGGATATGAAAAGCTTCAGTTTTTAGAGGGAGGAAACTTTAAGTAATCAAAATCATTGTCGATAGTGATTAAATGTGTTAAAATATACTCATGGAGGATATTGTTATGAACACATCTAATATCACTAATTACAAACCAAAAGATTTTGC
>OGUJ01000777.1_pt1 | contig 22083 bp, 18 predicted proteins | sample 1573661 | NCBI WGS metagenome assembly OGUJ01 (sample SAMEA2581933, study PRJEB24529) | metagenome | biome: Human gut stool | place: China | collected 2011
GTCGGAAGAAGGTTTCGCCCGCGAGAACGCCGCCGGTATCCCGCTCTCCGCCGCCGAGCGTAACTACAAAGATCCGAACCACAAACCGGAGCTGGTTTTTGCCCTGACGCCGTTCCTGGCGATGAATGCATTTCGCGAGTTCAGCGAGATTGTCACCCTGCTGCAGCCGGTGGCTAGCGCGCATCCGGCAATCGGCGCCTTCCTGCAGCAGCCGGACGCGACTCACCTGAGCCAGCTGTTTGCCAGCCTGCTAAATATGCAGGGTGAGGAAAAGGCCAAGGCGCTGCAGGTGCTGCGCGACGTACTGGCCCGTGAACAAGGCGAACCGTGGCAGACAATCCGCCTGATCGCGGAATTCTATCCGGACGACAGCGGCCTCTTCTCCCCGCTGCTGCTGAACGTGGTGAAGCTGAACCCAGGCGAAGCGATGTTCCTGTTTGCTGAAACGCCGCACGCCTATCTGCAGGGGGTGGCGCTGGAGGTGATGGCCAACTCGGATAACGTACTGCGCGCCGGCCTGACGCCGAAATACATTGATATTCCTGAGCTGGTTGCTAACGTCAAGTTCGAGGCTAAACCGGCGGGTGAGCTGTTGACCCAGCCGCAGCGTCACGGCGCGGAACTCGACTTCCCGATCCCGGTGGAAGATTTTGCCTTCTCCCTGCATGACCTCTCCGCCGAGGCCAGCGATTTGGCCCAGGCAAGCGCGGCGATCGTGTTCTGCGTCGACGGCGAAGCCGTACTGCGCAAAGGCGACCAGAGCCTGACCCTCAAGCCGGGCGAGTCGGCCTTCGTGGCCGCCAGTGAATCGCCGGTGCAGGTCAGCGGCCGCGGCCGCGTGGCGCGCGTTTTCAATAAGCTCCAGTAAGCGACTGTCCCTTCAGGTCGCGCTTACTGTTGGTGATAACTCAGCCAGGCGGTCTCTCCGCCTGGCTTCATTTATGGATAAATGCTATGAAAAAATCGCTGGTCGCAGCAGGAGTCATCGTGGCGCTGGGCGTGGTATGGACAGGCGGCGCCTGGTTCACTGGTAAACAGCTGGAAGGCCGGATCGCCGATATGGTGCAGCAGGCAAACGCCCAGCTGCGCAGCAGCGCGCCGGAGTCAGGTCTGGAGCTGAGCTATCAGGACTACCAGCGCGGGCTGTTCAGCAGCCATCTGCAGCTGGTGGTGAAGCCGATCGCCGGTCAGGCTAACGGCTGGCTGGCCGCCGGTCAGAGCGTGGTGCTTGACGAAGTGGTCGATCATGGCCCCTTCCCGCTGGCCTCGTTAAAAGCCTTTAATCTGGCGCCGGCAATGGCTTCCGTCCACACCACGCTGGTGAAAAACGACGCCAGCCAGGCGCTGTTCGAGATAGCCAAAGGCGACACCCCCTTTACCGTCGATACGCGCATTGCCTACAGCGGCGACAGCCAGTCGGCTATCGTCCTTAACGCCCTCGACTACGCTAAAGGCGATGAGAAAGTCACCTTCAGCGGCGGTCAGTTCGCTTAAGAAGCGTTTTTTCTCTTCGCTATTGAAAGTCGCGCGACCAGACTCGATACGCTGTTGGATCCAGCGTTTTTCTTCGGTGCTGGTAATGTGCATATACTCGGCACCAATCGGGCCGCAGTAGGTTTGCTTGAGGGCTTCCAGCAGCTCGCCGAGTTTCATGGTTTCTTTGCCGCTGGCAAATGAACCGACGTTGAAGGTCTCCTGGAAGTCTGCTTCGGTCAGATCGTGGAAAGACGGATCCAGATCGGCCACTTTATCTTGCTGCCACAGTCCCAGCGGATCGAGATTCGCATGCTGGTGACCACGGAAGCGGTATGCGTTAATGAGCTGCAGGACTTTAACCTGCTTCACATTGGTGTCAGGGTCGGAGATCGTTGAAGAGTAACGTGAAGCGTCTTTCGCCAGGCGGCGGAAATATTCACGCGTTTGAGAGTGGAATTGATCCGGTTTGACTCCCGTACCAGGTAACTGCTGGAACGTCGAACGCCAGTTAGCGTCAACCGAGTCAGGATCGGTTAAGAAGTCTTCATAGAGCTGTTCTATCCAGCTCTGGTTTGCGCCAGAGAGGTAAGAAGAGTCCAACCAGGCTTTCAAAGCGCTGTTCTGCATCGTGATCCCTTAAGCATCTTTTTTATGCTTACTTCGCCGTGGATACTACCACGCACAGTTATGTGCGTGCCGGGGTTCACTTGCGAGCTCTTGTCTACGTAGTGGCTCGCGAAGGAACCTTTAAAAACTGTCTTAGTGTCAGGGGCAGTTTTTAAAGATTTCCTGCATTTCTTTGTTACGCCTGATGCGCTGCGCTTATCAGGCCTACGGGTAATGACTTGTAGGCCGGATAAGGCGTTCACGCCGCATCCGGCACTGGTTGCCTGATGCGACGCTTGCGCGTCTTATCAGGCCTACGGTTTACGCATTACGTTGCAACAACATCGACTTGATATGGCCGATGGCGCGCGTCGGGTTCAGCCCCTTCGGACATACACTGACGCAGTTCATGATGCTGTGACAGCGGAATACACTGAATGCATCGCTCAAACCGTCGAGGCGGCTGTCAGTCTCGGTATCACGGCTATCGATCAGGAAACGATATGCCGCTAACAAGCCTGCCGGGCCGATAAACTTATCGGGATTCCACCAGAAAGACGGACAAGAGGTTGAACAACATGCGCAGAGAATACATTCATACAGCCCGTCGAGTTTTTCGCGCTGCTCTGGCATCTGTAAATGCTCGCGAGCTGGCGGATTTTGTCCATTATTCAACAGGTAAGGCTTAATTTTCTCATATTGCGCATAGAATTGTCCCATGTCTACCACCAAATCGCGGATCACCGGTAAACCTGGCAGCGGGCGAATCACAATCTTCTTGCCCGGCTGGTTGAGTGCCGAAATCGGGGTAATACAGGCCAGACCATTCTTGCCGTTCATGTTCAGACCGTCGGAACCGCACACACCTTCACGGCAGGAGCGGCGGAACGACAGGCTGGGATCTTTCTCTTTCAGCTGGATAAGCGCATCCAGCAACATCATGTCGCGACCTTCTTCCGCTTCCAGGGTGTAATCCTGCATACGCGGAGCATCATCAACATCCGGGTTATAGCGATAAATTGAAAACTCGAGTTTCATTTTCCTGTCTCCGCATTAGTAAGTACGAATCTTCGGCGGGAATGCCGGGCGCAGTTTCGGTTCCATGTTGACGCTTCGGCGCGTCATGGATTCCGACTCTGGCAGATACAGGGAGTGGCACAGCCAGTTTTCATCATCACGATCCGGGAAGTCGAAGCGGCTATGCGCGCCACGGCTTTCGGTACGGAAGTTGGCAGAAACAGCCGTTGCATACGCCGTTTCCATCAGGTTATCCAGTTCCAGGCACTCAACGCGCTGGGTGTTGAACTCGCTGGAGGTATCGTCGAGACGGGCGTTTTTCAGGCGCTCGCGGATCACTTTCAGTTGCTCCAGACCTTTGTGCATCGCATCGCCTTCGCGGAACACCGAGAAGTTATGCTGCATACATTCCTGCAGCGCTTTGCGAATCGCCACCGGATCTTCACCAGAGCGGGTGTTGTTCCAGCGGTTGAGGCGATCCAGCGAGCCTTCGATATCGGATTCGCTAGCGTCGCGCAGCGTGCCCTGCTCGGCAATGGATTCCTGCAGATGCAAGCCCGCCGCGCGGCCGAAGACCACCAGGTCGAGCAGCGAGTTGCCGCCCAGACGGTTAGCGCCGTGTACCGATACACAAGCGATTTCACCAACGGCAAACAGTCCCGGAACAACCACATCTTCGCCTTTCTCGTTCACCGTCAGCGCCTGACCGGTCACTTTGGTCGGAATACCACCCATCATGTAGTGACAGGTTGGGATAACCGGAATCGGCTCTTTCACCGGATCAACGTGAGCGAAGGTACGGGAGAGTTCCAGAATACCCGGCAGACGGGATTCGAGAACTTCTTTACCCAGGTGGTCGAGTTTCAGTTTCGCATGTGGCCCCCACGGACCATCACAGCCGCGACCTTCACGGATTTCGATCATGATGGAACGCGCCACCACGTCACGGCCCGCCAGGTCTTTGGCGTTCGGCGCATAACGCTCCATAAAGCGTTCGCCATGTTTGTTCAGCAGATAACCGCCTTCACCACGGCAACCTTCGGTGACCAGTACGCCCGCACCGGCAATGCCGGTCGGGTGGAACTGCCACATTTCCATATCCTGCACCGGCACGCCGGCGCGGATGGCCATCCCGACGCCGTCACCCGTATTGATGTGGGCGTTGGTGGTGGACTGATAAATACGCCCTGCCCCGCCAGTCGCCAGCACGGTAGCGCGGGCTTTGAAATAAACCACTTCACCGGTTTCGATGCACAGTGCGGTACAACCCACCACCGCGCCATCCTGGTTTTTCACCAGATCCAGCGCATACCACTCGGAGAAAATGGTGGTGTGGTTTTTCAGGTTCTGCTGATAAAGCGTGTGCAACAGTGCGTGACCGGTACGGTCAGCTGCTGCCGCAGTGCGTGCCGCCTGCTCGCCGCCGAAGTTTTTCGACTGACCGCCAAACGGACGTTGATAGATACGACCATCATCGAGACGCGAGAACGGCAGGCCCATGTGTTCGAGTTCCAGAATCGCTTCCGGCCCGGTTTTACACATATATTCAATCGCGTCCTGGTCACCGATATAGTCCGACCCTTTTACGGTGTCGTACATATGCCATTCCCAGTTATCTTCATGGGTATTACCCAGCGCAACGGTAATGCCGCCTTGCGCAGAAACGGTATGGGAACGGGTCGGGAAGACTTTAGAGAGCAGCGCACAGGTCTGGCCGCTCTGGGAAATTTGCAGCGCCGCGCGCATACCTGCGCCACCGGCACCAATCACAACTGCATCAAATTCTCTGACTGGCAATTTCATCACACACCCCACACCACAACGAATCCATAAATCACGTAAACCACCAGTGCAACGACAATCACCAGTTGCAGCATCAGGCGCAATGCCAGCGGTTTAACGTAGTCGGTCAACACCTGCCACATGCCGATCCAGGCATGAATCAAGATAGAAAACAGCGCCAGCAGGGTGAACACTTTGGTGAACGCAGAGGCGAAGAAACCGATCCAGACTTCATATGTCAGCTCGCCACTGGTAGCGAAAAAACCGACCATATAAATGATGTAGAGCGTCAGGACGATAGCGGTAGCGCGAACGAGGATGAAATCATGTACGCCATTGCGTCCTAATGCGGAGGCGTTGCTTACCATACGAGGACTCCTGCGAGAAGTGAAAGCACGACAGTAATAACAAAGGAGATTTTGGCGGAGCGTTTACCCGCTTCGAATGTTTCTTCCAGATAGCCAAAATCCATCATCATGTGGCGAATACCTACGACGACGTGATACGCCAGAGCGGTAAGGATGCCCCACATGATAAATTTGACGAAGAAGCTGCCCATAATCGCGGAAGCTTGCTCGAAACCTTCAGGGGAAGAGAGGCTGGTACCCAGAAGCCACAGCAGGATGCCCACTGCAACAAAGGTGATCACACCGGAAACGCGATGGAGAATGGACGCTATCGCCGTGATGGGGAACCGGATGGTCTGTAGGTCCAGATTAACAGGTCTTTGTTTTTTCACATTTCTTATCATGAATAACGCCCACATGCTGTTCTTATTATTCCCTGGGGACTACGGGCACAGAGGTTAACTTTCTGTTACCTGGAGACGTCGGGATTTCCTTCCTCCGGTCTGCTTGCGGGTCAGACAGCGTCCTTTCTATAACTGCGCGTCATGCAAAACACTGCTTCCAGATGCGAAAACGACACGTTACAACGCTGGGTGGCTCGGGATTGCAGGGTGTTCCGGAGACCTGGCGGCAGTATAGGCTGTTCACAAAATCATTACAATTAACCTACATATAGTTTGTCGGGTTTTATCCTGAACAGTGATCCAGGTCACGATAACAACATTTATTTAATTTTTAATCATCTAATTTGACAATCATTCAACAAAGTTGTTACAAACATTACCAGGAAAAGCATATAATGCGTAAAAGTTATGAAGTCGGTATTTCACCTAAGATTAACTTATGTAACAGTGTGGAAGTATTGACCAATTCATTCGGGACAGTTATTAGTGGTAGACAAGTTTAATAATTCGGATTGCTAAGTACTTGATTCGCCATTTATTCGTCATCAATGGATCCTTTACCTGCAAGCGCCCAGAGCTCTGTACCCAGGTTTTCCCCTCTTTCACAGAGCGGCGAGCCAAATAAAAAACGGGTAAAGCCAGGTTGATGTGCGAAGGCAAATTTAAGTTCCGGCAGTCTTACGCAATAAGGCGCTAAGGAGACCTTAAATGGCTGATACAAAAGCAAAACTCACCCTCAACGGGGACACAGCTGTTGAACTGGATGTGCTGAAAGGCACGCTGGGTCAAGATGTTATTGATATCCGTACTCTCGGTTCAAAAGGTGTGTTCACCTTTGACCCAGGCTTCACTTCAACCGCATCCTGCGAATCTAAAATTACTTTTATTGATGGTGATGAAGGTATTTTGCTGCACCGCGGTTTCCCGATCGATCAGCTGGCGACCGATTCTAACTACCTGGAAGTTTGTTACATCCTGCTGAATGGTGAAAAACCGACTCAGGAACAGTATGACGAATTTAAAACTACGGTGACCCGTCATACCATGATCCACGAGCAGATTACCCGTCTGTTCCACGCTTTCCGTCGCGACTCACATCCAATGGCAGTCATGTGTGGTATTACCGGCGCGCTGGCGGCGTTCTATCACGACTCGCTGGATGTTAACAATCCTCGTCATCGTGAAATTGCCGCGTTCCGCCTGCTGTCGAAAATGCCGACCATGGCCGCGATGTGTTACAAGTATTCCATTGGTCAGCCATTTGTTTACCCGCGCAACGATCTCTCCTACGCCGGTAACTTCCTGAATATGATGTTCTCCACGCCGTGCGAACCGTATGAAGTTAATCCGATTCTGGAACGTGCTATGGACCGTATTTTGATCCTGCACGCTGATCATGAACAGAACGCCTCCACCTCCACCGTGCGTACCGCTGGCTCTTCGGGTGCGAACCCGTTTGCCTGTATCGCAGCAGGTATTGCTTCACTGTGGGGACCTGCGCACGGCGGTGCTAACGAAGCGGCGCTGAAAATGCTGGAAGAAATCAGCTCCGTTAAACACATTCCGGAATTTGTTCGTCGTGCGAAAGACAAAAATGATTCTTTCCGCCTGATGGGCTTCGGTCACCGCGTGTACAAAAATTACGACCCGCGCGCCACCGTAATGCGTGAAACCTGCCATGAAGTGCTGAAAGAGCTGGGCACGAAGGATGACCTGCTGGAAGTGGCTATGGAGCTGGAAAACATCGCGCTGAACGACCCGTACTTTATCGAGAAGAAACTGTACCCGAACGTCGATTTCTACTCTGGTATCATCCTGAAAGCGATGGGTATTCCGTCTTCCATGTTCACCGTCATTTTCGCAATGGCACGTACCGTTGGCTGGATCGCCCACTGGAGCGAAATGCACAGTGACGGTATGAAGATTGCCCGTCCGCGTCAGCTGTATACAGGATATGAAAAACGCGACTTTAAAAGCGATATCAAGCGTTAATGGTTGATTGCTAAGTTGTAAATATTTTAACCCGCCGTTCAAATGGCGGGTTAATTTTTATATGCCTAAACACAAAAAATTGTAAAAATAAAATCCATTAACAGACCTATATAGATATTTAAAAAGAATAGAACAGCTCAAATTATCAGCAACCCAATACTTTCAATTAAAAACTTCATGGTAGTCGCATTTATAACCCTATGAAAATGACGTCTATCTATACCCCCCTATATTTTATTCATCATACAACAAATTCATGATACCAATAATTTAGTTTTGCATTTAATAAAACTAACAATATTTTTAAGCAAAACTAAAAACTAGCAATAATCAAATACGATATTCTGGCGTAGCTATACCCCTATTCTATATCCTTAAAGGACTCTGTTATGTTTAAAGGACAAAAAACATTGGCCGCACTGGCCGTATCTCTGCTGTTCACTGCACCTGTTTATGCTGCTGATGAAGGTTCTGGCGAAATTCACTTTAAGGGGGAGGTTATTGAAGCACCTTGTGAAATTCATCCAGAAGATATTGATAAAAACATAGATCTTGGACAAGTCACGACAACCCATATAAACCGGGAGCATCATAGCAATAAAGTGGCCGTCGACATTCGCTTGATCAACTGTGATCTGCCTGCTTCTGACAACGGTAGCGGAATGCCGGTATCCAAAGTTGGCGTAACCTTCGATAGCACGGCTAAGACAACTGGTGCTACGCCTTTGTTGAGCAACACCAGTGCAGGCGAAGCAACTGGGGTCGGTGTACGACTGATGGACAAAAATGACGGTAACATCGTATTAGGTTCAGCCGCGCCAGATCTTGACCTGGATGCAAGCTCATCAGAACAGACGCTGAACTTTTTCGCCTGGATGGAACAAATTGATAATGCAGTCGATGTCACGGCAGGTGAAGTAACCGCTAACGCAACCTACGTGCTGGATTATAAATAAGTATTATTTTGGCGGCATCATCGCCGCCTTTCATAAAATATTTATCAGGTATGGACACCGTGAATATTTATCGACTCTCTTTTGTATCCTGCCTGGTCATGGCGATGCCTTGCGCAATGGCGGTCGAATTCAATCTGAATGTTCTCGATAAATCAATGCGCGACCGCATTGATATTTCATTATTAAAGGAAAAAGGAGTCATTGCTCCCGGTGAATATTTTGTTAGCGTTGCGGTGAATAACAACAAAATCAGTAATGGGCAAAAAATTAACTGGCAAAAAAAGGGTGACAAAACCATTCCATGCATCAATGATTCACTGGTCGATAAATTTGGTTTAAAACCAGATATCCGTCAGTCCTTGCCACAGATAGATCGGTGTATTGATTTCAGTTCCCGACCTGAAATGCTCTTCAATTTCGATCAAGCCAATCAGCAACTGAATATTAGTATTCCGCAAGCCTGGCTGGCGTGGCACTCAGAAAACTGGGCTCCCCCCTCTACATGGAAAGAAGGTGTTGCCGGTGTCCTGATGGATTACAACTTGTTTGCCAGCAGCTACCGCCCACAGGACGGCAGCAGCAGCACTAACCTGAATGCCTACGGTACCGCCGGAATTAACGCCGGGGCATGGCGCTTACGCAGTGATTACCAGCTTAATAAGACCGATAGCGAAGATAACCATGACCAGTCAGGCGGAATATCGCGCACCTATCTTTTTCGTCCATTACCGCAATTAGGCTCTAAGTTAACCCTCGGCGAAACCGATTTCAGTTCCAATATTTTCGATGGTTTTTCTTATACCGGCGCGGCACTGGCGAGTGACGATCGAATGTTACCGTGGGAGCTGCGTGGCTACGCCCCACAAATTAGCGGTATTGCACAGACCAATGCCACGGTGACGATCAGTCAATCAGGCCGCGTCATTTACCAGAAAAAAGTCCCACCAGGCCCATTTATCATTGACGACCTTAATCAGTCTGTTCAGGGCACACTGGATGTCAAAGTGACGGAAGAAGATGGTCGGGTGAACAATTTCCAGGTTTCGGCAGCATCGACGCCCTTCCTGACTCGCCAGGGACAGGTTCGCTATAAATTGGCCGCGGGTCAGCCACGGCCTTCCATGTCACATCAAACTGAAAATGAAACCTTTTTTAGCAATGAAGTTTCCTGGGGGATGCTGTCAAACACCTCGCTGTACGGCGGCCTGCTGCTTTCTGGTGATGACTACCATTCTGCCGCAATGGGTATTGGGCAAAATATGCTGTGGCTTGGTGCGCTGTCGTTTGATGTCACGTGGGCCAGTAGCCATTTTGATACTCAGCAGGACGAGCGGGGCTTAAGCTACCGTTTTAATTACAGCAAACAAGTGGATGCCACCAACAGCACGATTTCGCTCGCCGCTTATCGCTTCTCAGATCGTCATTTTCACAGCTACGCCAACTATCTGGATCACAAATACAACGACAGCGATGCGCAGGACGAAAAACAGACGATCAGCTTATCCGTGGGCCAACCGATTACCCCACTAAACCTCAATCTTTACGCCAACCTGCTACATCAAACCTGGTGGAATGCAGACGCCTCCACGACCGCCAACATCACAGCAGGTTTTAATGTTGATATTGGTGACTGGAGAGATATCTCGATTTCGACGTCATTCAATACGACCCACTACGAAGATAAAGATCGCGACAACCAGATTTATCTGTCGATTTCGCTCCCCTTCGGTAACGGTGGTCGGGTTGGCTATGACATGCAAAACAGTAGCCACAGCACCATACACCGCATGTCGTGGAACGATACGCTGGATGAACGTAATAGCTGGGGCATGTCTGCCGGACTGCAATCCGACCGTCCGGACAATGGAGCCCAGGTGAGCGGTAACTATCAGCATCTGAGTTCAGCGGGTGAGTGGGATATTTCTGGTACCTATGCCGCCAATGATTACAGTTCCGTCAGCAGCAGCTGGAGCGGTTCTTTCACCGCAACCCAATATGGTGCAGCGTTTCATCGCCGCAGCTCCACCAATGAACCACGCCTGATGGTCAGCACCGATGGCGTGGCAGATATTCCGGTTCAGGGCAATCTCGACTACACCAACCATTTTGGCATTGCGGTGGTGCCGTTGATTTCCAGTTACCAGCCTTCCACCGTGGCGGTGAACATGAATGACTTACCCGACGGCGTAACAGTTGCAGAAAACGTTATCAAAGAAACGTGGATTGAAGGCGCGATAGGTTACAAATCACTGGCTTCCCGTTCCGGTAAAGACGTTAACGTCATCATTCGCAACGCCAGCGGTCAGTTCCCTCCCCTCGGTGCGGATATCCGCCAGGATGACAGCGGCATTAGCGTGGGTATGGTTGGCGAGGAAGGACATGCCTGGTTAAGCGGTGTCGCTGAAAATCAACTGTTTACCGTGGTCTGGGGTGAGCAAAGCTGCATTATTCATCTGCCAGAACGTCTGGAAGACACGACCAAACGCCTGATTTTACCTTGTCATTAATTAAGGAAAAGAGAATGACATTTATTAAAGGATTACCCTTAATGTTGTTAACCATCAGCTTGGGTTGCAATGCTGCGGTGCAACCCGATCGCACACGCATTGTGTTTAACGCCAATGACAAAGCCACCAGCCTGCGTATCGAAAACCAAAGTGACAAACTGCCTTATCTTGCTTATTCCTGGATAGAAAATGAAAAAGGGGAGAAAAGCGATGCTCTTCTGGTCGCTTTGCCCCCTATTCAACGTCTGGAACCGAAAGCGACATCGCAGGTGCGGGTTGTGAAACAAGCCTCAACCACACAATTACCTGGCGATCGCGAAACGCTATTTTTCTACAATATGCGTGAAATTCCTCCCGCCCCGGAAAAAAACAGCGACCATGCCGTTCTGCAAGTCGCCATTCAGAGTCGTATCAAGGTGTTCTGGCGACCGGCTGCATTACGCAAGAAAGCAGGAGAAAAGGTCGAACTGCAGTTACAGGTCAGCCAGCAGGGCAACCAACTGACACTGAAAAATCCTACCGCGTATTATCTGACCATTGCCTATCTGGGGAGAAATGAAAAAGGCGTTCTCCCAGGCTTCAAAACCGTGATGGTTGCACCTTTTAGTACGGTCAACACAAACACCGGAAGTTATAGCGGCAGCCAGTTTTATCTCGGTTACATGGATGATTACGGCGCATTACGCATGACGACGCTCAACTGCAGCGGACAATGCCGTTTACAAGCAGTGGAGGCGAAATGAGTGCTGGCAAGGGAGTGTTGCTCGTCATCTGTCTGTTATTTCTGCCGTTGAAGTCTGCGCTTGCCCTGAACTGCTACTTTGGTTCATCCGGTGGCTCGGTAGAAAAATCAGAAGCGATTCAACCTTTTGCTGTACCAGGCAATGCCAAACTCGGCGATAAGATTTGGGAATCTGACGATATTAAAATTCCCGTCTATTGTGACAACAATACCAACGGCAACTTTGAAAGCGAGCATGTCTACGCCTGGGTAAACCCCTATCCGGGGGTGCAGGATCGTTATTATCAACTCGGCGTGACATACAACGGTGTCGATTACGATGCCAGTCTGGGAAAAAGTCGCATCGACACTAACCAGTGTATCGACAGTAAGAACATTGACATTTATACCCCTGAGCAGATCATCGCGATGGGATGGCAGAACAAAATTTGCTCGGGCGATCCCGCTAATATTCATATGTCGCGTACCTTTCTCGCTCGCATGCGGTTATACGTCAAAATACGAGAAATGCCGCCGCATGATTATCAAAGTACGCTTAGCGACTATATCGTCGTGCAATTTGACGGTGCCGGTAGCGTTAACGAAGACCCTACTGCCCAAAACCTGAAATATCATATTACTGGTCTGGAAAACATTCGCGTGCTGGATTGCAGCGTCAATTTTTCCATTTCACCGGAAACACAGGTGATTGATTTTGGTAAATTTAATTTGCTGGATATACGTCGCCACACAATGTCGAAAACGTTCAGTATTAAAACGACCAAGAGCCAAAACGATCAATGCACCGACGGATTTAAAGTCAGTTCCTCCTTTTATACCGAAGAAACGTTGGTTGAAGAAGATAAAGCATTGTTGATTGGTAATGGTCTGAAGCTACGTTTACTGGATGAAAACGCCTCGCCTTATACCTTCAATAAATATGCTGAATACGCCGATTTCACCAGTGACATGTTGGTCTACGAAAAAACCTATACAGCTGAACTTTCGTCCATTGCAGGTACCCCCATCGAGGCTGGGCCCTTCGATACAGTGGTGCTTTTTAAGATTAACTATAACTGATTTACCATGATGCCCTTTGCCGCCGGAAAGGGCATCTCTTTCAGAAAATTGCTGATTTTCCCCTTTTCCTTGATTGCTGTTATTTTTTCCTGGCCCGGCTTTCTTTATGCTGTATCGATACACCAAAGAGAAAATAATGAGGGAGCGAAGGATGCCAGTTTTGCAGTGGGGAATGTTATGTGTGCTATCACTTCTCCTTTCTATTGGTTTCCTCGCGGTACATCTCCCGGCGGCGCTATTACTTGGGCCGATGATCGCCGGGATCATCTTTAGTATGCGCGGAATTACTCTGCAACTTCCCCGCTCCGCTTTTCTCGCCGCCCAGGCCATTCTTGGCTGCATGATTGCGCAAAACCTCACTGGTTCGATTCTCACCACCCTGGCCGTCAACTGGCCGATCGTGCTTGCAATTTTACTGGTAACGCTGCTTTCCAGCGCCATTGTGGGTTGGTTATTGGTGCGCTATAGCTCACTGCCTGGAAATACCGGTGCCTGGGGTTCTTCTCCAGGCGGCGCAGCGGCAATGGTCGCTATGGCGCAAGATTACGGCGCAGATATTCGCCTGGTGGCGTTTATGCAATATCTGCGAGTGCTGTTCGTCGCGGGGGCCGCTGTTCTGGTCACCCGCATGATGCTGGGCGATAACGCTGAAGCGGTTAACCAGCATATCGTCTGGTTCCCGCCAGTGAGCATTAATCTCCTGCTTACTATTTTGCTCGCGGTCGTTGCCGGTACAGTGGGATGCCTGCTGCGTCTTCCTTCCGGCACGATGCTCATCCCGATGCTGGCGGGCGCAGTGCTCCAGTCTGGTCAGCTCATCACCATCGAACTACCGGAATGGCTGCTGGCGATGGCGTATATGGCAATTGGCTGGCGGATTGGTCTTGGTTTCGATAAACAAATCTTACTGCGGGCACTACGCCCGCTACCGCAAATCCTGCTGTCGATTTTTGCTCTGCTGGCTATTTGTGCGGGTATGGCGTGGGGGCTGACCCGGTTTATGCACATTGATTTTATGACTGCCTACCTCGCCACCAGCCCCGGCGGGCTTGATACCGTGGCGGTCATCGCCGCAGGGAGCAATGCCGATATGGCGCTCATTATGGCGATGCAAACCCTACGCCTGTTCAGTATTTTGCTGACAGGGCCTGCCATTGCGCGGTTTATTTCAACCTATGCGCCGAAGCGGTCGGCCTAGTGCTGGCAGCCAGGGCACCAGTAAAACGGGCGAGATGACAGCGTGGTTTTCTCAATGATGCTGCCACAACGTTCGCACGGTTCGCCATCTCGATGAAAAACCTTAAAGCGAAACAGCGCCCCATGATGCTTATTCTCATCCACCTGCCCCCGCGTAGCGTAAGAAAACCGAGGAATCTCCAGTAACGCGTGTGCGAGTGCATCCAGTTGCGCCGCATTGAGATCTTTCGCTTTATGATTTCCAGTCAACCCAACCTGCCAGAGGATCTCCACCCGCAAATAATTGCCAAGCCCAGCCAGAAACGCCTGATCGAGCAGTAATCCTGCAAACTGACGGTTACGAAAGCGCGGTGACAATAACCGTTCCTTTACCACCTCCGGCGTCAGATTCGGATCCAGCACATCGGGACCAACGCGTTGTAAAAACGGATGCGTGGTCAGTTGTTCCGGGGTCAACATCTCAATATCCGAGGCGCTATAAAGCAGAATGGTTTTGTCAGCCGTTTGCAGTTTTACCCGCAATACTCGCGTGGTCTGCGGCTCTTCGCCGGTATCAACCACGCGCCAGACGCCGTAAAGCTGATTATGGCTGTAGAGCGTTAAGTCGTTGGAAAAATGAGTTAACAACGCCTTACCACGCGTTTCCACATGGGTAACGTGTTGACCGATAAGTTGTGATTGATAAGGTTTTAACTGCGGGAAGGCAAACCAGACATCAGTTAGTGGTTTGCCTTTGATCGCCGCCTCCAGGTTATCCGCTGCACGGCGGATCTCCGGGCCTTCAGGCATGGTGATATCCTTTTTTCATTCTTTATTAATCGGGGTTATGCTGCGACAACAATCTCCTTTTCGGCAAATGTAGAGCGTAGTCGGCGGGCGAACGCCAGTGCGTGCTCGCCGTCGCCATGCAGGCAGACTGTTTGCGCCGTGACCGTTGCCCATTCGCCGGTGATACTTTTGACTCTGCCGTGTTGCACCATCTCCAGCGTTTGCGCCAGCGCCTGTTCTTCGTTTTCAATCAACGCGCCTGGCTGACTTCGCGGCACCAGCGAGCCGTCAGCCTGATAACCGCGATCGGCAAACACTTCCTCGCGCGTTGTCAGGCCATATTGCTTGCCTGCACGAATCAGCTCGCTTCCTGCCAGCCCAACGAGAACCAATGCTGGATCGCAAGCGTATACCGCTCTGGCGATGGCGTCTGCCAGTTGTGCTTCTTTCGCCGCCTGGTTGTACAACATGCCGTGCGGTTTGACATGACGCATTACGCCGCCTTGCGCACGGGCAATCGTTGCCAGCGCGCCAATTTGATACAGCGTCTGGGCGTAAACGGTTTCTGGCGGCAGCTGCATGGCGCTGCGACCAAAATTTTCCCTGTCGGGAAAACTCGGGTGAGCGCCAATCGCGACACCATTTTTTATTGCTTCACGCACGCAAGCCTGCATGATTTGCGCATCGCCTGCATGAAATCCACAGGCAATATTGGCAGAGGAAACCAGCGTTAATAGCTCTGCGTCGCTGGCGCAGCCTTCGCCCAGATCGGCGTTCAGGTCAATTTTCATTGTGCAGCCGCCACGCTAATTGTTCAAAATAACGTTGCTGATCTTGCCGTGCTTTCAGTGCCTCTTCCAGTGAACACTGGACAAAATGAATCGGCTGACCGAGCGGAATTTGCGCCAGATGGTACATATCAGCCTCAATGATACAGGCAATACGCGGGTAACCACCGGTGGTCTGTGCGTCGTTCATCAACACAATCGGCTGCCCGTTATGTGGCACCTGCACCACGCCCGGTAACAAACCGTGAGATAACAGTTCGCGATCGGTGGTGCGTTTTAAAATTTGCCCCTGTAAGCGATAGCCCATGCGGTTACTTTGCGAGCTAAGCTGCCAGGGCGAACGCCAGAATGCATCCTGCGAGGCGCGATCGAACTCATGATATTCCGGCCCCGGCAAGGCGCGAATGCGGTTGCCCCACAGCAGCTGTTTAACGCCCTGCGCTTCCATAGAATCACGCTTCGATTTGCCAATCGGGAGTCGGTCACCATCCTTCAGTAAACGGCCTTCCAGCCCGCCAATCCCCACTTTGAGATCGGTGCTGCATGAGCCCATTACCGGCGGAACATCAATACCACCCGCGACCGCCAGATAACTGCGCATCCCGTGCTGCGGGCGTTTAAGCGTTAAACGCTGGCCTGCTTTCATCGGCAATCGCCAGCCGGTCCAGACGGCATTATCATCCAGCCGCGCTTCGCAACCGGCCCCTGTCAGAGCAAACCACCCATCAGTTTCGAACTCAACCGTTAACTGACCGAGCGTGATCTCCAGCGCGGGGGCATTGGCGTCATTACCCACCAGCAGGTTAGCAATGCGCAGCGCGGGCATATCCAGTGCGCCGCAGTGGCTGATACCCGACTGGCGAAAACCGTGACGACCGCCATCCTGCACAGTGGTATACATGCCCGCACGAATAATCTTCAGCATACTCCCTCCTTCTGCGGTACAAAGCGCACGCTGTCTCCCGGACGTAATAAGATGGGTTCGTCACGCGCCGGATCAAACAGGCTGAGTGAGGTATGACCAATCAACTGCCAGCCACCCGGCGTTGCCAGCGGATAAACACCAGTCTGCGGCCCGCCGATCCCGACAGAACCTGCCGGAACGAGTAAGCGCGGTTCAGCGCGCCGTGGCGTGTGTAGTTGTTCCGGCAAACTCCCGAGATACGGGAAGCCCGGTTGAAAACCTAAAAACCAGACCACGTATTCCACGGAGGAGTGCAATTCAACAACCTGTTTTTCGCTCAACCCGCAATGCGCCGCGACCACCGCCAAATCCGGTCCGCCTGCACCACCGTAAACCACCGGAATTTCAATAAAGCGAGACTCAGGTTCCAGGGCCTCGCTCTCCTCCCACCAGCGTTGCAAACGCTCTATGGCATCCAGCGCCAGCGACTCAGGATTACGCAAAATCACCGTGATATTGTTCATGCCGGGAATGGCTTCAACCACATTCGGCATATCCACCAGACGCTGCGCCAGTCGCCAGATCCGTTTCTGGCTAGCCAGCGTCACCGGCGGTTCCAGTTCCAGCACTACCGCCGTTTCACCTATCAGATAACAACGCGCTCGTTGCACTTTCGATCCCTCTGATTATTCGTTATGCAGGATTAGGAATATCAATAAAGGTCACATCAAGATCGGTATTTTCATTCAGCCACTCGCTCAATGCGCGAATACCACCACGTTCAGTGGCATGGTGACCTGCAGCATAAAAATGCAATCCCTGCTCGCGGGCTGAATGAATGGTCTGTTCAGAAACTTCGCCAGTAATAAAAGCATCCACGCCAAAACGCGCGGCGCTATCGATAAAACTTTGCCCGCCGCCCGTGCACCAGGCGACGCGCTGGACCACCTCAGGTCCGGTATCGCCACACCATAACGGCTTACGTCCCAGACGCGCTTCAATCCAGGAAGCCAGCTCCAGTCCCGGCACAGGCATGGTCAGTTCGCCCCACGGCACCAACGGCTCAATTTCGCCCATGACCGTGATCCCCAGTAACGCCGCCAGCTGTGCGTTATTGCCCAGCTCAGGATGTGCGTCAAGCGGCAAATGCCAGCCATACAGGTTGATATCATTCGCCAGCAACGTTTTTAAACGGTTACGCTTCATTCCGCGAATGACCGGAGACTCTCCTTTCCAGAAGTAGCCATGATGCACAATGACCGCATCCGCGCCCAGACGCACTGCCTCATCGAGCAAAGCCTGGCTGGCGGTGACACCGGTAACAATTTTTTGCACCGTCTCTTTGCCTTCCACCTGCAAACCATTCGGCGCGTAATCACTAATCGCCGCGCTGTTCAGTTTTTCGTTAATCAGTTGTTCCAGTTCGGTGTTTTTCATCTTCGCGCCTTCCGTATTCTGATAGCTACACCGTTAACATAGCGTTACCTCGCCAGTTCGTCGATAGCCAATCTTTTGACATATTAAGAAACAAACCCGACGCCAAAAGACGCAAATTGTTTATATCATCACGCTTCAGCTAATGTATATTTATGCAATCAGACAGCATATTGCATAAATAATCAGATCTGTATCAAAGTTTTAACTTTAAGGAAACACAAGCACGCCGCGCAACTATTACGTGACGTTGCCGTCAATTGTGGAATTATTATGAATAAACACGCATCACAGCCGCGCGCTATTTACTATGTCGTTGCGCTGCAAATCTGGGAATATTTTAGCTTTTACGGCATGCGTGCCCTGCTGATTCTCTATCTCACCAATCAACTAAAATACAACGATACTCACGCCTACGAGTTATTTAGCGCCTACTGTTCGCTGGTGTATGTCACGCCAATCCTCGGTGGCTTTTTGGCGGATAAAGTTCTCGGCAATCGCATGGCGGTGATGCTGGGGGCGTTGTTGATGGCGATCGGTCATGTGGTGCTGGGTGCCAGTGAGATCCATCCGTCATTCCTCTATCTGTCCCTGGCGATTATCGTCTGCGGCTATGGCCTGTTTAAATCTAACGTAAGCTGTCTGCTCGGCGAGCTGTATGAGCCAACCGATCCGCGTCGTGATGGCGGTTTCTCGCTGATGTATGCGGCGGGTAACGTGGGGTCTATTATCGCACCTATCGCCTGTGGTTACGCCCAGGAAGAGTACAGCTGGGCGATGGGCTTTGGCCTGGCGGCGGTTGGCATGATCGCGGGTCTGGTCATTTTCTTATGTGGCAATCGTCATTTCACACATACCCGCGGCGTTAATAAAAAAGTACTGCGTGCGACAAACTTTCTCCTGCCGAACTGGGGATGGCTGCTGGTTCTGCTGGTGGCAACGCCTGCACTGATTACCATACTGTTCTGGAAAGAGTGGTCGGTATACGCCTTAATTGTCGCGACTATTATTGGCCTGGGTGTACTGGCAAAAATTTATCGCAAAGCAGAAAACCAGAAACAGCGGAAGGAGCTGGGGCTGATTGTGACGCTCACCTTCTTCAGTATGTTGTTCTGGGCCTTCGCACAACAGGGCGGTAGCTCGATTAGCCTTTATATCGACCGCTTCGTTAACCGCGATATGTTTGGTTATACCGTTCCGACTGCTATGTTCCAGTCGATTAATGCCTTCGCAGTTATGCTGTGCGGTGTGTTCCTGGCGTGGGTGGTAAAAGAGAGTGTCGCGGGTAATCGTACCGTGCGCATCTGGGGGAAATTTGCTCTTGGCCTTGGCCTGATGAGCGCCGGATTCTGCATTCTGACCTTAAGCGCCCGCTGGTCCGCAATGTATGGTCACTCTTCTCTGCCACTGATGGTATTAGGCCTGGCGGTGATGGGCTTTGCCGAACTGTTTATCGACCCGGTTGCCATGTCGCAAATTACGCGCATTGAAATCCCCGGTGTGACCGGCGTATTAACCGGCATCTACATGCTGCTTTCTGGCGCGATCGCGAACTATCTGGCGGGCGTGATTGCCGATCAGACATCGCAGGCTTCGTTTGATGCTTCCGGGGCGATCAACTACTCCATCAATGCATATATTGAAGTATTTGATCAAATTACCTGGGGCGCACTGGCGTGTGTAGGACTGGTACTGATGATTTGGCTGTATCAGGCGCTGAAATTCAGAAACCGCGCGCTGGCGCTGGAATCTTAATAGGCCAGCACCATACCTGATAAAACGCTCGCTGCGTTTTATCAGGCTCCTTTCCTCGCTTCTTCGTACGCTGCCAGCGTTCGCAGCCTTGCCTCTTTGTGATCAACTATCGGTTGCGGATAATCCAGCATCACACCTGCTTTCTGCGCCCACTTCCACGGCTCATGCACCGCTTTCCCTGGTACATCGCGCAGTTCCGGTAGCCACTGGCGGATAAACTCGCCCTCATGATCAAATTTCTCGCCCTGGGTTGTCGGGTTGAAAATACGAAAATACGGCGCTGCATCGGTTCCGGTTGAAGCGGCCCACTGCCAGCCACCGTTATTGGCTGCCAAATCACCATCAATCAGCTGCGACATGAAATATCGCTCGCCTTCGCGCCAGTCGATCAACAAATCTTTCACCAGAAAACTGGCTGTAATCATCCGTAGCCTGTTATGCATCCAGCCAGTGCTGTTAAGCTGACGCATAGCGGCATCAACAATCGGGTATCCCGTTTTGCCTTCCTGCCAGGCCTGTAAATGTGCGGGATTGCTCTGCCACTGTACACGATCCGTCCAGGCAATAAATGGACGATGTTTACACAACGAGGGGTGATACGTTATCAGGTGACGGTAAAACTCGCGCCAGATCAGCTCATTAAGCCAGACACTACCGGCCCCACCGTCCAGCGCCTGCGGCTGTTCAGCCAACAAGCGATGCAAGCACTGGCGAGGCGATAACCCGCCCGTTGCCAGGCTGGCCGACAAACGGCTGGTGCCTTCCACTGCCGGAAAATCTCGTTGTTGCTCATATTCTCCGGCACCGTTCTGGCAAAACTGGCGTAATTGCGCAATCGCCGCTTTTTCTTCCACCGGAAAATGCGCAGTATCGAAAGACTGACGAGGATAATTCAGCGTAATGGATGGCGAGGGCTCTATCGATCCGCTACTACGAACTTTTGGCGCAGCGACGCACTCCGGCATCCCTTCCCGCAGCCGTTTCAGCCAGGCATTCTTAAAAGGCGTAAAGACTTTGTACATCTCGTGATTACCGGTCATCACCGCGCCAGGCGGCAGGATCACGCTGTCATCAAATCCTTCACACACCACGTTACGCAGCGCTCTTTCAACTTCCACATCCCGCGCCCGCTCATTCACTTCATACTGATAGTTATAAAACAGGTGGGTAACGCTGTTTTCCGCGCACACCTGTTTAACTATTTCGACACTGGCGACAAAGTCATCCACTTCACGGAACAATAAAGGAATACCTTTTTCCGCAAGCGCTATTTGTAGCCCATTCAGTTGAGCATTGATAAGTTCAGCCTGACGCGGCGACATGTTATGCGTCGCCCACTGGCGTGGTGTAGCGATATACAACGCCAGCACGCGTGCAGACGAATTGCGGCAGGCGGCAGCCAGTGCGAGATTATCGTGCAGACGTAAATCCTGGCGAAACCAGACCAGATGGGTAGTCATAAAACTCCTGAATGGCGCAAGTTAATCACACGCGGCCAAAGTTCGAAATAACGCTGCCCTGAAAGCCAGGCGTCAGGATAAAGCGCCATATAGTGTTTGATACGCATCAGCGGCGCAAGAAGTGGTTGCTCGCCACGGCGATAACTGTCGATAAGCGCAGCCAGCTGCTGGCGTTCTGTGGAATCAATATGCGGGCGAAAATAACCCTGAACGTGCATCAAAACATTGGTGTGATCGCGCGGGTTGGCGGGGTGAGAAAGCAAAACAACTACGCGTTGGCGGTACTGGTTGTAATAGTCATCCAGATTTTGCCACTGGTGAATATCAGCCACGAACGGGCCAAGTTTGCGGTACTCCGGCTGAGAATGCGCCAGAAAGACGAGTTTATAGCGGCTGTGATAATCGAGAAGCGCCCCGCGCGTTAAGCCATGTTCTTTCAGTCGATGTAACTCATGAAGGGCAAAGATACGGATTAGGGTGCTGTCATCAAATCGTTGTAGATTCATTACTGCTCCTGAGCGGTTTACAGGAGTAAGTGTAGACGTTGAGAAATGATATTTGTGAAGTTAATCCTGTTGTAGCAGGACAAATTTACGAAAGCCTGCTCCCCGCAAGGACTGACGTCAGGTAGTTTCTAACCATAGCTGCCCTTTCTATTCAAACGTGAAATCAATAAGCTCATCAGGGACATCGCAAACAATATGAAGACGGGTTTCTTCTCTGCCGTGACTCTTTTCACTAATTGCGTAACTGTCATGCTTGGGATTATTTAATTCTTTCAGCGGAAATTTTTCCTCGAAGGCTTTATTTAGCCGCCCCTGGTTTCCTTTTACAGCGAATAAATAATCACCTCCCTGTTTTTGTATCTTCTCTGCAATATCTTTCTGGC
>OGUJ01000781.1_pt1 | contig 21981 bp, 18 predicted proteins | sample 1573661 | NCBI WGS metagenome assembly OGUJ01 (sample SAMEA2581933, study PRJEB24529) | metagenome | biome: Human gut stool | place: China | collected 2011
GCACCCCGCTGGAATCCACCACCTACAAGTTCGCCAAGTGCCTGCAGAAGCGGTTCGGCATCGTCCCCGGCATCACCGACAAGAACTATATCACCAACAGCTACCACGTCCATGTCTCCGAGCACATCGACGCCTTCACCAAGCTGAAGTTTGAGAGCGAGTTCCAGAAGCTGTCTCCGGGCGGTGCCATCAGCTATGTGGAAGTCCCCAATATGCAGGACAACCTCGAGGCGGTCATGAGCGTGCTGCAGTTCATCTACGACAACATCATGTACGCCGAGTTGAACACCAAGTCCGACTACTGCCAGTGCTGCGGCTACGACGGCGAGATCAAGATCGTCGAGGACGACGGCAAGCTGGTGTGGGAATGCCCTAAGTGCGGCAACCGTGACCAGAACAAGCTGAATGTCGCCCGCCGCACCTGCGGCTATATCGGCACCCAGTTCTGGAACCAGGGCCGGACGCAGGAGATCAAGGATCGGGTGTTGCACTTGTGACCCTCTCAGGCGCTTCGCGCCAGCTCTCCCAAGGTGAAAGCCATTGGCAAGCTACCCAAGCACAAAAAAATTGCAAGGCAAAGCAGCGTGCTCTGCTTTCAGGTCTGATTTATGAACTACGCGACTATTAAATATTACGACATCGCCAACGGGCCGGGCGTCCGCACCAGCGTCTTCGTTTCCGGCTGCCGCCACCACTGCCCCGGCTGCTTCAACGAGGTGGCATGGGATTTCGGCTATGGCCAGCCCTTCGATAAGCCCGTCCGCAACGAGGTGTTCGCCTCCTGCAAGCCGGACTATATCACGGGTCTCTCCCTGCTGGGCGGCGAGCCGATGGAGCCGGAGAACCAGCGGGAGCTGGTGACCTTCGTGCAAAATTTCAAAGCCCTTTACCCGAAGAAAACGGTCTGGTGCTACTCCGGCTACACCTGGGAGCAGTTGACCGGCAAAGTCCCCTGCCACGCGCGGTGCGAAGTCACCGACGAGCTGCTGAGTCTGCTGGATGTGCTGGTGGATGGCCGCTTCGTGGAGGCTGAGCACGACATCTCCCTCCGCTTCCGGGGCAGTCGGAACCAGCGTCTGCTGGATGTTCCCAAGTCCCTCGCCGCCGGGCAGCCGGTGTGGTGGCAGGACGAAAAAGTGTTCTCCACCCATACGATGGAATGATAAATAAAAAGCGCAGATTTTCCACAACGAGCCTCTCCGCTCGTGGAAGATCTGCGCTTTTTCTTATTCTCTGCTTCCCACCATATCCTCAATGGCCCGCAGGAACGCCATGCCATAGCGGGCGGCTTTCTTTTCGCCGACGCCGGTGATGTTCAAAAACTCGTCCATGCTCAGGGGCTTGCTCTGGACCATCTCGCGGAGGGTCGCGTCGCTGAACACCATGTAGGCCGGAACATTCTGCTTCGCCGCAAGACGCTTGCGGAGGGCGTAGAGCGCGGCCAGCAGCTTCTCGTCGGCCTCGCTGAGGTCGCCGCCGGTAGCAGCGCGGCGGGCCGACAGCCGCCGGGAGTTGGCCGCAGCCCTCTGCTTCGCGGCGGCAGCGCGCTGTTCCACCTCCTGCGCATTCTGCTCGGCAAAGAGGCAGCAGGAACAGTTGCCGCATTTTTCAGGTGCGGCCTCGCCGAAATAATTCAGCATGAACCGCCGCAGGCACTTCTGGGTGGTAGAGTAGAAGGTCATATACTTGAGCCGCTCTTCCGCCTTGCGGGCGGCCTCGGCCTTGACGTCGGCGGGCAGGCCGTTGTCCGCCTCCATCTCTTTGTCGATGAAGAAGCGGATGGTTCGCACATCCGTACCGGAATAAAGCAGGATGCAGCGGGACGGCAGACCGTCGCGGCCCGCGCGGCCCGCCTCCTGATAGTAGCTCTCCAGATCCTTGGGCATATTGTAATGGATGACGAACCGGACGTTGGGCTTGTCGATGCCCATGCCGAAGGCGTTGGTCGCCACCATGATTTGAACGCGGTCGTAGAGGAAATCGTCCTGATTCTTCCGCCGGGTGTCCGCATCCAGCTTGGCATGGTAGGCCGCTGCCCGGATGCCCCGGCTCTGGAGCAGGCGGGCCGTCTCGTCCACCTGCTTCGTGGTGCTGCAATAGACGATGCCCGCGTTGTCGCCCTCCCGGAGCACAAGGTCCAGCAGCTCCTTGGGCTTCTGGCTGGGCAGGGCGCGGCGCGTCTCGAAGTAGAGGTTGGGCCGGTCGAAGCCGGTCGTCACCTCATAGGGCTGATGGAGCTCGAGGTGGCTGCGGATGTCCTCCCGCACCCGGGCCGTCGCCGTGGCCGTGAACGCGCCCACCACCGGGCGATTCGGCAGGCTGTCCACGAACGCCTTGATGCGCAGATAGCTGGGGCGGAAGTCCTGCCCCCACTGGCTGATGCAGTGGGCCTCGTCCACCGTCACCATGCTGATGAGCTTTTCCTGTGCGAAGCGCTGGAAGCCCGGCATTTCCAGCCGCTCCGGAGCCACATAGATGATCTTATACCATCCCTCCCGGGCGCGGCGGAGCATGAGGGCCTTCTGGTTGTCGGTGAGGCTGTTGTTGAGGAAAGCCGCCGCCACCCCCGCCTGCACCAGCGCCCCCACCTGGTCCTTCATCAGGCTGACCAGCGGCGACACCACGATGGTGATGCCGGGCAGAAGCAGAGCCGGCACCTGATAGCAGATGGATTTGCCCGCACCGGTGGGCATCACCGCCAGCACATCCTGCCCGTCCAGCAGCCGCCGGACGATGTCCTCCTGCCCGGGGCGGAAACTGTCGTAGCCAAAAACTTTTTTCAAGATAGAATGCGGGTCTGCCATGGGTGCCTCCTGCGTTTTTCAAATCTGTATCCGTATTATTATAGCACAGCCCGGCCCGAAATGGTATCAGATCGCTCTTCTGTCGTCGTTTTTTGGCAGGTATTTGCTGGTGTTCCTAGCTTTTTGTGCGCGAAAATGCTATAATAAGAATACATATCTCCATCTCCGGCCCATTTTGTTCTGAACATGGCCGGGCAAGCACGATAAGGAGCTTTATCTTATGCAACAGAAACTCATCACCTTTGCCGTCCCGTGCTACAACTCGGCGGCATATATGCGCCACTGCATCGAAACGCTGCTCTCCGCCGGGGAGCAGGCCGAGATCATCCTCGTGGACGACGGTTCCGTGAAGGACGAGACCCCGGCCATCTGCGACGAGTACGCTGCCAAGTACCCCACCATCGTCAAGGCCATCCATCAGGAGAACGGCGGCCACGGTGAGGGCGTCAATCAGGGCATCCGCAACGCCACCGGCCTCTACTACAAGGTCGTGGACAGCGACGACTGGCTGGACACCGACGCCCTCCAGAAGGTGCTGGCCCGCCTGCACACCCTCGTGACTCGTGGCACCGCCCCCGACCTCATGATCTGCAACTATGTCTACGAGCACACCGAGGACGGCACCAGCCACACTGTGCGGTACACCAACATCTTCCCGCAGGAGCGTCTGTTCACCTGGATGCACGTCGGCCACTTCCGCCCCGACCAGAACCTGCTGATGCACTCGGTCATGTACCGCACTGAGGTGCTGCGCAAGTGCGGCATGGTGCTGCCCAAGCATACCTTCTACGTGGACAACATCTTCGTCTACCAGCCTCTGCCTTTCGTCAAGACCATGTATTATATGGACCTCGACCTCTACCGCTACTTCATCGGCCGCGCCGACCAGAGCGTCAACGAGAGCATCATGGTCAAGCGCGTGGACCAGCAGCTCCGGGTCACCCGGCATATGATCGACTGTCAGGACCTCGACGCCCTCAAGGGCGAGAAGAAGCTGCGGGCCTATATGCTCCACTACCTCTCCATGATGATGGCCGTCAGCGACATCTTCCTGCTGCTGGACGGCAGCGCCGAGGCGAAAGAAAAGCAGAAGGGCCTGTGGCAGTATCTGCGCGAACACACCAGCGCCGCAGTCTACCGCTCCATCCGCTTCGGCTTTGGCGGCGTGACCAACCTGCCCTTCCCCAAGGGCGACGCCATCGTGGTGGGCGGCTACCGCATCGCACGGAAGATCTTCAAGTTCAACTAAATTCACGATTGTTGCATACAACAGGGCCGCTGCCTGCGCAGCGGCCCTGTTTTTTTGCCTTTTTCGGCCATTTGTTAAGGAATCTTCAATTTTGCCGCCTGAAAAGATGTTGCTTTTTAGAAAGTGGAATAGTATAATTTATTACTGTGCTGTGTTTTTTGGGCTTTTGGCAAGCAGCAAGAAAACGCGCCCGACTGAGAAAAAGGAGGAAAGGGCGGCTGCGCGTCGGTATCGTGCTGCTGCCCGCAATATCGCATGGAACAGCTTCTCATCTGCCTTTCTGGGGCGTCTGGGCCTGAGTAATTTTGGCATCGCCTTCCGCTCTCTGGGCAAAATTTCCGGCGCCTTCGTCAGCGGCCGGGCCACCCGCTGCAGCCACAACATCCAGAAGTACCTCGGCATCACCCTGCTGCCGCAGGCTGGCGTGGCGCTGGGCATGGCAGCCGAGGCCGCTGAGCTTTCCGACGGCCACATGGTGCGCAACGTCGTGCTCTTCTCGGTGCTGGTGTATGAGCTGGTAGGCCCCACCCTCACCAAGCTGGCGCTGACCGCCGCCGGCGAGATCATTCCCGAGGGCCGCACCAATGCCCGTATGGCCAACAAGCCCGAGTTCCCGGTCTCCCTCGACTAAGTCTTCCTATAATAAACGGCACTCCGAACTGCTTCGGAGTGCCGTTTACTGTATCTTTTGGTCGAATTATATGTTATAATTGTCTCACGGTCCTTACCGACCCAATTTCATTGGGAAGGGAGGTGTGTCCTATGCACGAGATGTTGTCTTTCATGGTATCTGTCGCAGCTGGTGTGACTTCGAATCTCATCAGCAAGTGGCTTGACAAAATGCTGAACAAGGACTGTAAGCAATAAAAAGAAGACCCCTTCTTTGGAGCTGCAACTCCAGGAAAGGGTTTTCTTCTTTTGGTGTGAATTCTATGCACGAATTCATTGTCTTTCTGTCTTTATTATATGCGATCGTACAGAAAAGTCAAGCATTCACTTCAAGATAACTTCACCATTTTCGGCATCCACCGTCAGGCTGCCGCCCGCTTTCAGGGTGCCGTCGATGATGCGCTCGGCGGCGGGGTCCTCCACAGCCTTGCGGATGACACGGCGCAGGTCGCGGGCGCCGAATTTGCCGCCCTGACTCTTGGCCACGAGGGCAGAGAGAGCCGCCGGGCTGTAGCTGTAGGCGATGCCCTTGGCTTCCATGCTGGGCTTGTACTCATCCAGCATGAGAGCCGCGATGCCTTCCAGCGTCTGCTGGCTCAGCGGCTTGAAGGCGATGACCTCATCCACACGGCCAAGGAACTCAGGCCGCAGGAACTGGCTCAGAGCCTTGCGGGTCTTTTCCTCACTCAGCTGTTCCTCGCTCTTGTTGAAGCCGAGGCCGGAGGTCGTCTTGTCGCTGCTGCCGGCGTTGGAGGTCATGCAGATGACCGTATTGGAGAAGTCCACCGTCCGGCCCTGTGCATCGTTGATCTTGCCCTCGTCGAGGATCTGGAGCAGGATGTTCATGACGTCGGGGTGGGCCTTTTCGATCTCATCGAACAGCACCACGCTGTAGGGGCGGCGGCGCACCTTTTCGGTGAGCTGGCCGGCCTCTTCGTAGCCCACATAGCCCGGAGGCGAACCGATCATGCGGGACACCGCGTACTTCTCCATATACTCGCTCATGTCGAGACGGATGAGCGGGTCGGGGCCGTCGAAGAGCTGGTTTGCCAGCTGCTTGACCAGCTCCGTCTTGCCGACACCGGTGGGGCCGACGAAGATGAAGCTTGCGGGACGGCGGCGGCCCGACAGGTCGGCGCGGCTCCGCTTGACGGCCTGTGCCACCAGATGGACGGCCTCGTCCTGACCGATGATCTTCTTTTTCAGCTCCGCTTCCAGCCCGGCCAGTTTGACGAACTCCGTCTCCTGGATCTTCACCGCCGGGATGCCCGTCCACAGTTCAATGACCTTGGCCACATCGTCCATGGTCACTTTTATCTCGCTGGCAGCAGCCTGCTTTGCGGGCAGCTCTGCCTCGAGCTTGGCGATGCGGGTCTTCCGCTGGGCCACCTGCTCGTAGTCGATGGCCTCATTGACGTCGGAGGACTCCATGTCCGCCTCTTCCTGCCTGAGGCCGTCCAGCTCCTTCTGCATCTCGAGATACTCCGAGATGACCGGGTGGGCGAGATTGCAGCAGGCGCAGGCTTCGTCCAGCAGGTCGATGGCCTTATCGGGCAGGTAGCGGTCCGTGATATACCGCTCACTGAGGGTGACGATGGCACTCAGCACATCGGCATCCACCTGCACATGGTGGTGCTCCTCGTAATACTTCTTGATGCCGTTCATGACGGCCAGCGTATCGGCCACGCTGGGCTCTTCCACGCGGACGGGCTGGAAGCGGCGCTCGAGAGCCTGGTCCTTCTCGATATACTTGCGGTACTCGTTGAAGGTGGTGGCGCCGATGACCTGGATCTCACCGCGGGAGAGGGCAGGCTTGAGGATATTGCCTGCGTTCATGGCACCCTCGCTCTCACCGGCGGAGGTAATGGTGTGGATCTCGTCAATGAACAGGATGATGTTGCCGGCGGCCTTGACCTCGCTCAGCAGGCCCTTGACCCGCTGCTCGAACTGGCCGCGGAACTGGGTGCCGGCCACGAGGCTGGTCAGATCCAGCAGGAAGATCTCCTTATCCTTCAGACCCACAGGGACATTGCCCTTGGCGATGCGCTCCGCGATGCCCTCGGCGATGGCCGTCTTGCCGACGCCCGCCTCACCGATGAGGCAGGGGTTGTTCTTCTGGCGGCGGCTCAAGATCTGGATGGTGCGGTAAATTTCGCGGTCGCGGCCCACGATGTCGTCGAGCTTGCCCTCCCGGGCTTTGCGGGTCAGGTTCTCGCAGTAGGTGTCGAGGAATTTGCGGCGGGGCGGCTTTTTGCCGTTCTTCTGGGCCTTTTTGCTGTTTCCGGCATCGCCCTCCGCCTTGACGCCCAGCGGGAAGGTGGCGCTGGAGCCGGGGACAAGGTCGTCGTCCCCTTCGTTCTCCTCGCCGTCCATGGGCTGGCCCATATTCATCATGAGGGAGAGGGGGTTCGCGTCCCCCATCTCATCCATCATGCTCTCCATCCGGTTTTCCATGTTATCCATGTCCTCGTCGGACATACCGAACTGCTTCATCAGGTCTTCCACCGGCTTGATGTGCAGCTCACGCGCACAGTGCAGGCAAAAGCCCTCATTTTTCATCTGGCCGTTCTCCATCCGCTGGACGAAGATGATGGCCGGACGTTTCTGACAGCGATTGCAGACCATATAGGTTCCTCCTAAAGCTCCCCTTTACAGGAAGGGGTTGAACAGATTGAATGCTTTATAGTAAAGGCTGCTGCTCATGACCGTATCGTTCAGGACGGTCAGATTGCCGCCGGTGATGACGATGACGGCCCACACCACGCAGAGCATCAGATAGATGTCCATGGTGCTGGCGACACAGCCGGTGACCCAGCCCAGCCAGCGGTTGACGGTGCCGATGACCGGCAGCCGGTTGACAAGGCCCAGCACGGTGACCAGCATACTCACCAGCATCCGCAGCAGGGCAAAGACCACGAAAAAGAGCACGACCGAGATGACCGGCGTGAGCAGCGGAGCCAGCACCTTCTGGACGATGGCGTCCGCCAGCACCACGGCGTTGTCGCTGAGCACAGCCGAGATGGAGCGCTCGCAGGTCTCCACGATGGAGGCGCGGAAGCTCTCGGGCAGAAAGCCCGCGTACTTGTCCGCGATGCCGGTCAGGTCCACGACCCCTCCGGCCGAGATGCTCTCGGCGATCTGGGTACGGAAGCTCCCGGCCAGAAAGCGCTGGAACACCTCGGCAGCGGCCCAGCCCGAAAAGACCCGGGCGCCCACGAGGCTGAAGACATTCCCGCCCAGCTGGACACTGGCTGCGAGAAAGCCCTTGCGGGCATAGCGCACAGCCAGAAGCAGCCAGACCACGGTACATACTATATCAAAAAGAAATGACGGATTCTTGAACATATCTTGTTTTCCTTATTATGTATTGCTTTGAGCGTTGTTTTCCGCTGCGGGCGGGGTCAATCCCTGCACCGTATTGCCGCAGAAGACCAGCAGCTGCCTGCGGTCGGCCAGCAGACCCTGCGGGCGGGCCGAAAGGCTCTGGGTCCACTGGGAGGTGCCGTCGGTGGAAAGGCACTCCACCCCTGTATCGGTGAGCAGATAAAAGGTGTCTCCTGCCCGGACGATGCGGTTGGACGCCTGCACCTGAGTGGTGTTCTCGACGCCGAGGTCACGGCCCAGCATCACGGCCTGACAGAGCTGGCCGGAGGCCAGCAGAAGGGCAGTATTGCCCGAAGCGTCCACCGAGATGTCGCGGAGGGTCTGCCCGGTAAAGTCATAGGCTGCCCGCTCGCCGCCCGATGCGTTGTAGAGGACAGCGCGGCTGTCGCAGACGGCCAGGATGCTCTGGGAACCGGTCCAGCTCAGCCACTGGGCCGCGCCGCTTCCGCTGCCCACCAGCAGGGGGTCGCCCTGCGCCAGGGTGACGATATAGAAATTCGTGACCATCTGGCCGCCGTTCACCGTCACCGCCGCCACTGCCAGCCGCCGCCCATCCGGCGAAAAGGCCAGCCGCAGCGGAGTGCCGTCGGTGATGGTAAGGCTCCAGCTCAGCAGCTGCTCCATTGCGGACGAGTAGACCCGAAGCCGGGCCGCGCTGCCGGGGTCCTCTGTGACGACGGCCAACGTGCCGTTGTCGGCCATGGCACAGAGGGTGATGCTGTTCTCCATCGTCTTGGTGTAGAGGTTCTGGGTTCGGCTCTCCACCCGCAGCTCATTGCCCGAGCGGTTGTAGAGCACAAAGCGGTTCTTGCCCACAGCCAGCGCAGGGCGGGCGTAGCCGCTCTGGATGGAGTTGAGCCGGGTGCCGGTGCGGGACCAGACCACGCACCCTTCCTCGCCCAGCTCCACAAAGCTGCTGTTCATGGCGGCAAGCTGTTTCACCTCCATGACGCCGGTCTGCTGGGGCCAGCCCGTGCCGGGGAAGAGCAGGATGCGGGCGGTATCGGCCCAGTCCTTGGCCATGGCCACAGAGCTGCCCACGATGCCGGTGGTGAACAGCACCACCAGCGTCAGCGCCACGACGATGAGTGCCGTGCGGCGGATGCGCCGGTTCCGCACCCGCTCGCGGGCCTGCTCGAGGTATTCGACCCGGCCCGCCGAAAGCGGCTCGTCCGACACAGGCCGGGGGCCGCGCTGTCTTTTTCTCATACTCTCCTGTCCCTTCGTGCAATGACAGTGCTCCCAAAGGGGCGTTTTCCCTCCGGGAGCATCGGTCATGTTTGCGTTATTCTATGGGCGTGTCGTAGTCCACGCTCTTGAGGAAAAGCCCTTTCGCCGCCAGCGTCGGCCCGGCGTTTTTGCGGTCGCGGCTGGCGAGGATGCCCGGCACGGCCTCAGGCGCAAGACGCCCCGCGCCGGCCTCACAGAGGGTGCCTGCGAGGATGCGCACCATGTTGTAGAGGTAGCCGTCCGCCGTCACCGTGATGTCGATGTCGTCGCCCCGGCGCCGGACGTCACAGGCCGTGATGGTGCGCACGGTGTCACCGTGAGCCGCAGCCGAGCTGCCCGAGGCGCAGAGGGCGAGGAAATCGTGCTTTCCCACAAAATACTGCGCCGCCTGCTGCATCCTGTCCGCGTCCAGCCGCCCCGGCACTTTGGTGTAATACCGCGCGGCAAAGGGCGAGTCGATCGGACTGTTGTGGATGCGGTAGAGATAGGTCTTGGTGTGGGCCGCATAGCGGGCGTGGAAATCGTCCGGCACCACCCGCGCTTCCAGCGCCCGGATGTCCGGGGGCAGATGCTGGTTCAGCGCCAGCGGCAGCTTTGCCGCCGGGATGCGGGTGTCGGCGTGGAAGTTGAGCATGAAGCCCAGCGCATGGACGCCGGCGTCGGTGCGGCTGCAGCCCTTGATGTCAGGCCGACAGCCCAGCACCGCCTCCAGGGCGTCCTGAAACGCAGCAGCTACGCTCCGCCCGTTGGGCTGCACCTGAAACCCGCAGTAGTTCGTGCCGTCGTATGCTAAAGTAAGAAGATAGTTCATCAATGAAATTACAACTTTCCCGTCCGTATCATTCAAAATCGGAGAAACGAGAAAAAAGCGTTTAGCGAAGCGGCTAGCTTTTTTCCGTTTCGACATCCTCTTTGGGATTATCAAGGGCGAGCAGCCCCTAGTTCGTGCCTCCCTGTCCTTGCCGCGCTAAACACGCGGCATTTGCTTCGCAAACCGGACTGTCGGCTTGAAAGCCCCACTGGGGCTTTCATGGCTTCGCCACCGCCGAGCCTCTCAATCGCTGGTGGTTTTCTGGTTCTCTTTTGACACCAAAAGAGAACATATCTATCGCGCCTTAGAAATTCGGGAACACCAATCTCGAAGCGAGGATCACCGCAAAACACGCAATGCACACTGCAAGGTCGATGTAATCCTGCTTTTCACACCGCAGCACCTTGAGGCGGGTGCGTCCGTCGCCGCCGCGATAGCAGCGGCACTCCATGGCCATGGCCAGCTCGTCGGCGCGGCGGAAAGCCGAGATGAACAGCGGCACCAGCACCGGGACCAGCGCCTTGATGCGCTCGGTCATCTTGCCGTTGTCCAGCTGCGCGCCACGGGCTTTCTGGGCGTTCATGATCTTGTCGGTCTCCTCGATGAGGGTAGGGATGAACCGCAGCGCGATGCTCATCATCATGGCCAGCTCATGCACCGGGAAGTGGAGCCTGCCAAGAGGCTTGAGCAGCTGCTCGATGGCATCCGTCAGGACGATGGGGCTGGTGGTGTAGGTCAAAAGGCTCGTGCCCGCGATGAGGGCCATGACGCGCACCGCCATCAGTACAGCATACCGGATGCCCTCCGCGTAAACGGTCAGAAATCCGAGCTTGAACACCGGGTCGCCCTCCCCCGAGACAAAGAAGAGGTTCAGCACCGCCGTAAAGACGATGATGGGGAAGATGGGCTTCAGGCTCTTGAGGATGAGCCTGAAGGGGATTTTCGCCACTGCGTACATCACGGCGAGGAAAATCAGCGAAAGCGCAAGGCCCAGCGGGTTGGACGCCGCAAAGAGCAGCACGATATACAGGATGGTCAGCACCAGCTTGAGCCGGGGGTCAAAACGATGGACGAGGCTGTTGCCGGGGAAGTGCTGGCCGATGGTAATATCTCTCAGCATCCGGCCGTACCCCCTTTCTGTTCTTTATTCCGGGGTAAGACGAGGGTCTCCCCTGCATCCCGCCGGGCTTTTGCCGCCAGGATCATCTTGACGGCGTAGGGGATGGTGTAGACGTCCGCCGGGACGTCCACGCCCATCTCCCGCAGCTTGAGGAAGATCTTCGTCACCTGCGGCACGGAGAGGCCCAGTTCCAGCAGCTCGGGAGCGCGGGCAAAGACCTTCTCCACCGTGTCGTACATGGCGATCTTCTTCCGGCTCATCACCAGCACCTTGTCGGCGTACTTGGCAATGTCCTCCATGCTGTGGGAGACCAGAAGCACCGTGGTGCCGGTCTTTTTGTGGTAGTCCTTCACCTCGGACAGGATCTCATCCCGTCCCTCAGGGTCGAGGCCGGCCGCAGGCTCATCCAGAACGAGGATACGGGGCTTCATGGCCATGACGCCCGCCACGGCTACGCGGCGCTTCTGTCCGCCGGACAGCTCAAAGGGGCTGCGCTCCAACAGCGCTTCATCGAAGCCGACGAATTCTGCCGCCTCGTGGACGCGCTTATCGACCTCCGCCTCGTCGAGGCCCATATTCTTCGGGCCGAAGGCGATGTCCTTATAGCACGTTTCCTCAAAGAGCTGGTACTCCGGGTACTGGAACACCAGACCCGTCAGGAAACGGAAATCCCGGATCTTTTCCGGCTCGGCCCAGAGGTCGCGGCCATCAATGATGATCTTGCCGCTGGTGGGTTTGTTCAGACCGTTCATGTGGGTGATGAGGGTGCTCTTGCCGGAGCCGGTGGCTCCGATGATGCCCACGAAATCGCCCTCTTCCACCTCAAAGCTCACGTCGTCCAGCGCGGTGACTGCGTTCGGCATACCGGGGTTGTAGACATAGCTCAGGTGTTCTACTTTGATAATGCTTGCCATGTTTCCGTCCCCCCTTACTTCAGCAGCTCATACAGAGCCTGTGCGCACTCGCCGGTGTCGATGATGCCTTCGGGCATGGGAATGCCGGCCTTGACCAGCTCATCCCGCAGCTCTGCGGCCTGCGGCACGTCGAGGCGGAGAGAACGGACTTTTTCGGTCTGGCTGAACACCTCTTTCGGGGTGCCTTCCATCACCACATTGCCCTGGCTCATCACCAGAACACGGTCGGCCTGCGCGGCCTCTTCCATGTAGTGGGTGATGGACACAACGGTGATGCCCAGATCCTTGTTGAGGTGGTGGATGGTCTGCATCACCTGCTCACGACCGCGAGGGTCGAGCATGGCGGTGGCCTCGTCGAGGATGAGGCAGTCGGGACGCATGGCGACGACGCCCGCAATGGCGACGCGCTGCTTCTGGCCGCCCGAGAGGTTGTGGGGTGCGCGCTCCCGGAACTCGTAGACGCCCGCCATCTTCATGGCGTCATCGACGCGGCGGCGCATCTCTTCCGGCGGAACACCGAGGTTTTCCAGCGCGAAAGCCACGTCTTCCTCTACCACCGTGGCGACGATCTGGTTGTCCGGGCTCTGGAACACCATGCCAACGGTCTGGCGGATGTCATAGAGCTTGTCATCATCGGCGGTGTCCATGCCCTCGACATACACCTTGCCCTCCTCCGGCAGGAGGATGGCGTTGAAGTGCTTGGCAAGGGTGGATTTGCCGCAGCCGTTTGCGCCCAGCACGGCCACGAACTCGCCCCGCCCGACCTGCATGGAGACGCCGTTGAGCGCATAGCCGGGCTGCTCCGAGTCGTAGCGGAACTTTAAGTTTTCTGCTGTCAGTATCGTTTCACTCATTTGTTTTCTCTTTCTGGTGGTGCGCCCCTCTGAAAGGGGCTGTACCCCATACCCTCTCAGTCTCGCATTCGCTCGACAGCTCTCCCAAAGGGCGAGCCACTGGCGTGTCGGTCAAGTCTGCACGAGACGAGCAGAGTTCCAATATTCAGAAGCTGCATCGCCCTGCTATAGAGGCCAGCAGCCGTTCTGCAAGATGCTTTGTCCAGAAGTCGCTGACCTCGTAAGCAAGGCCCGCTCTTCTGCGCCATAATATGCCCTCAGCAGGCAGCACAAAGCTGCCCGGCCTGCCAATGGCTCTCCCTTTGGGAGAGCTGTCACCGAAGGTGACTGAGAGGGTCATTCTTCCCAAATCGCCGTCGCGCCGCAGGGGACGACGCCGCCGGTGGCGGAGACGGGCAGGCCGATTTCGTCGCAACTGGTCTTTCCGCCAAAGCGGGGGATCAGCGTCGTCTTGAGCATATACTCCATGACGGCGGGCGAAAGGCCGGTGGTGTAGCTGTTGACCGCAAAGAAGAGCGGCTTGTCGCTCAGCACCTCTTCGCACTGGCTGATGAGGTCGTAGATGCAGTCTTCCAGCTTCCAGATCTCGCCGCCGGGGCCGCGTCCATAACTCGGCGGGTCCATGATGATGCCGTCGTAGGTGTTGCCGCGGCGCTTCTCGCGGGCGACGAACTTGGCGCAGTCGTCCACCAGCCAGCGGATGGGCCGGTCGGCGAGGCCGCTGGCGGCGGCATTGTCCTTGCCCCAGGCCACGATGCCCTTGGAGGCGTCCACATGGCAGACGGTAGCGCCCGCCGCCGCACAGGCCAGCGTTGCGCCGCCGGTGTAGCCGAAGAGGTTCAAAACTTTAATGGGCCGGCCTGCGGCGCGGATCTTCCTGGCGTACCAGGCCCAGTTGACGGCCTGCTCCGGGAAGACGCCGGTGTGCTTGAAGCCGGTGGGGCTGACGATGAGGGTCAGCTTATCCTCCCCTTCGCCGCAGGTGATCTTCCACTTTTCGGGCAGACGGCGGCGGTACTCCCACTCGCCGCCGCCCTGATTGGAGCGGTGGTAGACGGCGTCCGCCTTGGCCCAGAGGGGGCTCTGCTGGGGCGTCTTCCACACCACCTGCGGGTCAGGCCGGACAAGCAGCGTCTCGCCCCAGCGTTCCAGCCGGTTGCCGTCGGTGGCATCCAGCAGCTCGTAGTCTTTCCATGTATCTGCAGGGCGCATATGCGTCCTCCTTCCTGCTTTTTATCTCTATCTTAACCTTCGATGATCCGCTCGTTGATCTTATCCACGATGCGCTTGGCGCACAGGTCGATGGCCTCGAGGTCCTGGCCCTCCACCATGACGCGGATCTTCGGCTCCGTGCCGGAGACGCGCACCAGCACACGGCCCATGTCCATCAGCTTCTGCTGCTCGTTCTCGATGAAGTCGGTCAGCACCTTGTCTTCCTTGTAGGCAGCCTTCTGGGCGGCATTGGCCGCCACATTCACCAGCACCTGAGGGTACTGGGCGTAGATGCCGTTCAGCTCACTCATCTTCTTGCCGCTCTTGGCCAGCAGCTTGAGCAGCTTGCCGGCGGTCAGCTCACCGTCACCGGTGGTGGTGTGGTGGAGCAGGATGACGTGGCCGCTCTGCTCGCCGCCGATGGCGTAGCCGTTCTCCCGCATGTTCTCGAGAACATAGCGGTCGCCGACGGCGGTCTTCTCGGTGCGGATCCCCTGAGACTCCATAAACTTGATGAAGCCCAGGTTGGACATAACGGTGACGACCGCAGTATTGCCGTCCAAGCAGCCCTTTTCCTTCATGTTCATGGCCAGCAGGGCGATGACCTTGTCGCCGTCGATCTCCTGCCCCTTCTCGTCGCAGGCGAGGCAGCGGTCTGCGTCGCCGTCAAAGGCGATGCCGCAGTCAAAGCCGCCCTCGACGACGGCCTTTTCCAGATTGTCCAGATGGGTGCTGCCCACACCGGCGTTGATGTTCTTGCCGTCAGGCTCCACACCGATAAAGGTACACTTTGCGCCCAGACGGGGGAACAGCTGCCGGGCCACTGCTGCGGAGGCACCGTTGGCGCAGTCGATGCAGATGCTCAGGCCGGACAGGTCGCCGTCGATGGACTCATACAGGTGGTCGGTGTAGTCCTTGATGCCGTCGGTGCGGCAGGTCACGCGGCCCACATCGCCGCCGGTGGCCAGCTTGAGGCCCGCGCACTGATTGTCGATATAGGCTTCAATTTCGTTCTCCACCTCGTCCGGCAGCTTGTAGCCGGTGCCGGCGAAGATCTTGATGCCGTTGAATTCCATCGGGTTGTGAGACGCCGAGATGACCACGCCGGCGTCGGCGTTGTACTTGCGCACCAGATAGGCCACGGCGGGAGTGGGGACGACGCCCAGACTCTCAACGTCCGCGCCCACGCTGCACAGACCGGCGGTCAGGGCAGCTTCCAGCATATCACCGGACTGGCGGGTGTCCTTGCCGATGAGGATACGGGGCTTATGGCCAGTGCTGCTGGTCAGCACGGCGGCAGCGCCGCGTCCGATGAGCATCGCCATCTCACAGGTCAGGTCTGCACCGGCCACGCCGCGCACACCGTCGGTACCAAAATACTTTCCCATAGTAAATACCTCACTTAAAATAAGCTCTGCTGTCCATTGTCCTCGGCGCTGTCGCTCTCAGGCGCTTTCAGGCCGAGATGCTCATACGCCAGCCGGGTGGCACAGCGGCCCCGGGGCGTTCGGGTCAGAAAGCCCATCTGCATCAGGTAGGGCTCACACAGGTCTTCCAGCGTCACGGCCTCTTCGCCGAGGGCTGCGGCCAGTGTTTCCAGACCCACCGGGCCGCCGTTATACATTTCAATGATAGCGCGGAGCAGGCTGCGATCCAGTTCGTCCAGACCCAGCGCGTCCACGTCCATCCGCTTGAGGCTCAGCAGCGCCACATCCCGGTCGATGATGCCGTCGCCCAGCACGGTGGCAAAGTCGCGCACACGCTTGAGGAAGCGGTTCGCCACACGGGGCGTGCCGCGGCTGCACTTCGCCAGCTCATAAGCACCCTCGGGGGTGATGGGCTGATCGAGGATGCCCGCCGAGCGGATGATGATATTGCTCAGCTCGTCGGGGCTGTAGAGCTCCAGCTTGAGCAGCACGCCGAAGCGGTCGCGCAGAGGGCCGGTGATCTGGCCCGCACGGGTGGTCGCACCCACCAGCGTGAACCGGGGCAGATTGATGCGGATGCTCTGGGCGCTGGGGCCTTTGCCTATCATAATATCCAGCGCATAGTCTTCCAGTGCCGGGTAAAGCACCTCTTCCACCTGCCGGGAGAGGCGGTGTATCTCGTCGATGAAGAGGACGTCGCCCTCCTGCAGATTGGTCAGCAGGGCGGCGAGGTCGCCGGGCTTTTCGATGGCCGGGCCGCTGGTGATGCGGATCTGCACCCCCATCTCGTTGGCGATGATGCCCGCCAGCGTCGTCTTGCCCAGGCCCGGAGGGCCGTAGAGCAGGATGTGGTCCATGGGCTCGCCCCGGCGCTTGGCCGCTTCGAGATAAATTTTCAGGTTCTGCTTGACCTTTTCCTGTCCGATGTAGTCCTCCAGATGCTGGGGGCGGAGGTTGTTTTCCTCGTTGTCCGCCGCCGTCATCCCGGGCTGCATCATTTTTGCGCCATAGAGCGCGGTATCGTCCTGCATCGTTTACCTCCTGCCCGCCATGCTGCGCAGCGCCAGCTTGATGATCTCTTCCACCGGGAGCGTGCCGTCGATCTTGGAGACGGCCAGTGCGGCTTCGCTCTGGCTGTAGCCCAGCGACACCAGCGCGGCAATGGCCTGCCCCGCCCCCTGTGCGGCGGCGGTGTCCGAAGCAGCGCCCGCCACGTTTTCCAGGTCGATGCCGGCGGCAAAGCCTTTGGCGACCTTATCTTTCAGTTCCAGCACGATGCGCTGGGCCAGTTTGGGGCCGACACCGGACGCGGCCTTGAAGGCTTTGTGGTCGCCCGCCGAGATGGCCAGCGCCACACGGTCGGGCTCCATGACGCTCAGGATGGCAAGGCCCACCTTCGCGCCCACGCCCGACACCGAGGTGAGCAGCTCGAAACAGGCCTGCTGCTCCTCGCTGGCAAAGCCGTAGAGGCTGACGTCGTTCTCGGTGACGTTCATCACCGTATAGATGGTGGCTTCGTTCCCCACGCCGGGCAGCGCACCGGCCACGCTGGCCGGACACTGGGCGTAGTACCCCACGCCGCCGCAGCAGATGACCACAGCGTTCAGGGTCTTTTTGATGATCTTTCCGGTTAAGCTGTATATCATAATAGCCCTCTCAGTCAATGCCTGCCGGCATTGCCAGCTCTCCCTGTGGGAGAGCCACTGGCGTGCCGGGCAGGTCTATCGGATACGAGAAAGTTTTGTTGTTTTGGGCGGCTCAGATAGGCCCCGGCACACGCCGTACAAAACGGTTGAGCTGACTGCCGTTGGTGTGGCAGAAGGTGATGGCCATCGCCAGCGCGTCGGCGGTGTCGTCGGGCTTCGGGATGGCGGGCAGATGCAGCAGGATGCGGGTCATCTCCTGCACCTGCTTTTTCACGGCTTTGCCGTAGCCGGTGACGGCCTGCTTGACCTGCATCGGGGTGTACTCGTAGATGGGCAGGCCCGCCTGCGCCGCCGCCAGCAGAATGACGCCGCGCGCCTCGGCCACGCCGATGACGGTGGTCTGGTTGTGCTGGTAGAACAGCTTTTCGATGGCCAGCACCTCCGGCTGCGTCCGCTCGATGACCTCTTTGACGCCCGCATACACCTCGTCCAGCCGCCGCTCGAACGGCACGCCGGCGTCGGTACACACCGCGCCAAAATCCACCGGTGCAAAGCGGTTTCCCGCGTAATCCACCACGCCCCATCCCACGATGGCGTAGCCCGGGTCGATGCCCAATACTCTCATTCTGCGATACCTTTCCTATTGTAATCATCTTATTATAGCACACCTATAAAAAAGGGGCAACGATAACCTTTTAGCTCCCAGCCTTCGCCCGCTTTCCCGCCCCTCCGGCAGAGGCGTCCCGGCCAGCCCTGGAAAGATTTTTTGAAGATTTTTGCAAAAAGGGCTTGATTTTTATTCCATCCTATGCTATCATAATTGAGCTGACTACAGCAAAACAGAATATGGACGGTTAGCTCAGCTGGTAGAGCATCTGCTTGACGTGCAGGAGGTCACAGGTTCGAGTCCTGTACCGTCCACCAAACAGTTCGTACTCGAACCCGATTCTCTATGTGAAAGGGTTCGGGTACGTTTTTTGTTTATCGGAGGTTCTGCGGCGAGAGTACGCAGAGCGGTAAACGAACAAAGGCAGGGTATCACCGTGGCGGTGGTATCCTGCCTTTTGCTTTGAAATCAAGTTATCATCGTGCGAACTTGATTGCCCTTATGGAGAAAATCATTTTACTGGTCTGCGCTTTCGTACATCTGGGTCGTTGTGCCGACCTGCTCCGTACCAGCGTTCCCGTCAATAGTCACATCGGCAGTGCAGCTTTCAATGGTGCTGCCCTCGGCGCGGCCTGCAACGGTACCGGGTGTAACGGCACCGTCAATGCTGCCCTTTACCGAGCAGTTGGTGATTTTGAAAACCGTCTCCTCACTGTAGTAGTATAGGCCGGTACCCACAAGGCCGCCCACATGGGTGGCACCGTTTGCCTTGATGTTCACGGTCACATTGCAGTTGTCAATGACAGAGGGATAGTTTTTAGTGGAGAAGCCTTCCGTTTCAAGGCAGACATCCGGGTTGGAATGGGTACCTGCATAGCCGCACAAACCGCCAATGGCGTGACCACCGTTTTCGCTCTCGATAGTCACATCAGCGGTGCAGTTGGTGATGGTGTCCATCATTTCCAGACAGCCACCAATGCCGCCCAGACCCACCGGCTCGTTGCCGGTGGCTTTCACGGTGCCGGATGCTGTGCAGTTGTCGATGCTGCCGCCAAAGCCGCCGCCGACTACCAGACCGCCGCACTCGGCAACGTCTGCCTGAACGATCTTATCGGTAAAGTGGTTGTCACCGATGACGACCACGGTAGCCCCCTCCACCATGCAGTTGGTGATAGAGTTGTTGTTACCGCCCACAATACCGCCGACACAGTTATTTCCGGTAATGGTGGAATCGCCCTTCAGTGTGACGTTATCTACAGAACCCATGTTGTAGCCCACAACGCCGCCAATGGCCATGGAAGTGCCTTCCGTTACTGTGACCGTGGCATCTTCCAGAGTCAGGTTTTTCACCTCACCGCAGCTCACGCCGAACAGACCGGCACCGCAGTTATAGGTATCCGAAGTATAGCTCAGGTTGGAAATAGTGTGGCCGTCTCCGTCAAAGGAGCCGAGGAACAGGGTGGAGTGTGTCTCCATGTCGTTCATATTGCCGATGGGAGCCCACTCGACACCGGACAGGTCCAGATCACTGGTCAGTTTGAAGCAAACACCGGCGTAGCCGCCCTGCGAGCCATCGTTGACATTGGAAGCAAAGGTCAGCAGGGAATCCACGCTGTTGATCTGGTAGGGGTCTTCCTGCGTGCCGGAACCGCCGTCATAGTTGGCGGAAACAGCAGTGGTGCTGACGGAAGAAGCAGCCGCAGAACTTGCGGCAGTGCTGCTTGCGGTACTCTGGGCGGAAGAACCTGCACAGCCTGACAGGAAAGCTGCGGCGAGGCATACGGCGATTACGCCGGTTTGAATTCGTCTCATAATGGAATATCCTTTCTATGTTAGTTTTTTCTAACCAGAAAGTATAACCAAATAAGGCTGGTCTGCCACTCCGAACCGTCAGAAAACATCCGATTCGGACGGCGAGTTTCGGAATAGAGTGGGGCTGGTGCCGTATTCTTTTTTGAATGCTTCCGAAAATTTGCTGGGGTTATCATAGCCGAGTGCGGCTGCGATCTCGGTTACACTGTGACTTGTATCCTGCAAAAGGACGCGGGCAGTCTGCATCCGGTAGGATTTCATGTATTGATAAATGGAGCTGCCATAAACGGCTTTGAAGCAGAGCTTCATGGAAGTTTGCGCAATGCCGAACTGCCGGGAAAGCTCAGCCAATGTGTAATGGTGACTGAGATCCTGTATCATTGCATCGTGCATCGCCCGAACAGTTATGACTTGACTGCGGGAGAAAAACTGTCGCTTTTCGGAGAAGGACTCCTGCGGCAGGTCGTTTAGGAGCATGAGCAACTCCAGCACCTTGGCTTTCAGGTAGTGGGCCATCCTTTCCGGTGGGGCAGCGTACAGCTCCGAAAAAATGTGCGCGACTTCCCGGTTGCTGCGCAGCACATAGCAGCTCTCTTCTCGGCAGAAACGCTCGGCGATGGTTTCCAAATGGATGTCAAGATCGCCCATGATGGCTTCCAGAGAAGAAAGCGTCTGCTGCGCCTGCGGCAAGTCGATGGTGATGGAAATGCCGTGATAGTGTGCCAATGGAAAACAGGTCTGCCGGGTGGTGTGGCTCAGCCGGTGAATGGACAGGTCGCCCGCACCGATATACTGATAATCGCCGTTCTGAAACTCGCACTCAAACCGCCCTTCCCAGCAGTGATTGATTTCGATGGTATCCGGCATGGGGCGTTTGTTCTGATTCTGCCCGTCCTTCATGTGAAAGTCGTTGTAGAAAAGATCAATCCCCGGCAGGATCAGATATTCAGAGATGAGCCCTTCGCCGGTGTCGTTCTGCATCCGGTAAAGTCTGCACCCGGCGGATGCGGCTAAATGCTGCACCTCCGGGTCAAAGAAATCAATGGGACACTGCTTCATTCCAGCACCTCCTCACAGCCCTATTATAATAAATTCATGGGTTTGGAACAAGCCACACCTTTATCGATTGAATCTATAAATTCCAGCTTATAGCACGTGTTCCTAGCAGGGTTTGGGGCAGGCACGCCCCAACAAGAAGCAGTCCCGAAGTGGCGAGAATTTTCAAGAATTGAAAATTTGTGGCCACGGGACGGTTCTTGCTCTCACCTTTTTCGCTGCGTTTCGCAATTTTCACATTTCAATCTGTTCGCAGATTGTTGACAAGCTGCGCTTGCCCCGATACTATAAAGGCAACCCGAACACGCTGCCAAGGAGGTGCAACTATGACCGCCGTGATTTACGCCCGCTATTCATCCGACAGCCAGCGCGAAGCGTCCATTGAAGGGCAGCTGCGCGACTGCAAGGACTACGCCGAGAAGAACGGTATCACCGTGGTCGGCACCTATATCGACCGTGCCTACTCTGCCAAAACGGATGACCGCCCGGACTTCCAGAGGATGATAAAGGACAGCGCGAAGAAAATCTTCGATGTGGTTCTGGTCTGGAAGCTCGACCGCTTTGCCCGGAATCGGTTCGATGCCGTGAACTACAAGTACCAGCTGGAAAAGAACGGTGTCCATCTGGTGTCCGCTATGGAACCCATTTCGCAGGGGCCTGAAGGCATTATGGTGGAGAGTATGCTTATTGGCATGGCGGAATACTATTCCGCCGAACTCGCCCTGAAAGTAGCGCGCAGTGAGCGCGAAAATGCACTCCAGTGCAAGTACAACGGCGGGATCGTTCCGCTGGGCTTCACCATTGGCAAGGAAGACAGGCTGTACCATATCGACCCGGAGACAGCTCCCATTGTGCAGGAGATCTTCACCCGGTACGCCGACGGCGAACCGGCTGAGAAGATTGCAGCATCCCTGAATGAGCGCGGCCTGCGTACCCGCACCGGGAAGCCGTTCGTAAAGAACAGCTTCTTCCAGATCTTCCGCAACCGCCGCTACATCGGCGAATACCGCTACAAGGACATTGTGACGCCGGGCGGCATTCCGGCTATTGTTGACCAGGATTTGTTCGACCGGGTGCAGCAGCGTTTCGAGCAGAACAGGATCGCCCACGGTCGGCCTGCAAAAGAGGATGTGAGCTATCTGCTGACCACCAAGCTGTTCTGTGGCAAGTGCGGCACCCTGATGGG
>OGUJ01000783.1_pt1 | contig 21973 bp, 20 predicted proteins | sample 1573661 | NCBI WGS metagenome assembly OGUJ01 (sample SAMEA2581933, study PRJEB24529) | metagenome | biome: Human gut stool | place: China | collected 2011
CATCCGGGCAGCAGCTTCTGAGTGGATGCTATGGGGAATTTGATGAGATATTAAAAGATGTGATGACAAGAAGTGAAGAAGATATGTGTCTCTCTGCGCCGGGATTTGATATCAGAGGAATCCAGCATGAGAAACTCTATTCCAGGTTATATATGTCGTAGTTTGAATCTGACATTAGTTTTTCCAGGCTAAAATGTGAATAGAAATAGAATCATGTGCATAATATGAAATCTTAAAAATTTATATGTGGAAAATTAGCGAACAGATTATAAGAAGCTATCAACAAGTAAAGTAGAAAAGAGGAAATCGGTATGTCATATGTAAAAATCGGAGTTGCCGGACCTGTAGGTTCCGGAAAAACAGCACTTATTGAAGCATTGTCAAGAAAGATGGCAAAAGATTACAGCATCGGCGTCATCACAAACGATATTTATACAAAGGAAGACGCACAGTTTCTGGCAAAGAACAGTGTTCTTCCGGTAGAGCGTATCATTGGTGTGGAAACAGGCGGCTGTCCTCATACAGCGATCCGCGAAGACGCTTCCATGAATCTGGAAGCAGTAGATGAGATGATGGAGCGTTTCCCTGATATTGAACTTCTTTTCATCGAAAGTGGTGGAGATAATCTGTCTGCAACATTCAGTCCGGAACTGGTAGATGCAACCATCTTCGTCATTGATGTAGCAGAAGGAGATAAGATTCCACGTAAAGGCGGTCCTGGAATCACACGCTCTGATCTCCTTGTCATCAACAAGATCGACCTGGCTCCATATGTAGGTGCAAGTCTCGAAGTAATGGAAAGAGACTCCAGAAAAATGCGCGGTGACAGACCATTCCAGTTCACAAATATCCGCGGAGATGAGAACGTGGATAAAGTAGTGGAATGGATTAAGAAGAATGTACTCTTAGAAGGAATGTAAAGAAAGCCTATGGATAACAAATTTGGAAAAGTTTCCCGTATCAGTGCCTGCGCCGCACTGAAAGATGGAAAAACCATTCTGGAAGACCTGTCTTTTACAGCACCATACAAGATCATGACACCTTTTGAAAAGGAAAATGGAGGAATCCAGATCATGCCTCTCTGCGCATCTGCCGGAATCATGGCAGGAGATTCACAGGAATTTTCCTACCATGTAAAAGAAGGTGCAGACCTGGAGATTCTGTCCCAGTCTTTCGAGAAGATTCACAAGATGGATGAAGGCTCTGCCAGCCGTACCATAGAAGTGCAGGTAGATAAAAATGCTGCATTATACTATTATCCTCAGCCTGTAATTCCTTTTGCACAGTCTGCTTTTGACAGCAAAATGACGATTCATCTGGAAGATGAAACTTCGAAATTGTTTTTGCTGGAGATCATTTCCTGTGGTCGAAATGCACATGAGGAACGATTTCAGTATCGCAGATTTTCCTCAAAGGTATTGCTGTACCGGGGAGAAAAACTGATCTACAGAGACAACACCAGATATGAACCGGGCAAAATGCCGATGGAAGGAATCGGGTTGTACGAGGGTTTCACACATATGGCAAATCTGTTTCTGTCTAAACTATGTGACAGAGGTGACGCGGATGGTCTGGATAGAACATCAGAACTGAAGGAAAAGATCTGGCAGATTCTGGATGAAGATTCAGAAGTAGACGGCGGTGTTACCCGCCTGACTACGGGTGATCTGGCATTGAGAATCTTCGGACATCGTGCCCAGAAATTACAGCAGATAGCTGAGAAAATTAAGGAAATCTATACTTCCTGCCAGATAAATCATAAATCGGTTATGAATGAATGACTTTCCGTCCCAGTGGCTACGTTACCGTGAACGGAGTGAACCAATGTCATTAACTTAAGAAATAGTCGGCTATAAATAGTAATAATCTCTTTGATATCTACTTGATATTTTTAAATTTTACTTGACAAATGTTTTTTTATATGCGGCGTTATTACTGATCAATCAGTAATAACGCCCTTTGATTAGGAACTGTTAATCTTAACAACTTAATCAAAGGAGTATTTTATGAACTATTCAGATTCTATTAAAGCTATTTTACTTGCTGCTATTAATGAACTTTCCAAAATCCCGGAAAACTATGCTGTCAAGCCTGGAGTTGATTTTATCAGAAACAGAAAACTTGGATTTAAAGATTATATGTTGATGTTCCTGACTATGGAAGCAGACTGTATCAGAGAAGAACTGTACCGTTTCTTTGGCCGTACTACTGATGCACCTTCCAAAGCCGCTTTTTATAAGCAGCGAAAAAAAATCAAAGAAGACGCTTTTCGGAACCTTCTTCTTGCTTTTAACCGAAAACTTCCTAGAAAGCTTTATAACGGTAAATATGAATTCTGGGCCTGCGATGGTTCTTCCTGTGATATTTTCCTTAACCCTCAGGATAAGGATACCTATTTTGAGCCTAATGGTAAATCTACCAGAGGCTTTAATCAGATCCATATCAATGCCATGTTTTCCCTGCTTGACAAGCGCTTTACTGATATCTTAGTCCAGCCTGCCAGAAAACGAAATGAGTATTCTGCATTTTGCTCCATGGTCGATTCTGCCGATATCCCTGAATACTCTAAGATTGTTTTCTTTGGAGACAGAGGCTATACTTCTTATAATAATTTTGCCCATGTAATAGAGCGGGGGCAGTTCTTTCTTATCCGGTGCAATGATAAAAGAGCTTCCGGTATGATGGGGCATCCTGTTGATATCCTGCCGGCTTTTGACGAAGACATCAGTCTCATACTGACAAGGTCTAAAGCTATAACCAAATATTCCAGACCTGAATTGTTTTCCTCATACAGATATGTTTATCAGAATGCCCCAATGGACTATCTTAATGATCTGACAACAGAGTATGATCTGTCTTTACGTTTATTGCGTATACAGCTTAAGGATGGTTCTTATGAAAATATTGCCACTAATCTTCCAAGGGATGAATTTAAAACAGAAGATTTCGAAATGCTTTATCATTTGAGATGGTCTGAGGAAAATTCTTTCCGGGATCTGAAATATTCCCTGTGTCTGAAAGCATTTCATTCAAAAAAATATGCTTATATTGTACAGGAAGTATGGGCCAGAGTTATTTTATATAACTTCAGTTCCAGCATAATCATAAATGTAACGATCAAGCGTGAAGACTGTGCCTATGAATATCAGGCGAATTATTCATCCGCACTCAAAACATGCAGGGATTTCTTAAGGATTCATGATGGGACAACAAAGATAAATGTAGAAAGTCTGATCGCTCAAAATATTGAGCCGATCAGACCTGGAAGAACCTTTGCCCGCCAGCATAGGTTTAAACTTCCGATGAGTTTTTGTTATAGACATTAACATTTAGCTCATACATTAACTATATTTCATTTTCAGGCAAATTTCAATGTTAAATATTGATTTTGCCTTTTTGTTGTACCTAAAATTCAATAAGACATCCTATCTTGTTCGCATCCTACGCTTTTTTATCACATCCAAATCTTTTTATTAATATTTTTCATCAAAGCAATGTTGCCAAATAGCTTAAGTTAATGACATTGGGAGTGAACAGTAACGATCTCTTTTTTGTAGTTGAAGCTACTAAAATAGAATCCTTGCTATTGTCTTTTGGGGATGTTAAGATAAGGAAAAGAATGAATGGAAGAAATGTATTTTTAGGTTGCTGGGCATGGAGTGAACAGTACCATTTTCAGAGAGGAGTGTAAACAGATGAGCAATAAAAAGAAACTGCCGGTAGGAGTCGATTCTTTTAACAAACTGGTTCAGCATGACTTTTACTATATAGATAAAACAGGTCTGTTGGTCGAGCTTTTGAAAAATTGGGCAGAAGTAAATCTGTTTACCCGACCGAGACGATTTGGAAAAAGTCTCAATATGTCTATGCTGCAGACATTTTTTGAAATTGGTTGTGATAAGACACTGTTTGATGGTCTGAAGATCTCAGAGGAAAAAGAACTGTGCCAGGAATATATGGGGCAGTTTCCGGTGATTTCTATTAGCCTTAAAGGCGTAGAGGGACAGACATTTCAGGAAGCTTTGGCAGCAATGAAATATATTATAGGACAGGAAGCTTTGCGCTTCGGATTTCTTCTGGAAAGTGACAGACTATCTGATAAAGATAAAGACATTTATCAGCAGCTTACAGAAATAGGAAAAGGTACAGGCAGTCTTTTTGCCATGACAAATGATGTATTGGGTACCAGTCTGAAAACTTTGTCAGACTTACTTTGCAGGCATTATGGAAAAAACGTAATTCTTCTTATAGATGAATATGATGTTCCTCTGGATAAAGCGTTTCAGTATGGGTACTATGATCAGATGGTATCGCTTCTTCGTGTAATGTTTGGAAATGCTTTAAAAACGAATCCGAGTCTGTACTTTGCAGTGCTGACGGGATGTCTGAGGATTTCAAAAGAAAGTATTTTTACAGGACTTAATAATCTGAAAACACTTACAATTACAAATGCACAGTTTGACGAATATTTCGGTTTTACAGACAAAGAAGTTAAAGAAATGCTGGCATATTATGATCTGGAAGAACATTATGAAACAATGAAAGAATGGTATGACGGTTATCGTTTTGGAAAAACGGATGTATATTGTCCTTGGGATGTGATTAATTTCTGTGACGATCTGCGGGCAGATGAAGATGCATATCCTCAGAATTATTGGTCTAATACCAGCGGAAATGCCATTGTACGTCGTTTGATTGACAAAGCAGACAGTGTTACGAAAAATGAGGTTGAGAGCCTGATTGCAGGTGACGAGGTTATAAAAGAGATTCATCAGGAACTGACCTATAGTGAGCTGGATCAGTCGATAGAAAATCTGTGGAGCGTATTATTTACTACCGGTTATCTGACTCAGAGAGGCAGAGTAGACGGTAGGAAATATCGTCTGGCAATTCCTAACAGAGAAATCAGAGAATTATTTATAACGCAGATTCGGGAATGGTTCCGTAAGTCATCAAGGAAGGATACAGGGACACTGGAAGCTTTCTGTCAGGCTTTTCCACAGAAAGACGCTGTGAAAATTGAAAAGCTTCTGAATGAATATCTCTGGAATACTATCAGTATTCGGGACACATCTGGCAGAGAGAAAAAGGAGAATTTTTACCATGGAATGATTCTGGGACTTCTCAGATATAAGGAAAACTGGCTGGTGAAATCTAACGCAGAGTCCGGAGAAGGATACAGTGACATTCTCATTGAAGTTCCAGAGAGCCGGACTGGTATTGTAGTGGAAATCAAATATGCAGAAGATGCAGCATTTGATTCTGCCTGCAATAAGGCAATCCAACAGATTGAGGAAAAGCATTATGAGGCAGCACTACTTGGGGATGGTATGGAGAATGTTGTAAAATATGGAATTGCCTGTTATAAGAAAAGATGTAAGGTGTTATTGGCAGAGTAAGAGTTTGTCTTCTGTCCAGGTCAAAAAAAGTATTAATTTTTTTGACCTGGATAGAAAAAGAAAAGAAATTTGTTTATAATAAGGTCATTAAAATGTGCCGTTTCCGTTTTTAGAGAGAGTTTCTCTTTTTTTGTTGCTAAAATATACCCATAAACAAACAGAAAGCAAACACAAGGAGGAAATGAAATAATGGGTAAAAAGTAGCAGTGATTGGATGAATATCGTACATCTAATGAAGGAAAATATCCAACGCAGATTCAGGATGTAAAGGCGGCTATACGTTATCTGAGAGCTTATGCAGAAAGGTTCAATATTGATGAGGAAAAGATTGGCGTTATGGGAGAATCGGCAGGAGGTTATCTTACATGTATGGCAGCACTGGATAATGCTTCAGGTTTAGATGTAGGAGAACATCTGGAAAAATCAAGCAGAGCACAGGCTGCATGTGCATGGTATCCTCCTACAGACTTAACGGCATTTCCACATGATTTATGATGAGGTCCCTCCTTATAAATAACATTCAGGTCTGCGTGTTTTCAGATAAGGTATTTTATTTCTTAATTGGGATGTTTCCTGGAGATTGATCTCACAGGTGAGAAGCTGTTCGGAATCATCTGCTTTTGCAAGAATATCACCACTTGGATGAATAACCAGTGATTCACCGGAGAAATCCATGGCGTCTTCTCTTCCGACGCGATTACACATGGCAATAAACACCTGATTCTGCATAGCTTGGACACGCATTTCCCATTCAAACATTTCCATTGGCTCTGCTTTCGTGTTGGCAGTGGGAATAATGATCAGATCGGCTCCTTTCAGCGTGCAGGTGCGGATACTTTCCGGGAGATGTCTGTCATAGCAGATGACGATTCCTATTTTTCCGAAGGGTGTGTCAAATACTTTAAATCCTGTATCGGAAGGAGTGTAGTAGTCCTGTTCATAGAACTGTTTTGCCTGTGCGATATGAATCATCTGGGCAGTATCTGCTAACTGTCCATCGGGTGTAATCCACAGGGAAGTATCATATCTTTTTCCCTGACGCTCCAGGTAGACATTAGGTGACAGATAATAGTGATGCTGTGCTGCTTTTTCTTTTAATTTTGAGATTTCCACAGAATCAGGCTGAAGACAATAGCAGTCAACGTTCCTTTTTTCATACTGAGGAAAAAATGGAGAAAGCTGAATCTCTGGGAAAAACAGTAAATCAGTTCCATTTGCCTGATCACAAAATAACAAAGATTTTTCCAGATTCTCCTGCATATTTGAGGCCATAGATATTTGGGCGAGTGCAAGCTTCATAGTAGCAATACCTTTCGTAAAACAGTTTAGATACATCTATCATAAATTGCTGAAGAGGATTTTGCAAGAAAATGTTACTATTTGTTGTGGCATATTTGCAAGCCATTATTCATGTGTTTTAGCTCTGCAAAATGTATTAGATGATACAGAGTAGTATCTTTTTCAATTATATTTGGATAGAATAAGTATTATGAAGGAATTGCAAGAGAAAGACTTGCATGTTAATATATTTATATACAAAAGAATAACAGTTCCAGTTCCTTTGGAGAGGAGAAATCATGCGTGATGAGACAATAATAGACGTATATACGTCTGGAGTAAATGGTGCAGAATATGATGCGGGAATGAAACAGCTTATGAGTAATAAGGAGATTATTATTCCAATTCTGCAGATGACAGTACCGGAATTTAAGATGTGCTCACAGTGTAGAGATTTATTGAGTAGTGAATCGATATCAGGATATTATGAGAATCTTTGACTGAAAATATGTATAAGAAAAGACAGTGATTTCATGTTTGCGCGAAATCACTGTCTTTTTTGTATTTATTCCTGTGATGTAGATTCACGAATAATTAATTCAGTGGGGAGTTGAACTTGCTTAATTTCGGTATCTGGATTATTGATTTTTTCAATCAGAAGTTCAGAAGCAAGATATCCAAGTTGAGAACAAGGCTGTTTGATCGTAGTAATAGATGGAGTTGACAATTGAGAAATATTTGTATTATCAAATCCAATGACAAGAACATCTGAAGGAACTTTTAAATTACAGTATTGTACTGCCTTTATAGCAGCAGCAGCCAGATTATCTGAAATGGCGAAAAAGCAGTCTGGTGGGTTTGGTGAAGACAGAACCTGCACAATTGATGTAAAAGCAAGATCATGATTTAATTCTGGCAACTGGATAATCCAGTTAGAAGGATAATCAATATTAGCAGAAGCCATAATGGATTTATATGCAGCGAGACGTATTCTTGCATAATTAAATTCAATAGGTCCATTTATAATACTTATTTTTTTTCGCCCAATTGAAAGAAAATAGTTTAATGCGAGTTCGGTAGATGCAAAATCATCAATTCCTACGTAGGAGGCATACGGATTGTCAAAATATTCACAACATTGTACGACTGGAACATGGGAAGTAATTAGCTTTAATGCTGATGGAGAAATACTATTTAAAGTAATCACGCCATTTGCTTTTAAACGATGAATCATATGAATAAATTTGTCTACGTTATCAGAGCTAAATTTAAACGATGTAAAAACGACAGACATAGAGCGCATATTTGCAGATGATAAAACACCGTCAATAATTTTTGAATAAAAGGGATTTGACATATCCGGAATATTCATAAGGAGAATTTTATCAGTCTGCTCATCTGATTGAGTAAGAGGAAGCGTGCCGGTAGGATAAGCAGATGGTGTATTATCGGATAATTTTGTTTCACCATATTGATAGCCAAGTTTTTCTATTGCCTGAAAAATAGAATCCAAAGTATTTTTTTTAACATGACAGTTATTATTTAATGCGCGTGATACAGTTGCAATAGATACATTAGCCTCTTTTGCAACATCACGGATTGTAATTTTTTTAGATTGCATACATTCCTCCGTATATTGATAAGTTATAATACTACTATAGCATAAAATTGCAAAATGTAAAAGGAATAAATAAAAAAAATGTAACTACATGAAATAAAAAAATGTAACTACATGAAAATGTTACATGAAACAGGTGCCATGATACGGCAAAATAAACAAAAAAACAGTTAAAAAAAGTATAAAACAACGAAAATGAACAATGAGACGAGATTTTGATTGACTTAAACAGTGAAACAATATATCATGGTGTTACATAAAGAAATGAAAAACATAACAAGGAGGAAGAAAATGAACGTAAAAATTTCTTACAACACACTGGTATACGCCGGTGAGAATATTGCAGACGGAATCAGACGACTGGCAAAATTTGGCTATGATGGTGTAGATTTTGTAGGTGAACCAGATCAATTTGATACAGCTGAAATCTGCAGACTTTTGAAAGAGAATAATATTGAAGCCAGTTCTATCTGTGCAATTTTTACAAATGAAAGAGATTTTGTTTCAGATGATCCAGTAATCAGAAAACAGGCAGTAGAATATATGAAGAAGTGCGTGGATTTTTCTGTTGCGATTGGAGCAAAATCAATTAGTACACAGGTGACAGCGAATATGAAAATTGACGCTGATGCACCATTTGAAACAGCTTGGAAATGGGCAGTAGAAGGACTGAAGGAAGCCGGAGAATATGCTTTAAAGAATAATATTCGTCTTACATTAGAAGCATGGAATCGATATGAAACATATTTGATAACAAAACTTGATATGGCACTCAAAATGGTTAATGAAGTAGGACTGGAGAATGTTGGTGTCATGGGTGACACATTCCATATGAACATTGAGGAAAGCAACATGGGAGATGCAATTAGAAATGTAGGAAAGAAATTGTATTATCTCCACATTGCAGACAGTAACAGAGCAGCACCTGGAAGAGGTCATATTGATTTTGAAGAAATTGCACAGGCATTAAAAGATATTGATTATAATGGATGGATTTCTATGGAACTCTTACCAGCAGCAGCAAATCCATTTAGCGGAATTGTACAGGAAGAATTCTATGATCAGTACACAGAAGAGTCTATTACATATCTGAAAAAATTATTTTCATAAATTAAAAGATTGGAGAGCTTGAAAATGAAAAGAAAAATGGTAATCGGAATGTTAACAATGGGAATGGTATTATGTGGAGCAATGACAGTATCAGCAGAATCAGATGGATATGTTATTTCTGCTTCCCATGGATACGGTGCTGTAGAACACTGGGAAATTAAAACAATTGGAATGCAGGATGCAGCAAAAGATCTTGGAGTTGAATTTAATTATAAATATGCAGATGGGGATCTGCAGCAGGAAGTAGCAGATATAGAAAATTTTGTTGAGATGGGAACAAATTACATCATTGTAGGACCATGTAATTCAGAAGGAATTGTTCCGGTTATCGAAGAAGCACAGGATAAAGGTGTTGCAGTTGGAACATGCGATATTGGTATTGAAGGCGTGGATGTGGCAAGTTTTGTAAGCTCCGATAATTACGGCATTGGAGAGATTGCAGCAGATTATATAGGAACTGAAATGAATGGAGAAGGCGAGATTGCAATTCTGACATGGCCGGCAGCATCTGCAACTGCTGACAGAGCAAAAGGATTCAAAGATAAAATGGAAGAAAAGTATCCTAATATAAAAATTGTTTCCGAACAGGATTGTAATGCAGACAGAAGTTCATCTCTGGCAGCAACAGAAAGTATCATTCAGGCAAATGGTGATATCAAATTTGTATGGGGCGCAAACGCTGAAATGGCACTGGGAGCATATGCAGCGACACAGTCATTAAATCGTTCAGATATTAATGTAGTTGCAGTTGATACAGATGGGGAAGTTATGGAAGCTATCCAGAATGGAACTAACCTGGTTGCTACAGTTTCTCAGGATCCATATACAATGGGATATAAAGCTCTTGAGAATGCAGTAAAATATCTTGACGGAGAAAAGGTGGAAGATATTGCAATTGAATGTGAATTAGTAACTGCAGATAATTGCGCAGAAATTATTGAAAGAAATGAGGAATATCTGAACAAATAAAAGAAGGTATGCTACATTCTTCAGAATAAAAGTTTCCTTCCTTGTTTAGAACAAAATATATAACAGATGATCTGTGGGCAGTTGGAATCTGACCACAGATCATCAAAATATAGCTTGAGGGACGAAAAAGTGAAAAAAACAATATTAAAAGCTACCGGAATCTCCAAATCATTTTCCCATGTACCAATTTTGAAAAATGTCGATTTTGAATTAGACAGTGCAGAGACACATATTCTTATGGGAGAAAATGGAGCTGGAAAGTCGACTTTAATGAAGATTATAACGGGTGTTTACCAACAGGATAAAGGAAACATATACCTGGATGACGGAAAAGGAAATTTGGAAGAAATTGCTTTTTCAAATCCTAAAATGGCATTGGAAAAAGGAATAAGCATGGTATTCCAGGAATTCAACCTGATGGAAAATATGACGATAGCCGAAAATATATTTATGGGCTATGAACCGGTGAAAAAAGGACTTATTGATTGGAATAAAATGAATCAGGATGCTCTGAAATGGATGGAAATGGTGGAGATTGATGCACCACCAACAGAGCTTGTTGAAAATCTTTCTACAGCACAGAAACAATGTGTAGAAATTGCAAAATGTCTGTCACATAATGCAAAAATCATTATATTGGATGAGCCTACGTCAAGTCTTTCAGAAAGAGAAGTAAGAACGCTCTTTAAGCTGATCGCTAAACTGAAAAAAGAAGGTATCAGCATTATTTATATTTCTCATAGAATGGAAGAGATATTTGAAATCGGAGACAGAGTAACAGTATTTAGAGACGGTGAAAAAATCGACACTCTAAATATTAAAGATACTACTGAACAAAAACTGATTCAATTGATGATAGGGCGAGAATTTAAAGAAAGTTATTCAGAATATAAAATAGATGAAAATCGTGAAATTGTACTTGAAGCAGAAAATGTGATCACTTCAAAGTATAAAGACCCTATAAGTTTCAAAGCATATAAAGGTGAAATTACTGGTATATTTGGATTGGTAGGTGCCGGAAGGACAGAACTGGCAAGAGTTTTGTTTGGCATTGACAGAAGTCCATGTGGAACAATAAAAAAAGATGGTAAAGTATTAAATCTTAAGTCAGCAAAAGATGCAATCAATAATAAAATAGGAATGGTACCAGAAGATCGTAAACAGCTGGGACTGGTTCTAAAGCATAATGTGCAGGATAATTTGACAGTTGTAAAATTAAAAGATTTGCCCTGGCTGCTGAAATCAGATCGAGAAGAAGCACAAATCACAGATCATTATATCAATGCGCTGTCGATAGCGACACGTGGAGGACAACAGATTGTAGGAAGATTAAGTGGTGGAAATCAGCAAAAAGTGGTGATTTCAAAATGGCTGTCATTAGACTTGGATGTGCTGATTCTGGATGAGCCAACGAGAGGCGTTGATGTAAAAGCCAAGGCAGAAATCTATGATATTATGAGAAAACTGGCAGATCAGGGTGTTAGTATCATAATGATTTCATCAGATCTTCCGGAAATCTTAAGAGTAAGTCACAGAGTCATTGTTATGCACGATGGAAAGATAACATTAGATGGTCAGACGAAGGATTATGACCAGGAAAAAATAATGCATGCTGCGATAAGTTGAGGGAAAAATGAATAATAAAACGAATAGAAAAACAGAAAGCGGAGTATCAATAAGAGTTGAAATGATACGACAGCTGACACTTGTGCTGCTATTAGCGGCAGAATTGATAATTTTTGCCTTTATGACGCAAAACTTTTTTACTACTTCAAATATGATTAATGTGCTCAGACAGGTTTCCATTACCGGAATATCTTCCCTAGGTATGTTCATGATCATTCTTTTAGGGGATATTGATCTGTCAGTAGGTTCAATGTATGCGTTTATAGGCGTTATTAGTGCAATTGTATTTAAAACAACAGAAAGTACATGTTTAACGTTAATTGTAGCCTTAGCACTCGGAATTGCAATTGGACTGTTCAATGGAATTTTCACAGCAAAATTTCGTGTACCAGCATTTATTACAACATTAGCTACAATGAGTATATGCAGGGGATTTGCATATATTATTACAGGAGGATCACCAATAGGTGTAACAAACCCGAAATTTACATTTTTAGGTACAGGCTATGTGTTTAATCTGATTCCGCTTCCAGTTATTTTTATGATCATTGTTTTAATTTTGGGAATGATTTTGGTAAAACATACACGATTTGGAAGATATATTTATTCATGTGGAGGAAATGCACAGGCTGCAAAATGGTCAGGAATCAATGTAGACAAAATTCGCATTACTGTATACGTAATTGCCGGATTTTTAAATGGATTTGCGGCAATCATTCTGGCAGGAAGACTTGGCGGTGGATTACCGGCAACAGGCGAAGGGTCAGAAATGGATGTTATTACAGCGGTTGTGCTGGGAGGAACCAGTATGTCTGGAGGAAAAGGCAAACTTTGGGGAGTTGTCCTGGGTGTGCTGATTATCGGAGTACTGACAAATGGACTTACTATGATAAATGTATCCAGCTATTGGCAAAAAGTAATTAAGGGAATCATTATACTTGCGGCAGTTATTATGGATAACCGCAATGCAGCTACAAATTAATTTGTGATTATTTACAGAGAGGAGGATACAGTAGAAATTACTGTGACAAAAAAATGAAAGCGATTGTATTTAAAGATTTAGCAACTTGGACATATGAGGAAAGATCAGTACCTGAAATTAAAAAAGTAAATGATGTATTGGTAGAAGTAGAAGCAGCAAGTATTTGTGGTACAGATGTGCATGTACTTGGAAACCCTCCTGGATTTATTGGAACAAAGGGAAGTATCCTTGGACATGAGTGTGTAGGAACTGTAAGAGAAATCGGAGATGGTGTAGAAGGACTGAAAGTAGGAGACAGAGTAGTTCTGGTACCGAATATTCCATGCGGATACTGTGAATCATGCCGACAGGGAAAAGCAAACATGTGTGAAAATGAAAAAGTAATGGGTGTAACCTGTGATGGAGTGTTTGCAAAATATTTTGTTGCTCCAGAAGTAGCATTAACGAAAATTCCAGATGATATGGATAAAGATCTGGCAATCTTTGCTGAGCCGGTAAAATGTGTAATGGGAGCTATGGATTGGGTTAGAGTTCTCCCGGGAGAAACGGTATTAATTCTTGGCGGTGGTCCAATTGGACTGTATTTCATTATGCTGATGAAAGCAAATGGTGCAGGAAAAATCATTGTTTCAGAACCTTCAGAATATAGAGCAAAATATGCAATGGATTGCGGAGCAGACATTATTATTGACCCAACAAAACAGAATCTTGCTGAAGAAATTGCTAAAATTACAGGTGGACGCGGCGTAGACATTTCTGTAGATGCAGTGGGTGTTTTGATTAATGATGCAATTGTAAATACATGTAAAGGTGGACGAATTGTATTAATGGGTCAGAACGGAGCTGTAAATGAAACAATTTGCCAAAACGATATTGTGTCAAAAGGATTGAGCATTTTTGGTAACTATATCGGAAACTATATTATGTCCAGAACGGTAAAGACACTGGAAGCAGGAATCATTCCTGTTGAAAAGATAATCACACATAAGCTCCCGATGTCTAAATTCGCAGAGGGACTGGATGCTATGAGAAAAGGTGTTGGTTTAGAGGTTATCTTATATCCGGATGAGAACTAAAAGCACAAAGTCGAGGTGAAAAGGTTATGTATAAATATAGCATGACACAATGGATTGTAGGAAACGAAGATATAGAATACAGTTTTCAGAGACTGAAAAAAAATGGTTATGATGGAATAGAATTTGCAGCAGAGCCGTATACAATTGATCAGGAAAGAATGGTTTCGTTATTAAAAAAATACGAAATGGAATGCACATCGTTGTGTGGTATCTTTCCAGAAGAAAGAGATCTGACATCCAGAGATCCGGAGTGTGCAAATACAGCGATCCAATATATTAAAGACAGCGTTGATTTTGCTGTCAAAGTGGGTGCTCCTTATATAATTGTGGTGCCTTCTCCTGTGGGAAGAGTTGCGCTTCCGGAAGGCTATACATATGATGAAGTGTGGGAAAATGCAAAAAAGAATCTGAAAATTGCTGCAGATTATGCTGCATCTAAAAATGTAAAACTTGCAATAGAAGCCATCAACCGATATGAAACATACTTTTTGAATACTTTAACAAAAGCATACAAATTTGTATGTGAAATGAATCATCCGGCTGTCTGGATTATGGCAGATATGTTTCATATGAGTTTGGAAGAAAATAATATTGGAGCAAGCCTGAGAATGATTGCAGATCGGCTGATTCATGTACATATTGCAGATAATACACGTGAGGCAGCAGGACTTGGAAAGACAGATTTTAAGGAAATGTTTTATGTGCTCCGAGATATCGGTTATAAAGGACCATTGACCATGGAATTTATGCCGAGATTAGCCAATCCATATGAGTCCGGAGATCTTGAAACAAAGTCTCATTTGATGGATAAATATGCGGAACAGGCAATCAACTATATGAAGACACTGGAGAAAAGTGTCTGATAAAACCGGAGGGGGGAATATGGTAAGAATAGGCGTAATAGGGTGTGGGAAAATTGCACAGACCAGACATCTTCCTGAATATGCAGGAAACAAAGACTGTAAGATTATCGGAGTATATGATCTGAATTTTGAAAGAGCATCTGAAATTGCCAGTCAATATGATGCAACAGCATATTCTTCAGTAGAAGAATTATTAGCAGATCAACAAATTGATGCAGTTAGTATCTGTGTGGCAAATAATGCCCATGCGGAAATCTCTATTCAGGCATTAAATTGTGGAAAACATGTTCTTTGCGAAAAACCAATGGCAACGACATTGGAAGACTGTGAGAAAATGGTAAAAGCAGCGTCTGAAAATGGAAAGTTTCTTATGATTGGTCAGAATCAGAGACTTGCAAAGGCACATGTGAAGGCAAAACAATTAATTGCAGATGGTGCAATTGGAACAGTCAGAACATTTAAAACAACCTTTGGACATTGCGGACCTGAGACATGGAGCATAGATCCTGGAAAATCCAGTTGGTTTTTTGATAAAAAAAGAGCTGCAATGGGAGCAATGGCTGATTTAGGAATTCATAAAACTGATCTGATACAGTATTTGTTGGATACAACAGTAGCGGAGACAAGAGCATTCGTTGGAACACTAGATAAAAAAGATGCAGCAGGTAACTTTATCGGGGTGGACGATAATGCAATCTGCATATATACAATGAACAACGGAATTGTAGGAACGATGACAGCAAGTTGGTCTTATTATGGAGAAGAAGACAATTCTACGGTACTTTATGGAACAGAGGGAATTATGAAAATATATTCCAATCCCAAATTTGCTATTGAAATCATTACGAAAGATGTTGAAAAAGTATTATATGATATTGATAAGATTCAGACTAATGATAATCAGACAAAATCTGGAATTATTGATGCATTTGTAGAATCTATTGTTAAAAATGAAGAACCTGTAATTAGTGGAAAAAGTGTATTATCCGCAATGAGAGCAGTTTTCGCAAGTATAGAAGCTTCTGAATGTGGTCATACAGTGAAAATCAGACAGTGAATGAGGGAATAAAATGAAATTAGGATTAGTAAGTGCCATATACGACGATGTCGATTATGAAAAATTAATTGATCTGGTGGCAGATGCAGGACTGGAATGTGTGGAAGTTGCATGTTGGCCTGTGGAAAAAGCAGAGCGAAGATATGCTGGCGTGAGTCACATAAATGTCGAAAAAGTCTTAACAGATGAAGCATATTGTTGTCATATCCTGGATTATGCAAAGAAGAAAAAAATCGAAACTTCTTCTTTGGCTTATTACCCGAATACTATGGATGGAGATATTGAGAAAAGAAACCGTGCAGTATCACATTTAAAAAAGGTAATTTGTGCGTCAGCAAAATTAGGTGTCAATATGGTAACGACTTTTATAGGACGTGACCAAAGTAAGAATGTTGAAGACAATTTGCAGCTTATGAGAGAAATTTGGCCGCCAATATTGAAATTAGCTGAACAGGAAAATGTAAAAATAGCAATTGAAAACTGCCCGATGTTATTTGGACAAGATCAATGGCCAGGTGGACAAAATTTAATGACCTCACCTGTAATCTGGCGAAAAGTATTTGAAATTTTGGACAGTCCTATGTTAGGTATCAATTATGACCCATCCCATTTTATCTGGCAAAAAATGGATTATATCAAGCCGTTATATGAATTTAAAGATAAGATTTTTCATGTACATTTTAAAGATATAAAAGTCTATGAGGATAAATTGAAGGAAGCCGGAGTAATGGCATATCCTTTGGATTATATGACACCTAAGATTCCTGGTTTAGGGGATGTAAACTGGGCAAAATATGTTTCAGCATTAACAGACATTCAGTTTGATGGATATGGTTGCATAGAAATAGAAGACCGTGCTTTTGAGGCTTCGCTGGATGAAAAGATAAAATCTGTTAAAATTAGCACAAAATATCTGAGAAGTTTTGTGATTTAATTAAAATGAGTAAAAAGGCTATTGCACTATAAAGTGTGCAGTAGCCTTTTTAAATTGTGCGCCCGGTGGCGCACGTTTCTAACGGGTTAAAGTCCCGAATCCACCCGGTAGTGGGAAGGATATAGCCGAAGGCAAGGGTGTCCATCGTGAGGTGGAATCTGAAGGAAGCCGGATGTGGGAACAGACTAACCACGGGCAAATCTCTGGTCTGACGAACAGAAATCTCATATAAGGTTATACATGAGGGTAAGACTGCTAAGCAAGCCGAAGCCCAATAACTACACGGAATCATGTATGATAAATGAGGCAGATAGATGGAGAGGAAGAAATGTGTGGTACCCGGGGAGGTCTGTGCGATATGCTCTGAAAGGAGTAACCATTGCGCAAAGCAATGCTGAACACACAGAAGTCAGCAGAGGTCATAGTAGCCGAGAGGCGAAGGACCGAATCAGTAGGAGTCTTGAGTATGACCGAGAAAGGAGGAATGACCGTCTATGGCGGAAAACATTGGAAACAATGGCTGTTCGCAAAGAGATAGTGCGGAACACGAAGGGTATGCAAAAGCGTCAAGGTCATTCAATCGGATATGGAAAGAAAGAGACAGTGCACAGCCAAGACTTTTGGAAGCGATACTGTATAAAGACAACTTTAACAGAGCGTATAAGAGAGTCAAGGCAAACAAGGGAGCGCCAGGAATTGATGGCATGACCATTGAGGAGGCTCTTCCATATCTAAAGGAAAATCAACAAGAGATAACCGACCGCATTTATCGTGGAAAGTATACTCCGTCTCCAGTAAGACGAGTTGAGATTCCCAAACCAGATGGTGGTGTGCGAAAGCTTGGCATACCAACAGTGGATTTACACAGAAATAAGTGGATCAGATCCTGACAGATGCAAAGAGGAAAGATCAGCTTGCAACGGTAAAAGTCTGGTATGATGGTCACCATTTCGGTGAATTTGATATCTATTGTCCGTGGGACGTTATGAACTATGTGTAAAGGCTGCAGACGGACCCAAGCGCAAGACCGGCGAGTTATTGGAAAAATACCAGCGATAACGCGATCATCCGCTCTTTTATCGATATGAAGAGCGATACGATTACCAGGAAGATTTTTATCATGCTTTTCTGGCGGGAATCTTTACCGGAGCCGGATATATGGTGGAGTCAAATAGGGAACATGGTGAAGAGCGAGTGATGTTGTGGTAAAAGATCTCCGGCATGGGGCGGTGTTTTAGAATCGCTTTTTATAAGAGGCGCTGTATGGTAAAGAAAAAATAGAGTACTGGAAGTTCCCCGGTCGTTGGCTGTAATAAAGACTGACGATTGGGGTACTTTTTGAAATTTGAATAAAAAACAGATAATACCTTTATAATATTCCTGTTTTGGTATATGATAAGAATAACAAATATGTTAAAAAAAACACAAACTATCTTAAGGCATCATTAGAGGAGGGAATATCATGAGAGGAATACAGACACCAGTTCGGAATGTGAGAAGAAGAATTTTCAAAGAGATCGCAAAGTTTGGCTACGAACAAAGGAACCTACAGGATCTTGAAGATCTTCCATATGAGATCATACCTGGAGAAGTTGCAAAATATCGAGATAGCATTTACAGAGAACGAGCGATCGTAGGTGAGAGATTGAGGCTTGCCATGGGAATGTCATTAAATCCAGCGGATAAACCAACAAGAATTACGAAAGAAATTGATGAGAGCAATATTTCAGAGAAATATTATGAGCCGCCACTTCTTCAGGTAATTCCATCTGCATGTAATGAATGTAAGGAGAAGGCATTTATTGTAGGAGAGCAGTGCCAGGGATGCATGGCACATCCGTGTATGGAAGTTTGTCCGAAGAAGGCAATTAGTTTTAAGGATGGATATTCTTATATCGATCAGGAAAAATGTATCAAATGTGGACAATGTAAAAAGGTTTGTCCATATGGTGCGATTTATGAAAGAAAACGTCCTTGTGCAAATGCCTGTGGGGTTGGAGCGATTGAAACAGATTATGCAGGAAGAGCTAAGATCAATCCAGATAAATGTGTTTCTTGTGGTATGTGTATGGTAAATTGTCCGTTTGGAGCAATTGCAGATAAATCCCAGATTTACCAGTTGATCAAGGCAATGAATGAAGGTGCGGAAGTGATCGCGATCTTAGCACCTGCATTTGTCGGACAATTTGGACCAAAAGCAACGCCAAATAAGATTAAAGCTGCACTTCTTGATATTGGGTTTGCAGATGTGTGGGAAGTTGCAGTTGGAGCAGACGCAGGGGCACTAGAAGAGGCAAAGCATTATGTTCAAAGTGTAGCTACAGGGAAACTACCATTCTTGCTGACATCATGCTGCCCATCATGGTCTATGCTTGGAAAGAAATATTTTCCAGAGGTGATCGATGAAATTTCTAATGCACTAACACCAATGGTAGCAACGGCAAGAGCGGCAAGGATTACATCTCCAAATGCAAAAATTGTTTTTGTAGGTCCATGTGTTGCCAAAAAGTTAGAAGCATCCAGACGGACAGTGCGAAGTGAGGTCGATTTTGTGATCACATTTGAAGAACTGACGGCAAGTAAAATTACTCGGGAAACGATGTAAAACAGGCGGTTATGAGTTACCGGATGGTTGTCGTTGGTGTCGTGATTATCCTAATTCCGCACATAATCCTCGGGATAGTGGAAATCAAGTTTGCCGTTTTCGGGTTCATCAATGGGAATTTCCGTCTTTAACGGCTCTACCTTGAAATTCTTGATGGTTGATAAGTCTGTATCAGCAAACGATTTCGGGAAAAGGGCTTTGATGAACTTGGCACGGTTATCCCCATTGTAGTATCTCTTGTACAGGAAACGCTCAGAGATATTCCATACGAAGTGACGGAGTGGAATGTTGTTGATGTCTTTGGTAAACGGTCTTTGTATGGGCTTCGGGGTATAAGTGTTAAGATTCATCCATTTGTCCACCTCAGTACAGATGTGGTTCACGGTTTCTTGGTCGGCAATGCGAGGCAGGTAATAATGGCAATACTCCATGACCATGCGGATGCGCTCTTCCTTTTCCCGTTGCTCTCTGCTTGCGTAATTGGCACGGTTCTTTTCGTGAAGATCCGGGGCGATAGTAAGCTCTATCGGTTGTGTTTGGATAAGTGTCTCTTCTTTTGTCGGGGATGATTCGGGTACAGGCTCAGGGACTGATGTAGGTCCAGGCACAGATGTGGCTTCTTCAAGTGTATTTTGTGACAGTTCTTCCTGCACCTCTATGGCTTCGGCAATCGTTTCTTTCTTGCCGAACTTGATTTTGTAGATTTCGTATGTATCAAAGATAAGTGTCTGAAAGGAGAGATAGAGCAACCATCCCAACAGGTTACAGCATACGAATACTATCCACCTGACAAAGTTGTCTTGGTTGAAGCTGTCCGCTATTACCAGCGTGGCAATGGAAGATATTAGGACGATGGCGAAGCCGACAAAGCCCAAGATGATGTATTTGTCCTTGATTGATGATTCCATATTTCGTTGAGAGATTGAATGTTCCTGTATTATTTTGTGCAAAGTTAATGCTATTTTTCCCAATTACTGCCCGTTATTTGCGGTTAGAACGGTCTTTTTCAATGTATTTCACGAAATGTCATCATATCATACTCTGTTTCATACTCTGAGGGGCTTATAAATGGTGGCATCAAGCCAAAAACATAGAGGGGCGATTATAGCCTTGTAGCCATAACCGCCCCTCTGAATACCTGTCAATGTGAGACATTTATGCCTCCTTGCGCTTCAAGGTTATCTTGTCCACCACCTGACACATCTGCTGCGCTGCTATCTTGGAATAGATTTGTGTGGTGGTAATGTTCTTATGTCCGAGATAGGCTTGGATGACAGCCATGTCCGTTCCCATTTCCACGTGCAGGCTTCCGAAGCTGTGGCGGGTACAGTGAAAGGTGATTTTCTTGGTTATCCCTGCTGCCGTGAGCCACCGTTGGAGTGGTCCTTGCAGCATCTTGTCCTTGAAATCCTCAAAGATAAGTCCCTCGCCCCGTTCTCCCAGCAGTCCATAGGCTTCATCACTGATGGGGTTATGCACTATTTCTTTGGTTTTCTGCATACGGGTGGTAACGAACATCCTGCCGTTGGTGTATGGTTGTATCTGCTGCCACGTGAGCTGTCTGATGTCGCTCTTTCTCAGTCCCGTAAGACAGGCGAAAAGAAAAGCTTTTTTCAAGACCTCCTCCTCACAGGGTGTTTCGGCAAGCCGTATCAGTTCCTCTTGGCTCAAATGCTCCCTGATGGTGGGAATGCACTCGATGCGGTCTAAGAAGCCGTTTGGGTTCTCCTTTATCTTCCTGTCACGGTAAGCGGTGTGCAGCACGGCACGGAAAGTTGACCAATAGCCTGCTGCGGAGTTGATGTGCAGCTTTTGGTTGGTGTGGATGGATTGGGGTGCATCAAGCAGGTATTCCATGAACTTGCGGCACAAATCCACATCCACCTCCTCAAAGGTGCATTTGCCGTTCACGAACCGCTGGAAATGCTTGTATACGTGCTGCCACTTGATATTCTTGCGGTCAGCCAGTCCTTTGAAATAGGCAAGGAAATCGCCCTTCATCTTGGTCTTGTCAAAAAAGCCGTTGTTTTCATTGAAAATGGCTTCGTAGCGCTGGTTGCGCAGGATGACCGCTTTCTTCATCATGCGTGCGTTGAAGTCCCGTTCCTGCTGGTTTGCAGGTTTGGCGAAGATGTAAATTCCTAAGGCTTCACGTGTAATCACTCTCATGGTGACATTGTCACGGTAGCCGGGATAGTAGTCAAGGCATAGTGAATACTGTGTCCCGTTCTTGATTTTGCGCTTGCGCAAAGTTACAGTCTTGCATTTCATATTCATTCTGATTTTAATTGATAATACGTTTGTGGGAGTTTCCCGTTTCGGGGGCAAAGTAACAACGTGAAACAACCGTGAGAAACGTCACGGACAATCATTTTGAAATAATTTTCCGATAATGCAGGTTGTTCACGGTTGTTTGTTCCTCTCTGCCATGACTCGCTCCACATCGGAGCGTAAAA
>OGUJ01000784.1_pt1 | contig 21957 bp, 17 predicted proteins | sample 1573661 | NCBI WGS metagenome assembly OGUJ01 (sample SAMEA2581933, study PRJEB24529) | metagenome | biome: Human gut stool | place: China | collected 2011
GCGACCACCGAGATCTACACTCTTTCCCTACACGACGCTCTTCCGATCTGTCCGCGTATCGTTGCCGAATACGTACTCGATAGCGTCCGGTCGGCAGGCGCGAGGGTCATCACTTTGTATCCCGACTCCACGTTTGCCTGCGGTGCTTGCTTGCATCCCCCGACGGCCAGACAGCAGGCCAGTATCACGGCCTGTTTCACTTTACTTACCTTTTCAATCATAGTTCCTATTTAATTTTGTCGCGGCAAAGGTAGAGCGTTTTCCCCTTCGGCAGCTTTTCATACCCGCCCCACTATTGTTCATAATCGGAACAACTTTTCGCCTAATTCACTAAAAAGACCTACCTTTGCAGGCGAAATAAAGAACACGATATGGAAAAAAGTAATCTGCTCACTCTCACTCTCGACCAGCCCTTCGTGGCAGGAACCGACGACTTCGCCCCTTTCTACAACCGGTTGCACAAGCTCAACTGTGCCATCATTCTCTACTGCCGCAGCGGTCGTGCCACGCTTGCCATCGACCTGAAGAAATACGAGATCACCCCCAATACCCAGGTTGTCCTCCTGCCCGGCTCCGTCATCACCCTTGAAGAGAAGAGCGACGACCTGCAGATCTCCTTTTTCGCTTCCCACATCGAGATGTTCCGTGAAGCCTGCATCCGCTTCGAACCCTCCTTCTTCCGCTTCCTCAAGGAGAAGCCCTGCTATACGCTCCCTCCCGAATTTACCGCCCCCATCAATGGTCTTCTGCACGCCACTGGCGCCATCTTCGCCGACACCGACCACCGCTTCCGCAACCAGATAGCCCGCAACCACCTGCAAAGCTTCCTGCTCGATGTATACGACAAAGTGCACCGCCTTTTCACCCATAAAGAGATCGAAGGCGGCAACCGTCCGAACGAGCTTTTTCATAAGTTCGTCACCTTGGTGCACGAGCATTGTTGTTCGCAGCGCGACGTTGTCTTCTACGCCGACCGTCTCTGCATTTCTACCAAATACCTGACGAGCATCTGCCGCTCCCTTATGGGTGGCTCAGCCAAAAAAGTGATTGATGATTTCACGGCCTTGGAGATCAAAGTCCTCCTCCAGTCCACCGATCTCAGTATCCAGGAGATAGCCGACCGCCTGAGCTTCCCCGACCAATCTTATCTTGGCCGGTATTTCAAACGTCACGAAGGGGTTTCGCCGATGGAGTACAGGGCGAGGTTGGCGGGTCTAAAATAGGGGTTCTCTGGGAAATGCGTAGTTGCGACATCCGTCCCGGTAATCTTGATAATCAGCAGATTGTATTTACCTATATTTTTCTTTCAATGTAAGACCATTTACCCCGGCACGTAAAGCCATTTACCCCGGCACGTAAAACCATTTACGCCGGCACGTAAAACCGGTTATCCCGGCACGTAAATGAAGTCGGCATTCAAGGTAACAGATGTCCCCCTGTAGGATGCGCATCCAAACGACGCATTCTCCGGATGGAACCGAAGTATCCGGCTCTTGTGTGTGATTGAATAAAAACAGGAAAGGCGGTTGCTTATGTATACCAGATCTCGTTATACACAGGCTTTGTCCGGCTTTCTGCCGGAGTCGCCTTCCATGCCTGTGAAGAGGCATCTCCACATCCTTTTTCAATTGGCGACTGTTCCAACAGAGTCGATTCCAGAACAACTTTTCTGCCCGGTACGCTGTTGATAATGACTTCGGAATGACTGAAACTGAAATTCCGTGTAGTTTTCATTCCGGAGAATGCTTTCATTTCCTGTGACATAAGAGGTAGTTATTTATAGTATGGTAATGAATAACACCGGAGGTACGAAAGTGTTTGCTAAATGGCGTTGTTTTCTGTTAATTTAAAAGCAGGGATGCCGGTTTTGTGTTAAATCTATAAGGAAAGCATGACGTAGTCCGGTTTGTATTACCTTTGCCGGTGAACTAAAGAAATCAGGCTATGTCTGTATTGTCAGAACCTTTGGGCATATCCGATACCGCCTTGCAGCAATATGCCGACCAACTCCGGAAAGAGGGACATACGTTTGAGACTTATCAATAATATCCGTGCCTGAATGGACGGACGGCAGAAGATTAGGATACTGTGAAGGGATAATTGAAAAAAATACCCCTGTCCCTGTCACATAATTAAAAAGAAAGATGTAATTTTGCATGCCAAAAAACAACTTATCTTATGGCAGTTTACGTAGAAGAAGTATCAAGAACTTTCGGTGAATATTTACTTATTCCCGGTCTTACCACCAAACAGTGTGTACCTTCCAATGTATCTTTACGCACCCCGCTGGTGAAACATGCGGCAGGCGCACAAGCAGCAATCGAATTGAACATTCCTTTCGTTTCGGCAATCATGCAGTCGGTTTCCGGTCCCGAACTGGCTATCGAGCTGGCACGCAACGGAGGACTCTCGTTTATCTTCGGTTCGCAACCCATCGCCAGTCAGGCGGAAATGGTGCGGAAAGTGAAGAAATTTAAAGCCGGTTTCGTGACCAGTGACTCGAACCTGACACCGGAACATACGTTGGATGATGTACTTCGCCTGCTTCGTCAGACCGGACACTCTACCATCGGAATCACGGATGACGGCACACCGAACGGACATCTTCTGGGATTGGTAACCAGCCGCGACTATCGCCTTTCCAGAGATCCGCTGGACAAAAAGATCAAAGACTTCATGACTCCTTTCGACAAGCTGATTGTAGGCGAAGTGGGACTGACACTGAGCGAAGCGAACCAGATTATCTGGGACCACAAACTCAACACTCTTCCCATCATCGACAAGGACGGCCGTCTGGCTTATTTCGTTTTCCGCAAAGATTACGACAGCCACAAGGAAAACCCTAACGAGGTGTCAAGCCCCGACAAGAAATTGCTGGTGGGTGCCGGTATCAATACCCGTGACTATCAGGAACGTGTACCTGCTCTGGTAGAAGCAGGAGTGGATGTGCTTTGCATCGATTCTTCGGACGGCTATTCGGAATGGCAATGCGAGACTCTGCAATGGATCAAGCAGCAGTATGGGGATAAAGTACTGGTAGGTGCCGGTAACGTGGTAGATAAAGAAGGCTTCCTCTATCTGGCGGAAGCCGGTGCGGACTTCGTGAAAGTGGGTATTGGCGGTGGATCTATCTGCATCACCCGTGAACAGAAAGGTATCGGACGCGGACAGGCGACTGCTTTGCAGGACGTGGCTCGTGCCCGTGACGAATATCAGGCACGCACAGGCATCTATGTGCCTATTTGCAGCGACGGCGGACTGGTGCACGACTATCATATGGTGCTTGCCCTTGCCATGGGGGCCGATTTCCTGATGATGGGCCGTTACTTTGCCCGTTTCGACGAATCGCCTACGAAGAAGCTCTGCATCAAGAACAATTATGTGAAAGAGTACTGGGGAGAAGGTTCGAACCGTGCCCAGAACTGGCAGCGCTATGATATGGGCGGGACGGAATCTTTGAAGTTCGAAGAGGGAGTCGATAGTTACGTGCCTTATGCCGGTAAGATGAAAGATAATCTGGCTGCCACACTGAGCAAGATCAAAGCTACGATGTGCAGTTGCGGTGCCGTTACCATTCCCGATTTGCAGCAAAACGCCAAGATTACGTTGGTTTCGTCTACCAGTATCGTAGAAGGCGGGGCACACGACGTGATTCTGAAGGAAAAAGGATAATAAACTTTTCACTATCCGCACAGAGACCATCCAATAAGTGCGACTAATATAGGACAGGCGGACGGATACGGGGTTTGAGATGACTGTATAGTTGTTGAAACTCGTTTCGGTCCGCCTGTTTCGTAGGTCTGACCTTATTTCTCTGCGTTCCGGAACTTCTGTGGGGTCATCCCCACTTGCTTCTTGAAAAACTTATTGAAGAACGCCGCATTGTTGAATCCCAGGTTCAGGGCGATGTCTTTCACCGGAGTGGGTGTGGTTCGCAGCAGGGTTCGGGCAGCCAGGATCAGGATACTGTTGATGATTTCCATTGCTGTCTGTCCGCCCGATTCTTTCTTTATGATGTGGCAGAGGGTAGTTGATTTCATTCCCATTTCGGCCGCATAAAACTGTACCTGATGTTGGTGGGCATGATTCTCCTGTACCAGTCGGACAAACTGGCGAAAGACGGCGGAATGTTTGTTGGCAGGCGCTACCTGCGACAACGCTTTTCGCTGACTGAGCTCTGTGAACCCCTGTAGGAGTGCTTCAAGCATAGACTTCAGTGTGGCATGGCTGAAGAGGAACGGTGCATCTTTATGGATGTGTGTCAGAAGCGCGAAAGTCTGGACGTAGATGCCGAAAATTTTCGGGGACAATGGGAGCAAGGGGTGTTCGTTGATGATGTAGAACGTATTGATGATCGATCTGTCCAAGTGGGTTTCGTGAATGAATGCAAGTGAAAAGAGTACCGCATGCATCTGCACATCGTCCGATGTCTTCTGCACTTGTATGAAACTTTCTGAGGGGATAGCGATCATCGTACCGGGACCGATATTGTATTGCACCAGGTTGATCATCGCTTTGACACGTCCCCGCATACAGAGGGCAAAAATAACAGCTTTCGTCTTTTTGAGTTCGGCGCAATATGTCCACAGTGTTTCGCTGCTGATACGGTCGGCAGTGGTGAAATTGTCTGATATATGTAACTCCGGAGTAAGCATGTTCTTTTGTTTGCTATAACGCTGAGATCCCTTTTTGGTTGCAAAAGTCATTATATTACGGTCTATTATAGTTAATGACTTGTTAATTCTGTCCGGGGCTTTTCTTGTCATAGTTAAAAGTGGTCAATCCGTACATGATGGAATATTTTGTGAGAATAATAGAATATCGTTTCCAACCCGATTCGTTGCCGGTGACTGATATTAGTACGATCTTTGTGTTCTGACACAACTGAATTTATATGAACCGATCTTCATTCAACACCTTTGTTTTTCCTGTCTTTTTTTCTTCTTTGGCTATTTGGGACAATAGTCTGATTACGGTTATTGTTTTGCTGCTTATTGTCGTGTTTGCCTTGTGTGTGGCGGTGAAGTGCCTCTACGGGCAGAGGCGGGCGCTCAAAAAGGCGCTGGTGGGAGATGCTGTATGCAGGCAACTGTTTGATGTGTGGCCGCTGAGCATTCTTGTCCTCGGCGCTGACGGGAAGATAGAACGGATGAACAAGTTGTTGCTGGAAGAGCTGCAACTGGATTTGAAGCAGGTTGCCGGGCGACAGGCGGTTGAGATCATCGAACTGATCCAGGACAAGGAGAACCTTTTGCCCCGGTTTCTGAAAGAGATACAGAGCGGAAAGCGCAACATTTTGTTTTCTACCAATTGCTTCATTCGCGAGCCCCGTTCCAATATCAGCTTCCTGATTCAAGGCGGCATTGTGGGGATTTATGAAAGCGGCCGCTTGATCAAGATGATCGTCTACCTGCGCAATGTGCTTGAAGAACGGACGCAGCGGCATGTGCTGAATATCGCCCTGAGCAAAACACATATCTTTTCCTGGTCGTTCGACATGGAGCGGAACCTGATGGTGATTGACCCGCGTTATTTCGACTACCTGAAGATTCCGACCCGAGATTATACGTTGACCATGGAACAGTTTTCCGACTTGGTGCATCCCGATGACCGGGAGGTACTTTTCGACGCCCTTGCCGGGCAGTTGACGGGAAACTTGTACGAGGCGCCCGTACCTTATCGTCTGCGCCGGGGAGACGGGGGCTGGGAGTGGTTCGAGGGGCAGTCTACTTATGTGGGGCAGCTGTCGGATCTGCCGTTCCGTATCGTGGGTATCTGCATGAGTACACAGCGGTATAAAGATATAGAGGACAGGCTGAACGACGCCCTCCGGAAGGCACAGCGGAGCGACCGGTTGAAGAGTGCTTTCCTGGCCAATATGAGTCACGAGATCCGCACTCCACTGAATGCCATCGTGGGTTTTTCCACACTGCTGGTGAGCGAGCAGTCCGATTTAAGGCCGGAGGACATCGAGGAGTATGCTGCGTTGATAGAGAAAAACGGGCAGTTGCTGATGTTCCTGATTTCGGATATTCTGGATCTTTCGAAGATTGAATCGAACACCATGGAGTTTAACGTTTCGGTTTTCTCACTGAACAAGATGTTTGCCGACATTGCCCGCATGCAGCGTCTGAACGTGAAGCCCGGTGTAGAATTGATTGCGGATCTGCCCGCAGAGGATGTGTCGATTACCGCAGACCCGGTAAGGCTGGAGCAGGTGGTGAATAATCTGATCAATAACGCGATAAAGTTTACGAGCCGGGGCAGCATCCGGATAGGTTATCGCCGGAGGGGGGAGAAGGATGTAGAGCTGTTTGTCGAAGACACCGGGAAAGGAATGTCGGAGGAGGTGATCGCGCATGTTTTTGAGCGCTTTTATAAAGGAGATTCTTTTGTTCAAGGAACGGGGTTGGGACTTGCCATCTGTAAGACGATTGTGGAACATTTCGGCGGAGAGATCCGTGCGGAGTCCGAAGCGGGTGAGGGGGCGAGGTTTGAAGTCTGCCTGCCGATAGGAAGAAAATAGAAACGAGGGGGTACCCGAATGAAACGGGGAAAGTCACGTTGCGCGTTGTCCCATAACCGCTTGTGATTTCCCCGTTTCTGTGTTTATTTTAAGAATGCCCTCGGGCATGGAGTCAATACACGCTTGCCCCCTTAATCACGATCTTTTCCAGCAATTCCTGCATCTTTCCGATCACCGGTTCCGCTTCCAGCCCGTATTCGGCCGCCATCACCTGCATCTGTGGGAAAGTGGCCCATACACTGCCATTTTTATCCTCCCAAACGGAGATCTTCAGCGGCAATTCGATCGAGATGCTCGGATTATCCTGCATCAGCTTTGTGCCCACTTTCGGCGAACCGAAGACGATCACTTGGTTCGGGCGAAGCGTCAAGCCTACCTCTTCTGCGTTCTTTCCGTGGTCGAATTTGGCGAAGACAGGGATTCCCATTGCCCGGAGCGTCTGCTCGATGCGTCCCATGGTTTCGTCTACGCTGAACTGGCTCTCGTAGGTGTACAGCAGGTTGTCGTTGGCTCCCGTGCCCATCTTGGCGCTGTCGAAAGCGGCGGCGATGCGCCGTCCCAGGTTCGTCAGGTCCACTCCCTCCTTGTTGGCGAGCAGGGTGACGCATACCAGTTCCGAAGCGTCGGTGAAACGGCTCAGGAAAGCCGAATGTCCCGATACATCGCCTTTGATGTCCATCAGCCCGTTGTGGTTATAGAACTGCCAGCCTGCCATGGCGGGGACCACCTTGCCGTTAGCCAGCCGGGTGGGTTTGTACACGATGTCACGGTTTTCCGGTTTCTCGATCAAGGCGCTTCCTGCCAGTCCGATGTCCCAATGGGAAACGTTCTCCGCCGATGCCCAGATATCGGAGAAACCTTTCAGTGCCGTAGGGCTGACAGCAGGCGCTGCGACGAGCCGGCCGTCTTTTTCAACGTATCCGGTCGTTGTTTCCGAGGGGTTGATATAGTCCCGGTCCTTCTTGAATGTCTGGTGCACGTTGCCCGTAGTGGTCACGTCCTCCTGTTTCACTTTTGCCAGGTCTTCTCCGAAGAAAGTCTGCCGCAGTCCCAGGTAGTCAATCTGATACTTCTTCACGAAATCGTGGTAAGGCATTTTGCCCGCCTTCTCGATGATGGAAGTCAGCAGCAGGAAGTTCGTGGCGCTCTGCTTCACATCCGTTCCCGGTTCGAAGGCCAGTGGCAGTGCAGCTACGGTCTCGATCAGCTGTTCCGGACGATAATCGGCAGAGACATCGAAACCCTTCTGCGCACGGTAGTCGGCGATGCCCGAGCTGTGCTGCATCAACTGGAGGATGCTGACCGGTTTCCAGCTTTCCGGCACATCCTTCAGGTACTTGCCGACGGGGTCGTTCAGGTCGAGTTTGCCCCGTTCGTAGAGTTGCATCACCGCCACGGCAGCATATCCTTGCGAGATGGGGCCGATGGGCCAAAGCGTCTTGGCGGCGGCGAGGTTTCCTTTCGTGAAATCGGTCACTCCGTAGCCCACCACCCGGGGGATGTAAGGCGCCTGCACGATGGCAAGCGTCATGCCCGGTATTCCCTGTTCTTCCATAAAATCGTAAATCATCTGGTCGATGGCCTTGCCCTGGTAGGCAACGTGCACATTTCCCCTGCCGGCTTGCGGCAATTGGTTCTCATACTTCTTCATAATGGTTCCTCCGTTCTGTGCCGAGATCGTTGCCGAAGTCAGCAGTGCGACTAAAATTAATAAATTCTTTTTCATAACGTTTGAGGTATTGCTTTAGTTGTTTAAATCTGATGTTGCAAAGATAGGTGCTTATCGCTGCTCGGGAAAGAGCGATATCACACATTGAATAGGCAATTGTTCCCGAAGGCGGGGAAGAGTGGCGTTTCCACTCTCTAAAACCTGTTTGTTATAAGCCTTTTATATATAAATAGGTGTCTCCGTTCCCTCTTCTGATCCATTTCTTTTCCTCATAAGACAAGATAGCATGATTTCTTCTTGTTCGGGAAGAATTGCTAACTTATCCGGCCGTATGGCCCTTTCCCGGCCTGTGTGGAATGCCGATCTTTGCAAAGTCGGAAAATAAGCGGTACGCCGACGCCGCACCCTGAGCTAAAAGGAGTATAAACATCTAAAAACAAAAAAAGATTATGGAAGGTATCAACACCCCGTTCGTCATCGACGAACACACAGCGATTGTAATGACAGACCCTCAGAACGATTTCCTGAGCGAGAACGGTCTGGGCTGGGGCGCTTTCGGAGAGAACATACAGAAGAATGGCACGGTGGAGAACCTCCGCCGCATCTTCGAGGTGGCAGCCGCAAAAGGCATGCTGGTATTCATCTCCCCGCACTATTACTATAAGCACGATCACCAATGGCTTTTCGAAGGCCCCATTGAGAAACTGATGCACGACACGGGCATGTTCGAACGCCGGGGACAGTTGACCGGCGAAGGCTTTGAAGGTTCGGGCGCCGACTGGCTGGAACTCTACAAACCCTATATCGACGGGGGCACGAATATCATCGTCACGGCACCCCACAAACTGTACGGGCCGGAAAACAATGACCTGATTCTTCAACTCCGCAAGCGTGGGGTGAACAAGGTAGTGGTGTGCGGCATGTCCGGCAACCTCTGCGCGGAGTCCCATCTGCGCGAGTTGCAGGAACGCGGATTCGAGGCAGCCGTCGTCTTTGACGCCACGGCCTCTGCCAAGCTCCCCGGACTGGATGCCGATACGGCAGCGTTCATCAACTTCACCCTGCTGGCGGAGAAGGTCTACACGACCGACGAGTTCGTGGCAGAGATCCAGTAACGGTGAAAGAAATCTTGTTCCGGCCGCGGGGAGAGGAGGAGATGAAAAAGGGTATATCCGCCTCGATCCGTGATCCGGCGTATATACCCTCTCTCTGCTTGGTCCGCCTGCTGTGCCTACAGCGGCATGTTTCCGTGTTTCTTCGGCGGATTTGTCTGCATTTTGTTTTCCGTCATCTCCAATGCCTGTATCAAGCGTTTACGGGTCTGTTTCGGCAGGATGATCTCGTCGATGAACCCCAGTTCGGCAGCCTGGTATGGAGTGGCAAACTTCTCTTTGTAGGCATCCAGTTCTTTGGCTTTGCTCTCTGCGTCCGCCTTGCGGAACAGGATGTTTACAGCTCCCTCGGCACCCATCACGGCAATTTCCGCACTCGGGTAGGCAAAGTTCACGTCCGCCCCTGTCTGTTTGGAGTTCATCACGATGTAAGCGCCACCATAGGCCTTGCGGGTGATTACAGTCAGCTTGGGCACTGTGGCCTCGGCAAAGGCATACACAATTTTGGCACCGTGGCGGATGATGCCGTTGTTCTCCTGCGTATATCCCGGCAGGAAGCCCGGAACGTCTTCGAACGTAATCAGAGGAATGTTGAAACAGTCGCAGAAGCGGATGAAACGGCTTGCCTTGTCGCTGGCATCGATGTCGAGCACACCCGCCAGGTATGCCGGCTGGTTGGCTACGATACCTACCGAGCGTCCGGCTAAGCGGGCAAAACCGATGATGATGTTTTTGGCAAAGTTCTGCATCACTTCAAAGAAGTAGCCCTCGTCAACAACCCGTTCGATGATCTCTTTCATATCATACGGTATGTTCGGGTCGGCGGGGACAATGTTGCCGAGTGATGCATCTTCGCGGTTGATGTCATCGGTGCAGTTCTGCTTGCGCGTTTCGTCCATATTGTTTTGCGGGAGGAAGGAGAGCAGCTCGCGGATCGACATCAGCAATTCTTCCTCGGTGTTTGCTATGAAATGCGTTACACCACTCTTGCTGCTGTGCGTCATGGCGCCGCCCAGTTCTTCTTTGCTGACTTCTTCGTGGATCACCGTCTTTACCACATCCGGTCCGGTGACGAACATATGGCTTTTCTCCTTCACCATAAAGATGAAATCCGTCAGTGCCGGAGAGTAGCAGGCACCTCCGGCGCATGGACCGAGGATAGCCGAAATCTGCGGGATCACGCCGCTTGCCATCGTGTTCTGGTAAAAGATGTCGGCATAGCCCGACAGGCTTTCGATTCCTTCCTGGATACGTGCACCGCCCGAGTCGTTCAGTGCGATGATCGGCGCGCCATTCTTCAAAGCCAGTTGTTGTACCTTGACAATCTTCTTGGCATTCGATGCTGAGAGCGAACCACCGTAAACGGTGAAGTCGTAAGCGTAGACAAACACTTGACGGCCGTCGATCTTTCCGTAACCCGACACCACACCGTCGCCCGGAACCTTGTTACGGTCCATGCCATAGTTGGTGCAGCGGTGCACCATCAGCTTGTCAAGTTCCACAAATGTTCCCTTGTCCAGTAACATATCGATGCGTTCGCGGGCAGTCATCTTTCCGCTCGCATGTTGTATTTCAATCTTGGCAGCGCCTCCGCCTTGGGAAGCGATACGGTCACGCTCTTCGAACGTGGCATAGGCTTTATTTACTTCTTCCATTGTCTTTCTATTATTCCTTATTCTAACGTTATCAACGTCTGGTCTCCGGCGATATTATCACCTTCCTGTACCAGAATCTCTTTAATCCGACAGTCCGAAGTCACCTTGTAGTTACTCTGCATCTTCATCGCTTCGATGACGATGACAGTTTCTCCGGCTTTCATCTCCTGTCCCACACTGACAGGGATTTTCACTACCTTGCCCGGCATGGGCGAAATGATGCGGTCGTTCTGTGTTTCTTCACCTTTCTTGCGCATCCGCAGATATTTTGCCTGACTGTCCACAATCTCGACATTGAAACTGCTGTAGTGTGTATTCACTTTATAACTCTTTCCGTTCTCTTTGCGAATCAGTTGGGCGTTGGAGCTGCGTCCGTCCATCAGGATGTTGCAATTCCCGTTCTCTGCCATGACAACGTCCGCTTCGAACGTTTTTCCGTCGATGGTGAGTACCACTTTGTTATCTTCTTTGCTGACCAGTTCTATTTCGGCCACGCGATTTCCTATATGTATTTCCATACTCTTCTATATTCTTAATACCCCTTTGTGCAGTCCGAATTCTTTCCATTTGCTGATCGGGCGGTTGTCCGCAGCCAGTCCGCTGTTATTCTCCTCCAGGTTCATCAGGTAATCCATGTAAGCGGCAATCAGTGCGATGTTCTCTGCACGTTCGCTGGTACGGGTGATGCACTGTTGGAGCACTTCCCCGTTTTTGCTGATGAATCCCGTATCGTAATGCCCTTCCACAAAGTCGGGAGTATCCATGATGGCACGCAGATAACTGATGTTGTTCTTTACTCCTGTCAGCTTATATTCGTGGAGTACACGGCGCATCCGTTCGATGGCGTATTCGCGTGTGGTTGCCCATACAATCAGCTTGCCGATCATCGGGTCATAATAAATCGGAATCTCGTAACCTTCGTATACATAGCTGTCGATGCGCACCCCGATGCCGTTTGGCTCCGTAATCTGCTTGATGACACCCGGGCTGGGCATGAAGTTCATTTCTGTATCTTCTGCGCAGATGCGACATTCGATGGCATGTCCGCGTTGCTGGATATCCTCCTGTTTCAGTTGCAACACCTGTCCTTCGGCCACTTTAATCTGCTCTTTCACTAAATCTACGCCGACTACCTCTTCGGTAATCGGATGTTCCACTTGCAGGCGCGTGTTCATTTCCAGGAAGTAATAGTTGCGGTGCTTGTCCACCAGAAATTCGATGGTTCCCGCTCCGACATAGTTCACGGCTTTGGCGGCGGCCACTGCTTTTTCTCCCATATCCCGGCGTAGTTCAGGAGTGACGAACACCGAAGGGCTCTCTTCCACAATCTTCTGGTTGCGGCGTTGCACCGAACATTCACGTTCGCACAGATGAATCACGTTGCCATGCTTGTCGCCCAGAATCTGGAACTCGATGTGATGCGGTTCTTCTACAAATTTCTCCAGGTAAACCGTGTCGTCGCCGAATGACGAAAGTGATTCGCTCTTGGCGGTTGTGTAGGCCTCTTCCACTTCATCTGCACGATGAATCAGCCGCATACCCTTTCCTCCACCTCCCATCGAGGCTTTCAGCATTACCGGATAACCGATTTGATTGCAGAGTTCTACCGCTTCTTCAAGGCTCTTCAGGTTTTCTTGAGTACCCGGAACCACCGGTACACCGGCTTCTATCATCTTGATACGTGCCGAAATCTTATCTCCCATCGCCTCCATGGTTTCCGGGTCCGGACCGATGAAGATGATCCCCTCTTCACGACAACGACGGGCAAAGGTTGCATTTTCGGACAAGAACCCGTATCCCGGGTGGATGGCGTCTGCGCGGCACGACTTTGCCACTTCGATAATCTTTTCTATATTCAGATAACTCTCTTTCGATGCTGCCGGACCGATGCAGTAAGCTTCGTCGGCGTAGAGCACATGCTTTGCTGTTCGGTCCGCTTCCGAGAAAACGGCAATGCTCGTTATTTCCATCTCCCGGCAGGAGCGCATCACCCTCACGGCTATTTCGCCGCGGTTGGCGACTAAGATTCTTTTAATCATATTCATTTCTCAATTAAATGGAATACACATATTCATGCTTTCCACCCTGCGGACATGAGTCCACCCGATGAAAACACAGTATTTCTACGATTTGGGGCTTAACAACGATGCTTTCTTTCCTAACCCACGAGGTAAAAAAGCTCTTATTCATTGAATGGCAGGTCTTCTGACTGACTCTACATCTTATCGGACCTTCCCGACGTTTCCTTTTCCGTCAGTGGTTTGTAATTGGTTTATTGATAAGATGTTATATAGAGCTTCACAGCAGCGGGACTGTCCGGGATTTACACCCGATTCCCTTTTAATCTTCGTCCGTTGACCACGGATTCCGAACCAATTCGGGGACAAATATAGAGAAATATTGGATAGAGTGGATACTTTTTGCACGAAAAGTTCAATTTTGTGCAATGACGACCAACGGCGCTTTGTTTCAAAATAAATGTCATATAGACGAAACACAAATAGACTGTCGATTGTTCTTTTTTACAAATAAAAGAGCATAAACGGAATGAATTACTAACGAAATATACATGCCATGTCACACTTACCTACCTTAATTGCCGACCTTGCCCTAATACTGATGTCCGCAAGTATCATTACCCTTTTGTTCAAATGGTTGAAACAACCCTTGGTACTGGGATATATCGTCGCAGGATTATTGGCGGGACCTTACGTGCAGATTTTCCCGACTGTAGGTGATATTGAGAACATCAATATCTGGGCTGAGATAGGAGTTGTTTTTTTACTTTTCGCCCTTGGGTTGGAGTTTAGTTTTAAGAAATTAATAAATGTCGGGTCAGCTGCCTTTATCACGGCAACCACCGAAGTTATCAGCATGTTGCTGATCGGTTATATGGTAGGACATCTGTTAGGTTGGAGCACAATGAATTCTATTTTTCTGGGAGGTATGTTGTCTATGTCGTCAACAACGATTATTATCAAAGCGTTTGATGATCTCGGCTTACGTAACCAACGCTTCACGGGTGTTGTATTCGGGACATTGGTAGTTGAAGATCTGATCGCTATCCTGATGATGGTCATCCTTTCTACAATGGCAGTGAGTAAGGAGTTTGTAGGTGAAGAGCTGTTGATGAGTGTGTTGAAGGTTGTTTTCTTTCTGATCCTATGGTTCCTGATTGGGATATTTATCCTTCCGTTCTTTTTGAAAAAAGCAAAACGGCTGATGAATAACGAAACCTTACTGATCGTTTCGCTGGGACTTTGTCTGGGAATGGTTGTGTTGGCTACCCGTACAGGATTCTCGGCTGCACTGGGTGCTTTCATTATGGGATCTATCCTTGCCGAGACGGTTGAGGCCGAACACATAGAACATATCATCCAGCCGGTGAAAGATCTTTTCGGAGCTATTTTCTTTGTCTCTGTCGGTATGTTGGTCAATCCGGCTGTCTTGGTGCAGTATGCCTGGCCGGTGGTCATCATTACTTTGGTAACTCTTGTGGGTAAATCCATATTTTCTTCATTGGGAGTTTTATTATCCGGTGAACCGTTGAAGGTTTCCGTCAAGTCAGGATTCAGCCTTGCCCAGATAGGAGAGTTCGCTTTCATTATCGCAGGGCTGGGGGCTTCACTCAAAGTACTGGATAGTTTTATCCCTCCGATTATTGTTGCGGTATCGGTGATTACTACATTCACAACTCCTTATTTCATCCGGTTGGCAAATCCGTTTGCCGAATGGCTTTATAAAATACTTCCGCCTAAAACCAGGGAAAGTCTGGACCGCTATGCTTCCGGTAAGAAGACGGTCAATCATGACAGCGATTGGAAGCGGTTGTTGAAGACGATTGTCGGAAGAGTGATTATCTATAGTGTCCTTCTCACGGCGATTTGGTTATTGTCTGTGCAAACTGTTTATCCCACGATAAACGAGATGTTCGATGCTCCCGGGCGATGGGTAAACATAGGGATGTGTCTGGTCACACTTCTGTTGATGACACCTTTCCTTTGGGCACTTGTTTCAGATAAGTATAATTCCCCGGATGTATTTTTAAAGTTGTGGAATGATGATAATTACAATCACGGACGGTTGGTCGCGCTGATTTTGTTCCGTGTGTCGGTTGCCGTCTTTTTCATTGCAGGGGTCGTTATCAGTTACTTCAGCCTCAATTATGGGATAGGCATTGTGATAGCCGTTGCCGTATTGGCATTGATTCTTATTTTCAGGGAGAACCTCACGCAATATTCGCATCTGGAAACACACTTCCTGACCAATCTGAACGGAAGGGAAGAAGCTGCCCGCAAACGTTATCCTCTGAAAAGTCGTTTTAACAGTGAGTTTAATGACAAAGATGTTGAGCTGACTTCCGTTTGGGTGTCTCCTTATTCGTCTTATATCGGTAAGTCATTGGATGAACTCCCTTTCAGGCGGGAGTTTGGTGTCAATATAGTAAGTATTGTCAGAGGGGAGCGGAGAATATACATTCCACAAAGTTCCGAACGAATTTATCCGCAGGATAAGTTAGTGGTGGTCGGGACAGACGGACAGCTGCAAGAGTTCCGGACGGAACTTGAGAACAGACAGGATTTGCCGGATGAAAAGAATATAAAACAAGATGTGACGCTTCATTCATTTACGGTAGATGAAGATTTTCCGTTTCTGAACAAAAGCATTGCTCAGTCCCGGTTAGGAAAAAGATATGATAGTCTCGTCGTAGCCCTTGAACGGGAGGGTGAATTGGTTCCGGTGAATCAGGCTACAGTTTTCCAATTGGGAGATTTGGTTTGGGTGATAGGAGACAGGGAGAAGATCAGGCAGTTTTTGGTGCGGAAGAAGTAAGAGTGGTAAAGAGCAGAGGAAAGGAAAACGGCTGAGGCGAAAATTTGCATTTTGACAGATACACAATGAAGTATCATTCTGTATTTTCAATACGGTCTGTATTCGTTTCTTTCCGGCCTCGTTTGCGACTGCTTCCGAAAAGGCTCTTATTTTCCCATCAGACAGAATCAAAATGATGTGATTTTACCTTTTTATCAAGCATATGGTTGGTGATCCTTGTTTTTAGACATCTTCTGTCGTTGTAGATCGGATTGAACCTTTAAAATGATAGTTGACACATATCCCTTCTGAAGCCTCCGATAATTTCAGGAAACTTGTATTTTACGCCTTCTTTTGCGTTATTAACTTCTTTCGGACAAAAGATTAACTTCTTCCGAACAAAAGACTAACTTCTTTTCGGGAAAACACTTACTTCTTTTTGGAAAAGAGTAAGGTCTTTTGTTATATGAAATAGCATATTTACTCAATATGATGCAACTTTCTGTATGTAAATGTCATATCTATGCGTTGTATTCTTCTGCTGCACCGGTTTTTAATATAAAGTGTGTTGTTCAAAAAGGGAAAATAGTTTCTTTTTGATGTTAAAATAGAGATATATGCATCTGTTTGTTTTTAGGCTTTTAAAACTCTGACTTTCTATGAAAAGTTAGTAGATACTATAATATTATTATTAAGTATAAAAGTTAAGATGCCGGTTGTTGATTTCTACTTTCATTGGCTATATTTGTGTATGTCTAAAATATAAAGTACTATGAAGTCCATTTTATTATCTGTTATTTCATTCTTATTAGTCATGAATGTCTGTGGTAAGAATGATGTGGATATGAGAACTTATTTGAAAAAAGTTCTAAGTAATCTTGATAAGGTAGAATCAGCTTCTTACCATGAACAATCTCAGTCCTGGCAACCCGGTGATACGACTGCTATAACTAATTCTTTTCGGTTTATTAAAGAATACACTAATCCTTCTGATTCGACTATCGGTGCAAGTTATGTGGCTCTTAACGCCAAAGATACGACGCGATTTGAATTTGGTTATGATGGAAAAGTGAAAATGATAAGTTTTCATGAGCATAAAGGGATTATGATCGATGATTTCACGACCAGAAAACTTCCTTTCAGGTTGGTGGGTCCTCCGTTTTTCTGTTACAGCCGGAATATCATCGGATATGCTTTGAGTACGGGGGATAGCATCACAACCGAATGGAAGGATTTAGGAGAAGCGTATTACTTCAAGTTGGTGATACATGAAGACAGACAGGTTGAATTTTTTGGAAAAGCGTACTACATACCGAAACCTCCTTTTGACTTGGGGGACCCGACCTCGATTTACGAACTGTGGATTAATAAATCGGATGATTTGCCTTATAAAGTCCGCAGGGAAATGTCGCATCAGATTTCTGCCAATATATGTTCGGATGTAGTGTTGAATCAATTGTCAATGGCCGATTTTAACTTATATGATTATTTGCCCCAAGACTATGAAATCCGCAAGTATGGTGAGAAAGGAAAGACTACCCAACTTTCGGCAAGAGAACTTATAGGGAAGAAAGCTCCCGACTGGATGTTGAAAGATATGTACGAGAATCCGGTGTCGTTATCTAATCTTAAGAGTAAAGTGCTTTTAGTGAATCTGACCGGTATCGGATGCGGTGCTTGTCATGCATCCATCCCCTTTCTGAACGGGCTGAAAGAGAAGTTTAATGCCGATGAATTTGAAGTGGTTTCTATAGAAACTTGGGGACGCAAACCTCATTCGCTGCGGACTTATGCGGATAAGAACCAGATAAACTATAGATTCTTATGTGGTGATGAAGGTATTGTCAAGTCATACCGGACATATGGCGCGGCACCTTTCTTCTTTATATTAGATCAGGACCGGGTGGTCAGAAAAGTCATTCAGGGATATGGAATGGAGAAAACCGATAAAGAGATAACGGACGCTATCAAAGCACTGTTATGATAAAATGCATTTGCGGTTGGAGTTTATTCCAGCCGCAAATCGTATAAACAGGCACGTACCTCTTCCGGGCTGCCGATATGTTTCCCTATGTCATCTGATAGTTTCACGCATTCGCGCCATTCCTGATTCAGGTTCATCTTGCACTGCGATAGCTTCATGACGATGTTTGATGGCTTGAATCCGGTATCATTAGTCAGGTTTGTGCCGATACCGAATGAACAGCGGATTTTTCCCCGGCAATACTCCTGAATGTCCAGTGCTTTGTCAAAGTCCAGTGCATTGCTGAATACGATTGTCTTGGTAGTCGAGTCAATGCCTAACTCTTTGTAACGGGCAGTCAATCGGTCGATAAACCTGAATTCATCGCCTGAGTCACATCTTACACCATCAAACAATTTGGCTTGTTTACGACTCAGGTTGCTTAAAAAGATGGCAGATGTATAGGTGTCGGACAAGGCGATGCCGAGGTCCCCGTCGTATACATTTACCCAATTTTCAAGAGCCATGTAATTGGCGTGTTTATAACCGAATTGTGCTCCATGAAACATGAACCATTCATGCGGATGTGTACCCATGGGTTTCATGCCGTATTTCATGGCGAAATGGCAGTTGGAGGTGCCGATGCAATAGCGGGCTGTTTGTCTCAGGTGTCCGATGACTTGATCCTGCACGTCGAATGAGAAGCGTCTCCGTGTTCCGAATTCAGAGAAAAACAGTTGATGCTTGTTGGATAGTTCTGCCTTTTCGGATAGTTTACACAAGATATCTCCCATACTGGCGATATTGCCGGATGATTGATTCTTTATCTCGGAAACGATGGCAAGTAAAGGTACTTCATAAAGCGTTGCCTTATAAAGGTAATCACTGATCTCTATGTGGAGGTGTCGATCTCCGTCCAAACGGACTTCTATTTTTTCCGGTTGGAAACGGAAAGAAGAGAGCCATTCCCAATAGACTCTGGGGAGGAAACGGCAGTTCTTCACCATGTACTCCAGTTCTTCTCCAGTCAGTGCTACATGCGATAAGCGACTGATTTCAGTTTTCAGTCTTTCTACAAACTCGTCGCTGTATTCAGTTTCATCCCTGTCTTTGAAACTGAAAGTGCCCATCGCATACGGGAATAGTTTAATGTAAGCATACGAGGTAGTGAATTTGTAAAGGTCTGTATCGAGTATGGTACGAATAATCATTGGATTCTTTTAATTGGTAAAACGATATTTCAGATTTAAAATGTAGGGCGAAGATACTAACAATTGTCCAAAGGTTTAGGTTTTATAAAAGGAAGTTTTTAGGGCATCAGCACTTCATGAAGATTTTTTCTTGGCGAGTAGGGCATTGGACTGCTATATCCCATACGGAGTAAAACACACGGTATTTCAGTTTTTTTATTGTTTAGCAGTTCTCTTTGCATTTGTTCAGAGAGGATTTCCACTTCGCATGGCTGATTGATAAAAGCGGTGGACACACCGATTTCCGTTGTTTTCAGCAGAAAGCACTCTAAAGATCTTCCCAGATTAATCCAATCTTTCGGAGTATCTTTCTCGGCACAGAACAGCATGATGTGTGAAGACGATCGGAGCTTTTTTTCATCACTTTTATTTTGTATTTTGGGAGTCAGACAAGCATTCATGATGCGGCGAGATAACCATTGTGGTAAGTTAGGTGCACCAAAAACGGCATAACTTAAGCCATCTTTGGTCGATTCTGCATGCTTCTTATTGAACCTCATCCAGTTTTTCAACTCATTCTTGAAGTGGAAGTCGGTCATCTGGATTGTATTCCCCCTCAGAACATAGTAACGAACTTTGTCGAACTCAGGCGTTCCGATTTTCCAGCAATGGAGCTGTACTGTTGCTGCTTTCGGTATTGAAAGCAACTTGTGTATCATTTCTTCCGGAATCAGTTGTCCTGTATATATACTTCTGTTGGTTTGCCGCTTGCCAATTTGTACAATGATAGAAGAAGGGGTAATTACGCCTGCATTGGGCTGGAGTTTTACTGTGATATTCCCATTATCTGCAATGTTTACTTGGGTTGAATATCCTTTAGTTTGTGCAGCCAGGCACAAATTTTCAGTTGCACATCCCAGGGAGATGAACATTTCACGCCGGTTTCCATCCACAATTGATAGTGTTTTAGTTTTATCCGGATGAATCTCAATACCTGCTTCTACGATACGAAATAACCAAGGTTGGGTGTTATGTCCCGAAGGAGCTTTAGTGGCTTGTTCTATCATGAATAGATAGTCATCTGTTATTGTTTCCATAATTAATAGGCCGATCTGAGATCGTTATTGCTGTATTCTATTATATCTTTATTGCATCCGTTGAGTAATATTGCCAGTATGCAAATTCCAATCGTTATCATCTTTTTCATTTTTTGTTATTGCTTTTCTAACCATAGGTCCACTAATATGTTGATTCCGTCTTCCAGTTCTTTCCAACCGCTCTCTTCCTGAAGTTTGAGACCATTGAAGGTAGAACAGTTTTCTTCCAGCAACGTGAGATAACTGATGGCTGCTGTAATGATAGTGGCAAGGGCTGCTATTTCTTTTTGCGGGTGTTTTGACAGTTTGCTTACAGCATCTATCAGCCAAATGCCTTTGGCTTCTCTTTTCTCGCGGAGGTCTTTTATAAAATTGTTGTCTGACGTGAGTTCCCATCTGTATAGCCGTTTCAAAGTGTAGCTTTTTCGCATTATTATGATTTGTTTCCGGAACATTTCTTTGATGAATTCACCAAGGTGGTTTTTGTCCGGTAGTGCTCCGTCAAAGTTAATCCAATAATCATGTTGACCGATATATGCTGCTATCAGACCTTCTAAAGAGTTGAAATAACGGTAGATCAACATTTTTGATACTCCGGCTTTTGCTGCTACTGCATTGATGCCTAATCCTTCGAAACCTTTCTCTTCGATTAATTCGTCTACTGCTTTGATGAGGGTTAGCTCTGTTATCTGTCTGTTTTTGATAAACTCTTTTTCCATGACTTTATATTATTGTTACTGATCGGTCACAAAAATATGTTTCTTATCGGTAACATCGAGAGAAAAAGAGAAATATTTTTCCCAAACAGCATTTTTCTACTGTTTGGGATATAATATTTTTGGGGTAAAAGGAGAATCTTTTATGCCAGGTTTACCGTTGGATTGTGTATGGTCAGCCCGCCGTCTACTACTATTGTTTGCCCGGTAATGTATCGTGCGTCTTCGGAAGCCAGAAAAGCAATTGTTGCGGCGATGTCTTGCGGTTCTCCTAAATATGGTGTCGCACATTGTCTGAGAAATACGTTCCGTATATCTTCATTCAGGTTGTTTAATGCTGCAGGCGTGAGAATCAGTCCCGGGGCTACAGCATTGCATCGTATGTTTTTCTTTCCTGTTTGTGTCGCAATATATTTGGTCAGATTGATGACTCCTGCTTTGCTTGCTCCATAAAGAGTGCCGTTCGCATCAGCTGTAATTCCACTGACTGAGGCTACGTTCACAATATTGCCACCGCCATGTGCGTTCATTATGGGGATAACCAGTTGGGACAGGTACATGGTACAAGATAAATTAAGATGGAAAGCTTCGTCGAAGTAATCTATGTCCAGTGTCTCAATGTCGGTATCCCGTTTAGGATTTGTACCTCCTACGTTGTTTACCAATACATCTACCTGCCCGTATTCTTTTATGGCAAAGGCGATCAACTCTTTGCAACTCTGCAATTCTGTTGCAGAAAAATAGATCGGGCGTACATCTGCTCCTAAAGCATTGAGTTCGGTAGCAAGTTGTTCTGCTCTTTCTTTTGAATGGTCGGCTATAACAACTTTCCCACCTTCGGATACAATGCGGCGTGTGGTTGCTTCGCCAATTCCACCGGCAGCGCCCGTGATAACGGCTGTTTTATTTTCAAATCTGTTCATATAGGATTATTTTTGAGGATTATTATCCTCAAAAACAGTTCATTGGGGAATTTGTTATCCGAATAAACCCTCTTTAGCACCATTTGCCTGACTTTAGCATCTATGTATCTTCTATTTCGCTAAATCTTTATAAGTCTGTTAAATGTTAACGAAAGAAAGACTAAATGTTAATGTCACGGCTCTTCTATTAAACCATGTTATAAGATATTCTGTTTTGCTTTGCAAATTTGCAAAATTACCAGAAGTCCGTATCTTTGCAATGTGTTTTTCATAGTATTAGATTTAAGGTTAACA
>OGUJ01000785.1_pt1 | contig 21936 bp, 27 predicted proteins | sample 1573661 | NCBI WGS metagenome assembly OGUJ01 (sample SAMEA2581933, study PRJEB24529) | metagenome | biome: Human gut stool | place: China | collected 2011
CCTACTCGACCATCATTATCGCGGCCATTGTCCCCGGTATCCTCTACTATCTGAGCCTCGGCGTCTCAGTATACCTGGAAGCAGACAAGCAGGGTTTACAGGCGGAGAGCGCGGATAAGCTGCCGCAGGTGAAAAAGGTACTCAAGGAGGGCTGGTATTATGCCCTGCCCATCATCGTGTTAATCGTGGCCCTGTTGGGCTTCGGCCTTTCCGCCAACTTCGCTGCGCTGTTCAGCATCGCAGTGCTATTAGTTATTGGCTTTGCAAAGGAGTGGCTCACAAATAAGCGTCTTCCTTTTAAAGAGGTATTCAACGCCCTGGTGAAAGCCTCCAAGACCACCGTATCCGTGACTGTCGCCTGTGCCTGCGCCGGCATTGTGATCGGAATCGTGTCTATGACCGGCATTGGCATCAAGTTCACCAGCATCGTGTTCAAGCTCTCCGGCGGGCACCTTGTACTCATGCTCCTGCTGGTCATGTTGGCCTGCATCATCATGGGTATGGGTCTGCCCAGCACGGCGGCATATATCATCGCCGCTACTGTGGGTGTACCCAGCCTGACCGCTGCCGGCATCCCGGAGTTGGCCGCGAACCTCTTCGTGTTCTATTTCGCCATCATGTCCTTCATCACCCCGCCAGTGGCGGTGGCCGCCTATGCGGCGGCAGGCCTTGCCGACTCCAGCACCAGTAAAACGGGGTGGCTTGCCTTCATGCTGGGCCTGCCCGGCTTTATCATTCCATTCGTCTATGTCTATAACCCTGCCCTGCTGATCGTGGACACCCCGGTATTGGACACTGTCTGGATCGTAATTCTGGCTACCTTTGCAGTGGTTCTGATGTCCATGGCGGTAATCGGCTGGTTCAAGGGGAAGCTGAATCCGGTGTTCCGCTTCGCCATGGCCGTTGCGGCTGTCCTGATGTTCGTCCCTGGCATCATTTTTGATGTGATAGGTCTGGGTCTTGGCATCGTGATCATCAGCTTCCTCGTCGTCACACGGCGGAAAGCTCCCAGTGCGGTATGAGGGCGGCGATTCACCCCCGGCAGAGTTTAAAAACGCATAACCGGCTAACACGAGTTATCTGTTATGTCCTCGGGATGCTGATTCTGGCGATTGGCCTGACACTTACCGCTGAGACCCGTCTGGGAGCTTCTGCCCTGACGGCCATCCCTTTTGTGGTATCCCTCCGGTTCCCCATCTCCTTTGCAAATGCCACCTTGGGCCTTTTTTTGATCTATGTAGCGGTGCAGTTCGTTGTCACGCGGGATCGGCGGACGCTCGTCCTCACCCTGCTCCAGCTCCCCCTGAGCGTCCTTTTTACCGGAGTCATGCACATAGCCCAGGACGCCATTGAAGTTGAGGCTTTCCCCCTTCCCGCCAGGTTGGGATTTCTGGCCCTGGCCATCGTCTTTACCGGGATAGGGGCGGCAATGACCCTGAAAATGAAGCTAATCCCCAACCCAGGCGATGGCTTTGTCCAGACACTTGCGGAAAAAACCGGCAAGCCCCTCGGTACGATGAAAAATATTGTGGACATCGTCAGCGTCTGCACCGCTGCGCTGCTGTCCTTGCTCTGTATGGGCAAGCTCGAGGGTGTGGGGATTGGGAGCGTCATGGCCATGCTCGGCGTGGGACGGGTCATTGCGTTGTACAACAATCTTACAAAAAATATTCAGTTGGAGCCACAGCCGCAAGAAACCGAAGAAAGCGAGGAAAGACAGCATAAAGCAAAATATAGCCGGGCTGATATCTAAAGGATTCTCCTTTGCACTGTGCCTGAGCATGGCACTTGCGCTGACAAGCAACATCGCGTACGCCGCCAGTGGCACAGTCGTCTTCCAAGAATTCCCGGCAATCGAGGATATAATCGCAGCCAATGGCATTGATGAGACCTACGGCCCTAATACCAAAGAGGGTTACATCAAAAACAAGTTCCTTGGATACTATCAGACCACTGTGCAGGTCGAGGGGAAAATTGCACCGCTTTACTCCTATACGCCGGAGTCTTGTATCATCAGCAATCCGGTTGTCCTGGCAGTTCTGGACGAGGGCGATGACGTTGCCGCATTTTTCAAGACAAATTCCAAGGATGCGGACAAGAACGGCTTCGGTATCCTCGCCTTAACCGCGCCTGATGGCGGCTGGGATCAGGACGCTCCCGCTTTGATTGCCGCCGTCACCGCATTGATTAGCCCCGCAAAGGAGGTCTACAATTATTATTTCACCAGCATCAGGACTCTCGTAGGTTATGGGAAAGGCGCCGCCGCAGTCATGACCTATCTGGACAATGACAAGAAGGCCTCCGCATACGGCTGCGCGGCTGTATATGCACCCAAGTTATACATACAGTGAGGAGCACGCTAACAGTGAATATGTCTGCCCGCTGAAGCTGGTGAGCGGCAGCTATAACGAGCAGCAAAAGTCCTTTGTCGAGTTCTTTAAGAGGAACAGCGTGGATAAGAACATCACTGTGATTGAGAACACCGAGGATGGTAAAGCCCTTCCTCTGGAGCTGATTGGCGCCTACCGGAGCGACGGGGTTACCGTTCAAGAGGCTTTGCTCGCCTGCGATGAATCCGACCTGAATTACCGCGGGCTTTCCCTGCGGACCGTTATGGCTGATGGCATTCTGAGCTACTATTACGTTTACATCCCGGAGGCTGTGCGAAATTCCACTGAAAAGGTTCCTGTGGTCTTGGCCATGAGCCGGAAAAGTGCCCGTTATACCGACTATGTCTACAGCTCAGGGTGAATCAATGTTGCTGATGATGAAAACATCATCGTAGCGTTTCCTTTGACATTACCGGACATAAGTGTGAATGTAAACGGCGTATACACCGCCCTTGCTTGGGTGCGATGGGATGACACAAACTTCATCCAGAGCTATGTTGTGCCTGATATTCTGTTGAAAGACAACGCAGATCCATCTCGAATTTATGCCTTTGGACATTCCAGCGGGTGCTGTATGGCCATCGCTCAGGCTATCAGCAGCGGCGACAACGGAGACCCCTTTGCCGCGGTGAGCGGGACTGGCGGCTAGTTGGGCTACTGGGAACCTCTGGGCTTCGCTACGGAAGATGAGGCCTATGATACAAAGGGTGACAACGGCGACGGTGTTTACACCATGTATGAAAAGAACGACCGTTTCGATGACACGCTTCAAATTCCCACACAGATTTTCTATGGCGAAGAAGATGCGGTAATGGCTTGGGCTATGAGGACGCCTAATGCTCAACCCGGTCGCCCCGACTTTGTGAATCCCGGCGTCTTCCGTATGTTCCAGTTTTACAGGGAGTATTACGCCCTTGGCGAAAGCATGAATGAGATGATGCAAAAGGGCATCTCCTATCGGGATGGAGATTTCAGTACCCACGTCTTCAATAACGAGGACAATGTGCCCATTCTGTGCTATGAGATTGTGAAAGGGGTCGGCCATATCCAGAATGAAGCGGAAGTGCGCAGGGCCTACGCATACTTTAAGGGGTTCCAGATGGACAGTGAGGACAATATCTCTTACACCGGCGTCTCGATGATACCGGCATAACCGAGGAACTGTTGGCCCTTGACTCCTACGGATGGTTTGCCGACGTGAAGAAGTGGGATTCCTACAAAGATATTGCCGCGTCCGACTGGTTCCAAGCGGGTGTGAAATATGTCAGCGAAAACAATTTGATGTCTGGCGTTTCTGATACCGGTTTTGCTCCCAACACTGCGATCAGCCACGCTGATACCGTACTGAGTCTTTGGCATCTGGCAGGTGAGCCGAGTGCCTGCTGTGCGCTTCCCTATGAGAATGTAGAATCAGATGCCTATAGATCGGCCATCCTTTGGGCTGTTAAGATGGACATTATCGGTGAGGGTGGAAGCACTAGTTTTGACTATGACGGCACTGTCACCCGTGAAGAGTTTGCCCTTATGCTCTATAAGTGCGCCGGGTCTCCGGAGACCAAGGGCACACTGAATGCGTTCCCCGCAAAAGAGAAGGTCAGCGACAGCTCCCAGAAGGCACTGCAATGGGCCGTCGGAAAAGGAATCATCCTCGGCAAAAGTGACCGCTTCCTTGATCCTGCCAGTATGATCTCCCGCGCTAAAACGGCAACTATACTGGAGCGTTATTGTAAGATCAAATAACAACTGACGAGGAAAATATTTCCCCCAAAACTGCTACACCATATCAAGGAAAAGGCCACCAGCGGTTCGTCTGAACTGCTGGTGGCCTTGCCTTATTCAGAATCACATTGGCGTTGGATACCGCATGATAAAGGTGGAATGAGTAGAAAGCGCAACTATCTTCCTCTTCCCTTCCCTGTACACATATCCTAAGGAAGCCTTCCCTAAGCGCGCTACTGCCCCCAGCTATGAGGTGGTGTTCGACGGTCTACCCATGACACACTCGGTGATCCAGCTGCGCCTGACCGATGTCCAGAAGTTTGACAGCGGTGCCGTGTGGCTGCGGTATTCTATTGCCCAATAACATCCTCAAATTCTAACGGGGAATAAAAGAAGAAAGATTTACAGATGCCCTATGCTCCGCTATACTGAGAGCTGAAAGAGCGGGAGGTGCGGCGATGACGGGCAGGCGAATCTGCGCCGGGTACTATCGGCGGTATGACAGGAGGGTAGTCTATGTGGTCTCGCTGGCCACCGATGCTGACACTGGCGAGGAAACAGCGGTCTGGACTGCCTACCCATTCGTGGATGTCCCAAAGTACTATACCTCCAGCAAAAAATCCTTCTGCGCTTTCGTGGAAGTGAACGGTAAGTGGAAAGTCAAGTATAAGCGGTTGATCAACATGAAGATATCGGGAGAGGCCGTAGAGCGGCTGGAAGAGGAGGGCTTCCGTGGGCCGGTTCGTAAACGGCAACGACCACCGCTGGATGAAGCATACGACTCCCGAAAGTATCAGCAGGCCGATACCTATTACACATACGCAAAAGATCTCTGTGAGCACTACAACTTCGACTGAAACAAATATTGCCTCTGCTTGAAGAAAAGAAGATTCGTTGCCATCACCAGGAGTGGCTTCGCCAAACTGAAAGAGGACCTGCAGTTTCTGGATAACACCCTGAAAACCGTGCTGTCGGAGTACCAGGACTACTTCCGGGAGTGGTTCATAGATGGCCTGTCCATCCGCAAATATGCCGAGGACCATCAGTTGAACCGGGGCAGTGTGGATTATCTGCAAAAGAAATTCTTTTCTGCTCTGGCCTGCCTGCTGAAAGAACGGGACGAGGCGGAGGGAATATGCCAACTGCGGAAACCAGTACAAAAGTGAATTACTGTAACCTCAAACGGAGCATCTGCGACAAAGCAGGCGCTCCGTTTTTTCTGTCAAGAGTGTGTCAAAGGGATATGATCTCCCCAATACATAGTGGAAAGGAACATCAGACGGCATCCGAAAATTATATCAAAACTATGTCATCTGCAAATGTTATCGGCAAGAGAAGTAGAGGGGTATTCGTGTGGAATTGCAGAGGCTGCGTTCAGCAGACAAATCAAAATCGGGGTATTCCGTTTTCGTCAGGCCCCAAAATTTAGTCGGATGTCTTACAAAATTTGAGTTTCAAGGGACACACAGTACGGAAAAATTTTGACAGGAGATTGTAACGGTGAAAGAATCCAGTTACAAAAGCTACGACGAACTGCCGCTGTTTCTCAGCACCAAGAAGGGCTCCCGTCGAAGCCCAGCGGAGCGGGTTCGGTGGGAAGAGGAGGCACAGCGGAATGGATAAGTTTTTGCCCTCGGGGGAAACGAAGGATATGGAGCTTGTGCCGACGAGATGCACGAACCGGACTTCTCGGTGTTGCGCATCGGCAATAGAATGGTGGTACCAAAGGAACGATTCATCCAGTGGGTGAAAGAACACACAGGGGGTGGAGCAGCATAAAGGCAGGGGTCGCAGGCCACCCCTGCGGGAGCCACTTCTGCCTGCAGTGCGGGCAGTTACGAGGGCTTTTACGGTGTCCTGAAATAGGATCAAAAACAGAGAAGTGCTATCACTTCTGCGGTCGTTATCCCCAAAAACTTACTCCCACAATGAAAAATCAGGGGTCATGCCCCGGAAAGAAGCCTATTTTAAGCAAGAAAGAGAAATTTGCCCTGTACCTGACGCCGGAGAAAAAAGCGGTGCTGGAACGCCGCTACCGGGAGGATGGGAGCCGCAGTCTCACCGCCTTCATCGAACGAGCCGTCGACTTCTATCTGGACTACCTCAGCGCCAACAACGCCGGACTCTTTCTCCCGGCCTCCATCAAATCCTATGTGGACGGCCAACTGGGACAGTTGGAGAATCGGATGTCCTCTCTGCTGTACAAGCAGGCAGTGGAGCAGGACATGGTAGCTGGCATCCTGGCGGACGCCTATCAATTCAGCGAGGATGACCTCCGGCGACGTCGAGCGGAGAGTATCAGCAACGTGAAGAAAACCAATGGCCGCATCTCCCTGGACCAACGGGTGCGGAAAGCCTGGGAGGAGGGGATGAGTGGCAGGACTGATCGTCAAGAGTTCCTACTACAAGTGCGGCGGGAACGCCACCCTCAGCGGCTACCTGCGCTACATCGCCACCCGGCCCCGTGCGGAGCGGCTGGGCTACGACAGCGCCAAGGCGTGGCGGGATCTCCTCCGGGCTCACCGCAACGACATCGCCGCGGCGATCAACATCCCGCCCAACGATTTCCGGTGGTACGCCGCCTTCCACGATGAGGGTGACCATTCCCATGTCCACATGATGGCGTGGTCGGCAAAGCCGGGACAGGCGTACTTGTCCAAAGAGGGAATCCGGCAGATCAAGTCCGAGCTCGCCAATGATATTTTTAAGCAGGAACTGCTGCGCCTCTACGAACAGAAGTCTGTATCCCGCGACGAACTGGTACACGAGGCCCGGAAAGCTATGCTGGAGTTGGTGCAGGTGATGAAAGCGGGTATCTGTGACCACCCGGATGCGGAACAGCTCATGCTGGAACTGGCGATGCAGCTGAGCGGTCAGGGGCAAGAAGTCCTATGGATATCTCCCAAAGTCACAGAAGAAACTGGTGGATCGGATCGTGGATGAGATGGAACGGCTCCCCAGTGTGCGGGACTGCTACGACCAGTGGATGGTCCTCCAGGGCAAAGTGGATGGATACTATCACGATAAGCCCAGAGAACGAAAAAGGTTGTTACAAGAGAAAGTATTCAGGCAGATCAAAAACGCCGTCATCAAGGAGGCGGAGAACATCCGGCAGAGCAATTTGTTCTTCGAGGACAAGGGGGTAGAACAGACGGCTGAGCCGAAGGAATTTCAAAACGCTTCCTATGACTACGAGGCCCTGCGGGATGCGATTCGGGATGAGAGCATGACCCTAGAGGAGCGCGGCGACGCTGTCGATGAAATGAACCAGCTGGTCAAAAACGGTGACAAGCACGCGCAGTACCTCATGGGAAAGCTGTGGCGGGACGGTCCGCTGCTGACACCGGGCTGGGTGAATGCCCGATACTGGTTTCAAAAGTCGGCGGAGCAGGGACACACCTATGCGCAGTACGCTCTGGGTAAGCTTCTGCTCTCTGATGATCCCGAGGCGCATGATGTGGAGGATGGTATTCGTTGGCTGAGGCGGGCCGCCGAAAGCGGAAACCAATATGCTGGGCAAGCTGTATCTCATGGGCCAGGGCGTGGAGTACGATAAGAAACTGGGGATGTATTGGCTAAGTCAATCTGCCGCACAGGGCAACGTCTATGCGAAAGCCCTTCTCCAACGCCAGGACAGCGGCAGACCGCCCCATGTGTTCCTGGCTGTCACCCATCTGTTCCACCACATGAGCAGGATCTTTCAGGAACGATCCCTACCTCAGTCCGGAACAGGGCCGCAGGTGGACAGTAAGCTCCGGCAGAGGATCAAAGAGAATAAGATCGCTATGGGACACAGGCCGGATAACCATGAAGAGGGGCAGAACCAGGGCGGCATGGTTATGGGCGGAATGCGAGTCGCCTCCCTCAAAAATCACGGGGCAATAAACAATATGAACGTCTTCGGAATCCTTCAGGATCGCCAGATGATAAATCTTTGATAACTCTGCGCATCTGCCGTGGCTATTTTCTGTTTCTGTGGTATTGTGTGTTGCTGACAAGGAGGTGGCACACCATACAAGAGACGCTGGAAGACCTATACTACGGGAACATCACGCCATACGACCGCCAGATCTGTTCCAGCACATCCCTAAGGAACGCAATGGATCAGTCTCACAAGTACGAAGAACAGCTGACCAAACTGCTGGAGGGCGAAGCCCACAGTCTGCTGCTGCGGCTCATCAACGCGGAGAACGAGATCGGCAGCACGCTGGCTCTGGAGAATTTCATCCTGGGCTTCCGTCTGGGAACGCGTCTGATCCTGGAGGCGCTGGACGAGGACGATGGCAGTCTGATGGAACTGCTCCGCAGAGATGGCCGAAGGGAGGAGCAAGGATGACTACAAACCAAATGCCCATCCAACGCTGTCACTACTGCGGCAGTTACAACCTTGGGCTGGGCTGGCAGCACGGCGAGGGGATCGTCACCTTCAAAAAGCACGGCATCCTGGGCAACCGGATGCGCTGCCTGATCTGCCGCCGCTGCGGTGCAGTGCTGTTCCAGTGGGTGGCAGAGCCCCACAGGTTCCCACCCATCCGGTAGGCCATGCAAGTCCTGCAATGCAAATCAAAGATAAAAACCTCGGAGGTGAAAAACTACAATGGCAAAGCGAAGACCGTCCGGCGACGGCATGGTCCGCAAACGGGAGGACGGCCGCTGGGAGGGCCGCATCGTCATCGGCCACAAGGAAAAGGGTGGGCGTCTGGTGACGGGCGACACCAAGACCTACGCCGGAACCCGAACCATCATCCTGCCGGACAGCACTGCGGAATTGCTGCGGTGCCGCAAAAAGAATTCCTACTCCGTCTGGATTTTCCCTAACCCGCTCAAACCAGAAGCGCCTATGAACCCCAGCATCGCATACCGACAGTTGAAAGCGATCCTGACGGAAAACAGTCTGCCTGACCTCCGTTTCCATGATCTCAGACACACTTTTGCCACCCACGCGCTGGCCAACGGAGTGGATGCCAAGACCCTGTCCGGCATCCTGGGCCACACCAAAGCCAGCTTCACGGTAGACACCTATACCCACACCACCACAGATATGCACCGGAAAGCCGCTGAAATTGTTGGCGGTTTCCTAACTGACTACCTGGGAGAGGAGATGGCTCCATGGCAAAGCGCAGAAACCGCGGCGACGGCAGCCTCCACCTGAGAAAAGATGGCCGCTGGGAAGGGCGGTATGTGGTGGGCTACGATGACAAAGGCCTGCCAATCACCAAAAATGTTCTCGCCAAAACCAAGCTGGAGTGTACGGCAAAGCTCGCGCAGCTCCGGGATACACTGAAAGAGCCTGCGCCGGACCAGCCTAAGCCCGGAATCCTGCTGGTGGACTGGCTGGACCTCTGGTATCAAGGGTACAAGAAACCGAATCTCCGCCCCAATACTCAGATGTCCTATGAGCGGCGAATTTACCAACACATCACCCCTACTCTGGGACAAATCCAGCTGGACAAGTTGACCACCGCTGACATCCAGGAATTCTATGTATCCCTTAAAAAGAGCGGCCGGCTGATTCGGGCCGATCTCTACGGCGAAGGACTTTCAGATCAGACTGTCCGGGGCATCCACACCACCCTCCACGCCGCCCTGGATAAGGCCGTGGAAGAAAACCTGATTTTCCGAAATCCTTCAGACGGATGTAAGCTTCCCTCTGCCAAACCCAGAGAAATGAAGGTCCTGATGCCGGAGGAAATTCAGCGCTTACTGATCCAGGCCAGAGAGGATGGCTGCTATGAACTTCTGCTCTTAGAGTTATCCACTGGCCTGCGCCGGGGCGAGATCTGCGCCCTCCAGTGGAATGACCTGAATCTCAAAACGGGAGCGCTCCAAGTGGAACGACAGGTTCACCGGGTGCGTGGGAAACTGGTGGTATCCCCTCCCAAAACCACGGCAGGCCGGAGGACTGTACTCCTTCCAGCTCCGGTGCTTCATGTGATGAAAGAATATCGAAAGACTGTCTACTCCAGATGGATGTTCCCCTCCTCGGTCAAGGAGGACTCCCCTATGGACCCATCCGCCGTTCGGAAGCGGCTCCAGACAGTATTGGAACGGGCAGACTGTAAAAGGCTCCGCTTCCATGATTTACGCCATACTTTCGCCACAGCGTCCCTGGAGCACGGTATGGATGTCAAGACTCTTTCGACCATCATCGGCCATGTGTCCAGCAGCACTACCCTGAATATCTACACCCATGTGACGGGCGAGATGCAGAGGACTGCCGCAGCCAAGATCGACCGTGGGATCGCCAAAAGTGGGGCCGCCCAAGAGGTTGACACGGCGCCAAGAAACCCGTCGCCCTCCACCTTCCAGCCATACAAGGGCCAGCGCCGCAAGCCCGGAACCGGCTGTGTCAGCCAGATCAACGACCACCTCTGGGAAGGCCGCTACTCCCCCACCATCAACGGGAAACGCATGGCCCGGAATATCTACGCCCCTACCGAGGGGGAATGTGAAGAAAAGCTGTCCGCCCTCATCTGGGAAATGAAGCAGGAGATCGCCTCCATAAAATCTCAGACAAAGGCGATATGAAACGCACAGGACTCCGGCGGAACTGTACCGCCGGAGCCCTGATTTTTTCTGTCTGTGGCTTGTTCTGTGGTCAAAGGCCTGATTACAAATTTCAAGCAAGCCAAAAAGTTACGAAAAGCAAAACAAAACCGCCCTTTTCAAACGAAAAGAGCGGTTTTTGTGGAGCTGCTATCCGGATTTGAACCGGAGACCTCATCCTTACCAGAGCCTTCCGACCCTTGATTTTTAACGCTTTGCGTCCATTTTCGCTCCAAAAGGATGAGGTCGGCGGCACTCTTTACTCTGTTGTTTCCGTATAGTCCTTTCCCTGTGTGGGTCATCTTGCCTCAAAATTTCCGCATTCAGGACTCTCTGATATAATCCGTCCTTTGCTTGTCTGAATGAAACAGAACAGCGGACAGCCACTCCAATTTTCGTCCTATCTGCCGGGCAAGAAAACCGACCAGAACAGCTGCAATGATGGTTCCCTCCCGCACACCGCTAAGTTTGCCCTGCAAGCAAACCGATAGGCCGGCTGCAATTACGGTCATGGACACGTCAAACACAACCTTTGCTACCCCGAACTCCATTTTTCTTCGATAAACTACTGCACGCACAAACGATTCTCCTGGCAGCATGACTACATCAGCAATCACTTCCAAAAAGACACCCACACTCAACACCAGACACCCAATCAGCAAGAATGTGACCTGCCCCCCATAAGTTTGAGGTCGGACAACCTTCATCACCCACAGTCCAAAATCAATAAAATAGCCAAAGGCAATGGATACCGGTACCTGAAGCCAATGTTCTGGTTTGAACTGATTTCTTAAAATCAACAGCTGGGCCGCAACGAGCAGCAGGCTAAACAGAATTGTAAATTCCCCTAAGGACAGAGAAAACCTTAGGCTCAACACATACGGGATTGCCGAAATGGGGGATGTGCCCAGATTTGCCTTGGTAATGAGCCCCACCCCCATGGAATTTATAAACAGACCCAAAAGAAATACTATGTATCGCCTTACCTTTTCCACGGACCATCCTCCTCAACAAACAAAAATCCAATTTTTCCGTCCCTGTCCCGCTCAATTCTGAGCATAAAAAGGCATCCCCGGACATTTTTTCATGCCGGGGATAAAACAGGGCCATTTAATGATTCTCTCTGCCGGTATTATATTGCAATCAGGATTTAGCTTTTTGCAGCCCCCAGACCGAGTTTTCAAACACGAACATATCCAGCTTTCGGACAAAATTGGACTCCACGGTTTGATAGGACTTTTCCCCCTCAAAAGAGTGTACCGCTATGAGATGCACCAGTTCGTCAGGCAGGCCCGCCTCGTGGGCGATAACCGCACCGGAGAGGGGATGCCGGAGCAGTTGATAGGCAGACCTGATTATCCACATGGGCAAATTCCGTCAATTTCCCAATATCATGCAGCAGCGCCCCTGCCACCACCAAATCCCGGCTAACCGGCACATGGTTTTGCCGGAAATATTTTTCCTGTTGGGCAAACGCCTGAATACACGCATCGGTCACGTCCCGGACATGCTCCACCCAAGTCACCGGACATTCCGTCCAATTCAGGGTAACCGGACATTTTAAAATTGACTCCCAGTCCCAGCCACCCCGCTGCGCCGCCAATCTCATGGCCCGCTGCGCCTTTTGCCGCAGCGACCCATCCGCGATGCAGGCAAATTGGGGAAAGAGTTCTTCCAGTTCATTATCTGTCATATCTATCCTTCTCCCTTGCGGGGGCCGTCCGTCTGGACAGCCCCCGCATCTTGTTCTTATTTCCGCTCCGCTTCGCGCTCCAACAGTGCCAGCATCTCCTGTTCCTTGATCTCCAGCATCTCCCGCCACGCGTTGGGTCGAATAAATCCATTTCCCGTCCCATCATCCTGGGCAGCGATGTCAAAGAAGGGATATGTTTTGGCATGCCCCGCATGGGAGGGAATGAGCACATCTACCGACCGCCGCTTCATCTGTCGTAGCATATCCAAATATCCCTGCTGGAAGCTCAACGGCCAGCCATTGGTAAGCAGGTCCTCCTTGGACAGGGTGTTTGTACCCAGGCCGCCGTGCATAGCCACAGTGAGTTTGCGGCCCTCATGCTCCACCTCAAAGAAAAAGCTGGTAGTGCCGGGAGTATGCCCAGGGCACGGTACTGGCCATATAGTCATCCCGCCAAAGCAGATGGACTGGTCTGAATCATAGTAATGATCGATACGAAACTCCGGGACCCGATCCTCAAAGGCGATCAGATCCCGCCGCTCGGTGAAGAAGTAGGCGTCCTTCTCATTGATCCAAATCTCACAGTTGCTCATTTCCTGCAGCTGGCGTGCCGCGCCGCAGTGGTCAAAGTGGCCGTGGGAAATGAGTAGGTGGCGGATGTCCTTGGGATCAAAGCCAAGGCCCCGGATTGAGTCGATGAGCAGATATAGGTTCTCCTCATAGGCACAGTCGATTAGGATCAGGCCCTCCGGTGTATCGATTAGGTAGACCGAAACCCATGTGTTGCCCACGAAATACACATTTTCAATTACTTTGAAGGGCTTTTGCGCCAGCGTCCACGGTTCATGGAACCGCTGGTGCATGATTTGACCCATTGTGGCCTGTCTCTCTTCGCGTTTCGTCATGATTACTCCTCCGCCGTACTCTTGGATGCGGCTTTCATCTGGTGGATCACTGTAGTGACAATAATAAGGACAGAAGCAACAATAAAGATACAGCTTACCGGGCGGGTCAGGAAGGGCAGGAAAGAGCCATGGCTAATCTGCAGGGCACGGCGCAGATTGGATTCAATCATGGGGCCCAGGACGGCGCCCAGGATAAAGGGAGCACCCGGGACCTTGGCTCTGCCGAAGAGATAGCCTACGGTGCCGAAGATGAATACCGTCCAAACGCAGAACACCTTATTACCGGAGGCATAGGCGCCCACCACGCAGAGCATCACAATCACAGGCAGCAGAATGCCCTGGGGGATCTTCAGGGTCTGTAGGAACAGGGGGATGCCGAAGTACTCCACCAGCAGCATCAGGGCGGTGCAGATGCCCATGGCCACAAAAATTACGTAACACAGGTCAGCGTTGGTGGTAAACAGCAACGGTCCGGCACTCAAGCCTTGGATCATGAAGGCACCCAGCAACATGGCGGTGGGACCGTCGCCGGGAATGCCCAGAGCCAGCAGTGGGATCATGGCACCGCCGATGGAGGCGTTGTTGGAGGTCTCAGAGGCCACTACGCCGTCCATGATGCCGGTGCCGAATTTCTCCGGATATTTTGAGGCCTTCTTCACTGTGGCATAAGCCAACTGGTTGGCCAGGGAACCGCCCATGCCGGGCAGGAAACCGATGAACACGCCGATGACCGCAGACAGGACCCAGTTTTTGGTCTGGCCCAAAAACTCCTTGAAGCTGAAGCCGAAGCCTCTGCCCCGTTTATAGGGGAGCTTGTCCTCTATTCCGGTTCCGATGGGCTTGGCGGCCCGCCCCATGATGGTAGTCACGGCAAACATGCCGATGACCATGGGCAACAAAGTAAAGCCGTCCATGAGGGAGACGGTGCCGAAAGTAAAACGGGGGATGCTGTCCACCGGAGCGATACCCACAAAAGTGGTGGCCATACCCAGCAGGCCGGCCAAGATTGCTTTTACAATATTTCCTCCGCAGATACAGATAATCAGGACCAGAGCGAAGGTCACCAGAGAGAAGAACTCAAAGTTGCCCAGCTTTACCGCGTAGTCGGCGATGACAGGAGCGGCAAAGATCAGAATCACTAGGGAGAACATGGTCCCGATAAAGGAAAATAGCATGCCGGTACCCAAGGCCCGGTGTGCTTCCCCCTTGACGGCCATGGGGTGGCCGTCGTAGCAGGTTGCGATAGACTGGGAGGAGCCGGGCACGTTGATGAGGATGGCCGAGATCAGGCTGCCAGACACGCCGCCGATATACAGGGCCATCAGCAGGGCGAAGGCGCTGTACTGAGGCAGGCCGAAGGTGACCGGCAGGAACAGGGCGATGGCCATAGCGGCAGATAAGCCCGGCACACAGCCGAAGATAATCCCAACCACGACGCCAACGAGCATAAGAAAAATATTGGTTCCCGTCATCAGATTGGCAAATGCCGTTGAGAACAACTCTGCCATACTCAAATCACCCCTTCCAAAATGCCGTTGGGCAGATAAATGTACAGAAACTCCCGGAAGCAGAAATAGACAACTACCGTCATCACCACCGAGACCATCACAAATAGGATGGGTCTGCGGGCATCCTTTTTGGTCATGTACATCATCATAAACACCATATAAAGAATGGACGAGATGACAAAACCCAGACGGTCCAGGAAAAAGACATAGACAAACAGGGCCAGCAATGCTCCCAGAGAGCGAAGGGTCTCGTGCGCTTTTTTCTCCAGCGCTTCCCCCTCCGGAGCGGTGGCGCGGTTGGCGGCTGTCTGCTTACCGCCCATCACAAGAAACAGGATGCCCAGGCAAATCAGCACTCCAAATATTACCCATGGCAAGAAAGCGGCATTATCAACGGCGGTCAGACTGGAGGCAATCACCTTGATACTGTTGGACGCAATCAGCATAACAATTGACAGTACAATCACCAGCGCTCCAATCACCATATTCTGGTAGATATGGAGAAAGCGAATCGTCTTCCCCATCGCTCGGTTGAGAGATTTCATAGTCTCCTCCTTCCAGATATAGAGGAAAATACCGGAGGGGATTTCAGCGGCCTCCGGTATTCTCCAGAGTCGATTTTCCAGACTTCTTCTCCGAAGCAAATCCTCAGGATTCCGCCAGAGCGATCACGTCCATAATCTCTGCCTGGGCGTTCTCCATAAAGCTATTCAACTCTTCAATGCTGTACTCCTGGGTCACTTCTTGGCCTAGCGCCATGATTTCGGCCATAAATTCTTCATCAGAATGGATTTCGCCCATGACCTTGTTCATTCCCTCCAGAGCCTCCACAGGGGTCTCCTTGGGTGCAACAAAGACGACAAACTCGGGAGAGAAGGTAAAGTCGAGGCTGGACTCCAGGCAGGTAGGGATATCAGGCGCGCTCTCGCTACGCTCCTCCGCAGCAATGCAGAGCATCCGGAAATCTCCGGACTCCAGGTAGGGCTTGACCGCAGTGTAGCGGCTGACAACCACATCCACCTGGCCCCCCAGCAGGGCCACATTCAACTCATTGGTGTCTCCCAAGTGGACGGTATAGAAATCGGTGTTCGTCGCCTTCTGGAAAGCCAGTTGCCAGTAATAGGGGGTGCCTTGGCCGTTACCTACTGTTATGGTGCCGGGATTGGCCTTAGCGGCATCCACCAAATCGTTAATGGTCTCATAGGGTGAATCACTGGGCACCACAAAGCCAATCAGAGCACTGGTTCCGACCATGGCAGCCATCTCATAGCCCTCATCCCATGTAAAGTCCACCATGCCCTGGTGCTTGTAGGTCAGGAACGCGGTGGACATGGTACCAAAGTTATAGCCGTCCGGAGAGGCCGTACTTGCCGTCACATAGGCGCTGGCACCCGAAATGTTGGTCACGACCAGCGGTTGACCGGTGACCTCCTGGAACTTCTCGGCATACATACGCACCAGAATATCTGTGGCCCCACCGGCAGAGGCGGCTACTGTAATGTTGACCGGGCGGATGGGCCAGTCAGATCCGCCCTGGGTGCTGCCGGATGCGCCGCTTCCTGCCGTGGATGAAGTTCCGCCGGATCCCACCTGTTGTCCGCAGGCGGCAAGAGATATGGTCATGCAAAGGGCAAGCAAGAATGAAAACAACTTTTTCATAACTATTTCTCCTTCTCTTTTTTATTTTAGGCTTGTAACAGAATACTACTCAAATAATCCTTATTTACCACGTGTGCCGGAAACTTACCGGCTACAAAATTCTGAATGTCCTGGACCAGCATAGGCAGGATCACATTCCCAATGTCTGCCGTTCCTCCACCGATGTGGGGCGTCACAATGATGTTGGGCTCAGTCAACAGCGGATGGCCAACCGGGAGCGGCTCCTGCTCTACGACATCTACACCCGCACCGGCCAGTTTGCCGGTCCGCACCGCCTGCACAAGGGCTACATCATCCACCAAGCCGCCCCGGGCTGTGTTGATAATCACAGCGTCTTTCTTCATCCGTGCGATTTCCTCCGCGCCAAGCATGTGCCGGGTAGAGTCCAGAAGCGGCACATGGAGCGTGACGATGTCTGAGGTCTCAATCAGCATCTCCAGGGGTACATAGGTCATGCCATACTTCTGCTCCATCTCGGGGGAGAGGCGGAAGGAATCATAATACTGCACCCGTGCTCCAAATGCCCGGACTCTGGCAGCCACCTGGCGGCCGATGTTGCCACCGCCCACAACACCGACCAGTTCATTATTCAGGCAGTAAGAGCTGTTTAAAAAGGTATTTTTACTCCACTGGCCATGGGAGAGACATTCTGTATGACACAACAGCCTGCGCCTCACCGCCAACATCAGCATGACAGCCAGCTCTGAGACTGCAACGGCGTTGGCGCCAGGAGTATTTGTAACCAGGATGCCCCGTTCTCCCGCAGCCTGGATATCTACAGAGTCGTACCCGGCTCCCCAGCGCAGGATCATTTTCAGCCGGGGGTTTCGCTCCATTACTTCCCTTGATGCGTTGAAAATACGCAGGATCATAATCTCTGCATCGGTTATAGCATCATAAGCTTCCTGGGTGTCCACTGCTTTTACCAGAAACTGCTCCTTCGGAAGCATGACTCGAAGTTTTTCAAAGGTTCCTTCGGGATATGGACCAGCTAATACAACATTTAGCATCTTCTTCCCCCCTTACTGCAACGCAGCGGCGGTTTTGGCCATCAGCTCATCGGATGGGCTCTTTTGGTCCCTGGCAGATACCTCAACAATCAGCTGGTAGAGATTGACTTGATGCTCTTCTGCAACCGCTTTAAACTTCTTCAGTAAGCTGGAGTGGCAGCCAGACAGGCCCAGCACCAGGTCCAGAGGGGTGACAGGGTTGTGATAGTTGTGGGCGTCCATGGCGGGCTGCAGACGCTGGTCAATAAAGTCCAGCATCCCGTACAGGTCAATGTCCTGCATCTGGCCATAGCGGTGCATAATGGCCACACACAGCTCGGTAGCCAGGTTGCCCGCGCTGCGAGCCATTCCCATCAGGCCACAGTCCAGAATGGCGGCTCCGTTCTCATAGGCTACCACTGCATTGGCGGCAGACAGGCCTAGATTGTTGTGGCAGTGAAAAGCAACAGGGATGGACACCGCCTGCGCCAACTTCCTGGTGTACTCCGCCACCTGGTCAGGCAGCATAGTACCGGCGGAGTCCATGATGGTGATCTCGTCCAGGCCCTCCTGCTCCAGCATCTTTCCCTCCTCGGCCAACTGGTCCGGGGTGAGCAGATATGCCTTCATGGCAGAGTAAAAAGCCTTTAACCCTGCCTTTTTAATATCATGGATGGCCTGGACGGCGATATCTCCATCACCAGCGTCCGCCCCCACCCGTAGAAAAGATAACCCGCTCTCCTTGGCCAGACTCACATTTTTCTCCTGATACCGCTTAGCATTGAGAAACATACCCAGTTGGGAGCCCCGATTCAAATACTTTTGCGCAACATTTAGATAGGTCTGGTCGGTCTCCGCGTTTGTAAACCCGGCCACCTCATAGGCACCGATGCCGCCCGCATTTCCGAACTCGATGATTGGTACATGGCAAGCGGTCAGTCCATCCAACACCATATCGGTAATCTCCGCAGAGAACCCCTTGCCCACCACATTGGCACCGTCACGCAGGGTACAGTCCATTAAACTCACGCTCATGCTTTTGCCCTCCTTTTCTGTCTGCTGGCCTTTCACCTGCATCATAGCATCTGGGCGTGGCAAATGTCCAACAGGAGTTTTTTCATATTTCGACAATACAAATCTTGTAGTTGCCCTTCAAACATGTTAAAATAGCACAACAATATTCTGCGCGGGGGTGGCACTTTGAATATAAGAAGCATTGAGTATTTTCTCATTACTGCGGAGGAGATGAATTTTACCCGAGCAGCGGAGCGGCTCTATATCAGCCAGCAGGCCCTCAGCAGCCATATCAAGCGACTGGAAGAAGAATATCATGTCCAGTTGTTTGCGCGTAAGCCATCTCTCCATCTTACCCTGGAAGGGGAACAAATGGTCTTTTACGGAAAGCAAATTTTGGACTCAGACAAAAAGATGCTGGCCGCCTTTTCCGACATTTCCACCAACTGCCGTGGGACTTTAAAGGTTGGGATCTCCAGATTGCGCAGTAAGGTGTTTTTCCCGGATATCTGGAAATATTATTATTCCAACCACGAAAACATCTCCATTGAACTGATCAGTGGAAACAGCGCCTATCTGGAGGAACTGCTGCAGGCAGGGAAGCTGGACTTGTATCTGGGCATCAACATTCCCACCGCCTCCAACCAGCACCGGATCCAACTAGCCCACGAGGTGATACACTGTTGTTTTTCCAAAAAGCTGTTAATCCGGTATTATCCTAATACCTGGCGGGACATTCTGTCTGAGTTCCAGCAACACGGGGCCGCGTTTGAACGCATTGCCGACCTGCCCTTTGGCACGGTCCGCCAAGGGAATAAACTGCGGGACGAACTGGAGCTATGCTTTACCCGGAACCGAAAGCTAAGGTTGATCTTTGAGTCAGAGCAACAGGATCTGATCTATCAATTCTCCAAAAATGGAGCATTTTCCGGTCTGCTCTCCCCAGTCACATTTTATCAGTTCCGAGATGAGTTAAAACGTCTCGAAGGAGAATTTTTTATTTTTCCCCTGCGGGATCACATGCAGAAGAGCATTTTCAGCCTAGTATACCGAAATGACTATCCCTTACCGCGCTATGCCTCGGACTTTGTTCAGGTCGCCTGCATGGTGATTCGCAACTATTCCAAGTTTATTTACTCTAAATAATTGCATTGACAGTTTATTCAAAGAAACAGTCTGGAAATGAGTTATCACAAGCACAGCGGTACCCTTATGAACCGCTGTGTATCCTTTTCCAGTCACAAATAGATTAACTCACTTTGCTCCCAGGAATCGAACATCAAGAGAACATTAAAAGGCGACTTCGGCGATGATCGCCCGCTTGTCAGTTTTTGATATGCAATACAAAGAAAGAGCTCATTTTTCTATGTATCGAGTCTTAAATAATTTTCGCCCTGTTTGGCCGTATAAGGGGCTGTGTACCGCTGGAGGCTATAAACAGAGGCGAGATGGTATCCGTGCCCCACTCAACTCCGTGTCGCGACTGTGCGGCAAAACCGCCCCATGACCCAGCGCGGCGGTCGTGGGACGGAGAGGAGGCGCGGCGAAATAAGTGAGCTTTGCTACCTGCGGCGAAGCGTAAGATATGGAACCCGCGCCGCGGAGAACCAGGGGGACAATTTTCGTGCAGGATAAAGGCCGGGGTCGCCGATGGCGCCTCCGGCCAGTCACAACTGCCCGCAGTGCGGGCAGTTGCGGGGGTTTTGCGGTGTATCAAAAGTGGGGTCAAAATCCGGCCTGTGCTATCACCTCTGCGGTCACGATCCCTGAAATCTTACTGCCACAGCGAAAAAACAGGGGTCACACCCCAGAAAGCAGTTTATAGGCAGGAAAGAAGAAACCGTCTTCCCGACTCCCTTCAGAGTCATCTGCGTTGGGCTCCCCCCCACCACCCACCACCACCTCAAAAATTGCACCGCAATGAAACAAAATAAGCGATTTTCTCCGCAGGACCTTAGGGAGAAGAAATGTGAATTGTTTGATAACTCTGCGCCGTATCCCTGGATAATTCTCTCTTTGTGTCGTTGCAAAGGAGGCGAGCAGTATGGCAAAGAATCGGGCCAACGGCGAGGGAAATATCAGAAAAAGGAAAGATGGCCACTGGGAGGGCCGGTACACCACCGGATACGAATCCAAGACCGGCAAGCGGATCATCGGCAGAACCCAGGCGGAGGTCAAGGAAAAACTCAAGAGGGCGCTAGAGGAGACCAACGGTCTGGATGTCAGCAGAGCGGCGGATGAGTACACCGTAGCAAGCTGGCTGCGCACCTGGTATGAGCTCTACGCCAAGCCCAGCGTGCGCACCGCCACGGCCAACCGCTACCAGCTGATCATCGAGCAGTACACGGTTCCCCGCATTGGGAGCATCAAGCTGAAGAGGCAGACCACCCGGCACCTGCAAAAGCTCTACAAGGAGTTATTAGAAAGCGGCAGAATACATGTTGGAAAGAAGTAGGGCAAAGGACTCAGCACCACCACCGTCCACAGCGTCCACCTGATGCTCCACGCCGTCCTGGACCGGGCGGTGAAGGAACGGCTCATTCCCGAAACCCCTGCGAGGACTGCATCTTCCCAACGCCCCGGAAGCTTGCTCTCCCCAGAGCGGGGCCTGCTACCAATGTTCTATCTGGAACTGGTCTGCGGTCTGCGGAAGGGGGAACTGGTGGCCCTGTGGTGGGACGATCTGGATATTCAGTAGCGGACGATCTCCGTTACTGAGCAATATGTCCGCAACCCGGACGGTTCTCTGGAAGTGACCCGGCCCAAGACAGAGAACTCCGTGCGGCTGGTATCCATCCCACAGACAGCGGTGGATCTGCTGATCCAAGAGCACGGCAAACACCCAGACAGCCCCTACCTGTTCCCCTCTCCCCTGACCGGAGAGATGTACCACCCGGACAGCGTGGTAAACCTCCACAAGAAGATCCTGAAGGACGTCGGACTGGAGCATTTCAGATTCCACAATCTCCGTCACACCTTCGCCACCACAGCCCTGCAAAACGGCGTGGACGTGAAAACGGTCTCCTCCATGCTGGGACACTTCGATGCCGGCTTCACCCTGCGCACCTACACCCACGCCACCCGGCAGAAGCAGGACGAAGCGGCCCAGACCATGGGAAACTTCATGGAGCAGGTCATGTAAGACAAAGAGAAAAAACCGGACAGGAAGCACAAACTTCCTGTCCGGCACTCTTTGACCCTTTCCGGCCCTTTCCCCGCGTGGGTCAACTATCTAACCCACATTTGACCCACACCAAAAAATCAAAATTCGCAACAAAAAGCCCTCAAAAACTTCGGTTTTTGAGGGCTTCTGGAGCTGCTACCCAGATTTGAACTGGGGACCTCATCCTTACCAAGGATGCGCTCTACCGACTGAGCTATAGCAGCATATTTGTCCCCTTGCGGGGAACTATTTAGAACAGGCCGGGCCTGGAATTACCATGGCCCCGGAAAAATTCCGGCGGCTTATTCAAACAGCTGAAATCAGCTGGAGTAATTAAATGGCGACTCGGA
>OGUJ01000793.1_pt1 | contig 21800 bp, 20 predicted proteins | sample 1573661 | NCBI WGS metagenome assembly OGUJ01 (sample SAMEA2581933, study PRJEB24529) | metagenome | biome: Human gut stool | place: China | collected 2011
GTTAATGACGATAAGGATGAAAGCCGTTTTCGTTTGAATGCGATTTCATATTTGAAGCATTACACAAAAAACGCTTTTGGTAAAAAAATTGATAGGATTACAATCGAATTTGACCAAATCTTTGGGCGTTACTGCTCAATAAGCAATAACGAAATAATAAGCCGCGATTTTGAAGGTATCTTGACAGAGTGTCAAGAAAAAACAGAAGAATTTTTAAGTGAGGTAAGTCGTATATTATGCAGAGAGTTAAAGGCTGGGCATAATGGTTACGAACGTTTGGAGTTTAAAGATGCATGTAATACAGTAAACGCGCCTTTTTGGCTTAGAGAATTGCTTGAAAAATCAGAAAATGAAAATAAATAGATGTGTCAAAACTAAAAAAAGCTATAAATGTAGCTTTTTTGTTGTATAATAAATCAAAAAAAGGATAAAAAAGATGAAAAATATAAATAATAATATATCTGTATCGTTTGAGTGTACAGAATTAATAAAAGAATTAAGGCGAGATATTGCGGATTTTGGGGAAAATTTAATCGTAGAAGTAATTGCAACGCAACTACACGGCATTACGATTTACAAAGACTATAATTTTATTTCTGACGATGAAAACACAAAATTTGAATTGAAACAAAATGAAAAACTTGTAAAAATGCCAGCTATTGAATTACTTAAGTTGTACGAAAAGGAGAATAGATTGTTTTAAATGCGGACAGATAAACAAATAGAATTATTGAAAGAACAAAAAGGCGAAGAATTAGCCGCAAAGATTAACGATTTAGACAGCATTGTTGTTAATTTTACGGATACTATTAATTTTTTAGAGGATATAGAAGAAAATGCAGAGCTTATTCCTATCCCAATTATTAAAAATGGTGTTTTGATTGTTAATTATCCAGAATTTAACGGCTTTATTCTGTTTGACACAGAGCTCAAAGATGATAAAGCTGTAATTAATGCGGATATTTTCAACAATGCTTTTAATGCATATAAATGGGATTGCAGTTTACTGTGCGAAATGCCTTATATTTTCTATGGATTGCATTCTGAAAGTTGCGATTGCGTAGAATTTAATGATGCAACCGCAGAAATATACAAGAAACAGAACCGAAAAAGTGAAGAAATAGAAAAATACAAAGAAAGCGAAATAGTAACAGCGTGTGATCCGTTTAAATTATTTCTAAAAGTGATGTGCTGGCTTAACTGGATTATGCAGCATCCAGAAATCAAGGAAGTTGAAAGACAAGAAAAAGTGCACGCAGGCACAAAGAGCAAAAAGAAAAATGGCAACAGCAAAGTAAAAACAGATAGCAATGCTGTAAAAACTGTTAAAATTAACAATATTAAAATTAAAACAGTTAACAGCAAGCTTATAACAAAAATTAAAAGCAAAAAAATACATCGCATAGCGGGGTGCTGGGAAGTTCGGGGACATTTCAGGCATTATAAAACCGGCAAAGTGGTTTATATTAAGCCTTACGAAAAAGGAAAAGACAGCCACAAGCGTGTTAAAAAGCAATATATAATATAAGCTGTGCTTTGTATGCTACGCTTTTACCTATTTAAAGTCCGAAAGTTTTGGCTACGTTTTTTAGGACAAATCTAAACGAAATTGAGGTCAAATTTTGAGAATTTTTAAAATTGAAATTGTAAATATAAAAAGTCAACCCACGGGGGTAAAGAAAAGTTTTACCTATATACCGTGGGCTTTAAAAATTAATTTATAAAAACAACCGGTTTATCATCAAAAAGATTGCTCATAACTTCCTGTCCCCCTTATCCACTAAGTAACAAGGGATTTTCTGAAAACGTCTAAACCCTTTAACAATTTCATATTTATTATTAATTCTGTATATAGTTCCCATAAAATTACCTTTTCAACAGGAATATAAGACTGCATATCAAGTAGAACTGGTATAGATTCGTCAAGTTCCTTAAGCTCTATAATATCTACCTTATGTTCTATTTCTTTTACTAATGTCTTATCTTTTAGCAGCTTAGGAACTGTACCTCTGTTAGCTACTATTTAATCAGTTATTCAACAAAATATGAATCATAATACTGTTTCATCTTTTCATAATTCATTCTGAACATTCGTCTTATAAACATATCCGGCATGCCATTTTCTATTGCAGCCTGTATAAGTTTACGCTGGTTCTCATTCATATGGCTGAAGTATTGAATTATTCCATCTTCAATACTATCCGGAATATCGTCTGATGTGTCTTTGTTATCTATCTTATCCATCTTATCTGTATTGCTGTTTTCAGATGTGACGTATTCCGTCACATTTTTGTTTGCTTTATTTGCTTTTTTTCTTCTCTGCTCCTTTTTATTAAAATTTGATTCAAGTGCATATAATCTCTTTAATTCATCACTTATATCACTATCCGCAGGTTCTTTATATGTAAAATTCATATGCAGAAATTCATCACTGAAAATATCTATAGGTATTACTCCATCAGGAATTTCACTTGTTTCTTCTATATTTATTGAATTATATATTGTTATATATTCTCCGCTATGAGGATCTATCATAGACTTCGGCTCTACTATATATCCACCAACACCTGACTCTTTATTAAGCTGCATTGCATGATCAAATAGCGGATTATCTTCCCATGGCAGTGCTTTCCTATCAAAAATAGGCTTTTCATCTTCAAGGAATATGATACAGTTATGCTTATCCATATTCTTTACTTCAGCAGGAGTCATAAGCTCTCTTCCTGTTTTTTGATAATTATTGCTTCTATTATTTCCGTTGTTTCCATCACTTGCAATATCTACAGTTGCTTTACCAAGTAATTCAGAAATTGTCTTCTGTGTTTCTATAGCACCCTGACCACAACCGCCGAACCAGAATATAGGACAATTATCGTGGATAATCTCTGCTTTTTCGCCCTGATACAAATCTTTAAGCTGACTTACTGATTGCAATATTGGTATCATGCTTATATTTCGTGACCTGATAACACCCATGTGCTGTGCACAGTCTGCCGGTCTTGCTCCAGCATAGAATTCATCTAACCATAGCTCTAATGGAATTGGCAGTGAACCACCCAGATTATTATCTGCCATTCTCATAAGGATAGTTAATGCTTGTGAATAAAGCATTGAGCATACAAAATTATATGACTGATCTGAATCATCTACGCATAAGAATATTATCATTTTATTCTTATTAAGATTATCAAGAGTACCATCTACACCTGTGCCAAACTCTGTCAAATGCATATCATCATCTTCAAATATACGTTTAAGTGCTTTCGTTTCACATAATTTTAATTTTGCATTTGTTATAATTATGATTGAACGAACTGTTTCTGCCGCACCATCTTTTAATTTTCTATAATCCCTTACAGCTGGATTATCTTCACTATCTTCCTCTGCCAGTTTGTCCATTTTAATCTGTAACAATGTAGGTGGCTGTTTACCTTTTTCAACTGGCTTTGAAGTATCTTTTTTAGCTTCATCATTTACTAATTTCAACACATTATTAAATGTACCAGTTCTCCCCTCTTTTTTAGCATACCACCATTCATAAAAAAATATGGACTGCAGATAAAATGCAACACCATCATCCCAGAATGGATCACCTTTCAATGCATCTGGTGGTGTAAGTGATTTCTGAATATTTGCAATCAGCTTGATAATATCTTCTTCAGTCTGTATATAAGCAAATGGATTATACCTGTCTGACTGTTCTGGATACTTAAGATTAAGACATCTTATCGTATATCCTTTTTCCTTAAGATATAATCCATAATCTCGCATTAGTTCGCCTTTTACATCCAACACAATCTTATTAGCACCACCTGATAACAGATTAGGTACTACTACTGATGTAGTCTTAAACTTACCGGAAGATGCAACTACTACCATGTTGTTATTAGATGCTTTTCCATCTCCCTGGGTATCTATCTTTAAGTTTTTTGATATAATTCTATTTAAGCTTTCATCTTTACTTGCACGTCTTTTTGTTACATCCTTTGCATCTCCCCAGTCCTCTGAACCATATGCTATATGCGACTGCCAGTTTCTCATTTTATCCATAATATAGTAACAGAGAAACACCCAGATACATATTCCCCAGCCTAAGCATTGTAGTGTATATTTATTAAAATATCTTTTAAATTCCCAGAAATGCTTTGACAGTATGACAAGTTTATCTGGAATATTAAGCAGGTTAGTATCTTCATAACTGAATACTCCGGAAAAAAACAAACTAAATAAAAGTACAACCAGCAATAATGCTAAATATACTTTATATGATATTTTACGATTTTTAAGCAATCAAAATCAGCCTCCTTTTACGATCTTTTTTTAATGTGACGGATTCCGTCACATACACTTTTATTATTTCATTCAATTCTCTATTAGATATATATTTTTATAAGTTTTACCTATCATAAAATAATAATGTATATCAAATAACTGCAGATAAATGGATGTTCTCAGAGTACTCATCATCCTCATTCAAAGCTGGTTCATTATCTGTTGTGACGGATTCCGTCACATTTTCTTCAAACTGTTTTTCTTTCTTTATAGTTGCTATCTTATCTTCTATGTCAGTAATAAGTTCTGATGCCGTTTCCTGTATTGTTTCAAGTGATTGTTTCAGTTCATCTACATCTTTGCCAGAGCTCCAGCCTGCTATATATCCGAATGAATAATCTGATGTGTCTATCCCAAAATGCTGACATACTGTATATGCTACGCTTTCAGCTTCAACTTCTTTAGTCTGCCTGTCCTTCTTAGCTCCTTCAGAATTTGTACTCTTATTATGTAAAATAGAATGTGTAAGTTCATGAATGGCTGTTTTTACATTCTGGCTTTCGCTCATGCCATCTCTTATTACAATTCTCTGGGTTGCATTATCAAAATATCCTTTAGCTTCTGAATTATAAATATCTTCAAATTCTATTGGTATTTCTGAGCTTTGCATAATTGCTTCCATAAATATCTTGTATTCATCTACGCTGTCCTTCAATTCAGCAGCTCCTATGGATGGAAGCTGCTTACCTTCTGTCTGGCTTACATCAAAAACTGATACTATTCTATATGCTGTAAGTTTTACTTCTGTTTCTTCCTTCACAGGATTACCATTTTTATCAGTAACTATTTCATTTGTTACAGGATCAATTTTTTCTACCAAGACTTTCTTTTTATATGGTGAAGGGGCCAGAATTCTTATTCCTTTTTCACCCTTTTTAACGTGGCGTTCAAAATTATTCTCCCAGGACTTAAAGCCAGCAACCAAAGTTGCATCTGGTCTTTGCTGTGCTATGAGAAGCGTATTATTAAAGCTATATCCATGAAACCTTGACATTATATTTAAGTAATTTCTGTATCTGTCACTTTCAAATACTTCCTTGACACCCTTTTCAAGTCTTTCCGTTATTTCTATTATCTTATCCTGCCTGTCTGATCGTTTATAAGACGTATGTTTTTCCATTACAGCATAAGCATTCTTTTCAGCCACATGTGAGAAGTCCAGATTCATATAATTTTTTTCATAATGCGTATTGGCAACTGGCATTATACCTTTATCAGCAAAACTAAAATATTCCTTTCCATAGCCGCCAACTATTATATGATCAACAAGCGGAATTCCTATAAGCTCACATATCTGCATCATCCTGTCCGTTATCTCAACATCCGCTTTGCTTGGTGTAGTATCCTGGGTTGGATGATTATGTATCATCATCATTGAAGAAGCATTTGATAGTATTGCTGCTTTCATTAATTCCCTTGGATGTGCAACCGAGTAATTAAGCGCTCCGGCAGATACAAAATTCACATTAACTGGTCTCATTTTACTGTCAAAGTTAATAACGCCTATCACCTCTCTGTCATAATCAGACATTTCTCTTGCCAATGCCCTTACAACTGCATCTGCAGAAGTAAGTGGCTCTTCTGATGTAAGTGGTTCTCTTGTTTTTACAAGTCTTACAGATACTGTATCAAGCTGGAATGCATCTTCTTCTGATAAATAATGATTAATCTCTGCCATTATTATCGCCTCTTTTCATTGTGACGAATTCCGTCACATTTTCATCTGATACTAAACCTCTTAAATCAACTATTACAATCGTACTATCCTGCATATTGTTAATAATGTTCTTTAACCCTTTAAAATCCACTTCCTGCTTTATTCCCATAAATACCTCTTTCTTAAAATTAAATTTTAACAATCAGTTTTTTAGGTAAAATAAAAAGGACAGACATTTATATCTGGCCTTACATTTGTGACGGATTCCGTCACATTGCTTTCATATTATTTCCAATCGATTCCACTGTATTTTCTTCAAGAAATGCTTTCTCTGTTTCATCAAATATATATGATAATTTACGCAGTCTTTCTTTATCAGCATCAGGAAACATTGCTCTTAGAAAATCACGCTGTTCATCATATGTATTCAATACAGCTCGTTCATTGGCTGCTTTATCCCACTGTTCTGCTGACCAGTCTTTAGTCAGTGAATTGATTCCGGCAGCTATCTTTTCATAATCAGATACATACTCTTCTGAGGCATTTATTTCATTTACAATCTTTCCATATTTAGACATATATTCTTCTTCATTCACATGTACAGAATAATATATATCTTTCAATTCAGATTCAGCCTGGCTGATATCCATATCCGACATCCAGTCTTCTTTCAATCCGATTATCCATGCAAATGTATCATAGCTTTCACATTTCCTTGCTAGTTCTTTATATACATTCAGCTTATTATCATTAATCTTCATAGCTGCTCCTTTCCATATGTGACGGAATCCGTCACATTTTTATTTAAAATGAGTAGAAATATTTTATTCTTCTATTTAACAGGAGCAGCTTTAGGCACTACATTTTCAAATGCGGATGTAACTGACTTATTTAAGTCTTTCTGCATATCCATACCTTTAGCATCATGACGATCAAATTTCTTAAACAAATCTTTTCCTGTTGGGTATAATCCTTTAGTATCTATATCTCCGTTTGAATAAAATACTTTCGCTTTTCTCTGATTATTAACAAAAGCAACAAATCTATCTCTGTCTGCATCATTTACTTTAAATACCTGATTTTTAGGCAGCATAAGAATCTGCTCGCCTTTCGTGCCTGGAATTGTTGTAAAGAAATAATTAGGAAACTTTCTTTCCAGCTGTTCATTCATCGGATTCTTATCTATTAGCGTTTCTTTATCAATAGATATTTCTGAAAATGCCAGGTTACTTCTAAGTGCCTGACACTCAAAACCTTTGGAATCTTTAATTTCAAAATTCCACTTCATTATTTCCTTTTCCATTGCACCGGCATCCATCTTTTCATATTCCTGCAGCTTTTCCTTTAATTCATCCGATACTGAACTTTCCATATACTGTTCTGGTGATTCCCTGGCTGTGTCAAGATAATCTTCTTCGCTGAATATCTTCATATCAGGCGCAGCATCTTTCGATGCTCCTTCCGGCTGTGTTTTCATGACTGATCTTCTATATGCCTCATAGCATTGCTTTGTTAAATTCAAGTCAACACTGGCTATTCTTAGCTGTTTTTCACCATCGCCAGGCACAAGATCAGGCAGCTCTGCAAAATTAACATTTACCTCTGTTAATGCATTTTTCATAGTATCAAGTGCGGCGTCCGGAATAGATATAATTGTTGTCTTTCTGTCTGTAAGATTGATAAGATCGTCCGCTGTTTTTTCTCCACCAGATAACTGTGCTTTAAGATAATCTGTAAACATTACATTGAACTTCTGTTCATCTTTTCTTGCCACACTTATATGCAGCGCCTTATCATTATCATTTACCGAATCCATAACGCAGTACTTTATTCCAGCCTTATCAAGATAATTCTTTGCATTTTCTATTGCCTGCTCTCGTGTCAACTCATTCGTATACGGCATCCTATATATACTAAACTCACCATTTGTCGCTTTAGCAAATTTAGTAAAGTTTTCTACCATATCCTTATCAAAGAAATTTTCTTTAACTGCCCTGGCAAGGAATTGTATAAGCTTAATAGTTGCATATGCCACCGGCTGCGATAATTTCATATAAAGTTTCATGCCCTGCTCGACTTTTCTGAAATCAGCATATATTCCATCAGTTGTATTCATATCTGTTCATCCTTTCTTTTATTCAAATTAAAAATGTGACGGATTCCGTCACAATAATATATTTATATCTTCTAAAGTTTCATTGACGTTTCCTCAACATTATCATCTAAAGAAATAATGTTCTCTTTATTAAACATATCTTCCTGTGATGCACTTTTATCATTATCTGATGTGACGGATTCCGTCACATTTTTTTCTGCAGTGTCTCTAACTGATATATCTTTATCTTCTTTCTTATATGCCGCATCCATTTTTTTCGCCGCCTCAAGTGCATCCTTTGCTGTGTCATACCTTACCGGCGTATTGTTATTATCTCTTACAAAATCCTGTTCTTTTGTATCAAACACAAAATAGCCATATATATCATACTCTTTCATATCTGAATACTGTGCTTTATATCTTTGCTGCGGTATTAATTCCTGTATTGTTTCAAGCATAAATGCCTGGCTTTCAACAGCTTCTTTATACTGCTCCATCAATTTATCAAGATTGAATTGCAATTCTGCATGTTTTACACGTGGTCTTATCTCTCCATTTTCTAATGCAAATTTAGATACATCGAAAATGTTTGCACACATATTAAGCTGCGAATCCGTAAGCTGCGCCTGCCCTTTTTCCACAGTATTCAGCATATCTGTATTTATAAGCAGTATATTAGCGAGAGTATCCTGGGTTATATTATGTTTTTCCCGAAGTTTCACAATAAGACTTCCATAATTGTTATCACTTGGTTTCATATGCCTCTTTCCTTTCCTTATGTGACGGAATCCGTCACGTTATATGCAGCAAAAGAAAGCCTGTATTTTCTTAATAAGTAATTAACCATTTTCTAATTCATTATTTCTCATAACACAGACTTTCCATAACTGCGTAACAAAAAAGTGATATCCCTGCATTAAGGAATATCACTTTACATTTTTATATTATTATTCTTTTCATTTAATAACTGCTGGTCAAGTTCTTCATCAGCTCTTGGCATATTCATATGTTCAAGTTCCAGTTGTTTATTTATGCAATAATCAGTTGCTTTTTCCAACTTGTGATTCTTGGCATCATAATGATATACGTTATATGATAGTAATTCATCAGCTGCTACTTCTGTTTCATTAACCTCTTCTACCATCTGTGTCATAAATGCTATCTCATATGCATTTTCATTTATTGCTGGCATCGTGATAACCTCTGTTATTGAAGATGGAAGCACATAGAAATTAGCACCTTTATACTTATCTGCAACCTGTCTGAGTATCGCATCATCTAAAACTAATGCAGCTGCTCCTTTGATTTTGTTTTCAGATGTAACAACAAGCATTTGTGTATCTACATCTTCTAAAGATACATCCAACTGATTATTATTGTAATCTTTAAGAATGTTATACATATCACGTATTTCAGGCTTTAATACATTCTTTGTATTTACAGATACTTTATCAAAGAATTCTTTCTCTGTGAATCCCATATCGCTTATGGCTGCTTTTGGTATAACAGTTGTTATACTGTCTCCGTCATGCTGTGCAAGTAACAGCTTCGGTACAAAATGCATTCCTTCTACATCATATATAGCAGTTCTTTCATTCTTATAAGATGGCGATACAGCTGCTAGATATACTCTGTCACTTATTCTGTCATAATCCTTTAGCATTTCTGGCAAAGCCGAAAAATCAATATCAGGAACATAAGTATTATTCCTGAATTGCATTACTATTGCTGCGGCCGCACCACCAGCTTCTACCATATCTGCACAATCCTTAACTGATTCATACAGCTCATCAAGATTAAGTATCGGTAACGCTTTTCCTGCTGCATCAGATGCTTCTACAAATGTAACACCTGTATAGTTTCCCATGTTATCTACATAAATTTTTGTTCCTGCCATCTCCGCTGGAAGATATCCTTTTATCGTTCCATCCTCAAATAATTTTCTTACTTCACTTTTTCTTACCATAAATAAGTCCTCCTGCATTTGTGACGTATTCCGTCACATTTTAATTTCTGGGTACAAAAAAAGGACCTGAAACAGATTGTTACATCTGCCTCAAATCCTTTTCACGCAAGTATATTATAGCACATATAATTACTGCCATCTAGTGCCATTTTTATATTTTTTTCGTATCGTTTAATTAGTTGCAGTATCAATTTTGAAAGTTATTTACTTTTGTAATATCTTACAAGCCTTTTCATCATATCAACGTCCAGCTCTTTCTTTGCTATTCTCTTAACTTCATTGTATGACATGCCACTTTCAATACAGCTCATGAGATAATCTTTCTGTTCTTTTGAAAAATCTTTATTTGACAAGATCTCAGATATAAATTCATCCATATGCTGTGATCTACTGTTGTTCCTATTATTTCTGTCTTTCCTGAATATACTAAGTAATCCGGATTTTTCCTTTTCATTTGCTGTTCCAGATAAATGAATATCCCTATCTGTCATACTGCTCTTTGCCTGTAAAGTCATCATAGCTTTAAGTTCATCATTCTTGACCTTAAGCTTATTAAGCTGTTCCTTTAATTCACTGTTCTCTTTCTTTATTTCATTATTGTTACGCATTATTAGTGTATATGTCTTATCCTTAGCCTCGATTGACACTTTATACTGCTCTATAAGCTCCTTTGTAGTTTCCTTTTCCCTTTCAAATGCAGCCTTGATTTCTGTTTCAAATGCTTTTCTGATATCATCATTCTCACTTTTCAAGCCATTAACTTTAACAACTGCATCTGATATATCATTGTGTAATTTATCATTAGATGCATATAAGTTAATGATTGCAGCATTAAGCTGTTCCATTACATCTTCATCCCTGGATGCGTGCATAAACATATCAACTATAAAATTGCTGTTACGCAATGTAGTAACAGCTGTGATTAAATATCTTGCTGTTACGCTGTCATGTACTCTATCATTAATTACTTTATCCATTCCTGCAGAACTTATCTTATATAACTCACACAGATAACTTACTGTCTGCTTTAAGTTATTCTTATCTGTTTCACTCATACTTTCTTTTTTCGTGACAGAATCCGTCACATTATTGTCTGCCATTTCATTATCATTTATATCTGTTTCAGAATCATCTGCGACAATTAATATCTGTTCCATGCTGTCTGTCTCCTTTATTGTTATTTATTTTCTGTAATGCTATATTCTCTTTATATCTTCCTGTTTGCTTTCTGTATCCTTCAGAACAGCATTATCCTTAACATTGCTATTATTGTTTTTTTCTATTTTCTCATTGAGTGTGACGGATTCCGTCACATTTTCAAATGCTTCCTCTTCTTTTATGATACGGGTAAGTATACGTTTTTCTTCATATAATGCATTAAGTCTGTCCTGATATTCATTCACTGTCCGATACTGGATATTTGATAATATATCAGGATACTGCTCTTCATATTCTTCCAGCCTGTCAGATATGCTTTCATATTCTTCATCAGTCATATCACTGTCTGCATTCATCAACTTGTTATACAGTTCATAATATTCATTTCTTACTCCGATTTCGTCTTCATTATATGCAGCATCAATAAAAGCAGCATCCTCTGACGCTGCCTTTGTATTTTTAATATCATCTTTTAACTGCACAAGCTTTTCCCTTGCCGTATTTATATCCTTTATATCGTTATCCAGAATATAATTACATTCATCCCTGATTTTATCTATCTCTAACAGATCCTTTCTTACCTGTATCTGTTCTTTAAGCTGCATATCAAAATAATGATACTGTCTTGCATGATTATATCTTAAGACTGCACAAGCCTGGAAACGTGACTGGTTTCTGTGTTCACTTATCGTATTCAGCTTTTCTGCATATACTATATCTGATCTTCTATATTGTTTTTCATTTCCTTTACTATTATTTTTTTCTGCAAGTCTTTTGCTTATTCCTGCAATTGTGTAATCATCTCCCAGGATATAATCTCTTCTGGCCGCTTTAGAAGTTCTTCCATTCACTTCTTTCATCGCCGGATGTGAATATGCTGCATATTCGCCATGTTTTTCTGAATGACCTATACGTATCTGGTAACCCATACGTTCCATTTCAGAATAATATTCTTCTAGACTTTCTGCTCTTGATACTGCCATGTCTATATCAAGACGTATGATGCTTTTCCATGTGAATTTGTCAGCTTTTATTGCTTTATGCTCTGCATAAGAACGTCCGGCACGCTTATCACTCTTGTCATATTCAAGACGTGATAATCCATACTTTTCTGTTATTTCATCTGTAACAGGCTGTATATACTTTTCCCAGTCGCCATTTACATATCTGTACTTGCTGCCATCATATCTGCCAACAGAGTTAAATACTATATGTGCATGCATATGTGCATGATCGTTATGTACTGCAAATACATATTCATATCCGTCACCCAGATATTTCTCGCAGAACTCCTTTGCAACATTGAAGCATGTTCGCTCATCTGCTTCACCAGGCTTAAAAGAAATTACATAGTGATATCCCTGCCTGCCCCATGTTTTATTATATTCATTTTTTGTTGTCATCATTGCATCATATATTTCCTGCGATGTAATCCCGCAGTTACTTCCCAACCACAATCCATTTTCAGTTTTTTCTGGATTCATTATGTAATTGATTGCATTATGTAAATGCTGGGATGGTTTCCTATTCTTCGCTTCCTTCAAATTCTTCAGTATTGTTGTTGCCACTATTCATCATCTCCATTTCATTCTTAAGATTATCAATCTTATGTTCGATATCATTCATGACTTCTGTGAAATATTCTCTGGATGCAATATCCTCTAACTGCCTTAGAGCTAATTGTGCCTGATGAAATTCTGTACGCATTTTTCTTATTTCATTAAATATTTCTTTAAGTCTTTTATCATCATTTTCATACAGAAGCTGCTGGCGGATGAAATCACTCACCAGCAGTCCATCATTATCAATCTTAGCTTTATGATACAGAATCTGAAATGCTGCAGCCTCAACTTCTGTAAGTCTGACCTGCAGCATTTTATTTCTGTATCCATCAGGATTCTTATTTCTTTTCATAACATCACCGCCTAATTTTAATAAGAATCTGTTTTGTCCGTATTATAATTTTCATTCTGATATTTTTCTATTTCAGAATTATCATTTCCAATATTACCATTTTCTGATTTAACAATTTCTGAATCACTTTCTTTAATATCAGAATTTTCTTCTTCCTGTTTTTCAGAATTCATTTTCTGAAATTCAACAAACTGATTTATCATTTCATCCGATATGCCGCCGCCAATTTTTTCTTCAAGTGCTGATACTATTTTCTCATTTCTCTTCGTACGCTCTTTAAGTTCCTGTACATGTTTCTGCTTTCTAAGATTTGCAATCTCTTTCTTTTTCTTATTAATTTTTTCCTGAAGAACATCTATCTCTTTCTCTGCTTTTGTAATCTTGTTATTAAAATCTGAAACACTCAAACTCATATAAACCTCTCTTTCTTCTCTCTTCATTTATTTCATCCTGCTTATCATATAATTTCTGATTGTAATGGTAATCGTACTTATATGTGAACTGTATTCCCTTTGTAAACCATAAAGGATATTCATTTTCTTTATTAAATGTTTTCATAAGTCTTCTTTCACATGCATACATTAATACCTGCATGTCTCCCTGCATCTCATACCAGACTTGCAATCCTAACGGAGTAACAATCATGATTTTATTATGTTCAGGATCCGCCGTTGCCAGTGGATTAAAATTGTGCACAAGAGTTGCAGAATTAAATTGGTCCGATACAATCCATTGCATGTACATCCACGGACTTTTATTCTCCGGCAATAAGATTGGAAATTCTTTTCTGTCATAGACTGCAAGATGTATATCTTCCTTTTCGACTGTTACCAATGTCTTAAGATTTGTACTGGGAGAAAAAATATCTTCATCCCTGCTGATTGATTTTTCATTTATGCATTTACGATTTACAATAATCTGTTTTGAAATTTCAGAAAGTTCATTTTCAATTTTTTCAAAATGCTTTTCTGATTTTTCAGAATTCAAAATCTGATTTTTCAATTCCTGCAGCTCGTTTTTTAATTTTTCATTTTCAAGTTTGGCATCTTCTGAATAATTATTTTCATCATAATCATTTTCATTTTCTGCATCCTGATATTCATTTTTTGACAACATGGATTCTGATATTCTTTTTAATCTTTCCGGAAAACTTTCCTCATTATTATCTTGTGAATCAGTATTGTTTCCTTGATTTTCATTATCTGCTAATGCTTTAAACGCTAATCTGATAATAGTTTCAGCTGCTTTGCTAAAGCTCATGTCGTCTGGCTTCATACTCCTGATTAATTCTCCAACCTCGTCAGATATACGTACTGTCATTGACATTTTTATCACTCTCCTTTTCCAATTTTAATTATTTTATATGTGCATCACTTTGCATCATATTTTTGCTTTTAGGTGATGCAAAAGTGCATCATGCATCACTTTTGATTCTATGAGTGATGCAGAATGCATCATCATGCATCATCAGTATTTACCTAGCTGTGGCAGTTGTGATGCACTTTTTGCCACAATGATGCACTTTTCCACTAAAATCTCTGTTATGTATTTGCAAGATACGCATTTTGTAATACAAAATCACCACTTAAAAAGTGGTTTGCGGACTTGTTAGGGAGCTCCCTAATACCCCTTTTTGCAAATCTGGCACACAGACATTTACAATTTTTGCAATCACATTTTTCATTCACACTTTTCAATATCATTATTTTTTTACCTGTACCTTCCGATATGTCTAAAACAAATTTTCCAATTTTGTTTCTGTCATTTCTGATTTTCCTGATTTTAAATTTTTCATTTTTATAATTCGTATTTTCCGATTTTAGAAATTCTATTTTTTATTTTTACATTTTATAAATTGGTTATGTAAAAAAAATAAAATCGTAAATTCTGATTTTAAAAATCAGAACTCACGATTTTATTTTCAGGAAATTGTAAATTTTCATTTTATATAATACTTATGAAGATATCTGCTCATAGCCTCTTCTTTTTCAACATCTTCATGGTCTGTAACATATCTGTAGAATTCATCTGTAAGACTGTTTGATGTTGTCATCTTTGTTAAGTTCACATCCTTATTGTTATGTACATTATTTTTTAAAAACAGGACGATTGACTTTCTTAATTCTATTTCTCTGCTCTTTGCAAATATATTTTCCTTTGTACTTTTCATCATGTCCATAAAATATAACTCATATTCAAAATCTATTTTATTTAATACTAAATCCATCATTTCACTTTCCCTTTCCGGTAATTCTTATTTACAAATATTGTGACGGAATCCGTCACTTTTATATCATTCATCTTCTAAACCTTCATCCGGTTCAAAATGAATTATACGTCCTGCGTGCAACAGATTATCTTGATGCCATGAATCGTTATTATCATACACGCCTATCGGGTCACCTGCTTCATAAACCTTGCCATCTCCTATATAAATTGCAACATGTCCTATCTCTCCGCCGGAAGATTCATTCTGATAGAACAACAGATCACCAGGAACAATATCATCAACTGATATTTCTTCGCACCAGTCCCATTGTTCTCTTGACGTTCTTGGAAGTTCAATACCAGCAATAGCATAACACCATTGCACTAATCCTGAGCAGTCAAATCCTTCATCCGGATTACTGCCGCCCCATGTATATTCCCAGCCATAATACTTCATTGCTTCATCAATTATTTTCTGCACTGCATCATCCTCATAACTGTATATATACTGATTAACTAATTGTGCATAAAACATATTTCCATATGCATATCTCCATCCGCCATTATAATCTACGGCGATAGGATTACTGTAATCTACCTGCATTCCGTCTGAATATTCTTCAGCGAAACTTATAGCAAGGTCAAGTGTATACTGGCAACCATTGTCTGCTACATAGTTAATGAAACCAGTTCCAAAGTTATAAGCCTGTACAGCTGTCATTAAATCACAGCCTTCATCATTTGCCTTACTTATACAGCATGCAAAATAATATGCGCCCTGATTGATAGAGTCTTTTGGATTATCAAAACTATCCGGTGGCAGTCCTGCTGATTCGCTTGAACGCATAGGATCATTTCCGTTCCCATGTGATTCAACTTCCATTATTGCCATCAGATAATTCACATAATTAAGTATCTCATTATCATTAGCAGCTTCGCTTAAATCCTGTGAATAGCTTATTGTATTTTCCGACAGCATATACATCCTGATGCCATTCGACACTTTATTGACTGTATTAGTTATAACTCCTGCAACAGACGTGATAACTGATATAACAAGTGCAGCTATAACTGCAACAAATAATATTATTGCTATCACCTGGAAAATAACTGTACTAAAATATGTCGCTACAAATGCACCCATAGTAATTGCAGTAGTAGTTAATTTACTCATTATCCCTGATGCTGCTGTTGTTATTGATTCATTTTCAGGAATCTCTTTAGGCACTCCTCTGTCATTGCTGTCCTGTTCAACTGCCTGTTGAATAGTATCTGCATATTTTTTTACTGCTTTTTCGGCCGCCTTTACAATTTCAGATGTTCCTGCTGATGAAGCACCTGCGGCTGCTTCTGCACCTTCAGCTGCTGTTTCAGTTGCTGTTCCTGCTGTTTCAGTTGCCGTATTAACATTTTCTGCCTGATACGTCTGACTTTCAGTATATGAATATTCATGATTGGTTCTTTCTGACGAATGTCCTTCGTGGCCGCTATTACTTTTATTGCTATTACTGTTATTACTATCACTGCTGCTAGCATATGAACTGTTATTTTCATATTCACTTCCTGAAGAACTGTTATCTGTATTTTTTTCATCTGATAATCTTATTCTTGCTGTTCTTTTACGTTTACTTTTCGCACTTTTATCAAACGTATTATCTGCCGGCGATGATAAAACATCATCTGACATACCATCCTGTACATGAGTGGCTTCTCTATAACTGGTTACTTCATCATGATTTTCCTGATTTGACAGATGTATTGTTCCGGCATTACTTTCCGGTATATCATAACTTCTATTTTCTGATCTGAAATTATTTCTTACCGGTACTGAATACATATAATCTTCATTGTATCTTATCTTCTTAGTCCTTACTGGTTCATGTACACATATACTTGTTTTTATATCATTCTCTGGCTTATAGTTTTCCAGCAGCTTTTCCATATTTTTATATTCAGCTGAATGTGAAAATTCATATATAATCTGCTGTCTTTTAGCCGGAGGCATTCTCTTAAAGCTTTCAGCATCTTCCCTTGATAAATAACTATTTATATCTAATTTTTCCCTGTCATACCTTTTAACACGTATGCCAGAAGATACAATTATATCTTCCACCGGATTTTCAACATAATCTTTTCTTCTTCCTATGCCTTTATTGCTAAGACCTATGCCTTTTCCTGATAACCTGATAGCCATAACTTTACTCTTTCTGTTCTGGATTTTTAAGTTTCATTGCGGCCGCTTTTTCATGGAAATTTGTTGAGAAAGACTCATATAGTGGATTAGTATTTTTCATAAATGCATCAAGAAGTATTACCTTTCCATTCCACACCATCACGCTCCGACCCTTTGAATCGTTAGATAATGCTTCATACTCTATATCCGTTAAATTCTGTATCTTTGATAATGCTATCGCATCAGCGCCTTCCTGTTTGAAAAACATCTTGTATCCGCAGTTAGCAAGCATATCTCTTAAATCTTCACTCATTACTACTCGTGCAAGATTTTGAAATGCCATTGTGCATATGCCACCAAACTTACGATAAGTCAATACTGCCTTAAGCAGAATATCACCTGTAGATATGCTTTTAGTTACATACTGGCACTCATCAACTATAAATCTTGTTGCTCTCTGCAGTTCCTGATTAAATTCAATTCTATTAGTCAGGAAAAACATTATTGTAGTCATTACTGGCTGCCAGACATCATCCTGTATGTTGTTAAGACCGAAAGATACAAGTCTTTCTCTGCTTATATCTATATCAGAGGGATATGCAAACATATCATATATGCCTTCAGTAAAAGGTTTAAGTGAATTAGTCATCATATGTATAATACGCTTATCTACATCATATTCAGACTCTTCTTCCATTCTTATAAGTTCATTTCTTACATCTTTTATTGTCGGCTGCACAAGCTTCTTTGCAGAAAATGTTCTGTCATATACATTAGCTACTGCATCAGTTACAAATGCCTTATGTTCTGCTGTATATGCCATATTCTTCATAACTGCCTCTGTAAAGCTGTTTGCCCATCCGGTGACAGATGATATAAATGTCTGTCTTACTTTGTCTGATTTGCTCTCGAATACACTTAAAGGTATTTCCATAGGATTGACATGTATGTCACCTCGCGGTGTCATATCAAGGAACTTACCACCATATAAGGCACATATGAACTGTGTTTCATTCTGCGGGTCTATTATCTGGATATCATCATCGCTTGATAACAGCACCTGTGATATTTCCGTCATTTTTATGAACATTGACTTGCCAGAACCGGTATTGCCAATAACTACACCGTGAGGTGAATCGAGCTTCTTTCTGTTAGCAAATACAAGCTGCTGTGTTGTTGTATCTGTTCCGTAGAATATTCCGCCCTTTTCTACGAGATTCTTAGAATAAAAAGGCTGCATTGCCACAAGGGAACTTGCAAGAAATGGACGCATTTTCTTAACTTGTCGGCATCCCATAGGCAGTGCTGTATTGAATGCCTTAAGCTGCACCTGATTGTATGTATCAAGTGTTATCCCAAGTTTTTTCGACTGTGCCTGCAAAGCTTCTATTCTTCTTACAAGCTCGTCCTCACTTTCAGCTGTTACAGTTATCACAAGGTCTGCCATCAGACATTCTTCTGAATCATCATCTACCTGATCCATATAACGTTCCAGTTCCTGACGTTTCTTTTTCTTGGCATAGGATATCCCTGTTATTGCCTGGTTATTATTCTTCTTTGCATCAGCTTCCTGTGATATTGCTCTTTCATTATTGCCAAACATACTCTTTAGGGCATCCTTTGTTATATCATGTGCAACCGGGGCATAATCAATCGTTATGAAAGAAGGATATTCCCTGTTCGATAATGTATATATCGCTTTATTTGCATCCACTGATGTATCAAATCTTCTTGCAAATAGTACTGATACATACTGATTCTTATTGAATATCATAAAATCCTTATAATTATCTATTGATACCGGAATAACATCATATAATGCATCACTTTCAAAACTGTAAGGTGCTCCTGCATCTTCCTTATAAAAGAACCTGTCGATTATTTCCAGTCTCTGCTCTCCATTAAGTGGAACAATTTTACTTTTAAATGCCGCAAATGCTCTTTCAATCTCTGTATCCATTCCAAGGAAATAACTTCTTGCTTCATCATATGAACTGCTTCTTACTGTCAGTGTAAGAAGTAATATGCGTTTTATATCGTATATTCTTGCTTCTTCTTTCTTTTCGTCAATCCACTGCCTTATTCCTGAAGATATGACCGGGTACTCATCATCATTTTTATTTACGAAAATATCATCTATGAATTTATTCATATCCTGATATTCGTCTACGATTGTAATCTTAAAGGACATTGACATTGACTTAAAGAAATCCATGAGATTCTCCAATACATGTATTTTTTCATCCTTATCCTGATTAATATAATTGATATCGGTAAATGCATAACATCTGTCATACAGCTTTCTTGCGCCATTCTTTTCAATCTGGAATATTCCACTCTTATTAGCTTTGTGGATATATAATGCATCTCTTGTGCTTTGTGGATACTTGCCAGCATGCGAAGGACTTGTAAGTACAACGCTGTCCTGCAGCTTTTTTGTTGCGTTAAATATCAGTGCCATTATCCCACCTTCTTTCTTAATATTTTTGTAATATCATTAACACGCCACTGTTTTTGTGTACTACTGTGATACATAGTAAAATAACGTGTCGTATCAGGCTCATCTGTCTCATAATGTACTCTTGAAATACTCTGTGTGTACTGTCTTTCCCGAACGTATTCCTTAGGGCTAAGATATTCCTGGTACTTATATATGCCTGCAAGAATAAGTGGTGCTGCAAAAGGCACTGACACATAAACAGCAAATACTACATCTATGTGAAATAACATAACAGTGATTAACATGACTACGGCTGAAACTGACAAGCCTGCAAGAATATGTACAATATCAGTAACTGAAAATCCCTTGTAAAAGTCATTCTTGTACTCTTTTAAAAAGTCTTTATTTATATCTATCTTTAGATTATTTCCTCTCATTATTTCCTTTCCACCAAAAAAGGACACATATAAATGATGTTGCCTGTCATTTATATGTGACCCTTTGATACTTATTATTACTTTTATTAATATTACGTGTTCTATATTGCAAACTACTTTTACTTATTACTACTTGTTATTTTTTTATTCATTTGTGACGGAATCCGTCACATTTTTATTCATATAACATTCTGCTTATCCCAATGCAAAAGCACGCCGCAGGAAGTTATCTGACTGCTTTACACATGATGCCAATAAAGGCATAAATATAAGTGAGGCAACTACACCGACTGCTCCGTTAAACCAACTTGATAGACCGCCTGAATCAACGTATGCTGTTATACTCCAGTTTATTTTTGCTGCAAGCTGTATCACGACTACTATTACAATAATCTGCAATGTACTTGTAAGAAAGCTCTTAAACCAGCTTGCAGCAGACTGTTCAAAGCCTTTTCCGCCAGCAATTGTTGAAAGTGCAACCGGAGCTACTCCTATGAGCATAAACAGATTTACAAATCTTCCTACGACTTCAATAAGAATTGAAATCGAACATACTCCTGCCATGATAAGATATATAAGTCCCAGTGATGACATAGCAAGATTGAATCCGACATCATAATCATCACCTGCTATTGATGGCACACTATTATCTCCTAGCAGAAGCCTGCTTGCTGCTATTGCAAAGCTTGTGAATTCCTGCATTATATCAAGACTGTTTAACATGAGCATGTTGGCTGCAGCAAGCTTTATGAATAGTTCCATAAGTGCTTCTATCGTTATTCCTTCTTTCAGATTGCTTGCCTGTTTACAGAAGCCAGCCATAACAAACATATTAAGAAATACTGCTCCCATGCCTAAGAATAACGGAAAAACTGTATCCGTAATGTATTCCCACGCTCCAGCTCCATCTGCTGTAAAGTCTGTTATATCCATTCCAAGCAGTGCATACACAAGATGCATGACAAACTGCCAAAGCTGCTCTGCAAGTGCATATATTGCTCCACCATTAAGAAGATCAACTACCCACTGTGGCGCAGCAAGCGCCACAGGTGATACTAATATATCCATAAACTGCTCCTTTAGATATACATATTCTAGATAAGTGCGCTAATTAGCTGTGGCGCAAGTACCATTACAAGTCCGCCGCCAACTTTCTTAATGCCATTTGCTTGCATAGTTCCTTCCTGTGACTGTACTGCCAAACCCATCTCGAAAAGCATCCAAAGAACAATTATCGATCCGACAGAACTTACAAATGCTGCCATCATGTCGTACACCTTGCCAATAGAATTACTTACAAGCTGCGCTCCTTCACTTGCATCGGCAGCAAACACTGCAGTCTGTGGATAATACATTACTATAAATACAAACAATCCAATAACCGCCATACTGATTATCCTGGTTATCATCTGTACTTTTT
>OGUJ01000805.1_pt1 | contig 21649 bp, 23 predicted proteins | sample 1573661 | NCBI WGS metagenome assembly OGUJ01 (sample SAMEA2581933, study PRJEB24529) | metagenome | biome: Human gut stool | place: China | collected 2011
CGAGATCTACACTCTTTCCCTACACGACGCTCTTCCGATCTGTATGAGCACTGTCCACCTCGTAAACTGCATAGCCGTTTTCATAGGCCGTCAGCTTTGCACCGTTCACGCTCGTGCGTGCTACCGCCACCGGGTTCATCTCCATGAGGGTCTTGAAAGTCGGGAGCTTCTTTTCCACTACAGTGTCGATCATTCCTTTCAGCTCACGCAGGGTGATGTGTGCGTTCAGAGCCACCTGCTCTGCCGCCTGTGCCGTGCTTGCTGCCATCTGGCTGACTGCCACCTGCGGCTGGCGAACCTCCATCACACCTACTCCACCGTTGATTACTACTGCTCCAGTCATCATGTTCATCATTGTTTTGTCCTTTCCCCCGAACTTCTGGGAGGGAAGGATACTGAAAGCTCTGGCTTTGAAGAACACACATGGCAGATTCGCGGCATCCTCATGAAACGGACAGACTCTGCGGTCAAAAGGCGCAAAAAGCCCGATTCTAAAGAAGGTTAGAGTAATCCCATGTTCAGTCCTCCAACTCCAGCAAATAACTCTGCTGTGCTGTCAGATCGCTTATGGTATCCTTCGCCTGCTCTAGAATCGGGCTTACGATATTTTTTTATTTGTCCGAGGTACTGCCGACAGGTGCTTTCGTTTTGACTCTGTGGGCTTGTCCCTTGAACTGTTTATAGTCTACCAGTTTGAAAGGCGCTTGCAGATGGCAGATAAGCCACACTTCTGTGGCGAATTCGCCACATTTTCATATCGACTCTGTGAAAGCCCTATATCGGCAGTAAAAAAGGCAAAAAAATACCGCACAGACACTTTTAATCTGTACGGTACTTACCCAGCCATAGCCACATGACCTTCTTGGAACAAGAACGCATCAATGGTTTCTTTTACCATCTCTTGATGCCTGGGACTCAACTTCTCATATTTTTCTTGAATTGGGGTCGCTGTATTTTCTGACTCTTCTTCGTCCATCAGAGCGTCCATTGAAACGCCAAGGGCTTTTGCAAATTTACGCAGCAGTGAGCTGCTCATTATACCTTTTGCTCCATTCTCGTACTTGGAGATGTCAGCTCGGTCAATATCCACCGCATTGCTCAAATCTGCCTGCGACCATCCCAGTCGCAATCGGTACTTTCTTATATTCTGACCCAATATATATTCTTCGCTGTGAATATCGACCATGCTGCTCACCTCCTTCCTCTTTCGTACTTTTACTTGATTATATCCGGTCTAAGTTTCTTCCCGCTCTCATTCATTTTTGTAGATAACTTTTTTAATTTCTCCGGATGGGCAACCTCCATTTCGTTTGTACTTATCCAAATATGGTACCCATCCGTCTTCTGTCCATAAACGACAAAAAGACCGGAGCAAATAAAGATTCAAGTGCATCGAATGCTACAATACTTGTTTCTTTATTTACTCCGGTCTACAGATTCTTTTATCTATATGTACCGGCATATACCAGATTGATAGTTACTTTTCAACCTCAAACAAGCGCACTTCGACCCAACTAATTAGTAAAAATTAATCCCTACTATAATATTAATAGATTTTCCTGCGGCGCTACGCCGCCAATTCAACAGTAAATAAATAATTAATTTTACTAAATATATGTAATCTTTGTACGCCGTTCGCTCACCCAATTATCTGATGAGTGATGTGGCATCAATCAACTATCTTTCTGAGTACACCTCCTATATGACTACGATTTCGATATATTTATACAATCAAATTTTCCCACAATTTGTGGTAACTTTGATTATATCAGATATAATTTCGTCCGTAAATAGGCTCTGGAAAATTTTGTCATATGATTCAGAAACAAGTCGTTTTTTTGTGCATACTGTATAGGTTCTATTTATCATCAGAATCTCCTTGGAACTTCACCCTTTCTCCCACTAAGCTGGATTTCCACTACTAAGTAATAACCCAGTATTTCATATTTTTTAGACGTCTGCGTGATGTAAAGATGCTCTCGGCATCGCTTTTGTAAACAGAGACAACAAAAAAGCCGAGGCAGACCCAAGACAACCTAAACTAAGGTCATCTAAAGTCTACCTCGGCTTACCACGCACACTACGCTTTCCAGCATATCCGGGCAGCACCTGCAGGCAGGTGTAAATTCAATCAGGCTGGCTCACACGTCCTGCGGTGAGTCAAGCGGTTACAGGGAGCAGTCACATCCTGAGCTGTTCCTTTTTGTCTTCAAAGGTCATGTACGGACCAGAATAACATTGCTCATTAAAATCATCCAGGTACTCATAACCCTGCAATTGCCCGTTCTTCACGTAGGCAACAGCCTTACGACCATTTACAACTGCACGGGTTGCAAGAAGCACCCGCTTTCCCTGCGACGTATAAATTCCACATTTTGAAATCAATATCCTCATCTCCCATCTTGTACCTTAAACACTGACTTTTCTGTTCCATCGATTCGCGGAATGCAAAATTCATCCTTCACACATCGGTTCACTGGATCAATCAGAATAAACGAGAAATAATCTCTGATCCTGCAGCCAGCATAATACTCTCTCGCCTGTTCAATCATAGCTACATGGTTTACTACTACCGAAACCTTAATGCCACGCTTACGAGGGCTCTCCATATATGCCATCGCAAACAACTGATTCATCTTGCTAATCGTACCTCTGCCGATTCCTGCTGTATAAGACTTGCATTCAAACAGCCATGTATCAATGCCTTCTTCCAAAAGAGCATTTGTCCGAATTGCAAAATCAGCTCTGTACTGTTTGGTCCTTGGCCAGATCATGCTTTCGTAGGAAACCAGTTCTACAAAATAGCCGTTCATAAGGAATGCGTTCTGCAGCGTTTCCCTGCAATTTCGCTCTAACATATATCCGGTAAGCGTCTTCGCTGCATTCCTCAGAAACATATCTGACGAATTAGGATCCGGCTCCATATTCTGCTCTTCTGCGATATCCGCCAAACCAAAAACAATCTGAGATGGAGATACAACGGCTCCTTCTGTTCCTGCTGGAACAAGTTTCACCATACCGTTAGCTGCCAACAGTTTCTCCAGTGTGACCCCACTGTTCGGATCTGCAGCCTTTGATATCGCCACCAACACCTCGTCAGAACAAGCCGTTGTGTTCTTCATATTGATTATACGGGAGATCGTCGATGTGTTTACCCCGCACTCATTCGCGAAGTCATTCATCGACCGTTCTCCCTTTGCGCTCAGAACCAACTGACTCAGCCCTTCCAGGTCAGCCTTTCCCGTTCTAATGTAATCAGGAAAAAGATTCGTTATCTTCTTTCTTCCCATCGGTGTCACACCTCCTCTGTTTATATAGTAACATTATATTGCATACTTGTCAATATCACGCAATGATTTCATTTTATTGCTTTTATTGCGTTTCTTAACTCGAAGTTGCGTTTTTGCTAAATCCATGTTACAGCCACAGTTACAGTCCCCACCATAATAAAAAGGAACAGAAGTTCATTTCCCTATTGACTTCTACAACTTCTTATTGTATCATAGGAACAGAAGTTCACAAACTGTTGTTCTTAGTATATAGGAACACTTGTTCCTTGTCAAGTAGGCTTTACAAAAAAATTGCTGCTTCTCACCGGCAACTTTCCCTTCCGGCAAGAAACAGCAAAATATCCCACATGGAGGCATGACATGAAAAAAGACACGAACTTACTAGACACACAGGATGTCCGGGCTGAAGCAGCCACCGCGCTTACACCGAATGCGACCAACGGCGAAAAGATCAAAGCTCTGCGAACCGCACAAGGTATGAGTATGGCCGAACTCTCCAGACGAGCATCCATGTCTGATCGTGCCATCCGCTATATCGAAGCTGGCGAGCGCGAACCAAGCGTGGACGCAATCCAGAAGATTGCCGCTGCTCTTGGTGTCACGACCGACTACTTTATGGATGATGCCACCTTCCAGAAGGAACTCAGCGATGACCAATTCTACGCTGATGTCCGTAAGAAGTATGGCTCCCGCGGTGTAGCGCAGGCAAAGAAAATAAAAGAACAGCCCTTTTGGCAGGCGGCGAGCTGTCCGAAGAAGATCAGGCTAATTTTATTAAGGAAATGGAAGCCCTCTTCCTCGACGCAAAAGAAGAGGCAAAAAAGTTTACTCCTAAAAAATATCTGTAATCGACTTACAGAGGAAAGGAGTCGCTGTTGGACAACTTTGCTATTACTGCCGCCGACGCTGTAAGCCGCCGATACAAGAGCAATGACCCGGAAGCTATCATTGCCCAGCGCGCCATTAAAATTAAAGACATCCTGTTCTGCGAAAAGCTCCTTGGATTTTACACGGTGCTTCTAAATTGTGAATACATCGGCATCAATCCAAACTGCTCGAAGCAACAACGCAGATCCGCACTGGCTCATGAACTTGGGCACGCTATCTTTGACCGGAAACATGCGACATCCGGCCAGGCTTTCCAGGATACATATTTTTATAGTCTCAGCAATGCAAAAGCAGAACGCAGGGCGAATACATTTGCTGCTGAACTGCTGTTGTCAGATGATGATGTGCTGAAGCCAATCGGCTTCTATGAATTTAACGCCGACAGGCTTCAGATGGAGGCTTCTCTGCCAACCCACTGCTCCAGCACATACCGTGCCTTGAAATACCACGAGCTTCTGCAGGACTTTCAATATACGCATGAGTCGTATCCTGACCTTCATGCCTTCCTCAAAAGCTGTCTTCTCCCATGCACAGCACACCGTTCCCTGCCGATCCATGATCTTCTCCCAGAGAGGGATCTTATCTCCGACATAGTCATCTACCAACCTATCCATTCCTTCTAAGCCACGCAGCCACTCTTCCAGTTCCTTTTCTTTTGCCTTTAATGCTCTTCCGGCAACTGTGTTTTTCTCTACCGGGTTCTTCTCCGTGTAATGCTCGTAGATCAGATCCAGCAGATTCTCCACTGGCGGGTAATACTCCGGCTCTGTTTTCTTCAAATACTCCTCCAGCATTTCCTTCAATTTTTCTATAATGCTACCATCCTTCCCAACTGAGATTCACATCCTCAGTTACGGCACATATTACCGTAGACTTTTGCACATAGCAACCTATTTTTTGCGGTCTTTCGGACACCCCATCTTTTCCCTCACTTCATCTGGCACATCAATCAGCCCAAACCGATAGAACATCCCATAAATGTAAGTCACTCCCCGAATATCGCCCAGAGCTTTCGGGCGGTCTACCACTTCTTCTTTTATATTTCCCAGCGCCAGCAGCACTGAACTCCACGCCAGACTTTTACTCTTTTCCCGTCTGTCGATCCACAGCTCCTTCGTGTACTCGCCGTTCCTGCCTTTTTTAATTTCGTAAGAGAATGGCAACCCGGAGTAAGTTTTGAATTTCACACCGGCATAGGCCAAGACCACACCCCAGAAGTTATCTTCTGTCTGATCAGCCCTCCATCGCTTCATCGCTCTGTATCTCCGCTGCCGCTCTGCTTCAACACTGATTTTCTCTTTTTCTGTACTTGGGAAGTACACACCTTTCTGATAAGGCAGGTACGAGGTGACGGAGGCTTTGGAAAGGTTAAGCGCCTTTGCGGTTGAGAGTATGGAGGTTTTGTAGTCTTGTGTTTCACGGTATTCTTGAAAGGTAGCTTGCACCCTCTCCGCCATTTCAGATTCATACACACCGGCCGTGATGAGCAGCTTCCGTACTTTGATTGGATTTAATCCCAGTTCTTCGCCGATGGCCTGCAAGGACATCTCAGAATCATAAAGTGCCACAGCACTTTCCATCTGCTCTTTCAGATTTTTCCCAGCATCGTACTCCGGCTTCAGCTTCTTCCGGCCTCCACCGGGCTTTCTGGCTTTATATGCTCTTTTCTCTCCCATAATTATTCGTGCAGCTCCAGCGGCAGTCCGTCCGGGTCATGGAAGAAAGTCATCTTCTTGCTGGTATAATCATCCACACGGATCGGCTCACATTCAATGCCAACTTCTGCCAGTTCTCTGACTGTCTGCTCCACGCTATCCACGCAGAACGCAAGATGACGTAGCCCACAAGCTTCCGGTCGGTTCACACGCTTCGGAGGATTTTCCCTCAGCGAAAATCTCCAGCTCTGTGTGTTCATTGACACGCAGATCCAGCTTCCAGTCCTTGCGCTCCGGGCGATAATTTTCCCTGATAACAGAGAAGCCCAATTTGTTCACATAAAAATCCTTTGCAGCTTCGTAGTCAGATACGATGATTGCAATATGATGTATTTTTGATAAATTCATTTTATCTCACACTCCTTTTTATTTCCGTCACAAACTATATAGTGACTCTCAAAATATACCGTGTGAACTCCTGGAGTTCAGTTTGTCCACACGGCATTTATTTTTTCTTGGGTTCTTGTTTATTTCAGCTTTTCCAGAATCTCGTCCGCACTCATCCCGCTGGCTAACATTCTCTTAACCACACTCTCAGCTTCAGCCTTCTTTGCTTCTTCAGCGGCTTTAGCATCTGCTTTGGCTTTCTTGGCTTCGAGCTTGGCGATTTCTTTTTCGACCTGCTTGATCTCAGCTCTCTGCGGCTTCAGCGATTCACGCATAGACTTGATGTCTGTCTTTAACTCCTCGATCTGAGCAACCGTCTTGGCTAGGCCCTCTTCTAAGAGAGCTTTGTCCTTCTGCAGCTTTGCGATCTGTGCATCGAAGTCGGTCTTGGCGCGATTCTTGCTTCCTTTGGTTCTGGGCATTTTTGTTACCTCTTACATTTTGTGTACTATTTCAATTACAAAAAGCAATGATAATTTCATCAAATATCAAAATTTGCTTTTGCAATATTTATATTTTGATCCTCATTAAGATAGCATACTGCTGTCTGTATTGAATGATCCGCAAATAGCTTTCTAACTTTGGTTTTTCCCATATGCTCCATGATTTTCTCTACGAGTGCCTCATTTTTTGCTATTATAAAATTGTAGTACCAATAATGCTCATTACCGGTTTCATACAATTTCTTCAGCTCGAACGCATTTGTCATTCCATGCAAAACCCTGGCGTAATTTCCTCCTCCAACAATGGTAGTTATTATTCTAAATTTTCGACCATTTTCATCTTCCGCTTCATAAATATCCGGGTTATCAAACAGCCTAATTGACTCATTCTTTGGAATTTTATCGATCACATAAATGGGTTTAACTATCAAATTATTAAAAATCTTTTGAATGTCATCTGCAGATAGTTCTTTTCGGATCTTGTCATTTTCTTTTTCATCCTGCACGGAATCTATATCTTGCAATACATTTTCGTGAATTTGATCATCCAGCAATAAATTGACGTGATAAATAAAATTCTTCATTGAAAGAAGCCATATTCGCTTATTTGCTTGTTCACGAAATTCTTTTAGCAACTCAAATCGAGGAGTTCTTTTATCTTCCTCGTACCAATCTATCTTTACATCATTTGTTACAAAGATAAAATCTTTTTGCTTTGATTTTGCACAATCAAGGATTTGATTCCATACAAACAAGTCTCCATATTTTTGGAGGCCAGTCTTTTCTTTACCGTCTTCGTATCCAGGAGGAATTTCTTCGCTATATCTAAAACTTCCCTCTCTAGCAATTTCCATCATTTTTGAAAAAGAATACTCTTTTCCAATTTGAAAACTGCTTTCTATGGCGTTATTCACATTATCAGGTAGCAGATCACTCTGCAACTCTGTGATTTTCTTTTCAATTTCTTTCTGTATTCTTGTCTGGAAGTCTGCTGTCTTAGTTGAAAAATCAGTCAATTGATTTTCAACAACAGACAATACACTTTCATATTCTGCATACACATCTGGAGACAAATATGGGTGCTTATCCGTTCCTAATGTTTGTTCCTTCAGTGTCTTCAATTGATTTTTTATCTCGCCTAAACTTTGCCCTTGGAGCATCTTTGTCTTGTCTACGATTGAATTAACATATCCACCATCTTTGCTTTGTTTCGTTAATAGTCGCTCATACGAAAGGATTGGTTTTTCTGAAACCTTGCTTTTGTTCTTTAAATATTCAAAGTATACCTGTGCAGGTATCCATAGCCGACCTTTGAGATAATTGAATGCCTTATTAAAAATCTCATTTCTGGTTTCTGAAGAATAGTAATATAAATCCAGCAATGCAGAAGTATCGAACACAACAATTCCATTCTGTAGAATCTCTTTGATCGTCTCGCTATCAAGATAATATTTTTTATATAAGTCAACCATTTTATCACCCCCGCACTTTGTGCATCTTCTTCACATATTTCCTTGGATTTTTAATATGGTATTATCTCTCTGCTGCCCTCGACATTCTCAAAATAATCGTCTTTCCAAAGAACACAGCATTTATATCCAGTGCTTTTATATCTGATGCCGTCAATTCCCAGTTCTTTACAGCACGAAGCTACAAAATTAGGCAGTAAATATTCTTGCACCGTTCTTCCCTCATCGTTTTCTACTGTAAATCTCAGGTGCTCTACGAAACGATTAGTTTCTTTTACATCTCCAGACAAATCAAGTAATTTAGCCGATTTTATGGCTTTCAGCCCAATTACTTGCACACGAGGTTTGGTTTTGCCACTGTGCTTGTAAATTTCTTTTAATGCGCCGTCCTTGGTTTCAGCTATGTAATAGCAACTTCTTCCAACTTCATTATAACGGCCGTGTGCTGAAACATTGGTAGGTGCTTTCATCATCTCAGAGTCATGAAAAGGTCGTTGATTTTCACCTAACGTTCTTGCATGATAATATGTAATATTCTCAAAGCTTACAAAGTTCTTCCAATTTTGAAGAATTTCATATATTCTAATGCCAACTGGATGTCGAACAGCAAAAGCAAAATTCTGTTCCAATTTACTTTCAAATGAAAGCAACTCATCAAGTGTAAACTCCGCAAACAGCTCCAGCGAACTCTCTACCACCGTGATTTGATCTGCCGATAGCTTACTTTCTGGTGAATCTTTGTGATAAAAGTCTTTTTCCTTTGGATCAAACTGAATCTCATCGGACTGCATCAATTTCTTAGCAGTCGTTTTTGTCAAAGACCTTAATACCTTTTTACTTCCACGCGGCAGCTCTAAATCACTGTAGCAGGGCAGCATTCTTACCATAGCGAGATTTTGTGCTGCAATACTACGCTCTAATACATTAGCCACTCCAAGCGCATTGTCCCACTGTGAAGTCAATCCATTTACATAATCAGAAATAGCAGACATACCATCTCCCATTTCTTGGACATTAACTTCAAACTGTGTACGAAAATCCCGTAGTTCTGGCGTAATTGCTGCAGCTTCAAAAGCGGCTAGAACATTTGAGTTGAATAAATTCATATCTTGTTGGTACGGCTGTATTGCTGTTGCTACAACATTCAAAGATTCTGTCATTGAGCCCACTGCATTATCGGGAACTATTGTCTGGGCCACAGAAGATAGAGATGCCGCAACAAGCCCCAAGCTATTTTGATCTATTAAATTATGATATGGTTGCAAAGCATCTTGCAGGGGCTGTAAAGCTTGAATCAATGGTGCCTGTTGAATTCTTATTTGTTCTGCAGCATCTGCGGCAATTTGCATAGCCGGAGTATTAAAAATGTGTGCCTCTCGTTCTTCCATTCTTTTTATGGCTTTATCATAGGCAGTTTCCGAAGGATGAATGGAATCCTCGTCTGATTTTTTTGTCATTCATATCCCTCTCACATATTTTTTCTGTAGTTCTTCACATCTCAGCCAATCCTTAGATCGTTGCCTGCTGCTCACCGCGTAAAGGTGTGTGATTATTAGAGCAGCAAGAGCCACGGTCTCCCGTGGCCCCAGAGTCAGGGCCCCACCTGAGACACAGTCAGTCTCGTTTGCCCCAGTATATCATATTATTCTCTATTTTGACAGCCTTTCGTGTACTTTCTTTCCCACTTGTAACACAGTCCACCAAGCATACCGCCAAGCGTGTTGTACACGATGTCTGACACTTGGAATGTCCCCAGTCGAAGCAGCAACTGCAGCATCTCGATGCTCACGGAGAAGATCAGGCCAAGCTTTGTGCTTTTCCATACTACACCCTTCTCAACATCAAACATCCACATCACCATCCCGGTGAACGGCATCATCAGGATCACATTCTCGATGCACTCGGTCGTCAGCTGTCTTTCTCCGTTCACCGTTTCCCAGATGCCCCAGCCGCCCATTACATCGGACAAAGGATTCATCCACAAGTCCCGATTCAATAGCGTCCGGAACAGGATCATTGAGGTGACAAAAACAAGCAAGAATAACTTTCTAAAAAAAGAGGATACTTTGAATGCAGTAAACCATGTATGGATTGCTGCTTTCCAACCTTTTCCGGCTTCAGACGGGTAATAGGCATAAAGGTAAAAAAACAGAGCAAAAAAAGAAAGCAAGCATGAAAAGCCAAAAGGTTTATATAGAGCTGCTAGAATATTAGTAAGGATTTTTTTGGTAATAATTAAAAGCTGACTCATTTTTACTTTTCTCCTTGATTTCTTTCAGACAACAGCTCAACGCATCCTATTTTAGTCAGAAGCGGAATACTTCGACCTTTTTATAATGTTCAGGCTATTCTGATCATGTTACTTTAAGTGAGCCAACTTGCTTTTTGCCTCATTAATAATGAACTTTGTCTCCTTAGGAAAAGAAATCCATGTCACAACCATTATTTCAAAAATATAAATGAAAAATCCAGGGATAGCACTAAAACAAAATCCACATACTAAAAAAGCGCACGTCTGAATAAAAGGATACAGCTTTTCCTTGGTGTTATATTTTATCCACTTAAAATCAGGTAAACATAAAAAGTACCAGCATACAGCCGATAGCAATGTACCCACTGCAAAACTTTCCTTTACCTTATAAAGGTTATAGCATATTACATTAAACACAAATCCCACAACAATAATCGCTGTGAGTTTTATAAAATAAATACTCTGCTTTTTTTGTGCCTTATAGAGATTGACGTAAATGCTTTTTATGACAATATAAAAAATCTGTGCCGCAAAAAGCAAAAACATCACCTTAGCAGAATCGATATATTTTGTTAAATATACTTCCAAAATAAATCTAGCAGGAAATGCACAGGATACAATCAATGCGGCAAAAATCATCACATAATTTCTTGCTTTTCTTACCTTAACTTCATCTGTTGCCTTACAAAAGTAATTATATAATGTAGTTGTAACAGGTGTGACTGCGACATTCATAAAGTTCTCCATGCTAACAGCAAATGAGTACTGTGCAAATGCAAGCGTAGTCATAAGAGCTTTTACAAACCATCGATCCATACTTGTAAGTACAACTGATGACAGATTTCCAACAGTTAATAATATACCCGCTTTTATATTTTTTATCAGCTCATCAAATGAAAATGTATTTCCATCATTTTTGCTACCAATAAGTTTTCTACAGTTGAGTTCCAATACAATCCATACAATAAAATAAACCGCAACATTACTCAGCAGAAAGCAAAGAGCATTATCTGTTTTTATTAAGAAAATCCAAATCATGTTTGCAAAGAAAATCAAAATCGTATTTGCATTCATGATTTTTCCGTAAAGTGAGAACTCACCCGTTGCTTGATATAATTGTTTGAAATAGTTTGCTAAATTCAACGGAAGAATTGAAAGCGAAAAAAACACCAAAACTTCTTGCTTTGAAATTATCGCAATAATAGCACAAACAATCGTAACAACAATTTCAAACAACCTTAAAGTCGAAAGGTTTGTCCCTAAATCTTCACGCCGGAGTTCTTTAATGTTTTTTCCTCCATATTTTAGGTACATTCCATCAACAAATCCAAAGTGAAATAAACCAGCATAACTTACATATAGCTGGAATGTTTTTATTGTAGCGTAGCTTTCCACACTCAGCTCTTTCGGGAGAACAAAATTAGTTATCAGATTAAATCCTAAATTTATGAAATTGGCTATAAAAACATATGCCAATCCCTTTTTCAGTGAAGTTGACATTATATATGTATTTCCTTTCGTTATTGTTTTTACAGCGATCCAAATAAAATCCTTAGTTTTGCCTTCTGCAATTCCCGCGTGGAAAAAACGTTTTCTGTTGATTGCTTAAAAAAATAATTTTTTGCCTTTATGGACTTTGGATAACTGGCAAAAGTCTTATATTTTGAAAGCATTTCTTTTTTCATATCTTGTCCATAGAGTCTTATGATTTCATCAATCATCTTCGCTCGTGGGGAACCGTTTTGCTGGCATATCATTTGGATTTTTTTTCTTATCGAAATTCGTTTTGCTCCAATAACATTATTTCCGTGTTGTCTATACTGGATATACGCATTTTTATCTGATATGATTTTTCCACCAATTCCGAGGCAGATATAATACAACCAACAATCATGCATCGTTATTAGATCAAACTCCGGCTTTCTTTCCTGAATTTTTCTCATCAAACAATTATTGAATACCATAGTGCAACCTGGAATATAAAAGACCATCAAAGTTTGATCTATAAACTTGGTTTTATTGCAATTTCTGGTCATTTTTATATGTTCTAAATTCTCATCAACAATTTCAAGCTCACAATGATACAATGCTGGTTTGTCATCAAAGTGTTCAAGTCTTTCTATCGCTTTATAAAGTTTATCTTCTTTCCAATAATCATCTTGATCACAAAAAGCATAATAGTCGTACTTTAACGGTGCGTTATATACCAAATCCAAGAATGATTTTGCCGGTCCCATATTTGTGCTAGAGTACCAATTAAGTTTGCCGCATTTTTGGTATTCTTCCAGAATACGAATCGTACCATCTGTCGATCCATCATCTCGAACTCGTATAGTTACTTCAACATTTTTTTGAGCAAGAATGGAGTCTATCTGTTCTTTTAGATACTTTTCTCCGTTATATGTAGACATCAGTACCAAGATATTTCTCATTTATTTTCTCCCCAATAATACTCTATTATCTTATCAATCCCATCTTCTTTTTCTGGAGCGCATTTTGTCTTTTCTATTCTCTTTTTGGCAAAGTCATCAAACTTCCCTATTACTTTAGCAGGAACTCCCGCAACGATTACTCCCTCAGGTACATCCTTCGTAACAACACTTCCTGCTGCAACAATTACGTTTGGACCAATTTTAGTATTAGGCAATATTAGGCTATTTGCTCCAATCATCACATGATCAAATATCTCGATTGTTCCCATATAATAGTGTGCCTTTCCTATTTGTTCGTACTCAGGCATTTTGTTTACCATATAAGACGCAATATCATGCGTGATCAATCTAACGCCCGCCGCAATGCGGACATCATCATGCAACTTAACAAGAAAAGGCTCTGCGGGCAAATCTCTTGTATGATAATAGCAGTCCTCTCCCATTGCATAAAAAATTTGTTTTTTCTTAAGATATTTTGCTCGTTTCCAGCCACTTGAACATAACATCAGTCTAATTTTTGCCCACCGAATATCTCTACTTTTATAAATCATTTCTTTTCCCTCATGCTTTTAATTCAGAATTATAAATAATATACAGTGCTATAATTACCCATAATAATTGTGAAATATCTGCAACTGACAGCATAACTGCAACATATGATAGAAAGCAAAGGAAAAAGCCATTATTCAAGTTTTCCGCATTTTTGAATGTCGCCCTCTTCCACGAGGTTCTAAGAAGCGAGAAAAAAAGACTAAAGCACGCAAGTCCTCCTAGCAGACCTTCCTCTACAAAATATGCAACATATCCATTATCAATTGTATCTCGGATAGACCATGCACCATTTATATAATAACTTAGCTTTCCTCTTGTGTGACAACTTGCTCCCAATCCAAATATCGCATTGTGCATAAGCATCCAAGTAATGCCAGATAATTGAATCATTCTGGATTCAAGTCCTGTTGATGAATTTCCTCCAAAATTTTCAATTGTCTCACTGCTATCTCCAAATGCAATCATTACAGATTTAATAATATTTGAAAACTGCTGCGCAACTGTCGGTACAACAAAAGAAACCACAACAGCGACACATGCAATCGCACAGACCGCAGTTAAAATTCTGTTTCTCGTTTTTTTATCCGCAATTATAACATATACCAAAAAGAGTGCCAGCAATACAACGATTGTTCCTCGTGACTCAGTCAAAAACGCCGCAATAACATTTAAACCGAGAACACAGCTATTCCACGCATTTTTTTCATTTTGCCAAACATACAATGCAAGCGGAATAATAAGTGCGCAATACATTGCATAATATACCGGATGTCCGAAAGTTGCCTCTGCACGAATAATACCCATTCTTACAGTAGATACCATCAGTACATTTCTGGACACTGTATTCAAATTGTAAAACAAGTTAGACCCAATCAGCACATTGATAATGCTTATAATTGCTACTACGCCACTTGCATTCACAATAGTCTTTACACACAAATGCACATCTTCTCTGCTTCGGACAACTTGACAAATCATAACAATCAGCAATAGCTGTTCCACAATCACTGTAAACTCAGTATTGATTGCCGCAGATAAACTCAGTGCATAATATCCATTTGCTAAAATTCTTGCCGCAAAATATATAAACAACGGCCAGTATAAACCTGTAACTTTCAATGGTTGTCTGATCAGATGTATTTTTTTATTATGAAAACACACACACAGCATCAGAATCAGTAACAAAATTCTGCTGGCCTTGAGTAATGGAAGCCCGCCGCCCAATTCGATAGCAAAATAATCAGGCAATACTGGATAAAATGCCATGAAAAACAAAATAAATTTTTTGTTTCCTTTCAGTGCAACCAATAGTGCAACCACTATAAAAAATACTAAAAACAGCATTGTTTTATTTCTCCATATTACATTCTTTCCATCCTATATTTTTACTTGTTTTTAATTTTACCAGCCATCTTCTTAATATTTCTCTTCAACCCTTTTGGAAGCATTCCGGAAACCGTATATTTCAAGATATCCTTCTTATAGTTTTTATGGAAATAGCGGTCAACCGCTTCATAGCCTTCTTTCTGGTACAATTCCAGAATCTGCTCACGTTTCGGGCTGTACTTGCTGGGCGAATGCAGCTGGTCGTTATGCCGTGCAACTTTCTCAAAGTCTGAGGTCATCAGGACGAACTGACCTTCGCACTGCTCCAACGTAGCTTTTCCTTGATTGGTATTGACTAAAATGCAAGAAACGCCTTTCCCATTAGAAAGTCCCTGCTTTTCATCATAAGACGGGTATTCTTCATGAAATCCCCAAAAATCCCCCAAAGTCAAATCTCCAACGCGCTTCTCTGAAGCAAAGGGGCAGGAATAGCAATTTTTGCGGTATGTGAATGACCTCAAAAAGAAATTGAAGTAGGAAAGTAAATTTCCTACAATTATTTTTTCTTGCTGTTCGCCATTTTTATTTTTATAGACACTCCGGGTAATCATACCCTGACCTTTGCTCTTGTCCCGGAAATAAAACTCGGTGATCGTTCCACCCAGTTTCTTCCCGTAGTCTTCCATAAAGCTCTGGAAAAATCGTTTGCTTGGAACTCCATGACAAATAATGTCCACTGTGAGCAGATTTTCATAATCTTTTTTCAGATACTGCTTTAAGCCTGCAATCTGACAAGGTGTTCCAGAAAAAAGAACACTTTTTCCATCCAACAGATCTTTTTTTGCCTGTGCATAGGTATCCCCAATCGCACTTTGCACATATTTCGACCCTTGCAGTTCAGTCAATCTTTCCACTGTATCAATGCGGAGATGCTTTGGCTCCAATTTTCCATTTTCCAGAGGAAGTGCAGCACCATATACCACACCACCTTTTTTCAACACATTCTCTGCAAGGACAGCAAATGCTCCGCCCGATGCAGATTTTCGCAACAAATTGTCATCGTTCGATGCAGCCGCATAGACCGCTTCGGACTTCTGCATCATAGGCTGCATTTGATAGCCGCAAGCCTTTTTGCAGGCACCGCATCCAATACACAAATTTTGATCGATTTCTGGATAAACAAAACCGACTTCATCTTCCGCCATTCGAATCGCATTCTTGGGACAAACGTTCATACACGCCCCACAGCCGCAGCAATCCTTTTTATCGTCAAATAAAACGATCGAACTCATGATTTATCTCCTGTAAGGAAGTCATCTGCTTCCTGAATCTTCTGTGCAATATAGTTTCGAGTTTCCGTATAATCCATTGGCGTATCCAACAGCGGGATAAAATCATCTTCGCATCCCACCTCCAAAAGTCGAGAGGCAATCTTCATATCGGATAACAGCGAACGAATCTTATTGATTCGGTTTTTCTCTGTTGGATAACACAAAACCGATTTGTTGTACTTAATAGAAAAAACTGTCCCATGAAATGTTCCAGTAATAACTTTTTCTGCATTCCGAAACAAATCGACCCACTCATATGGGGTCAGGTCAATAAATCCTTCATCGTAGAATGTCTTGTAATCGCCCGCACCAATGATCTTCAAATCATTTTTCTTTGCATATTCCTGTAGCTGTTTCGCCATCGGTTCTGTTAATTTGCAGTCATAGATCAGAATATACCGGTACGGCTTCGGCTTGATATTTTCCCTTTCAATATCCATATCAAAATTATAGAGAAAAGTCGGATCAAGCATTTTCTCAGCTTTTCTTCCGCAGGCCCTCTCAACAAATTTTAAAGATTCCACATCACGACCAGATATCCGATCAAGGTGTTTCAAGCCCGAAAAGACATCCTCCGGCACAGCGGTTTCTTCGGTTACTGCGCCAACACTCGGTGCATAAGCAATTGTCCGCTGATTTTCAAGTCCCGTACCAAATTTCAAAGGATGGTACCCAGATCCACACAGATTCCAAATTTCATCACTGCCAAGAACGATAAGATCCAATTTCAAATCGATTATCTCCTTGGCAGTCTTTACCGAGCGAGTCCTCGGAATACTGCGTTCATATTTTGTGAATGTTCTTAACTGTCGGATTTTTTCCACATAGGTAGAAAGCGTATCAATTCCCGGACGAAAGTGAAGAATATGGATGATGTTTCTTCTCCAATGCTTTTGATTTACATAATTGATGATTCTCACTTCTGCTTCAGGATATAGCCTTTGTAGCGTTTCATACATTCCCTTCATCTGAAGGAATGCACCATAATTTTTTACGTAATGATGTGTTAAAATTCCTATTCTCATTTTTTTGCCATTCCTATCGCATCTTTTAAATACTGCTTGCTGCTCTGCCGATTCTGTTCTATGACATCATACACTTTTTCATAGTTGATTTCCGACTTCATACTTTCTAAATCGAAGCAAAAATCCTCTTTGATAGGGCGGTTTGTAATCTGAAGTTCACTCAGCAAGGCTGTTACTTTTTTGATTCGGCTTTCATTTGTCAGATATACCTTAAACTGCCTGCGATTCAGAATAGAGAATACTGCACCGTGAAAAGTTCCAGTAAACACAAACTCCGCATTTCGGAACATTTCCACCCACTCAAATGGTGTCAGGTTTACAGTAACTTCTGAATATCGTTTGTCACATTCACCCGCGCCATAAACCGCCAGACCATGCTCTTTTGCATAAGAAAAAATTTGATTTAAAATATTTTCCGGTAGATTTTCGCAATAGTAAAACAGAATATACGGCCTTCTATTTGCTTTCAATTCTGCCCGTGGAAATTCGGCCAAAAAAGTAGGATCTAAAACTCGTTTCGGTGTCTTCCCTGTTACCTGCTCGACCAGTTGTTCTGTCAGGTCATCTCTCGCAGAAATCCGCTTAAACTTTCTGATACCATCAATAACATACTGCGGAACTACTTCATCCGCTGCCGTCTTTCCTACACTCGGCGCATAGGCAATCAAATTTTTACATGTTAATCCTACACCAAATTTAAGTTCAGCATTTCCCTTTGTATCTCTGTAGTTCCACACTTCATCACTGCCGACAACAATGCAGTCAAATGCTAATTCGTTGATTTGCCGAGCATTAAAACATCTTTTTGAAAGAATCATTTCTTGATTTCTTGCTTTCGCAAAAGTATTCGGGAGCTGAACCTTAGCAAACCATTCTTTCAGCGTTTCTCTATTTTTATAAAATCGAAACCACCCACCGGCATTGATGATATAATGTTTTACGTTTACATAATCTATAATCTGCACTTCATCTTCGGGAAATAGTTCTGAAATTGCTTTTCTTAGTGCCCATGCCTGTAAAAAAGCACCATAATTGTTGATATACTGATGTGTTAATATTCCGATCTTCATTTCACTTCTCCAGCAAGTTGTAAATATCTCTCCTGCAGTTTCTTCGCTTCAAATGCAATATTATAGTGGTGTTCTGTAATCAGCTTCGTGTTGTCATTACGCTCATTCTGCTGCAACGCATCACACAGTGTTTTTGCCCATACAGAAACAGATTCTGTGAGCGGAACAAATTTTGCGCGCTGTGACAGCCCAATTTCTCTTGTAATGGCTGACGAAAAGACACACGGAAGGTCCGCTGCCTGAGCCTCTACACCCACAACGGGAAGGCCTTCCCAGATTGACGGCAAAACAAAGCAGTCAAATGCTTGATACCACTCATTGGCGTTTCCAACATTTCCAACGAAGGTTACATGCTCACTGATACCAAGGTCTGCCGTCTTTCTTTTAATTTCATCCATCAGTTCACCATCGCCTAATAGAACAAGATGTGCCTGAGAATCAATTTTTAAGACCTCTGCAAAAACATCCATTAAGAACGTATGGTTTTTTTGCGCCATAAAGCGTCCAACATGCCCCACAACGTGTTTGTTTTCCAGATTGTTTTCCTTGCGAATCTTATTACGGATTTTGGGGTTATAGATAAAGCGAGCAACGTCTATTGCATTTGGAATCAGCACATAGTCATTTTCGTCTACCACTTTTTGTCCAAAATAGCATTTTGCGGCCTCGACACCACAAGAAAAATGATGCGTCATATTTGTGGGAAGGCAAGCCTTACAAACAAGCTTGATTGGAAGCTTCCAGTCTTTCGTTATGCTTGCTCCATGTGCATGAAAAATGCGCACAGGAATTTTGCTCACTTTGGCAGCATGAAGTGCATACACGCCAAGTGCCCCATTGTGCGCCTCAACGATTTTATATTCTGGATGTTCTTGAAACAGTTCTCGCATGTATTTCAAGTACACAGGATACTTGGCCGGATTCAATCCCGGTGTATGATAAATTCTACCGCCCATAGATTTTATTTCATCGTCATACGCTCCCGGTTTTTTCTTATTGCATAAAAAATCGAATTGAACTTTTGACTTATCCATATATCGATAATAGTTCATCAGCATCGTCTCAATACCAGCACGATCCATATTGCTGACAGAATGAAGAATTCTTATCATTGCCTTTTCTCCTTATAAATTTCTTTTCACAATACGAGTTACGTACTGTCTTTCTGCTGATAAATATTTTCTCAGCAATTCAAGTGTCAACCGTTATATTCTATGTTCTATTTCACTGCCCCTGTTCAGATAAAGCACTTCCAATGCGTTGTTCATAAACCAGAGTGCTCCATACAAACGCAGGTAGTGATACTGAAAGTTCTTATGATAAAATCATCTGCTGTTGCTAAACCTAGGTAGCGAGATAAAAACCACACTTGCAGCTCTGCCCATCTTCCGAAAAGCGCCGTAAATACGCTATTTTTCCAGCATTTTTACTATGTACATCTCACTACCTGCGTTCGGTTAGAGGAGATTATTTATTATCAATACTCTCATCTATTATTATCTCCTGTACAGTTTCATCGTTTCCTTTACAACTTCATCCCAATTGTATTTTGCACAGATAAAGTCAGCTGCCTGCTTCTTCATTTTCATAACCATTTCAGGATGGTCACAGGCCTCTTGCAGTTTTTCTCGCAAGTCCTCTACATCCGACTTTTTGAAAATCAATGCCTTATCTTCCACAACCTCTGCGCACTCCGGAATATCCGAAACCAAACAGCAGTTGCCGTAGCTCATTGCTTCCAGTAGACTTAGCGGCATTCCTTCCAAATCAGACGGCAGCGTGTAGATGTAAGCGTTGCTGTATAGTTCATCCAGCATTGCTCCCTGCACAAACCCAGTAAAGAGAATCCGATCGTCACCCTTCGCCAGTTCTTTCAATTCCTCCATAAAGGAATCCGTATCACTAGAGCCGCCTGCGATAACCAGCTTTTTATCCGTCTTGACATTCTTGAAGGCCTCAACCAGATATCGAATCCCCTTCTCCGGCACCAGACGACCGAGGAACAATATGTATGAGTCTTTTTTCAGCCCGAACTTATCTGTAATCAGACTTGCTTCCCGAATCTGCGGCCTATTCACGCCATTAGGGATAAAGTGCGTTTCTCTTCCATAAGTTTCCTTAAAATAGCCCTGCACGCCTTTGCTCAGAACAATGACCTCGTCCGCATATTTCACAGCGTTCTTTTCGCCTTGGTGGATAAACTTAGAGCCAAGTCCTGATTGCCATTTCTCGCGCTGCCAATCAATGCCATGAATGGTAACGACAACACGCTTCCCAAACAATTTCGGAAGCCAACAGAAAAAGGCAGGGCCTTCTGCATGGATATGCACCACATCGTATTTTCCAAATGCACTATAAAGTGCCGCAAATGCGGAGGAGCTGACCGCAGCAAGTCCGCGCCGTTCAATAGTCGGAACAGACTTCTGACGGATTCCTTCGTACTCCGTTTTACCAGCATCGTCATATTCTGCACCACTCACATGATGGCCTGCTCTGTTGTAGCAGGTCACGTCACAACCATTCTGTGCCATTCGGGTGCAGAGCTCTTTGACAACGATCTCTACTCCGCCTTCTCTCGATAATCGCTTCTGTCCGAACATCGCAATCGCAAGTTTCTTGCTCATAAATCTTTCCCACAATTCCACTCAATTTCTTCATTAACATCTCGGCCAACACAAATAGCGGATAGGCTTGCTCACCTGTCCGCTGGCTGTCACCCCACCCTCTTGGTCGAAATTTCTTTCTGGATGGCATTGTTGCCTCCCAAAAAGATCAGTCGTTCATTCTTCGGGTAAGAAAATATGAGCTTCGGGTCGCGGAGCCTTTCATTCTCTGCCGTACCCTTGTCCCTATTATGACAGCCGCGTATTATATCTCTAGCCCCTTTTTTCTCTATCGTTGGAACGGACTTCTGCCGGATTCCCTCGTAGTTCGTGTTATCAATATCGTCATACTCTGCGCCGCTTACATGATGTCCCGACCGGTTATAACAGGTCACCTGACAGCCTTGCTGTGCCATCCGCGTGCACAGCTCCTTTACAACGATTTCTACGCCGCCCTCTCTCGACAATCGCTTCTGTCCAAATACCGCAATTCTAAGGTCTCTCTCCATCTCGTCTCTCCAACCGTTTTCCTTCCATGTACTATTTTTTACTCCCCACGCCCCAGCAAGCACACCTTGAAGGTCTTAAAAATAATCTTCCAATCCACCCAGAAGCTGCGCTCTTTGACGTATTTCACGTCCAGATCCATCCACTCCTCAAAGGAGAGGTCATTGCGGTGCGGGGCGATCTGCCAGTAGCAGCTCAAGCCGGGGGTCACATACAGACGCTGTTTTTCGTAGTCGCCGTACTGCTCCACCTCGCGGGGAAGCGCCGGGCGGGGGCCAACGATGCTCATATCACCCTTCAGGATATTCCACAGCTGGGGCAGCTCATCGATGCTGGTCTTGCGGATAAACTTGCCCACAC